>Ga0196978_1000047_pt1 | contig 59040 bp, 41 predicted proteins | sample S3v_2013CmetaG_FD_155491 | JGI IMG/M metagenome (GOLD analysis project Ga0196978, IMG submission 155491) | Soil microbial communities from Anza Borrego desert, Southern California, United States - S3+v_20-13C | ecosystem: Environmental > Terrestrial > Soil > Desert | place: USA: California... | reverse complement strand
CATCCGGCTTCTTATAATCCTTGAGCAACTCGTCGAGCAGTTCGGGTCGGATCGGTGGCATAATCAGGTCTCCTTTCGAGACGAAACGGTTGATTATCGCCACTTACACAGAATCTAGAAAGGGTTCCTGCCGAGTGAAACTTTGTCCTGCACCACCTATGGCCGCGGTATATTTCTACTCCGTATCGATATTGCCAGCACCGGCACGGCGTTCGGTGAGCCGTTCTTCGCTGTTCAGTCGGAGCAAGTTGACGGTAGTACGCCCTTCCGGGGTCAGGCCGACAACCCTTTCCTCTTCATAAGCGAAGTGCTCCGCCCAGACCTGTGTCCGCGGGTTGAATAGGGGGCTGAGTCGTCGGGTCTGCGGGTCGAAGGAGGTGAGATCTGTCCCCTTGTGCCGGTTGCAGCGCCAGCAGGCGAACGCTAGGTTATCTATGTCGGTCGTGCCGCCGTGCTTCTCCGCTATAACGTGATCTACCTCGTGCGGGTAGAAGGCTATTTCGGCCGGGAGCCGGCAGTACTCGCAACGGTTCCCCGCCCTCTCGATGACCTCACGGCGCCGCGCCGCGGAGACGTACGTCACGAACCCTGCGCCCCCATCAGATGCTGGAGGTTGCCGGACTTGATCATCACCAACAGGTGCTCGAGCCTCTCATACTCATCGAGTTCGGCCTTCTCTGCTGGCGTGATTTCACCCTCTGATTCCCGCCCGAGGAGCGTCCGCAGTCTGTTGGCCATCTCCGGCGTGGGACCGAAGGTCGCTACCTGCTCCGGAGTGGGGCGGCTGGCGAGGAAGTCCAGCACGTATCGATAGACGTGAGTCGGTAGCGCCGGTTCCTTGAGGCTTTGAGCTAGAAGCTCGGGTAAACGGTCACCAGCCTGCGCGACCAACTCTGAGAGCTCGTCCGGGACCTCTATTGTCACCGTGGCCATAGCAAATTCTCCCCGCGCTTATCTTACCCCCGCCTGTATTACCTTTAATATATTCTGCAAGCTCCAACAACCGGGTACGCTTGTGCTCATCACTTACCAAGTTTTAGGTGAAGACATTTAGCGACACCCTTATCAAAACCCTCCGGGTACCACATTCCTACGCCCCCGCAATCGGGGCAATCGGAGTAATCTCTCTTCTGGTGCGAAGCGCCACCCTTTTTACTATTTTCTTTTAATGCTTTTACTTTATTGGGTTCGGCTCCTGGACTGTCGGCCGACGGACTGTCGGGAACCGGACTGCCGGGAGATGACACCCAGTATTCACTTCCCTGCTCCTTACGCCCCCCGATCGCGGTGCCTGCCCTAGCTATCAAACCCTTCTTGACCAGTCGCTCGACGGTCTGAATAACGGCTGTGCGGCCCATCCCCGACCTAATAGCGAGTTGTGGGTATCCTATTCTACAGGTTGATTTTCCGTAACCGTGCGACAGTCGATAAAGCTGCTCGTAGACTGAGCGCTCCTGGAGATCTAGGAATTGGTAAAGTTGGTCAATGATGATATTCGGCAGCCTTAAATGCCCCTCAACTTGTGGCAGCGAGGACCACAAATTAACGATTGGCCTGTCGGGAGCCGGACTGCCGGGAGCCGGACTGCCGGGAGCCGTATGGCGTTCGGGGTGTACGCCGTCCACCGCCCGCGGACGGCCATACTGCGGCAGTCCATTGTCCGGACTGTCGGGAGCCGAACGACCTTCCATCTCAGCCGAGCTATCAGTCGTAGCAGTAGACGCAATTATTGAGTTAGTTTGGCTGTTGGAATCTGGACTGCCGGGAGCCGAACGTTCAGGAGCCGGACTGCCGGGAGCCGGACTGCCAGAATTGTTGGGCGAAGTATTTTCAGGAGGTTTTTCCGCCCCTATCTTGTCACGACCAAAGAAGCTGACCTTCCGGGCGACACTGCTGCCCCCCATAACGGAGCTATTCGGCACATATTTCTCTTCAGGCATTCAGTACCGCCTCCGAGAGCGCCGGCTCGACCCATTCGACGGGTATTTGCGGTTGCCGAGCACGTTGCGCCGTCACCCAGAGAATTTGCGACATCTTCAGCACGTCACGAGGCACTCCGGAGGTCTGATTATAAATGGCGTCGACAGCTTCAGGCGTGAATGGGTTTGGCACCTCGAACTTGTCACAGCGGAACTGGATCATCTCGCGACATTCGTCGGGCGAGAGGGGAGAGAGGTTCGAGGGCGCGAAAACACGGCTTCTGATAGCCTTCTTTGATTCATCTAGGAGTTTGTATTTGAGTTCGAGCTGTCCGGCCAAAACGATCTGAACAAGTTTATGTGTCTCGCGCTCAAAATTCAGGAGGACCCTGATTAACTCGAGTTGCTTACCGGGTAGTTTCTGCGCCTCGTCGATCAGGAGCACGGCCGTCCGCCCCTCGTCGTCTAGGCCGACTAAAAACTCGCGCAGGGCCGACTCTTGGGCTTGCATAGAGCGCTTCGGCGGGATTCCGAACTCGCCACAAACGGCCTTTAGAAAGGCGAAATCCGACGTAAAATTCGGTGTGATGACGGCGCCAGTGCGGACTTCCTGGTTTCCGCTGAGCTCCCTCCAGATGTAGCGCAGGATGGTGGATTTACCGTGGCCCACGTCGCCGACAATCGTCGTCAACCCCTGACGATAATCAACCAAGTGTCTGACTTTATCGAGAGTAGCTTCTATCGACGGCGTGACGTAAAGCAGCTCAGGGTCGGGACTAATTGAGAAAGGAGACACCTTCATAACTGCCCCTTATAACTGCCTTTATTGCCTCTGTCAATCTAATTTTGCTACCCCCCTCCAAGAATTAGAAATTTAACTAGTCTGTATTTGCTCATCGAATGTCCGCTTCTGTCCTTCAATTTCTCCAAAAGGGAAGACTAGAAAGACGTGTTTCACGGAGCTAAATTTAAGACTTAAAGATGTTGCACAGTTAAAAAAGTTTCTATTAACGGTAATTCCGATAAAAATATTTTTTTACGAATAGAATTCTTGACGGTTTCTATTCAGCTATGAGGATGTCTGTGGGTTTGCACATAAAGTGATTTTCAATGCACATAAAGTGCTCACGGTTTGCACATAAATTGTCCACGGCGCGCTTCAACTTGGCCTAACAGCTCCTAGAGCCGCACTTTGACCACCCTCGACTGCTCCTTCCGCCGCTGGATTCTGCTCAGAATCGCCAGAATCGGCTCGCTCGCCTTCAACAACTCCTCAATCTCTTCGTTAGTCACGTCCTCCCTCCTGATCTCTCTGAAGGCGAAGCCGAGCTGCTTGAGCTGCTCCCAGAAGAGGTGCGTAGAGTCGTAAGGATCAAAGTCCTCTAAATCCTCCAGTTCAGTACCTAGCCCGCCGCTAAGCTCTCCTGCTTCAGCCGGTGAAGCACGAAGCAGTTCATTGACTCGCCGACGGAGCCGCTCGCCGGAGGCTTTCGTCTGGAGGTGCGAAGAGAGGAGTTCGGAGCGTGTACGCTTAGCACGGCTCGGAGAGACTCCCAGCCGGACGGCGGTGACGCGGGCTAGCTGCTCGGCCTCGAATAGGTTGATATCCCCATTCTCAAGCGCCTCAACTACATCGGAAGGGAAGTCGGGCAGCCGAAGGTAGTGGTCTACGAAGCTGGCGAAGGAGATTTGCGAGGAGGTTTCACGGCCGATGATGTCTTCCAAGTGCGCGGCTACCCTAAGCAGGTCCTCGCGCTTCCACCTCCCGGGGCGCCCACGTTTCGTATCCGTGGCGGAATAGCGCTGAGCGTGCCTGGCGGCGCGGAGCAACCGCACCAACTCTTTGTCCTTGCTCGGGATGAGGTCGGGCAGCGCCGCCCGCAGTCTCTCTCCGACCGAGCGGACTGCTGCGATAGAGGCGAGCGGGTCGGTCTTACGCTGTCTGCGTCTGGTGGCTCTCAAAGTCTCATAACGCCCCAAGCTGCGGGATGATGTTACACATCTGCTTATATCACATTTAGAATAAGCAATTATTCGCTAATATTAACTATTGGATACACAAACCGCTCAGTTGTGTACCCTTCGTGCTATATTAGAAAGATGGATGAGAAAGCCGCTGAAACTGCCCTCGTGCCCGCTCGGGCCGATTTGCAGGTCGCCCTGAGGGGTGCCGTCTCGCTCTGGGCCTCGGCGACGACCTCGGAGGGCGAGCGTCGCGCCGATCTGTTGCGTGATAAGCAGAGGATCGTCCTCTCCTTCTTCCGCCACACGGGCAAGCTCCCGTCGGAGGTCGAGCCGGCGGACGTGCAGGGCTGGCTGAGAGATTTAGAGGAGGTGGGAATCAGCGCCGGCACCTGCTACCAGCACGCATGCCTCCTCTCCTCCTTCTACTCTTGGGCGATGCGTGACCCAGAGGTAGGACAACACGTCCGACACAATCCGGCCCGGCTCGCACGCCCGAAGGCCCCGAAGCCGTACCAGACCGAGTCGGTCAAGGCACTCTCGGACGAGGAGGTCGGGGTGCTGGTCTCGGCCGTGCGCGGGCGCGCGCGGGCGGGCGACGTGGTGGCGAAGCGCGACTACGCGCTGCTGCTCCTATACCTAGCGACGGGGCTCCGCAGGCAGGAGGCCATCAGCCTGCGGGGGAAGGACGTGCACCTCGGCGAGACCCTTGTGCTGGAGTACCGAGCCAAGGGCGGCGACTACCGGAGCAGGGAAGTCAGGGAGCCGCAGGTTATGGGTGCGCTCCTAGACTACCTTACAGCTTCGGAGAGGCTGCACGCGCTCAAGACCGACGCGCCGCTGTGGACGAGGCATGACCGGGCGGGGAAGCCCGGCGAGGCGCTGACCTCGCACTGCTTCGTCAAGAACCTGAAGAAGTACGCGAAGGAGGCCGGCGTCGAGGGCTTCCACCTTCACCGTACCCGCCACACCTTCGCGCGCATCGTCTCGGAGGTGTCGGGCGACATCACGGCCACGCAGAACGCGCTCGACCACCAGAACCGCTCGACGACACGCGTCTACGTCCAGAGGATCGCTGTGAAGAGGGACCTCTTCAGCGAGGAGGTTTCGAAGAGGTGGGGTGACTAAATGGTTGATAGCCGCCGTTCCCTTGCATATCTTTACTTCATTTTTCTCACGACGATTTCAAAAAGGTTACTTTGACTTACAATTAGGCAGGCCGCCGAAGCCTAAAGGTGAAGATTCAAAGACAGTGGAAAAGAAAGGCGGGAAGAAATAAGGTGGACATAAGGAAGAGAGTTATTGCTCCGCTCTCTCAACCCTCGCAGCCCGACAAGCCGCCTACGGTAGATTTAAGTGGATTCGTGATTAGACTTCTGTTGTTTGATAAGTACATCTGTCAATCAAATCGTCTAAACGAATTTCCGCAACTGATTAAGGCGTTCGGCGTCGAAGGTGTTCGGTAGCTGTTAAATTCTAAAGCGATTGACATTCATTGCCAGGTTGAGGGTATTGCTCAAGGCGGCCAACTCGCTATCTTAGAGAAGAGGGCCAGAAAGGGGGTGTTGCCTCTTGGGTCTTACTCATACGCCACAGTCCCATTCGAGTTAGACCGGGAACGATTCATCCATACCTCTCTACAGGTCTTCCATAAGGTGGAGGGCCTGCATAAAAAGATGCCATCAAGCTGAAACGGGATACCGTGGCCCGGATATTACCTTTATCCACACAGGCTGGCGACGAGTCGATACAGCAATTGAATGCTGATATGAGGGCGAACGTGCCGAACATAAAATCGGCGGTGGCCTTGCAGTTAAAAAGGAAGCTTAAAACTGAAGTACAACCCTCTGAAATATTCATACAGGTACACCCGATTGACGAAGAGGACTTCAGAACGGAAACGAATCTCACGAAGGATTTTGGGCTTTCGGAAGAAGAGGCACATCACGTCGTGGACGACGGTCTGCGAATGCTCGGAGGTCTGAATTTTAGAATTGCCGAGATGAAAACATACTCGGCACTCTCAGGGTTTAGGGATTCAGAGCTTCGTTGCGCTCATCCTTTCGGCCCGGCCTAAACTGGGTGCAGGTGCGCGAGATTCTGCGGCGGTCGTGCGTGCGGATCGACGCCGCCCAAGCCAACGCCGTCGGTCAATGGCAAGACCTCGACGCCAACGGGCAGATCGACTACAGCCGCTGGTACGGGGCCGGACGCCTCGACGTGGATGCCGCCGTGGCCCTGGTCCTTGACTCCTCGCTCCCGCTCGCCGACACCTTCGTGCGCGAGAATCTTTCCGACGCAGGCGACGTGCCTTCGAGCGGGGCTTGGTGGGCCAGCCCCGACATCTGGGTCAAACAGGATGCGACGACGCCGATCCCGGCGCTCGCCTGGAGCGACCCCACGCCCCACGAGAACGCAAGACGCGGCCAGGACAACGCGGTCTTCTGCCGGGTGCGCAACAGAGGGGCGGCGGCCGCGCCCGCCGTCTACGTTCGGGCGATGCTTACGCACTGGGCGGGCCTCGAATTCGTGTACCCCGACGACTTCCAACCGTCGAACAACGTCGGCTCGCCCCTCCCGAGCCCGCTGGTTCCGGGCACCTACCTCATCGGGCAGACGCGGATCGACAACCTCGCGGCCGGCGACGACGAAATCGTCAAGTTCGTCTGGCCGCAGGCGCTCATCCCGCCGGAGACCGTCGTCGTCGGGAGTGCCACCGTCCACTGGCACCCGTGCCTGCTTGTGGAAGCTTCGCCGCACGACGGCCCCGCGCCCGTCGGCGGCCTGTCGGTCCCGGTGCAGGGCAACAGCAACGTCGCGCAGCGCAACATCAAGATCGTCAACGCCGGCGACTCGGATGCAGACCTCTTCATCGGAATGATCGCGGGCACGAGGGATGCGGCCGGGGTGGACGCGCTGATCGTCGACGCGACCCGTTTGCGCGGGGCGACCTCCATCAGGCTCTACGCCGACGACGAGCGCGTAATGAGGCAGATCACGACGGGCATAGGTCGCGCGGTACAGGAGCAGCACGACCCGGGGCAGACGGGTCGGAAGCGGCGGGGCTGTCTGCTGAGCATTTTCAGGCTCTTTAACTTGGCCCGGTGGCTTTCAAAAACGGCGACGACGGGCTCGGTGCAGCACCACGGCCTTGACGCCGTAGAGATAAAAGGGCTCCGCGGTCAGATAGAGATCCCGGTGCGCCTGTCCGGCGGGCAGTTCGTGCCAATACTGGTGGCCGTGACCGGCCCGGGAAGCGGGGACCTTCATATCACCCAACGTCGCCGTGACGGAGAACTTTCCGCCGGGTATGGGATTAGCCGAATCAGTCCCTCTTGACGGGACTTACATGAAGGTCGGCACCGAATGGAAATACCTCTACCGCGCCGTCGACTCCGCTGGCGACACCATCGAATTTATGCTGAGCGCGAAACGCGATCTTTCTGCGGCAAAACGCTTCTTTAAGAAGCTGATGCGGGCCGACCACCGGCGCCTCCCGTCCACCATCGGCGCTGACAAACATGCCTCCTACCCAGAAGCCTTCGCCGCCTCAGTAAAAGAGAAAGTCCTACCTGTTGACTGCGAGCTGCGGCGCAGTAAATACCTAAATAACGTCATCGAGCAAGACCACAGGGCGATCAGGAGGAGGAGGCGGGCGATGCAATGCTTCCGCTCCTTCCACACCGCCGAGCGAACGCTTGAAGGTGTCAAGGCGATGCACATGACGAGGAAGGGTCAAGTGAAGAGGCTACACGGAAGAGATTCAGAAGGCCAGGCGAAGTTCGTCGCGAGCCTGTTCGGGGTAGCCGCATAGCCTTGGCTCAGTCCACTTCCTTCCGCACCTCAAATCAATTTTCGCAACACAACCGTTCAATCTTAATCTGCATGACGGGCCGATTTTGCGTGTCCCGGTTGCAACTCCGGTTTCAGGCAATCCGCCTGATACTAGCGGGATCGAGCGGCGTGGGGTGCATGACTGCGTCCTCGTCGCCATGAATTACCCTGACGGCCGCGCGCGCCTCCGGCTCCTCCAGCAGCACGCCTTCGACACTCCGCTCGTCCGGCGAGATGCGCAGGAACCTGACCGGGAGTTCGCCGACGAAAGCCGCAATCGGCTGGGCGGTGGCCCTGAAGTTCCTCCCGCGTATAACGACGCGAATCGCCTTGCGGGCCTGGCCCCGCGCTGCGGCCGGGAGCAGCACCTCCTCCAGTAGGTAATCATCGATGTGCACGAGGTCGCAGTCATCGCGCCGGCGGTTGTCAGGGTTGGGCACTCTTATTTCGTCCATCTCAAGCCTCCTTATGCGGTGAACTCTACGTCGTCTATTGCGAGTTCGCCCGTCGGCTTGGAGCTGAACTCGAAGGTGACCGACTCGACGTTCGTCAAGTCGACGATGGGCGCGCTCAGGGCCTTGATCGTCCAGGCGGAGAGCGGGATGCGAATCGTCTTGAGGGCGGCCTTCGTGTTCGGCGCCTCGTTGGAATCCCAGTTGGGTTTGTATTCGGGCTTATAGGGGAAAGGGATTTTGTCGAAATACCCCGCCCTCACGGCACGCGAGTTCCCCCCGGCGGCCGTGCTGAGCCGGACGTAGAAATCCTGGAGTTGGTCCGCCGGGTTCGCCGCCGAGCCGACCTTCTGCGTGACGCGGAAGCTCAAGAACTTAAAGCCCGAAACGTCGCGCTGGTTGCCAGCCAGAGGAATCTCGGACTGGTATTTCGCCGTCGCGGCATTCCACTTGAGCCTGATCCCGCGCGTCTGGTGGGGCGAGTTGGCGTCAATCGTCCCCATGACATCCTCCTGCGGCGCGCCGTCCAGGTTCGTCGGCGTGACCGTGCCGCCGAGTGTGTTCTGGTTCGTCGCCGGGGCGGCCTCGAAACTGTCCAGGGTCAGGCGCGATGTCGGCTGGTACTGCGTGTGGACCTCCGCCGCCGACGCCTGCGGGATCTTGAGTTCCCCGTTGAAATAGTCGAGCTGTTCAGTGCGGCCCTGCAAGTGTGCCTGCATGAAGGCCGTCATGTAGCCGCTCAGAAGGTTTTTATGCAGGGTCTCCGAGATGACCTTCGGGGACGAGGCATCGACTTTCCCCTCCGTCCCCCATTCCGTGTTGAAGCGGTTGTGGGTCGCGCCGTAGATGAAGACCATCGACTTCTCCACGGTCGCGCGGTCGTAGAAGCGGAAGCCTGTCCCTGTGTACTGCGTTGACGGGGTTGAGCCGCCCCACACGTCGCCATCGTTGCTGCCGTAGAGGCATAAGAACTTGGAGGTCGCGAGCACGAGCGGCGAGGGGCTGATGCCGCTGAAGTCCGTCGGGGCCAGCGCGACGACGGCCCGGATGTTCCACCCCAGCCCGAGGCTCTGGTTGAAGATTTCCGCCTGCACCACGCCGTCGCCGCCGCGCGAGTGACCCATGATGCCGATCTTCGTCATGTCGATCTTGCCCTGGAAGAGACCGGCGTTGGTATTCTTCGACTGGAGGAGCGACAGGTGTTCGAGGATGGCGTGCGCGCGCGTGTCCTGCATGCCGCTGATGGCGTTGATGGCGTTACAGTCGATGCTCACGGCGATGAAGCCCTGGCTCGCCAGGTGGTCGAGCAGGTAGTTGTACCCCAGGTAGCTCGGGTCCGCCGTCGTGTGCATCCCGTGCATCACGACGACGACGGGGTAGCTGGGGTTGACGGCGGAGACCGGGACGTTAAGGCCGTTCACGTCGGCGGGGTAGCGTACCTCGGCGATGAGCGGCAGGCTGAGCGTGCCGCTCATCGTGTTGCCTAAGATTCCGCCGAATTGCGGAGGCGCCCAGACGCCCGTCGCCGGGATGTTCACCGCCGGCTCGTTGAAGCTGGTCTGCCCGACGGCGAAGCTGCCGGGGACGGAGGGGTCGTCGGTGACGTAGAAGCCGACCGTGATGTAGCCGTCGAGCATGTCCGGCGGCTGGTTGAACTGGCCGTCCGTCAGGAAGTTGGCCGGGTTCGGGGCGTCGTTGCCGAAGTCCGCGACGAGGTCGTACTGGCCCGCCTGCTGCGGGTTCGACCAGACGAGGGCCATGTTGCCGTTGATGCAGCCGCTCGTCGTGATGATCTCGGTGACCATGCCCGTGACGTTGGTCAGGCTGTTGTCGTTGGCCCACTGCGCCGCGCTCTTGTGCGCGACGACGTAGTAGCGGACCTTCTTCCCGACGGCCCCGGGCATCAGCCCCGCGGGGTCGAGGGCCGCGTAGACATCCGTGCCCTTCGGGAAGTTGTTCGTGAACTCGAAGTAGGGGCTGCCGCTCAGGGCCTTCCCGGCGATCTCCTGCACCATCGCGCAGCCCTGAAGGATGGGCTTATAGTGGAAGATGTCGTCACGGATGACAAGGCTCGTAATCAGGCGCTCGGACACGAGGTCGGTGTCGCGCAGGACGCGCTCGCCGGCCAGGTACTCGCCCGGCTCGACGCGGCGGGCGATGATGTCGTAGCTCCCGGCCCGCGACTGCTCGCGCGGCCAAAGCGTGGTGTTAAAGCTCGTCTCGCCGGGCGGCACTTGGACTCTGGCCACCACCTCCGAGCCGTCAGCATTCCGCACCGGGTTGATTGCGTCGCCGGGGCGCCAGTCGTATTGGCGCTCGACCAGGTAAACGTCGAACAGAGCATCGGGAGGGAGATTACTGCCCCGCACCCTCAACTCATCGCGCCCGAGCAGCAACCCCCTTTGCAGGGCGCCCGTCTCTGAAGCGGAATGCAGCCGTGGCCGGGTTACCGCATCCGTGATCCGAAACTGGGCATGCCGCGCCGTCCCGCGCTCGCCGTCCGAAATCTCAAGCGAGAAGGTACGCCCCCCCATCCCTGCGGCGGCCTCCTCGAACGTCTCGTAGGAGTAGCGCCCGCCGCGCCCCGGCTCGCCGATTCCCATGTCGGGCCAGAGTGTGGTCGGCTGGATGACGCCGTAGCGGTCTGAGACCAGTGACGCGCTTAGAATCTCCTCGCCGTCTTCATCGAGCAGGCGCACGCGGTGAGTACGGTTGGGCGCGAGTCCCTGTAGGTTGAGCAACAGACTCTCGCCGGCCTCGAACTCTGTTCGGGTGTTGCCGTGCGCATCAAACAGCCCCGTCTCGCGGTCTTCGTTGGGCGGGGTCTTGTGCCGGGGGATGAGGATTTCAAAGTACTCGTCCGTCCCCGCGTCCCACCGTACCGAATCCGACGTGGTGTGAAGAACCTGCCGCCCGGCGGCGTCGAGTATTTTGAAGTAGATGTCAGGGCGGCGTTCGAACAGTTCCTGGAAGTCGCTCCCGGCGTAGCGAATCTCGAAACGGCCGGCCGCATCAGTCGTGGCGTCGCCGAGGAGATCGTCGAAGAGCAGGTCTTTGTCGTAGGCCCTGACGATCAAGTCCGGCAGGGGTCGCCTTGACTCTCTCTCGACGACGTTGCCGGTCACTCTGAATTCTAATTTCATTTCACCTCTCTCCTCTCGTGTAACCTATGGAATGGCCGCCCGGTTTCGACCGAAAGCTGGGACCTTACGTCAACGGCACAACCTGTACACACGATTGCTCAACTTTTGATCAGCCCTTAAAGCTCATCCTGCCGATGCATCGGCGTCTGCCAATGGATGAAGATGTCTGGAGAGCACGTCTTAGCTAATTGGGTGTGCCCGCATAAAGTACTTCATGCTCCACATCCCAAGGTTAATGACTTGCTAACGCGTTTGAAGGCTCTAGTTTGTCAATGAGGTCATGACAAGCCTGAGTAAGTGGTACGTGCGAGGAAACGAGGTGTCGCGTCGGAGTCGCAACAGCGCCTCGTGTTGTTTCGACTCGTGAAGGACTCTTTGAAAATGCAGATTAACTCTGCACCCTTATGGGCAGAGTATGTACTTCTGAACGGCGTCACGCATTTGCGTTGCGTATGAGATGCCTACTTCGAATTACAGGGCAACATCCATACCACGCCGCCATGGTAACAAACTTCGGCAATGGAGAAGATTTAAGCTCAGAGAGCGTCCCCTGACTATTTCAAATGTAGACAAAGTGTCTACATTTGTAGACGCGGGGTCTGTGGCAGTAATGACCATCAACATTCAGGTTGTGATGTGATGAAGCAGGCGGTTCTGTTGCGAGAACTGCCTCTCAGTTATAATCAGCCTCTCACGTTCTTCCAGCAGGCCACCGCAGGTTGTTCGTGAAGCGCCCATCCTCGCCCTTCAAATGGCGTCACTACGCGCCCGATCTGATCCTCTTGTGCGTCCGCTGGTATTGCCGCTACTCACTCTCTTACCGCGATCTCGAGGAGATGACGCGCGAGCGCGGACTGGCCGTGGATCATGTGACGGTTTTCAGGCGGGTCCGGCGTTACGCGCCGGGGATCAACAGGAGGATGCGGCCGCACCTGAAGATGAGCGGCACCTCCTACCGCCTCGACGAGACGTACGTGAAGGTCGGGACGGAGTGGAAATATCTCTACCGCGCAGTCGATTCCATGGGGTGCACAATCGAATTCATGCTCAGCGCGAAGCGGGACGTTTCCGCGGCGAAACGCTTCTTTAAGAAGCTGATGAGAGCCGATCACCGGCGGCTACCCTTCACCATCGGCACGGACAAGCACGTTTCCTACCCAGAGGCTTTCGCCGCCTCGGTGAAAGAGAAGATCTTGCCCCTTGACTGTAAGCTGCGGCGAGTGAAGTACCTCAACAACGTCATCGAACAAGACCATAGATTCATCAGAAGGCGATGGCGGGCGATGCAATGCTTTCGCACCTTCCATACGGCAGAGCGGACACTCGAAGGCATCGAAGCCGCACACGTGATGAGGAAGGGGCAGATCAAGAGATTAGACGGCAGGGACGCGGCGGGGCAGGCGAAGTTCGTCGAGAGCCTATTCGGTGTCGCTGCGTAACGCGGAGCTGCTTACGGCCTTAACACGCCCCGAAATATTTTTCGCAACAGAACCTCCTGAAGACCGGCGCGGCCGTCCAATCCGGCACGGCCTACGTCATGCGCCTGTCGTTTTAAGTCACGCCGTCATTCGGCAGACGTGGCAAACAGTAAAGCGCTGCTCTGAGGCAGCGCTTTACTGTTTGATTAAGTTGTCGGAGACCCGCCGTATGCCTTTACGGCCGCCGGTTACCTCGCGGGACTGTGACCGTGACGGCGCGGCTCGCGGCGTTGCCCGCGGCGTCAGAGCAGGTGACGGTGATGGTGTAGACGCGGCCCGCGCCGGCGCCGGAACGCTCGGCCCTGAGCATCACTCTGTTCGAGTCCAGCACCTCCCAGTCGGGCGCGGTGTCGCCGTCGCCCGCGCCGTCCACCGGCTCGTTGCTCGTGACGCCGAGCGAGCAGGTCGCGGGGCCGGAGTTGTCGGACGCGCTATAACTGACGGTCACCTCACGCATCTGGTGATTGGGTGACGAAAGGATCGAGGGGTTCGCCGTCGCGCCTCCGATGGCGGGGGGCGTCAGGTCGAGCTTGACGACAAGGGTCGCGACGTTGCTGACGTTCCCGGCGTTGTCCACGGCGCGGACGCTGACGGTGGTGACGCCTTCGGCGTAGACCTGGACGCCGGCCGCGTCGCCCGAGACGACCGTGACGCCGCCGTCGTTGACCCAGTAGCGCAGCTCCTTGACGCCGCTGCCGCCGTCAACGGCCGAGAGGTTGACTGTCACGGGCGCCGAGTTGTGCCAGCCGCCGGCGTTGGGCGACGGGCTGGCGGAGACGGAGGCGACCGGGGCGGTCGTGTCCACGTCCGAGCTCGCCGTGTTGAAGAGCACGGCGCCGCTGCGGGCCGCGAGCGTGAGGTTGACGTGTCCGCCGCTGACGGAGTAGGTCGCGCCGCTCAGCGCGTCTTTAAGCTCCGTGCCGTCGGCGAAGTAGGCGGCGACGGGGACGCTGGCCGTGTTGAGACCCGAGCCGTTGTTGAGCGCGACGACGGCCGCCTCGCCGCCGCCGACGCGGGCGAAGGCGTAGGTGTTGTCGTCGGTCGTCGAAGGGCTCGTGTCCCCCGTGAGCAGCGTCGCGAACGAGCCGGTGCGCAGCGCCGCGTGCTGCTTACGCATGTGCGCGAGCGTCGTGTAGAAGTTGACGACGGACTGGTCGGCGGGGCCGTAGGCGTTCTGGTCGCCCGGCTCGTCGGCCCAAGGGTAGGGCGCGCGGTTGTACGGGTCGTCCTCGGGGCCGTTCGGGCCGTTGGCCAGCGAGGGCGCGTTGATGGCCGCCTCGTCGCCATAGTAGACCATCGGCGCGCCCATGTAGGTGAACTGGAAGAGCGCCGAGAGCTTGAGCCGCTGCTTGGCTTCGGCGAGTCCGTTGTCGCCGCCGACGGTCAGCACGTAGAGCGAGCGGTTGGTGTCGTGCGAGCCGACGAGGTTGAGCATCGCGGCGGTCGCCTCCGCCGGGTAGTCCTCGCGCACTGAGCGCAGCGCGCGGTCGAACTGGCTCGGGGTGAGCGCGACTATCTGGTTGCCGCCGAAGTTGTCGTTGTCGCCCCAGTTGAATTGCCCGCGCGCGAACCCGAGCACGTTCTTGCGGAAGCGGTAGTTCATCACCGAGTCGAGCTGGTCGCCCGCGAGCCACTGGCTGGCGTCCTGCCAGATTTCGCCGACGAGCGGCCCGTCCGCCTTGTAGCCCTTGGCCAGCGGGCGGTACTCGTTCCACCAGCCGTGCGAGATTTCGTTCGCCACGTCGAAGCGCCAGCCCGCCGCGCCGCGCTCGTACCAGTACTGCGTGACGTTCGCCCCCGGCGTCCGGTAGAAGAAGTCGCGCACGGCAGGCGAGTCGTCACGGAAGACGGGCAGGCTGCCGAAGCCGAACCAAGCCTCGTAGTCGCCGAAGGAGCACGGCGCGTTCGCGTTGAAGAAGTTGAACCAACTCCGGTAGGGCGACGACGCGCTCTCGCAGCCGCCGTCCGACGCGTAGCGTTGGTAGAGGTCGAAGTAGACGCTGTCGGAAGACGAGTGGTTGAAGACGCCGTCGAGGATGAGGCGCATCCCGCGCCGCTCCATCTCCGTCTTGAGCGAGGCCAGCGCGGCGTCGCCGCCGAGCGCGGGGTCGACTTCGAGGAAGTCGTCCGTGTCGTAGCGGTGGTTCGAGCGCGCCTTGAAGATGGGGTTGAGGTAGAGCGTGTCAACGCCTACCGATTGCAGGTAGTCGAGCCGCTGCTCGATGCCTTTGAGGTCGCCGCCGTAGAACTGCGTGCCGTATTGGTTCTGGAACGGGCCGGCCGCGCGCGGGTCGCCGATGGCCGTGTTCCAGGGCTCGCGCGGCAGCGGCGCCTGGTCGCCGTAGAACGTGGGGCAGCCCGAGGTCGAGCCGGGGCGGCAGTAGTCGTTCGACGGGTCGCCGTTGCGGAAGCGGTCGGGGAAAATTTGGTAGACGTTCGCGCTGTGCAGCCAGGCCGGCGTCTGGAAGTTCGGGGCGTAGGCCGTGATCTGGAAGGCCGGGAAGGGCTCGCCGTCCGAGGGGCTGCCCTCGCCGCCCTGGTTCAGGTTGTCGTGGTCGTCGGCGTGTGAGTCGCTGTAGAAATCCACGTCCGCGTGGTCGGTGACGCGGAACTTGTAGTAGAGGATCGCGGGCGCCGAAGGGGTTGAGAGCGTGTGAGTCCATACGTCGTACTCGGTGCCCCCTTCGATGCGGTTCTCAAGGAATGACATCGGGTGATCGACGGGGCCTGCGGTCGCGCCGGTCGCGGGGTCGAAGGTGTAGACGCGCACGTCAACGCCCGTCACGTCGAAGTGCGCGGTGCGGAAGCGCAGCGTCACGGGGCTCCCGGCCGGCACGGCGCCGAAGGGGCTGCGGTAGTAGGCGTCGAAGGTGTCGTGCCGCAGGCCGTCCCACTGAACGTCGCCCGCGGGCGGCGGGGCGTCGCCGGTGTCAATCGTCAGGACGTGCGTCGAGAGGTTGTAGCTGAAGGTGACCTGCGCGTTGTCGGCCGGGACGTTGAAGGAGATGTTCGACCCGTTCGGCGCCCCGCCCGCGCCGTAGTTCTCGTCCCAGCTTTCGCCTATGGCGACCTTGCTCTCGTAGTTGCCGGCGGGCAGCGCCGTGGTCTTGAAGGTGTATGTGCCGTCGCCGTCCGCGTCTTGCAGCCAGGAGCGGAGGCAGGAAGGGTCCCAGTCGCCCGAGCAGCCGAGTTCGGACTGGAAGCTGCCGGGCGCGACGGCGATGACGGAGTTACGGTTGCTGGTAATCCAGTGCGACTTGTGGTCGTAATAGAATTTGACGCTCTGGCTTGAGCCGAGCGAGAGGGGGATGTTGGGGCCGTTCTGCTGCGCGTTGAGGCCGTAGTTCTCGCCCCAGTTGTCATTGAGCGGCGCCTTGTACTCCCAGTTGCCGGCGGGCACGTTGAAGGAGCCCTGCCAAACGTCGTCGTTCGAGTCGTAGCTTAAATGGGTCGTGCCGCATTCCGGCTGCCAGTCGCCGGGGCAGCCCAACTCACTCTGAAGACTGCCGGCGACGGTGACGCTCGTCGGGTTGGGCGTGTGTGACGCCGTGGCCGTGGGGAAGTAGAAGGGTAACAACAGGGTGCAAGCCGCCAGGCCGAAGACGGTCAACGACACGCGGAGGCGAAGAGATTTGAGAGACAGCATGTAGGACTCCTTGAGGTAGACGCGGCGGCGCGCGGGAGGCGACCCGGGCCAAGAATGTCGGCGATACGCTCTTGATTTTGATTATTAGGCGCGGCCGGAGAGAAACTCGCAGGCAGCCAGCCTCACTTTGTTAGACGCAGCAAAATACTTTAGTCGCCGCGGTAAATCAACCCCGGATGAGGTGGCAGTGTTGCAGGAATTTCTTCTGCAGCTATAATCCGACCTTTAGTTCAGTCATCTCTCTCCGGGAATCATACCTTTGGAGCATTCGAAGCACCCGTTCAAGTGGCGCCACTTTGAGCCGTCAATCATCCTTTTGTGTGTCAGGTGGTATTGCAGGTAGCAGCTCTCCTACCGCGACCTGGAAGAGATGATGAGGGAGCGCGGGCTTCTAGTGGATCATACGACTGTGTGGAGGTGGGTCCAGAGGTACGCGCCCGAGATCAGCAAGCGGATGCGTCCGCATCTGAAGATGAGTGGGACCTCTTATCGCCTCGACGAGACGTACGTGAAGGTCGGCACGGAGTGGAAATACCTCTACCGCGCAGTGGACTCCGCCGGCCAGACGATCGAGTTCATGCTCAGCGCGAAACGCGACGCTGCTGCGGCAAAACGGTTCTTCAAGAAGATGATGAGGGCCGACCATCGGAGGCTGCCGTTCATCATTGGGACGGACAAGCATGCCTCTTATCCCGAGGCGTTCGCCGCCTCCGTGAAAGAGAAAGTCCTCCTCCGTGACTGCAAGCTGCGGCGCGTTAAGTATCTCAACAACGTAATCGAACAGGATCATCGTGCGATAAGAAGGAGGTGGCGAGCCGCACAATGCTTCAGGTCATTTCACACGGCTGAGCGGACGCTGGAGGGGATCGAAGCCATGCACATGATGAGGAAGGGGCAGGTCAAGAGGTTAAACGGCAGGGACACAGTAGGACAGTCGAAGTTCGTCGAGGGACTGTTCGGTATGGCCACATAGCCGCCGGGCACTTCACAACCTTCCTTGCTTCAAATCAGTCTTTGCAACGGAACCCCCTCCTCCGCCTTACCGCACGCCACGGACGGAGACATCCCTGTCGGCAGAAGAGAGGGGGCCGACCGTGAAGGGCCGGGCGGATGAGCCGTCTCCAGAAATCCTTGCTTCACAGCTAAGTTGAGAGTATGGTTATTCCACTCCACGAAGCTTTAAGCTGTCGCCGGTACCCGTAGCGTTTTCTCTCACTACCTTCACCCTTCAAATCCCTGCCTACGGGGTTCAAGCGGAAAGGAAGAAGCCGGATGAAAAGAGCCATACTTACGGCGGCGGTGTCGCTGCTCATCGCCTGCTCCGCTCACTTCAACGAGGCGCGCGCCGTTGAGGTGGTGCTGACCAGCGGCACCGCGTTCCTCTACCTCTCACAGGGGGACGAGATTCGCCAGATTAACCTGAACTTTACAGCCCCCGGGATGTCGTTTAGTGCTTCCCGCAGTGCGCGAGGCACCGGCGGCGGCTTAACCGCGGGGTTCAGTGTTGGCACGCCCTACCCGAACGTTTTCGAGAAGAACACCGGCGCCCTCATTTATAACGGGGTGGCCTACAATTACTTCAGCACGACTTGCTTTACGACGGCGACCACCTGGTACGGCTCCGTCTACGTCTATAATTCGGAGTTCCCCACCGGGCCGGACAATCTGATCTTCTCCTTCAACTTCATAGGGGTCGGCACGCGGGAGTTAACCGGGAACTCGGACAGGGATGGGACCATGCTCTTCACCGTGGCGTCCGCCTCGGCCCCGAACCCGGTCGATAACACGCAGTTCTTCGTCCGCCAGCACTACCTCGACTTCCTCAGCCGCGAGCCCGACCAGTTGGGCTGGTCGTTCTGGATTAAAAACATCGAGTCGTGCGGCGCGGACGCGCAGTGCCGCGAGGTCAAGCGCATCGACACCAGCGCCGCCTTCTTCCTCTCCATCGAGTTCCAGCAGACCGGCTTCCTCGTCGAGAGGATGTACAAGACGGCCTACGGCGACGCCGCGGGCCTCTCCGACCTGGGCGGCTTTCACCTCGCCCGCGTGCCGGTCGTGCGCTTCTCGGAGTTCCTGCCCGACACGCGGCAGGTCGGGCGGGACGTCGTGGTCGGCGTCGGCGACTGGGAGCGGCGGCTGGACGATAACAAGCAGGCGTTCGCGCTGGAGTTCGTCCGCCGCCAGCGCTTCCTCGACGCCTTCCCCCCGACGATGACGGCCGGCGAGTTCGTCGCGAAGCTCGACCGCAACGCGGGCGGCGTGCTCTCGCCGGGGGAGAGGGCCGGCCTCGCCGAGTCGCTGGGCGCGGACGCGGGCGACTCGGCGAGGCGCGCGCAGGCCCTGCTCATCGTCGCCGAGAACGCGGCGCTCGTGCGGGCGGAGTTCAACCGCGCCTTCGTGCTGATGCAGTACTTCGCCTACCTGCGGCGGGACCCGGACGGCGCGCCCGACGCCGACCACACCGGCTACGACTACTGGCTGCGGAAGCTCGAAGGGTTCGGCGGCGACTACATCCGCGCCGAGATGGTCAAGGCGTTCATCGCCTCGGCCGAATACCGGTCGAGGTTCGGGCCACAGTAGAGTGAGAGCGGGGATAACTAGGAGGGCGAGCAGACGAACACAACCCGCGAGACACAGGGCCGGGTGCTGAATGTGCCCGCCCCAGCGCCGCCGATGCGAGGACAGCGGACGCACGCCGCACGGACGCCGCCAGGTTTGTGAGAGGCGGGGAGGGATGGGTCGGCACCTGACCTCCCTTTTTTGCTGACACCGACACGCTCACCGGGGCTGTGTTGCAAAAATAGCTTCTCAGGTGTCATCCTCTCCTCAGGCTTTCTCGATTATTTCCATCCGGTCTCTTCATGAAGCATAACTTTTCGCTGTTTAAGTGGCGTCACTTCGAGCCGTCGCTCATCCTTTTGTGTGTCAGATGGTACTGCCGCTACCAATTATCCTACCGCGATGTCGAAGAAGTGATGTGTGAGCGCGGGCTCGACGTGGATCACTCGACCGTGTTCCGTTGGGTACAGAGGTATGCCCCGGAGATCAACAAGCGCATCCGTCCTCATCTGAAGATGAGCGGCACGTCATATCGTGTAGACGAGACCTACATAAAGGTCGGAAAGACGTGCAAGTACCTCTACCGCGCCGCGGACAAAGAGGGGCAGACCATTGAGTTCATGCTCAGCGCGAAACGTGATGTTTCCGCGGCGAAACCGTTCTTTAAGAAGCTGATGAGGGCCGAGCACCGCCGCCTCCCGTTCTCGATCAGCGTCGATAAAAATGCGGCTTACCCTGAGACATTCGGCGCTTCACAAGTGGAGCGAATTGTGCCAGAAGACTGCAAGCTCAGGCGCGTGAAATACCTGAACAATGTGGTCGAGCAGGACCACCGTTTCGTCAAGAAGAAGGTGCGGGCGTCCCAATGCTTCAAGTCGTTCCACACCGCTCCTGCGAACACTTGAAGGGATTGAGGCCGTAAACGTGATGAGAAAGGGTCAGGTGAAAAGATTAGCGGGAAGTGATGCACAAGGGCGGGCGAAGTTCGTCGAGAGCCTGTTCGGGCTCGCCGGTTAGCGAAAGGCGCTCGAAGCACTTCCGCGCTTTCAATTAATCTCTGCAACGCATCCCAAAATGATTTTCGCAACGCAGCCAAGCAGCTTTCAGACACAGAGACACGGAGACACAGCTTAATGTCTTAAAGCTGTGTCTCCGTGTCTCTGTGGTTAATGCTCTTGGGCGTCGGCGCTCACTGCCGTCTGACGGAGAGCACGATGTCGAAGTTGTAGGTCGGCGACGGCGGCAGTTGGTAGAGCGTGCCGTTGGCCGGCCAGAAGAAGTTGTGAGGCGTGGTTACGTCGAGGCCAGTCTTCGGGTCAATCCAGCGCGCGGTGAAATTGCCGGCCAGACTGCCGAGGTTCAGCCGGAAGTTATGGCTGTAACTGCCGAAGAGTGGGTCGTACTTCTTGAACGAGCCCGTCGAGAGCGTGCTGTGGTGGATGTAGAGTACGTGCTCGTTCCTCGTCCACTGCATCGCGCCCCAGTAGGTGTTGCCGGTGCCGTAGGCGGCGATGTCCGGGCACCACGAGACGGGGTTCATGATCTGCCGGCTCACGTTCCTGAGCGTCAGTCCCGGCGTGACGAGCACGCCGTTCACATACTCGCCGTTGAGGAACTTCGCCAGCACGCCCAACTGCGTGCGGATGTTAGCGGCTGTCGTGCCCTTCCACTCGTAGCCCAGGTGGTCGAGCGAGCCGCCCTCGTTGAGCATGAACTCCCACGCCTCGGCGCGGACGCTGTTCTCGTCGGCCCCCGTGATATTGGGCGAGATACGCCCCTCGTTAAAGCCGAAGGTCTTGTCCACGTTGCCGATCTGCGTCGGCTTGAGGAACTTGCGGATCATCTCGATGGCCCCGTTGCGCGGGCGCCCGGTGAAGTCCGAGATAGTGACGTAGTGGCCGTTGATGATCTTGATGTTCGCCTGCGTGGCGGCCCAGTTGACCGTCTGATCCTGGCTGAAGTTAACGGCGATCATGTGCTTCTTGGCGAGCGGGGCCTCGGCGTTGACGACCTCCTGAATCATGTCTTTGTGCCAGTTGATGGTTCCCGTCTGATCCTCGTTGGCGTTGTCGGGTTCGTTCGAGATCTCCCAGTAGAAATTGTCGAACGAGTTCAGCGTGGTGACCATCTTCTGGATGAAGGCGCGCTGCCGCGTGCGGACGTACTGGTTGCCGAGGCTGGTGCTGCTGTCGCTCGCGCCGTTGTCGTAGGCGGTGAAATACTTCTCGGCCGAGAGGCTCTTGTTGACGCCCTGCGGCGAGTTGTTGCGGTCGTTCCAGGGGCTGTTCTCGAACGCGCCCGAGAAGGTGTCGAAGAGCGTCACCTCGACGATGATGCCGCGGGCCTGCGCGTCGCCCACGACCTGCGCCACCCGGTCGAAGAAAGCCTGCTCCCACTGATCCAGATTCCAGAACTTGTTGACCGGATCCCACTTGAACGGCTGCTCGTAGGTGAAGGGCGTGAGTTCGTTGTGCGTCGCGGTGACGCCGAGTGTGCCGGGGCTGTGGTTGAGCGCGAGCCAGAGGCGAATCTTGTTGAGCCCCCGGTTCTGGAGGTCGTTGAAGAAAGAGACGCGGTTCTCCCAGGTGCAGTAGCTGTTCTCGTGGATGGGCTGCGTGACGTGGCAGAGGTAAGAGGCCGAGGTGCCGACGAGCGCCATCGTCCTCCCATTGTAGTTGAAGTACTGGAGGTTCGTGTCGTTGATGATCGGCGCGGCCAGTGCGCCCGACGCCGTGAGCAGACTGAGGGCCGTGACGAACGCGCACGCGCGGAGGAATAATCTACGAGGCATCTCTATCTCCTTGCTTTTTTCCGATGCGGTTGAGGGTCGGGGGAGACCTGTCTAAAAACTTGGACGGATTCCGGCCCTTCGTCCGTCTATTAATGCGCGCGGCTCGATCCAGGCATCGCGCGCCGTCGTATAGGGAATCTACAGGGTAAAGAGGGAAAAGCGGGCCGGCCCCCTCCTCGACCACGCGCGGAGGATAGGCAGGAGCAGGCCCGAAAGTCTTCAATGCGCTTTCAAAGTTGCGCCAATTTTTTTCCAACGAGCGCCTTTTGACTGCGATGAGCCTTACGAGTGGACAGGCGGGGCAGGTATACGCGTTCGACGACTTCCGCCTCGACCCGGTCGAACGCGTGCTGACGCGCGGCGAGGAGGTGGTCGCGCTGACGCCGAAGGCGTTCGACACGCTGCTCGTCCTCGTGCGCAACAGCGGGCGCCTGGTCGAGAAGGCGACGCTACTCGATGAAGTCTGGCCCGGCACCTTCGTCGAGGAGAAGACGCTCGCACAGAACATCTTCCTGCTTCGTAAGGCTCTCGGCACAGACCGCGCCGGCGGGCAGTACATCCAGACCGTTCCGCGCCACGGCTACCGCTTCGTGTCCGACGTTCGCGCCGTCCGGCGCGAAGACGAAGAAGGCGGCGCGCGGGTGCCAGAGGCGGTCGCGCTCAGGCCGCCGCCCGGCGTTGTGTTGCCGGCGTTGAAGGAAGCGCGCGCGCCGACTGTCTCGGGCGCGCCGGTAATTCTTCAGGGCCTGTTAAAGAGTTGCCGGAGGTGGGCGGCCTTCCTTCTGGGGGGGCTCGTCGTCGCGGCGGTCGTCTTTTTCGGGCTGAGGTACGGGACGGCCGACCGCTTCCAGCGGATGAAGATCGCCAACCTGACGACGCACGGCGCGGCGCAGCGCGCGGCCATCTCGCCGGACGGCAACTACGTGGCGTTGGTGGTGAGCGAGGCGGGCCGGGAGAGCCTCTGGGTGAGACAGGTGGTGACGGCCAATGAGCTTCAGATCGTCGCGCCGGCTGAGGCAAGTTACGTCGGGCTGACCTTCTCGCCCGAGGGCGGCCACATATTCTACGTGCTGTATGAGCGGGGCGAAAAGTACGGGGCGCTCAGGCGAGTCCCCGTGCTCGGCGGCGTCACAAGCCAGGTCGTCCAGGACATCGACAGCCCCGTCGGCTTCTCGCCCGACGGGCGGCAACTCGCCTTCGTCCGCAACTACTTTGAACCGGCCGGATGGGTCACCGAACTCTTCGTCGTCAACGCCGACGGCACGGGCGAGCGCCGTCTCGCCACGCGACGGGGGAGGGTGCTCATTATGGGTGTTGGCCCCGCGTGGTCGCCGGACGGGAGCGCGATAGCATGCGCCCTCGCCGATGTGTCGAGCAGAGAGTACAACGTCGTAGCGGTGTCCCTGTCGGACGGCGCGGAGCGGCCTCTGTCGGATTGCCGTTGGGCGAGGGTGATCGCGCTGGCGTGGCCTGCGGACGGGGGCGGGCTGCTGGTCAATGCGTTCGAGCGGAACTCACAGCCCGGCTCGCAAATCTGGCACATCAAGTACCCGGGGTGCGAGACGCGCCGTGTGACCAACGACCTCAACTTCTATCACGGCCTCTCCCTCACGGCCGACGCGCGCTCGTTGGTCACCGTGCAGTCCGACCGTTATACGAACCTCTGGGTGTCGAATGACGGCGACCCGCGCCGCGCCGAACAGATAAGGTTCACACCCGGCGGCAGGTTCGGCTCGGTCAGGGGGCTGTCGTGGGCGCCCGGCGGCCGGATTGTTTACGCCTCGACCGAGAGCGGCAACTACGACATCTGGATTGCGAGCGCGGCAGGCGGAAGCCGGAAGCAACTGACCTTGGACGCGTTGACCGACCACAGCCCCGCCGTCTCGCCGGACGGCGGGCGCGTCGCCTTCGTCTCCGACCGGACGGGTCAGCAGCGCGTCTGGGTGATGGACATTGACGGCGGCAGCCAGACGCCGGTCTCGCCCGGCGACGTGCGAGACCGCCCACGCTGGTCGCCCGACGGCAGGTGGCTGGTCTACACGACAACTGACAGCGTGCTGTGGAAGATTTCGGCCGCGGGCGGCGAGCCGGTGCGCCTGACGGACGTGGACGCACGCACCCCGGCCGTCTCGCCCGACGGCCGCCTGGTCAGCTTCGAGCACTGGGACAGCGAGACGACGCGACGCTCAATCATGGTCGTCCCGCTCGAAGGGGGCGAGGCCGTCAAGGTGTCCGACGTTGCCCCCACGGGCCTCTGGGCCAGTCAGTGGACGCCGGACAGCAGTGCCCTGCGATTTGTAGACGACCGCGACGGCGCGTCGAACATCTGGCAACAGGCGCTCGCCGGCGGCCCGCCCCGACGGCTCACTGATTTTCAAAAGGGCTTCCTGGCAGACTTCGTCTGGTCGCCCCGCGACGAGCGCCTGATTTACGCGAGCGGCGTCGTGACCAACGACGCGGTTCTTATCAGTGATTTCAGGTGACGGCGCGGTTTCACCTTCGGGCGTCCAGTCTCTCGATGACGGCGGCGGGCTCGACGAGCGTGTCCATGAAATTCCAACTCCCCTCGGCGTCGTCCGCGATGTAGAAGAATGACGAGTGGTCGTCGCGCGGCCCGGCCGTGTTGCCGGTGAAGACTTTGAGCACGCGGGAGAGTTCTTCGACGTTCCCGGTGACGAGCGTCCAGCCGGGCTGCCGTCTGTAGGTCTGTCCCCAACGCGTCAGTTTGGCGGGCGTGTCCGTCCGCGGATCCATCGTCACGGAGACGAGAAACACGTCTTTGCCGAGGCGCCCGCGGAGGAGACTCTGGAGCTTCGAGAAGAATTCGCCGTGGCGCGTGCAGATGAAGGTGCAGGTCGTGTAGAAGAAGCCGACGGCGACCTTCTTGCCCTTAATGAGGTCTGTATAGAAACGCAGACGCCTGCCGTCCTGATCCCTCACCCACACGTCCGGCGCTTCGATCTTCGCCTCGTGCATGAAGGGGTCTCTGGCGGGTTGCTGCCGGGCGTCAGGGGGCGCGGCGTGGGAGGCGTGGTGTTGTCCCGCCGCGTCGAAGGCCGGGACGCAGCAGAGAAGTGTTAACGCGCAGAGTCTCAGCCACGCGGGTGTGCCGCGCGCTTGCTTGTCGAACGTCGGCTCGCAGGGTGTTCGCATCGCACTTGCTCCTCGTTGAGATTGACTGACGCGTGAGGTCTCCGAAGCGTCGGCGACGGACGAGCGAAGCGGCCCGCCCGTCGCCGACGCTTCAGTACCTCTCGGCGAGTCAGTAGCCGTAAGTCTTCAACAACGCGCCTGCGACTCCGCCGCGTGTCACGGCGTCGCCAGGGCAGAAGAGTTGGAACGTGGTGCTCTCGCCGGGGATGGTGCTGTCGGAGCCGCCGACGCCGCAGCCGCCCAGCAGGCCGCGCGCGGCGGCCTCCTCGACGTAGCGGTGCGCCCAGTGAGTCGTCGGAACGTCCTGGAAGGTCTGCCTGGTTGTCGCTGGGGCGTCGATGTTCAAAGACCTGACGAGGAAGACGGCCAGCTCCGCGCGCGAGACGTTGTTGCCGGGGCAGAAGGAGCCCGTCGCGCAGCCGCTCGTGATGCCGCGCTTGAAGAGGTCTTCGATGTAGTCGTGCGCCCAGTGGCCGAGCGGCACGTCGTTCGGGAAGGTGACTTTGGTGGTCGCGGGCGGAACGGCATCCACGTCGAGCGCGGCCCTGACCAACAGCACGGCCATCTCCGCGCGCGTGACCAGATTGTTGGTGCAGAAGCTCGTCGCGCTGCACCCTGCGGTGATGCCGAGGGCGTTGAGCTTGCCCGGCGTGTCCTCCGTCCAGTCGGGCGGAACGTCGTCGAACTGCTTGCCCTGATAGACGGTGATGACCTGATTGAAGGCGGGCTGTCCCGGCACGCTGATCGTAATCTTTCCGCTGCGGCGCGCGCCCGTCGTGTTGGCCGTGACGGAGTAGGTCAGGGTGCCGTTACCGCTGGTCGTCCCCGCGGGCGCGGTGATTGAGATGAAACTGCTGCCCGCCGTGACGGAGGCCGTCCAGCTCGTTCCGGACGTGGCCGCGACGGGGAGGTTCCTCGTTTCGTTGCGGCTGCTCAGGGCTTGAATGGACGTGGGCGTCGAGACCTTGTTAACTCTGACAATCTTCGCCACGGAGGGGGTCAGGTTCGCGCCGTTGCGCTTGAGAAGGAAGAGCATGTAGTAGCCCGGGGGCGCCTGCGCGCCGTCGGCGGGCGCGTTGAGATTCATCGAGCGGCCGTCGGCCGAGCGGGACGTGACGGTCAGAGGCACGCGCCGCTGGTCTTGATTGAAGTCGTGTGTGACCGCGCCGAGACGGACGAGGACGGCGCTCTCGACATCCTGCGCCGTGAGCGTGCCGACGCCGACCGCGAAGTTCTGCCCGTAGGTCAGTTCCTTCGGCGCCGACGTGATGACGGGGCGCGGGGCGGGCGCGCCGCCGGGCAGATAGAAGTAGGGCGGGTAGAAATACTCCGCCGTCTTGTGTTGGAAGAGGCGACGCGCCGCGTCGTCGCCGGGCGGGAACTCGCCGGTCGCGCCGGGCAGACCGCCGCCGCCGACCAGGACGCGGCCGTCCGGCAGAAGGATGGCCGACGAATGATAGACGCGCGCCTCCTGATGCGGAGTCATAACCGTCCACGTCTCGTCAGACGGGTTCCATAACTCGGGATTGTTGGCCGCGCCGCCGTACGTGCCGCCGGGGCCGCAGTTCAGTTCGTTGGTGCCGGGACAGGTCGTGCCGCCCGTGACGAGCACCTTGCCGTCCGGCAGCAGCGTCGAGGTGTGGTGCATACGCGGGAAGTTCATCGGCTGCGTGGTGCGCAGGGTCGGCGTGCCGTTGAGGTCGAAAATCTCGGAGGTCGCCGTCGCCTGCGTGCCGAAGCGGCCGCCGATGACGAGCACCTTGTCATGTTGATACTGCACGGAGGTCGCCTGATCGTGCTGGCTCGTGAGGAAGGGCCCTCTCGCCCAGAAGCCGCCGTCGGGGACGGCGCTCGGCGTCAGGATCACGCTCTGCTGCTGCGTGCGCGCGGCGGCGACGAGCACGCGGCCGTCGGGCATCGAGTGGAGGAGCGGGTAGTTTTGAATGTCGGAGATGGAGAAGCCGCGCGTGTCCGCGACGTTGCGGAAGTTTCCCTGCGCGTCGAAGATTTGCGCGACACGGTTCTGCGCCGTGGTGAGCGCGCCGCTCGAATTCGTGGTCAGGTAACTGCCGGAGACGACCAGCGTCTCGCCGTTCGAGAGCGTGACGTTGTAAGGATACCAGCGGCCGTTGTTCATGTCCGGCCCAGGCGTCCAACTGTTGGTTTTGTAGTCGTAGATGTTGGTGTTGATCGAGCCCATCCCTTCGGCGGCGCGGTTCGACGCGAGGATGTTGTGGCCGCCCGTCACGAGCAGGCGCCCGTCCGGGAGGAACGAGTGGCCGCTACAGAAGAGGTTCGTGCGCGTGTTGTTGGCGTTGGTAAACGTCTTGTAGAAAGGGTCCCAGACGCGCGCCGTGGTGAAGCCCTGAATGTCGAAGCCCGTCCCGTCAGAGCTTTTGTCGCGCGCCCAGAAAAGAAGCTTGCCGTTGGGCAGAAGGTTGATGTGAATCGGCACAATTGGCCAGGACGTATCGACGAACGTGCCGTTCTCCTGCAACTCCCAACGGCCTGCGACCGCGGGGTCGGAACTAGCCTGCAAGGCCACCGTCACGGCGGCAGGCTTGGGCGCCGCGCGACCTGACTTCGCCCCGGTCGCGCCTGAAAACGACAGCAGGGGAGCGGCCAGCAGCGCGATGGACGGAATCCACGCGGAGGAACGTCTCAGCTTTTTCATGAGGGAACACTCCTTAATCGCTCGCCCGCGTTGATTGCGAGCGGCGGGCAGACTTACTTCCATTTTTTCGTATTTTCGTAAACCGCGCGACGCACTGCCGCGACGCGCGCCCACGGCATCTCGCGTCCGGCAAGCGACATCCAAGACGACATCGGCCACGCTTGCGCGTGCGGCCCCACTCTAGGAACGGTGCGACCGAAATGTCTTCAAAATCGGTTTATAAAGTTTTGATAAAACTCTTATGAGCATGCGCGAGGTGTTCTATGCAGAAGCAGGCGTTGCACTTCTACGAATTCGGGGACTTTCGTATCGACGCCCAGGAGCACCTGCTCTACCGCGCGGGGGAGGTCGTCCCGCTCTCGCCGAAGGTCTTCGACACACTGCTAGTGCTCGTCGAGAACGCCGGGCACGTGCTCGAAAAGAGTGAGCTGATGCAGAGGCTCTGGCCTGAAAGCTTCGTCGAGGAGAGCAGCCTCGCGCAGAACATCTTTCTGCTCAGGAAGGCGCTCGGTGAAGGGGCCTCCGAACGACAGTACATCGAAACCGTGCCGAAGCGCGGCTATCGCTTCGTAGCCCAGGTTAGAGAAACCTTCAGGGAGACGACGCGCGAAGAGGCGGGAGAGGCCGTCCCAACTGCGCCGCCGCAGGAGCAGACGCCGGGCGCGACGCCGACGGAACCCGCGCGGCGCGGACGCAGAGCCTACGCGGTGCTCACCTCCGTCCTGCTCTGTTCGCTCGTGACGAGTTTTTTCTTCGCGCGTGCGTCCAGGAACCGCAGGCCGCAGGCGGAGACGGCCGCCAGGTCACTCGCGGTGCTGCCCTTCAAGACGCTGGGGGCGGAGGAAGAGGCGGAACTGCTCGGCCTCGGCATGGCCGACGCTCTTATCATCAGACTCGGCAGACTCCCGCGCCCCTCCGTGCTCCCGACGGGGTCGGTCATCAAATACACAAAACGCGAATCGGACGCGCTCGCCATCGGCCGCGAGCTGGGCGTTGACGCTGTGCTGGACGGGACTGTCCAGCGCGAGGGCGGGCGCGTCCGCGTCACCGCGCAACTCATTCGCCTGAGCGACGGCCGAACCACCTGGTCAGGCAGGTTCGACCAGCAATACAGCGGCATCTTCGCCCTCCAGGATTCACTCTCCGAGCAGTTGGCCGCCGCGCTCGTCTCCGAGTTGACGAGCCGCGACCGCGAGAGGCTCGCCAGTCGTCTGACGCGAAACACCGAAGCCTACGAATCCTACGTGATGGGCTTGTATTTCTGGAACAGGCGGACGGAGGAGAATCTGGCGAGGGCCGTCGGCTACCTGCGGCAGGCGATTGAGAGGGACGCCGACTTCGCCAAAGCTCATGCCGTCCTCGCGGACTGTTATTACCTCTGCTACGCCAACGGCTACCAACTTATGCCGCGCGGCGAATCGCTCAGGCGCGCTCACGAGTCGGCCCGCAGGGCACTCGCCCTCGACGAGTCGATTGCCGAAGCGCACACGGCCCTGGCCGGAGTCAGACAGTCTCAGAGGGAGTTCGAAGAAGCCGACAGGGAGTTTCGCCGAGCCATCGAGCTCGATCCGAATTACGCGACGGCGCGCGTTCGTTACGGCTACTTTCTCTTCGGCGCTCTCCGGCTCGAAGACGCGGTCAAAGAGATGCGCCGTGCCCAGGAACTCGACCCGGCCTCGCCCGTCACCAACGCCGCGCTCGCCTACATGCTGAGAATGGCGCGCGACTACGACGGCGCCATCAGACACAACCGGCGCGCGCTTGAGCTTCAGGCCGACACCATCGGCGCGCGCGCAGGCATCGCCGAGTCATGCGTGCACAAAGGCATGTTCGCGGAGGCGCACGCCGAGATCGAAAAAATCAGAGAGACAGACCCGCTATTCGCCGCGCAGTTGAAGGCGTATGCTTTCGCCGCCGAAGGCCGCCGGGCGGAGGCGCTCGCTGTCCTCACAGAGTTGGAGCGGGCCGGGGACAAAGAGGATGTTCCGCCCTTCAACTATGCGATCGTCTACGCCCACCTCGGAGACAGAGACCGGGCGTTCGAATGGTTGGAGAAAGGCGCCTTCAGCGGCTCAGGCGTCGCACTGCTTAAATACGACCCGGACATCGACCCGCTCAGAGACGACCCGCGCTTCACAGACTTTCTCCGTCGTAAAGAACTGGCGCGTAGCGTGAAATAAGCGGTTCTACTATGAAAATTAAGTGTTGGGGCTAAGCCGCTTCTGCCGGCGGCTCGACCGTCACTTTCAACCCGAGCCTTTCCAGCCTCCGGATCAGGTTCCGCTGGATTCTTTCTGTATGCTGCCGGTCGAAGTAGTCTCCTCCCAACTCTCTGTAGCCGGCTCGCTGCTGGAGGATGTGGTAGGCGATCACTAAGATGCTGCGGCAGACTGCGACTAGCGCCCACTTCTGCCCCTTCCTCCTGACCAACCTCCGGTACTGCGCCGCCAGGTAGGTCTGCTTCGTATGCGAGGCGGCCGGGCCCCCAAAAGTCCGGCCGCCTCTTTTTCGTTGACACCGGCCGCCTCCGGGCATATCTTTCCTGATCTCCAAGGGTGCTTTTCCTGCCGGCGGGCGACCCCGCCGGCCTCACGTTCAGCCTTCCACCGGAGTCTGCCATGAAGAGAATCGCTCACGCCTCCCTTCTGCTTGTAATGAAACAGCGTCACTTCAGACTTTCCCTTACAATTGTGCTACTGGCCGTTACAACGCTGCTCCCCATCTCTGCCGGAGCCCAAGAGCCGCCCTCAAGTTGGGATCTTATATTGGGAAGAAAACCAAAAGTTAAAGACTATAACCAAGCTCCAGACAAAAACGAGTTCCAGCCGCCGACTAACGGTGAATACAAAGCGAATCCGACGTTTTTCGCGGCGCGCAACGATAACGAGCGTTGTCAGGCGATTGATTTGTGGTTGTCCTCAATTCGCTACGAAGCCTCACAATCAAGGTACAACCGCAGGTATCAGCGGAACAATGACGACATTGATATGGAGCGAGTTGATAAACGGCAAATTCAGCGATATGCCACCACATTCTTCCGCAACATATTCGGAAAGGGCTTATCTGAACTTTCGGAAAAGGAGATGGAAAAAGTCGCCAAGTCGCTCGACAAATGTTCACATCAACGTTGGGTTTTAGGGGCGTTGGAAAACCCGTTCCGGTATCCGGTTCGAATGCGCGATTGGGTAGCGGATTTTAATAAGATCGAGGATTCGATCAAAGATGAAAAGTTAAAGGCGCAACAAGAAGCGTATCGTGAACATTATCAAACGGAGGCGCGGCGAACAGGCTACAACGCCGCCGAACTTCTGACGGACGGAGGCTCATTCCAACTTCACACGGCGTTTTTAAATGACGGCCATACGAATTGGTGTTCGCCGACCGAACGACAAGCGGTTACGGCTCTAATTCTCAACGTTGATGACAAAGCTGCGGTAGAGAACGGCGAGGCGTATTGGCGGACTTTTGAAAAAGATATGTTACCTGCAATTCGCTCAAAATGTGCCGAAGCCGAAAAAATATACGTCTTGAACTATGTTCGGGGTTTCTACATCAGTTATGACCGCAATCTGATTCAGTCGGGTGCAAACCCCTCTTACCCTAGCGACGCGCTTAATATTGCTGTTTATTCCGCTAATCAAAGCGGTGCTGGTCAGCGCGGGTGGATTAACGGAGACTCGATGTCCAATTTGATCGGCTCGCCGTCCCGACGGACCCAGAGGGCAGTTACGTTTAGTAATTCTGGTAGTCAACTCAGCAATGCAAATTTGGTGACGATTTCCGGCTTGCGTAACTTTTTGGCCGCCCGTAAAGCGAAACTAGACGAAGAAGCAAGAATTCGTGCTGAAAAAGAAGCTGCCGCAGAAGCGGCGCGTCGTGCAGAGATCGCCCGCAAAGCTGAAGCTCGTCGAGCCCAACTCGCTACGGGCGGTTTTTCGTCAAAGGGGCTTAAAAACGAGGAACTATTTGCGAATATATTTCTTGGTGATTTTGAGTCCATACCTTTCGAGAGGGATGATATGAGCTTTAGTGCCTTATTCGGTGCTTATTTGAAATCCTTTGCTGAGTATTGTCCAAGTTCGTTACCCAGTAATAAGGTCGAAATGACAAGACAGAGGTGTGTGACGGTAGAAGAAACCAGAAACGGATGGGGTACGCTTATCAGTAGTACTTGCGTCGAGTGGAAAACAGAAGGAACCGGGCTTTACGCTGATCCGGCACTATATGCAGCAAGATTATCAGTCGATCGAGCGCAGGCCGCAAAAATATTGAACCCTAAATCCGGCGGTGGGATTTTGGGCGGATTAGCCGAAGCCCTCGTGGATTTCTCCAGTGGAAAAACTTTGAATGAAATGGGAAAAGCCATTGATGTATCAAGCGACATCGCTCCGTTGGTTCGTATGAATACTTGCTCAGGTCCGGGGCTTAAGCGGTTTCAAGAGAATTTGAGGCGGTTTGCACTAAACGAAAGTCCTTTGCTTGAACCGTTGCCGCCCGCACGGACAGAAATTGCGCCCGTCAAAACAGAATCCGAAAAACCACAACCGGTGGCCCAAAAAGCAAAACCGGTGGTCCAAAAAGCAAGACCGGCGGTGAAGAAAAAACAGGCCAGGCCCCCGGCAAAAAAAGACCCATTTAAGGGAGTCGTTATCCCTGGTAGATATTAACGCCTCACAATTCAATGCACCTGTCCGCATTCACTTGAGCAGCAGTACGTCTGACACTTTCGTCGTATAGCGCGGGCTGCGCCTCGCGGCCATAGTCCGCCAACGCCCCTTTGGGTTAGCCCCGGCGAGCCTCACGGTGTCCCGCCCGTACTTCTTGTTCAGCATGTCCACGACGGGCATCACCCGGCGGAAGCGTTCGAGCGTCTCGTCGTTGAAGAGCCTTCCGGTTGTCTGCTCCGCCGGCACCATCCCTGACAGCATCACGCCCGCCTTCCGGTACTCATACCCCTTGCGGTAGATGCGCTGGAGGGCCTCCACGGCGTGACTCAGCAGCTCCTGCGTGTTGTCAGACGGGTAGACCATCTTCGGCGGCGTGCTATCGGCGTAGCGCACGCCGCCGGCTTCCTTGTGGGTTCGATGGAACCTTAAGGCGTCCCCGCCGTATTGAGAATCAGCCGCTCCTATTGACATTCTATACGAGAAGGTTTATCAATTCCCTACAGAACGTCTATAGGAGGGCGCTGTGGCGGAGAAGAAAGTCGACCTCTTACAGGGGACGCTAGACCTGTTGGTGCTAAAGGCGCTGGCGCTCAGCCCGCTGCACGGGCTGGGCGTCTCGGGCCGCATCGAGCAGCTTACGAAGGGGACATTCGTCGTCAAACCCGGCTCACTCTTCCCGGCGCTGCACCGGATGGAGGAGGCCGGCTGGCTGGAATCCTCCTGGGGCGAGTCGGAGAATAACCGCCGCGCCAAGTACTACCGGCTCACCAAGGCGGGCCGGCGCCAGCTCGAGGCCGAGACGGAGGACTGGCGCCGGATTTCCGTGGCGATCACGGGCGCGCTCAAGGCCACTTAGAGTATTAACGATGCCGCTCATATCACGCCTGGACAGCCTCCGGCGCAACCTGCTCCACCGTGAACAAGTGGAGCGGGACCTCGCGGAGGAACTCGATGCGTATCTGGAGCTGCTGGTCGAGGCCAAGATTGCGGCGGGGCTGAAGCCCGAAGAGGCAAGGCGCGCGGCCCTGATGCAGTTGGGCGGGATGGACCAGGTCAAAGAAAGGGTGAGGGAGGTCAGGGTGGGACACTTATTAGGAACCGTCTTGCGGGACGCGCGCTACGGCGCGCGTACGCTGGTCAAGAGCCCGGCCTTCACAGTGGTGGCCGTGCTCTCGCTCGCGCTCGGCATCGGCGCCAACACCGCCATCTTCAGCGTCGTTAACGGCATCCTGCTCCGGCCGCTGCCGTACCCCGAGTCCGAGCGGATGATGGCGGTCTGGCACACCCCGCCGCAGGAGAGCTTCCCCGGCATGAAGACGTTCTCCGTGTCCCCGGGGAACTACCTGGACTGGAAGGAGCAGAGCCGCGCCTTCGAGCAGATGGCCACCTACCAGTACGCCGGCCTCAGCATGAGCGCCGGCGCCGACCCCGTCCCCGTCACGGGCGCGACCGTCTCGTCCGACTTCTTCTCGGTCCTACGCACGCAGCCGTTCAAGGGGCGGTCATTCAGCCCCGACGAAGAGCAGCAGGGGCGCGACCAGGTGGTCGTCCTCGGCCACGGGCTGTGGCGGCGCGCTTTCGGGGGCGACCCGAACCTGGTCGGCCGAACCGTGTCCCTCAACAGCCGCACCTACACCGTCATCGGCATCATGCCGGCCGGGTTCGAGTTCCCCGCCGAGGCCGAGCTGTGGGTGCCGATCGCGTGGAACGCCGAGGAGAGGCAGATGCGGGCGATCCACGACTACTCGGTCATCGCGCGGCTGAAGCCGGACGCGTCGCTCGAACAGGCGCAGGCCGAGTTGAGCACCATCTCGACCAGGCTTGAGCAGCAGTACCCGGAGGCCAACAAGGGCTGGGGCGCGGTCGTCGTCCCGCTCCAGGAGGACTTGGTCGGCGACGTCCGCCCGGCGCTGCTGGTGCTCTTCAGCGCGGTCGGCTTCGTGCTCCTGATCGCGTGCGCGAACGTCGCCAACCTGATGCTGGCGAGGGGCGCGAACCGGCGGAAGGAGATCGCGCTCCGCATCGCGCTCGGCGCCACGCGCGGGCGCATCGTCAGGCAGTTGCTCTGCGAGAGCGTCCTGCTCGCCGTCGTGGGCGGACTGCTCGGGCTTCTGCTCGCCGGCTGGGGCGGGCAACTGCTCTTGCGGCTGAGCGCGGGCAGCCTGCCCGGCTCCGCCGAGGTCGGCGTGGACGCGTGGGCGCTCGGCTTCACCCTCCTGGTCTCGCTCGCCGCCGGGGTGCTGGCGGGAGTCGCGCCCGCCTTGCAGTTCTCGAAGCACGAACTCGCCGAGACGCTGAAGCAGGGCACGGGGCGCTCCGCCACCGGCTCCGTGAGGCAGCGCACGCGCAAGGCGCTCGTGGTCTGCGAGGTGGCGCTGTCGCTCATCCTGCTGGTCGGGGCCGGGCTCATGATCCGCAGCTTCTGGGAGCTGCAAAACGTAGACCCGGGCTTCGACGTGCGCAACACGCTGACGCTGACCGTCCTCCTGCCTGCCACGCGCTACTCCGAGCCGCAGCAGCAGCTCGCCTTCCACGACCGGGTGACGGAGCAGATCCGCGCCCAGCCCGGCGTCGTCTCCGTGGCCTCGACCACGACGATCCCACTGACCGGGCGCGGGTCGAGACAGCCTTTCACCGTCGAAGGCCGTCCCGCGCCGCCGGTCTCCGAACAGCCGCTGGCGCAGACGCGCTACGTCAGCCCCGACTACTTCCGCGCGATGGGCATCCCCGTGAAGCAGGGCCGAGAGTTCGAAGACCGCGACCGCGAAGGCGCGCCCCAGGTCGTCATCATCAGCGAGTCGATGGCGCGCCGCTTCTGGCCGGGCGAGAACCCGATCGGGAAGCGTATGACGGCGTCGTTCCATGAGAAGCAGGGGCCGCGCGAGATAGTCGGCGTGGTGGGCGACGTGAAGGCGAGCGGGCTGGGGGACGAGGCCGGGGCGACCATGTACATGCCGTTCCGGCAGTCGCCGAGGCCGTGGATCACCTTCGTGGCGCGCACGGCCTCGGACCCGCAGGGCTTCGTCCAACCGATCTCTAAGGCCGTGTACGGGGTGGACAAGGAGCAGGCGATCATCAGCGTGCGGACGATGGAGCAGGTGCTGACGGAGTCGCTCTCCGGGCGCCGCTTCAACATGACGCTGCTGATGACGTTCGCGGGGCTGGCGCTGGCGCTGGCGGCGGTGGGCGTCTACGGCGTGATGAACTACTCGGTCATGCTGCGCAGGCGCGAGCTCGGCATCCGCATCGCGCTCGGCGCGCGGGGCCTTGACGTTCTGCGTCTCGTGCTCGGCCAGGGGTTGGCGTTGACGTTGATCGGGGCGGGCGTCGGTATGGCCGGGGCGTACGCCTTGACGCGCCTGATGGCGAGCCTCCTCTACGGGGTGACGGCGACGGACTTTCTGACCTACGTCAGCGTCTCGGGCGTGATCATCCTCGTGGGGCTGCTGGCCTCATTCCTGCCGGCTCGCCGCGCCACGAAGGTGGACCCGATGATAGCCCTGCGGAGCGAGTGACCGCGGCGCTCACTCCCCGCACAGGTTGCGAAAGGTGATTGGGTTCTGTTGCAAGAATCGCTTCTTGGTTATAATCAGGGTTGTGTTGCAGGAAATATTTTGAGGCGGCGGAAGCTCCTAGCTGCTTTCCGTTAAGCGGCAACACCGAACAGGCTGCGACGAACTTCGCCTGCCCCACCGTGTCTCGCCCGTCTAACCTTTTGACCTGACCCTTCCTTATCATGTGTAAGGCTTCGACACCCTCTAACGCCCGCTCAGCAGTGTGAAAGGAGCGGAAGCATTGCATCGCCCGCCACCTCCGCCTGACCGCTCGATGGTCTTGCTCGATGACGTTGTTGAGGTACTTGACGCACCTGAGTTTACAATCATAAGGCAAAACTTTCTCCTTTACTGAAGTGGAGAAAGCCTCAGGATAAGAGGCGTGCTTATCCGTCCCGATGGTGAATGGCAGGCGGCGGTGATCCGCTCTCATCATTTTCTTGAAGAAGCGTTTTGCGGCGGAAACATCGCGTCTAGCGCTGAGCATGAACTCAATGGTATTGCCCGCCGAGTCGATCGCCCGGTACAAATATTTCCACCCCGTACCAACCTTCACGTAAGTCTCGTCCAAGCGGTATGAAGTACCGCTCATCTTCAGGTGCTGGCGCCTCCTCTTGTTAATTTCTGGGGCATAACGCCGTACCCATCTCCAGACGGTCGTGTGATCCACGGAGAGTCCCCGCTCGCGCATCATCTCCTCCAGGTCGCGGTAGGAGAGCTGATACCTGCAATACCACCTGACGCATAAAAGGATGATCGTGGGCTCGAAGTGCCGCCACTTGAACGGGGACTTATTATTCTTCAAGGGGATGATTCCCGGCGGAGATGGATGAACCGGAGAAGAATAGTAGCTCAAAGGCTATTCCTGCAACAGAACCGTTTATGCCTCTTCACCGATTCTTCTCAATTCTCGTGGAGGGTTCGGGACGCGGCGGGCTAGACGATTTTTTTGGGGTCGATGTCGAAGCCGGCCTCTCGCAACTCCCTGAACACTTGCCTGTGCCAACTCTTGTGCGAGTCCATCTCGACGTAGAGGACGCCCCGCAAATCCGAAGGGAGTTCGACGCCGCCCTTCAGCAGCGCAAGAACCCTCTGTCTGCCAAGCTTGCCGATGAAGTAACCCATCTCGAAGACGACGTTCTGCCGCGGGCGGTCGATGGCGGTGGCGGGATCCATTTTCGAGCCCCCGAAGTCGTCCGGGGTCAGGATGACGATGGCGAAGCTTACTTCGCTGTGCCGTTCGAGCGCCTCGATGATGGTCTTGCCGCCGACGATCTGCTCGTTCAGGATGATGGGTTCGAGGTCTAAAATCCTGAGCAGTATCTCCAGGTCTTGTTTCGCCACGATGTCGTGGCCGTGGACGATGAAGACCTTCCGGTTGTCGGGCAGGAACCGACGGTCGTGCTCGCCCTCCAGGGAGCGGGAGGTGACGGTGGCAAGCGCTTTGATGATCGCGGCGAGCATCGCCTCCGGGCCCGCATCCTTCTGGATGTAAGCCAGGTAGAGCGGCAGCTTCCCGCCGATTTTCGGCACCAGGTGCTCCTCCTTATCGTAGCCCGTGAGGATGATCTTGGGCACCAATAAATAATCTTCCTCGGTGGCAAGGAGCAGCCCCGTCATGTCCTTGTCGTCCTTATTATTTTCGAGGCGAACATCCAGGATGGCGAGGTGTATGCCCGGCATCCCGAGGGCCTGTCTCGCCTTCGGCAGGGTGGTAGCGGGGATCACTTCGATGCCGACATCCTCAAGAAACTCCTTTCGCGTGTTGAGGAAGTCCACGTCGTTATCGGCGAACACAACCCTCAGTTTATTCACGTTAAGCTCTCCCAGTCATCGAAGGCGTCTGGCGTCCCCCGCGGGAACCCCGCCCTCTTACCCGCCTACGTTTCGAGCGGCAGTGCGATTATCATCGTAGTCCCTTTGGTTGACGTGTCGCCGACCCTCACGTCACCGCCGTAGCGCCGCGTGATAGCCAGCGCCATCAGCAGACCCATGCTCATGCCCTTCGTCTGCGCGCCCTTCACGATGCGCTCCTTCAGCAATTTGTCCAGGACATCCTTGGAGATACCCTTGCCGGTGTCGGAGATCAGAATCTCGGCCTTCCCTTGGGCCGCCCTCGTCGTGACGCTGATTCGTTTGCGCGCGGAACCGGCCACGGCGTCCACCGCGTTTTCGACCAGAACGTCGAGGGCGCGGTGCAGCCAGTCTAAGCTGACGCGCACCTTCGCGTCAGGGGGGAGGGTGAGGTCGAAGGTTTCTAGCCCCACCGACTTGTAGGGCTCTCTCTGCCAGAGGCGCGTGATGCGCTCCCGAACGGCCTGGTTGACCGAGACGGAGGAGACCCCCTCCTCCGCTTCGAGGAAGGGGATGATCGGCTCGGCCACGATCTCGCCGGCCAAGCGCTCGATCATCTCGACGCGGTCTTTCACGCGCGAGACCCTCCGCGGCGTCAGCTCGCGTCCGAGGTCTCTGCGGAGCAGATCGGACTGCTCCCTGATGGTCAGCGTCTTCGAGTTGACGGTGTGGAGCCAGATGTTGCTGTTCATCCCCATCCACGCCAGCGCCGCGCTCCAGCCAACCTGGCTTTTCGTCTGATTCAGCTCTTCAAACTGCCGCGCGTTCTGGATGGTGATGACCGCCAGCTCCGCCAGGGCTTCGAGGGTCTTCAGGTCGTCCTCGTCGAAGGCCCCGGGGCGGACGCTCTCCAGGTTGATGACGCCGACCACCTCGCCGCCGCTCATGAAGGGCACGGCCAGTTCGGAGCGGATGGAGTCGGTAATCTTGAGGTAGTCCGCGTCCTGGTCAACATCTGCGACGAGTTGCGGACGCCGCTCCAGGACGGCCCGGCCGGTGATGCCAATCTTGCCGCGCTCCCGCTCCAGCACGCGGGGAGCCCCGACCCGCTCCATCACGCTGTTCAGCTCCTCCGGGAGGCACGCGCCTTCGAAAACCAACTCGTTCGTGCTCGCCTGGTACAGCTGGACGGTGCCGAGGTGGGCCTTCGGCCCGAGACTGTCCGCGATGCAGTCCACCGCCTCCCTGACGATCTGTTTCAGGATCAGCTGGCGCGAGAACCCGGAGCTGCTCCGGCTGATCGCCTTGCTCGCCTCGTTGAGCGCGCGCAGGCGGATGGTCTGTTTCTCCTGCTTCGCGCTCTTGATGGCTATTGCCGTCTGGTTGGCGATGAGGGACAGGAGCTTCTCCTCGGCGTCGCTGTAGCAGTGCGGCTTCCGGGTGTGCACCGCAATCGTGCCCACCGCTTCGTCGCCGCTCAGCATCGGCACGCTCATGCCGGAGGCAAGTTTGTTGAGCCGGACGAGGCTGTGCACCTTGAAGCGCTTCTCGTGCTTGTAGTCGTCTACACGCACCGGCTTCTTCTCCCTGATGGTGTAGCCCGTCATCGAGTCCACGCCGCCCGTCACCCTGGTCTTGCCGGCCTCCACGCCCACCCAGCCCAGTTGTGCGGCGAAGACCATGGCGCCGCTCTGGTCTTCAAGGACGATGTTGACGAGGTCGGCCCCGAGCGCCTCCTTGGCGGCATTCACCGCCGTCTCCAAAGTATCCCGCAACTGCGGCCGCCGCAGCAGCTCCTTCGAGAGTTCCACCAGTACTTCCTGCTCCAGCAGCCTCTTCTCGCGCTCGGAGGAGAGTCGCGCCTGCCGCAGGGCCAAGGCCGCGTGGTTCGCAAAAGTCTGGGCGGTTCGCCGCTCGTCCTCGCTCAAACGGCGGGGCCGGTTATAAATCATGTAAAGCACGCCGAGTCTCTCTTCGCCCGCCGCCAGGGCCGTCGCCTGAAAGCCCCGCGCCCTGATCTCGTTGAGCAGCCTCCGGGTGTTCCCCCCCAGGAAATCGGTCTTCTGCTTGCGGTCGAGGTCTTCGATCCCGACCCACCCGCGCTTCATGACGTTGAAGGCGGTCTTGCCGCGCTGCGGCACCTCGTTGCGGAACCACTCCCACACGTCGTCGGGTATCCCCTCGGCGGCCGAACTCTCCAGGATGAACCTGTCGAGGGCGGCGTCGTAAGACAGGATGACGGCCGAGTCGGCCTGCAACACCTGCCTCGCGCTCTGCACGATGCGCGTGAGCACTTCGTGTGGGCCGGCGGCCCCGGCCAGCGCCTCGGCCGCCCGCCGTATCTGCTCCAGCTCTTCCAGCCGGCGGGCGCTGTCGTAGGTGATGGCCGCGTGGTTGACGTAGAGCTGGAGGGCGTCCACCTCGAACCGGGGGAAGTTGCGCGGCTTGTCGTAATGAATCCACATCACGCCGATCTGCTTGCCGGGGAGCAGCATCGGCAGGCACAGGGCGGCCACGCTGCCGTCGCGGAACATGCTGGGGTTCACCCGATCCCTGTGCGCGGGCGCGCTCGCGTCTTCAATCACGTAGGGTTCGCCGTCCCGCATCACCTGCATCGAGATGCCTTTGGGGCGGATGAGGTCGGACAGGTCGAACTGCCGATCCATCCCCTCCAGCACGAGCTTCCGCACCTGCGTCATCTCGTCGATCAGGATCATGCTGACCCAGGAGGCGTTGGCCGCCAGCCGGGTCTGTTCGACGATGTCGTGCAGTACGCGTTCGAGGTCTTGCGACGGCACCAGACCGCCGCTGGCTCGGTTCAGGGCGAAGAACCTCTCGCGCAGCATGTTCTTGTCGATGGCGACCGCGGCCGTGTCGGCGAAGCCGCATAAGGATTCGACCAGCTCGTCCGTGATCGGCGAGAGCGTGAACTTATTGTCGGCGACGAGGATGCCGATGAGTTGGTCGCGGGCCTTGAGGGGAACCACCACCGTGGGCGAGGTCGGGTCGAAGGCCGCGCGGAAGTCCTCCGGCAGCTCGCCCAGCCTGTCGGCCCCGACCAGCACCTTCTCCTGCTCGCGCACGACGCGCGAGAAGAGGTCGGTCGCCGCGGCCCCGACGGGCAGGCGCAGCCCCTTGCTGACGCGGTCGACCGGCGTCTGCGGCACGTCGCCCTTCTCCAGCCGTTCGAGGTAATTCCCGAAGTCGTACAGCTTTTGGCCGTGGTCGTACTCCCACGCCTGCTTGGCCTCCTTCTCGCTTTGCTGGCTGACCCCCATCCGCCCCAGCAGGTGCTCCCCGCGGTCGTCCAGGAGAAAGATGACGGCGCGGTTGAAGCCCAGGCCGTAGCCCGCCGTGATGGCCGTCAGGATGACGTGGAGCACCTTGTTGATGTCTTCCGAGGCCGAGACGTACTGGCTGATCTTGCGCCAGATCATTAACCTGCTGACCGTCGCCAGTTCGGGGCTGATGAGCCGCGCGGTCTGGAGCGCGACCGCCGCCTGGTCTACGAAGCGCTGCAAAATCCTCAGATCGGTTTCGACGTAGTTGCTGTCGGCGACGAAGAGGACGGCCTCCACCTCTCCCGCCTGCTTGAGCGGGATCGAGATGACGGTCTCCAGGTTGAACGGCTCCAGGATGGTTTCGCGCGGGGGCTAGGCCCGGAACTGGTGGACGACCTCCGGCTCGCCCGTCCGCGCCACGCGCCCCACCGCGCCCTTCGCGTGCGGGAGCCGGCTGCCGACCAGCTTCTCGGGCAGGTTGTAAGTCACCGTCAAGACCAGTTCCCGCAGGTGGGGGTGGTTAATGTAGAGGCCGCCGACGCGGCAGTGGGCCAGCTCGGTCGTCAGGCGGACGACCTCCTGTAGCAACCTGGGCCGCTCCTTGTCGCCGCGCAGGTGCAGCAGCCTTTCGTCCAGGGCCACCAACTGTTTCACCCTGCGCTCCGTGCTCTCGTGGAGGAGCACGCGGTCGATGAGCACGGCGATCTGCTCGGCGATGGCGGCGGCCAACTCCTTCTTCTCTTCCGTGAACGGCGCCTCCTGCCAGCTGCGCAGTTGACCGAGGTCGAGCAGCCCGAGCGTCCTCTCCTTGGTGCGGAGCGGGAGGACGAGCAGGGATTGAATGTCGCGCCCGAAGCCCAGCCGGCGCGACCATTCCTTCAGCACGGGCCGGCTCCGCTTGCCGCTGATCTTGAGCACGACCGGGCCGCTGTGCGCGAGGGTGTCCGACAGCCCCTCCCATTCGGCGACGGGCGTGGGCTCGCCCAGGCCGGGCTTCCAGCCCGACGTGGCCCCGGCGCGCGGGGGCGCGTACGCCGCCTTCGCCACCAGAATTTTCTGGCTCTCGTCGAGCAGGAAGATGCGGCAGAAGGTGGTGTCGAGGTCTTCGGCCATCTTCTCCGTCAGCCGCTGCAAGCCGTCGGCCAGGTTCGGGGCCTGCGCGATGATGTTGGTGGCTTCGAGGAGCCCCGTCAGTTGTTTGACAGTGTTCTTGATGGGCCGCAGGTCTTCAAAGTACCCGACGCTCCCGGTGCGCCCCTCTTGGTTGTCGTACAGCCACGTCGCCGCGAGCCGTATCGGGATGCGCTCGCCCGACGAACTGACGGCGAACGTTTCGTAGTTGGCGAGTTTGCCGTTCCCGGACTCGCACAGCAGCCGGCTGACCCTGCGGGGTTCGAGCGGGTCTTCGTAGAGCCGCTTGACGGAGGTGCCCTTCAGCTTCTCGGCCTCGTAGTCGAGAACGATCTGGGCCTGGATGTTGGAGTCTATGACCCTCCCGTGGCCGTCAACGGAGATCACACCGTTGGGCGAGCTCTCGACGAGGCGCGACAGGTAGTCCTTCTGGACGTTCAGCTGATCCATGCGCTCCGCCGTCTCAAGCGCGACGACGACCGCCTCGGCGAAGATTTGCAAGACCCATGCGTCCTCTTCGCTAAATCCGAGTGACGGCGAAGGGCGCCCGTCCTCGCCCTTCTTGTTGTCGGCGCGCAGCAGGCCGACCAGCTTCATCTCCTGGTTTTCCACCCTCTTCAGAAGGGGGGCCGCCAGCAGCGAGTAGCACCTCCCGGACGGCGCGTGATGCGCTTCGGCGTTGTTGACGGTGAAGTGGTCGAGCAGCCCTTCGCCGTGGGCCCTGAACAGCTTCCCCTCGTAGGCGATGTGGCCGGTCAACCCCGTGCCGCGCCCGCTGACGATGGCGAACTCTTTACCCTTGCGGAAGCTGCCCTTGCGGTGGCCGTAACTGGCCTCTAGGCTGAGGTAACCTTCGCGCTCCACCAGCAGCACCCCGCACGCCTCGGCCTCCAGGAGTTCGGCGGCGTGCCGGGCGATCAGCGTGAGTTGCGTGTCGAGGTTGACCGCCCCGAGGTTTCCCACGATTTCCTGGGTCATCTCGGTGAGCTTCCCCAGGAGCTTCAACTTCTCCTTATCCTTCTCCGCGTTTTCGAGTCCGGCGATGACGGCCGCCACCTGCGAGGCGAAGAGCGCCAGCATAGCCAAATCCTGCCCGGTGATCGGGCGGCCGCTGCGCTTGTTGTCCGCGGACAAATTCCCGATGACCTTGTCCTGGAGGAGCACGGGCACCGAGGCCCACTCCTTCACCCCCTCCTTGCCTAACGTGATCTCTCGGGGCGACAACGCACCCGGCCGCGGGGTGAAGACGTGCGGGTAGGGGTCGTTGATGAGAATCCGCATCTTGTCGTCGTCCGCGACCGGCCAGGCCAGCCCCTCGAAGGGCACGTCCATCCCGACCGCGACCTTGCCGACCAGTTGGCTCCCGTCGTCGGAAAGGAAATAGAGCCTTACGCGGTCGAAGCCGACGGCCTCGACGCCCAACAGCACCTGCCGGAGGATCTCCTCCTTCCCGCGGCCGTCGTAGAGGGCGCGGTTAGCTTCTATCCAACGCTCCAGGATTGTCCGCGCGCGTCCCATCATCTGCGCCTGCGGGCCTTCGACGGCGTGGCGGACGAACGCGGCCAGTTCATCAAGGTCGGAGGGCTTGGCCCGGTGCCTGAGCGGGGTCGCGCCGGACATCTCATGCGAAGACCCCGGGCCGTCGCCCGTGAAGATGACCACCCCCGTCACCTGGCGGCGGGACATAATCCAGCCGCCCAATTCCACACCCAGCGGCCCCGGCTCCGCGCCGGCCACCGGCGACAGCTGCTCTGCGATCAGGGCCAGGTCGTAAGGCCGCTCGGCCTTCGCAACCAGTCCCCGGGCCTGTGCATAGTCTGTCGCGGTGTCCACTGCGTAGTGACACAGCTCACGCAGCACGCCCGCACACGACTCTAGCCAGTGCGGATTGTCATCCACAACTAATACATGCACCGGTTGATCGCTCATCTGCCTTCTCCCCGTGCCGCGGCGGGCTGTGCGCGGAAGCAGCGTCACCCGTACGCCTGCCCGGCGACGGCGTCCGTCACACTACGCCCGGCAGGGCACGCGCCTTCGGAGAGTCTGCTGGAAAACGTGTCGGCTGCGTGAGGTAAACAAATTGGTCGGCCCCCATTAGCAGAAAGAAGGACTCTTCCACCTAAACGCCCCAAAAACGGGAGGAGCGTACTTTCTTCCCAGGAGGTTGTCAACAATAAAACTTCTGAAAGTGAGAAACGGGGCGAGCCTCGACAGGCGTCTCCCTCGCGGACATTTCGCGCCCCGCGCCGAGCCTGCATCACGCCTAAAACTCAGCCGCGGCGGCCGCGGAAACACCGCTCATGCGTCAAACAACCGACGCCCTCCAACTCCCCACCCTGAGCAGGTGAATTGGAATGATCGCTATTTTGGATAACTAGGAATTATCTACCGCTATGTCACCCGGCTTCAGGCGAGATGAATTGAGGTCGCGCTACGATATTTCAGCCATCAGTGAGGACGAGTGGCACGAATACTCAGGTTATAAAACTGCTGAGTTTATTACTCGTTACCTTTCAAGAACAGAAGTAACCTCTAATTTGCTCCTCAACGCCGGGGCGGGTGTTTATGAGATCCAGGCGGATTCATGGAGTGAGATTTCTGTAGACATTTTTCCGACTCCGCTTCGGAACCGCCAATACGCCGTCTGCGCGAGTATTGAGTCATTACCTTTTCAGGCTGCCACATTCGGTGCGGTCGTTTGCGTCGGTGAGGTGTTAGCTTACTGCGATCCGGCCGCAGCAATTGCCGAATGCGCACGAGTCCTCGTACCTTCGGGAATGTTGATTTGTGATTTTGGTAACAGCAGGAGCTTCCGTTATTGGTTAAGGCACTCATACGGACGCGCAGCGGATTTAGTGACGGACTACTACAACGGGGCACCTGGGCGGATATGGGTATATGACCCAGCCTATGTGAAATCACTTCTCACTTCGTCCGGGTTTGTCATCAAGGATGCGCTCGGCACACATACATGGTCTGCTCTTGCCCGCCGGCTCGGTGCTTCCGTTCAACTGGCGATACGCTTACAGCGACATCTTGAAAGGCTGCGCCTCCCTCCCGCGTGGGCTGACCTTACGACGATCGTTGCCGAACGAGTTTTAGCCGCGACATGATCAGTATAAATAACTTTCTGGGGGCAGTCGTATCCTCACCTAAACAGTAAACAGCGGCGACAGCGAGGATGAACGGAAACAGCAGCAGGATACTTCCGAGGATGGGGTTGCGTTGCAGGACTTGTTTTGAGGCGAGAAAGGCTCAGTGGCAGCTTTAATCAGGCAGCGACACCGAACAGCCCTCGATGAACTTCGACTGCCCTACTGCGTCCCTGCCGTCTAGCCTCTTCACCTGCCCCTTCCTCATCATGTGCATGGCTTAACACCCTCCTGACTTCGCCGAGTATAGTAAGCGAGCGCATAGCTGATGCGGCCAATGAGAATAAGGCTACCGGCCGCTAGGAAGCGGCTCGTGACGGGTTAACGATGTGTCTGCGGCGGCGGACTAACAATGGTCAGGGGCGGCCTTAAAGCAGCAGCCCGTCCAAGTCAGGAACGAGAACGCTCACCCATCGGAAGGGTACGCAAGGGAGCCGCACTTGTACCCATGCAGAGTCTGATACGGGCCGTATCTGAATCTCTACGGGGTAACGGGACATTATGGCTAAATTTCCATGTTGCCTTACATTTAAAAGTTTGGTACTTGGTCGTCTTATATAGTCACGGACGAGTCAAATCAGTCATAATGTCCCGTTCAGTTTCGCACGTTTTCGACTCACCCCAATCCTGAGTAGTAATCTCCGTCCATATCGGAATCCCCGTAAAACCTATGCTCTAGGCGAAAAGGGGCTACACTGACTTTGGCAGCCAAAAGGGCTGTGTTGCAGGAATTGCTTCTGCAGCTATAATCCGCTCTTCAGCTCGAATAACGCCCTCAGGGAATCATACTCTTGAAGCAAAATAAATCCTCGTTCAGGTGGCGTCACTTCGAGCCGACCGTAATACTTTTGTGCGTCAGATGGTATTGCAGATACCAACTATCTTATCGCGATGTCGAAGAGATGATGCGCGAGCGAGGCCTCGACGTAGATCACTCAACCATCTTTCGCTGGGTAGAGCGATATGCTCCAGAGATCAACAAGCGCATCCGTCAGCATCTGAAGATGAGCGGTACGTCATATCGTGTAGACGAGACCTACATCAGAGTCGGGAGGTCATGTAAGTATCTGTACCGCGCGGTGGACAAAGAAGGCCATACTATTGAATTTATGCTCAGCGCGAAACGCGATGTTCCCGCGGCAAAACGATACTTTAAGAAGATGATGAGAGCTGAGCACCGTAGGCTGCCGTTCTCCATCTCTGTCGATAAGAACGCGGCCCACCCAAAGGCATTCAATGCTTCACAGGCGGAGCGAATTGTGCCGCAGGACTGCAAGCTGCGGCGCGTGCAGTACCTGAACAACGTGATCGAGCAGGACCACCGCTTCGTTAAGAAGAAGGTGCGAGCATCACAGTGCTTCAAGAGGTTTCACACCGCGGAGCGCACGCTCGAAGGCATCGAAGCGGTGAATATGGTGAGGAAGGGGCAGGTCAAAAGAGTAGCCGGTAGCGATGCGATGGGTCAGGCGAAGTTCATCACTTCGCTCTTTCAGATCGCCGCCTGAGGAAGAATCGCTAGTGACCTTCTGCGTCCGAAAATAATTTTAGCAACACTGCCAGCTGAGATGCCTCTTGAAGAAGGCGGTGCGGGCCGATAAGTCTTCACGCAGCCGAAGCCGCCCCTCACTACTGCGCCGAATCCTTAGGCTTGACGATGCCGATCAAGAGCGTGTAGCCGATGAGTATGAGCGAGCCGACGTAACGGTTTTGCGCATACCAGTCAAGTGAGAGGAAGGGGCCACCGAGCGCGAGGACCCAGACGATGAAAGCCAGCGTGGAGACGATGATTTGTCTGACCGCGGGGTTCTTGTCGTCTTCGGAAGTCTGCCTCCACGTCCATACCGCGGTGATGACAGTGCCGACTGCGAATGCTATCCAGAGTGCGGTGTTGGCGCCTCGCGTCCCCCCTCCGGGTGCGCCGGCCGCGCCGCCGACGCCCGGCGCTTGCTGGCTGTAAATGATGCCCGTGGCGGCCGTCCACGCTGCCACGATGTCGGAGGGGATGTATTTGATGACCCTGTCGAAGTAGGTGTCTACCTGCTGCCCGTCTGATGCCTCAAGCTGGGAAGTGATGACTCGGCGGCCCATATTTCTCTCTCCTTATGAAGTCGGCGGTAGTTGAAAGCGCGGAGGGCGGGGGACTTCTCCGCGCGCGTGAGCGCGGACGCGCTCGGCGTCACAAGCCAACGGCTATATGTCCTTCATGACCTCCCCTTCGATCTCCTTCAGAATCGTGCTCATCAAGATGCCCTCCCGGACTGCCCCGAAGAGCTTGGCCCTCTGCGCGTGATGGATGGCGACCAGCTTCCAGTCGTCCGTGAAGCAGGGCGCGCCGCTCGAACCCCTCGCGGTGGCCGTCACGTACTGGATGAGGCCGTCGGCTTCGGAGACCCACGAAACGCCGTTCTCGCTGAGCGCGAGCTTCATCGGGCCGCCGGCCGGGTGTTGCAGGATGTGCAGGCCGGTCTTACGGCCGGGCGTGGGCGGCGCGCTGCTAATCTCAAGGGGCCTGACCTCCTTGACCTCAGTAATCTCGCCCACTACACGGAGGAGGGCGTAGTCGTGCTGTTTGACAGGGCTGCTCTTTACAATCGGCGAATCGGGGACGAGTGTGAAGACACCCGCGTCGGTTTCGCCTTCGCCCTCTTCGTCCGAGACGGACGCGAAACGCAGGCGCGCCCCCTGCGCGTTTTTGAGCGGGTCCTCGCGCTCATTCTTCCGCAGGACGTGGTAGTTGGTCAGGACCAGCCGCCGGCTGATGAGGAAGCCCGAGGCGGTCCTGTCGATACTGGGGATTTCGATGCGGCAGACCGACGAGGTGCGCCGCATCGCCCGCTTCAGGGATCCCACGTCGAGTAACGCGGACGAGTAGCCGGACGCTTGCAGCTCGATCTCTTCATCGGGCGGCGGGCCGTGCCAGATAATGTCGGGGCCCACGTCGGGGGGCTCATCCCCGAGTTCTTCGGCCGGGACGGGGATGTTGTACCGCGCCGCCAGCCGCCGGATGGAGCCCTCGTCGAGCAGTTTGTAGACGACGAAAGTCGCCAGGAGCGTGAGGCGGTCCTCGTAGCCGAAGTCTTTGAGGGCCGGCGCGAGCAGGCTGCCGAGGGCGGTCGTCTGTTTGTCCTCCGGGTTCTTCCCCGTGTCCACCGCCCAGTGGACGAGTTGGCTGGCCCCGACCTCCGGGTAGTCCAGGGCGGGGCCGATGAGGCTTTGCTTGTGCTCGGGCGGGATGTTCGCGGCCTGGATGATTTTCGTGAAGAATGGCCGCGGGCCGGCCGCCCAACTCGTGGCCCTGCGCGCAACGAGTTCCACGAGGGCGTTTTTGTCTTTGGACTTCATCTTTATGGGGGGCATCTGCCGGCTCCTCCTGCTTTAACCCGCGCTTATGTTGTACTTACTTTTGATCTCCTCGCGGACGTTCTCCCCGTCAATGATCGGTTCGACGAGGTTGTACTTAACGATCAGCTCGTAGAGGAATTCGCGGTCGTCGCCGCCCACGGGCGGGATAAGTTTTTCGAGCAGGCAGCCAAGCACGGTGTAGCCGTCCTTGTGCCCGGCTGGGTACTTCCTCCACTCGATCGCCTTCTTGACTAGGGTGCTGGCATCAAATTCTAAATTCCCGGTGGCCGTAAATATCCAGCCCTCCGCCAAGCTCAGGCTGTTGGCAATGAGGTTGCAGGCCACGAGATTGCCGCCCGCCAGGGTGAGGCCGGTATGATTGATCCATTGTTTGAGGAGTGAAACGACCCGCTCCGTGTCCTTCTCGCTGAAGTCATCGATAGAGAGCGGCGAGGGGGGCTTGAAACGGCCGGCCGCGTCGAGCTTCAGGTGGCGAGTCACCCTGTAGGGCTCGGCCTCCATCGCCTCGATGTCAGTCAGGTTAAAAATGTCCACGTCGAGGAGTCCCGGCTTGGAGTTCCGCCAGTACTGGAAGAGGGCTGACAGAGTGCCCCTGTACTCCTCGTCCAGCTTGCGCGCCTCCGTGAAGAGGAACATGGCGGCGCACTTCTCCGTGAACAGCGGGCCGAGGAAGGCTACCGTCTGCCGGCCCTCGTCGCTGCCGAACAGCTCCTCGTCTACGTTGAGGAGGGCGACATTGCCGGGGTCGGCCTCGCAGTAGTAATAGCTGTAACTGACCACAGGTGTCTTCACGTCTTTCGGGTGCAGTGGGAAGCGTGCATCACCGCAAGGCTTCTCCAGAAGCTTGCGGACGCGGTCGGTCAGCTTCAGCCTGCTGAGGAGTATGGCGGGGCTGGCGGCGCTCATCCGGCCCCCCCCGCCCGCGGCGCCGCGGCCGCGCTCCCGCCGACCGCGCCTTCCCCCCCCGCGAGCTTGAGCAGCCTCAGCGACTCGTCCCTGAGCTGCTCGGCGCCCGACAGTTCGTTGATGCGGTCCACGTCCTCCGGCTTGAGGGTGAGGACGGAGAGCCCGGCCCCGTCGGCGAACGTGACGAGGTCGTCGGCGGGGCTGACGCCGACGAGCACCAGCAGCGCCTTCGTGCCCGAGCCGGTCGGCCCGGCCTGGATGGCCCACAGGTTCGAGGCCGTGACGAGGCCGAGGGCCTCGTCCCTCCCGAGGGCGTGGCCGGGCTCCTCAGCCGTCTTCACCTCGACGAAGTAGTGCTGCCCGTCGCCGCGCGCGTAGAGGTCGAGGTCGAAGCGTAGCGGGTTGACGCCGGGACCGCGCGGGAACTTCTCGACCTCGAAGCCGGCGGCCCCGAACAGCTTCGCCACCTGCTCGATGATGTAGGAGCGGTCGAGGACGCGCCGCTTCGGGTCCGGCGAGCGGGCGAGGATGTTCTGCACGACCTGCGCGGGCGCGCTCGCCCTCCGGCTGATGGCGAGCCCCGACGTGTCAATGCGCCCCTTGCGTAAATAAATCTTGTCGAAGACGAGGAGGTGGATCCGCGCGACGAGGCAGCCCCCAAGCAGCATGACGAAGGCCGAGACCAGTTGATTCAGGGGCTTCCGCATCCCAACCGTCCGCTCGACCCAGACCCACAAGACGACGCTGAAGACGATCATCGCCAGCCCCGACACCACGTCCGCCACGGTCAGCCCGCTCGACAGCAGCCGGGCTTCGCGGAATTGGTATTGGAGGAGGAAGACAAAGGGGAAGAAGAGGAAGGCGAGCACGGTCGTGGAGTACTGGAGCCCGCGCGACACCTTGAACGCCTTCAGGCTCCGGCTGCGGGCGACCTTGAGCAGCTTGAGGATTTCGGACCCGCCCGTCGTCTTCATCGGCTCTTCGAGCGCGAGGAATGACCACGGGACACGCTGGGCTTGGTTCTCGCGCAGGCTCTCGATATCGCGGCGCAGCTCCCCGGCCAGCCCCTCGTACTCGTGGCCCGTCATCAGGTAGCCACTCAGCATCAGTGCGTAAGCTTCGGTGTCGGAGAAGGAGTCGAGCTCGGTGCGGATGCCTGCGAGGCGCTCCTGCACGTCCTTGCGCACGCCGTAGGGCGTCAGCGCCCGGCCCTTCGCGGCGGCCTCGTCCTCCATGTCGTCGGCGCCGCCCGCGCCGGTCCAGGACAGTGGCTCCGAGTCCAGCCCCTTTCTGAGGTGCATGAACATCAGTCCGCGGAGCAGAGCTGAGCGGCGGCGGGCGACGAGGTCTTCGTACACGGCCCCGTCCAGCCGCGAGACGAGGACGTCGTGGGCGCGCTGCGTCACCCCCAGCAGGCCGGAGCCGGGGTCGTCGAGCGTCGTCATGGGGCCGTTGCCGCTGCTCGAAAGGATGAGACGGCATTCGTGTTCGAGTAACGCCGCAACGCCCTGACTGTCGTAGATGCTCCCGTCGCTGAGGCGCACGGCCATGCTCGGGTAAAGGTTATCGAGCACGACCGGGTCGAAGATTCCGGCCGTGGCGGCCGAGGCGGCCACCGCCCGCCCGAGGCGAAACTTTCTGTACCTCTGCGGCGCGTCGGAGTAGTACAGCCGTTGCAGCCGGCGGGTCCCGTCCAGCTCGGGGTCTATGCCCGTCTGCGACTCGCCCATCCAAGAGGTCGTGAACTGCCAGCCATGCCCCGTGTTGAGCGTGGCCGCGTTGAGGATGAGCACGGGGACCTTAGCGCGCCGGCGCCCGTTGTCGCGGCCCGGCGAGAAGTCTCCGGCCTCGCCCTTGGGATGGACTTTCAGCTCGTCCAGCCAGCGCGGGCCGTCGCCCTGACCGTCGCGGACCCGGCTGAATATCTCCCGCTCAAGCACGTCGCCCATCCGGTCCGAGCGCGAGTAGTAAGGGTGGAAGGCCAGCTTCAGGTGCGCGGTGAAGGAGGCCGCCACGCGCGTGCGAATGTTGCGCTGGACGCCGGCGAGGAAGTCGCGCTCGATGCCCCGGACGATCTCGATGTAGTCCTCGCGCGTGATCTCCTCGTCGCGCTTGGTCTGGAGCAGGTGGCGGACTTCGAGATAGTAATACGCGCCGATGATCGAGCCGCCCGAGACGCACGAAAGCACCTCGACGTGGCGCAGCAGGTCGAGCTCGGCCAGTTTGGCGAGCACCCCGACGTGGTAGAGGGCCGCGCGCAGCCCGCCCCCCGAGAGGGCGAGGCCCGCCTTGCCGATGACAGCCGCGCGGATGCCGGCGAAGTCTTCGCCGAGAAATTCTCGCAGGACGGCCCACGCCTTCGGCGTCTCGCCCGAGTCGGGGCTTAGCTCGTGCCCCTGAATCCGCGCGAGGTTGATGAGTTGCTGCGCCGTGGACTCGTACTCCCACTTGGGCACATCGGGTATGGCTGTGGCCCTGGCGAGCCATTCGCCCGCCTCGGCGTACTCCCCGAGGCCGAAGTGCGCCTCGGCTATCGTGACCGGAAACCACCACTGGCTTTCGAGCCAATCCATGCCCTCCCGTCCATACAACCTCGGCAGGGTGTAGGTGATGTTTTGGCGAATCTGCCGCGCCTCCGCGCGCCGCGCCTCCGCGCTCGGCGAGTCGGCACTGGCCTGGCGGAACGCCGACTCCTCGTAGTGGGCGATAAGGTCGAGGACGTAGGCGGTGTTGATGGCCGTGTAGCCGAAGTCCTTCTCGACGCCCTGCTCGTAGCCGCGGCGGTAGAAGGCGAGCGCGCGCTCAAGGTGCTGTAGCTGCCCTTCGACCTCCCACTTGCGCTTCCAGATGGCGCCCGCCATGCCCAGCGACTCTTGGTCCGTCGTGGAGTTGAGGTCGTCCGCCTTAGCCAGAATGCTCAGGGCCCGGTCGAGGCGTGCGCGGGCAGGCAGTTCAGAATCTTTGTAGGTGCATAGGGCCTCCTGCTGTGCGAGCCTAAGCGGGGTCGTGACGCGGTCGAGGTCGCTCGGCAGCTCCTGCGAGGCCACCTGTGAGTTGCGGAGCCGGGATAGGAGCCGGCGCGCGTAGCCGAACTCCCTGTCCTTTTTCAGCTGCATCGAGAGGCGATAAACCTTCAGAGGGTCCACCAGCCTCCCGGCAAGTATCTCCCTTGCCTCCTTGATATGACTTTGGGCTTTCTCCATTACTCCCTATTCCTGTGTGATGACCCGCCGAGCTGAACGCCTTAAAAGTTGAGTTGCCAGGCTGTTGTCGTATGCGGTTGAGGGGATGTACGGTGCCGACGGTCGTGGCTGGAGAGCCTCTCTTGGCAACGCCCTGTTAGCTTTTATGAGGTCGATGAAACCGCTGTCGAAAAAACGCGGGTAAGATAAGCCCGCCGTCCGGGGTTGTCAATACTTTCGACGCCTGGTGTAGGTAGCACATTAGATGTCCGGTCGTCGTAGCACATTAGATGTCCGCTTTCGGGCGGTAACGAGTACAAGCTCTCGGGCTGGAGGTTCAGCCCATGCGCCACTACTCGGAGGCCGCCGTGGAGCGGGCCATGAAAGTGCAGGAAGTTATCTTGCGAGCCGCGGCGAAGAAGATCACGTGGATTCAAGCCGCCGAGATTTTAGGCGTCAGCCCCCGCCACATGCGGCGCTGGAAGGAGAAGTACGAGCGGTTCGGCTTCTTCGCCCTCTTCGACGGCCGCCGCGGTAAGCCAAGGGGGTGCTGCAAGGCGCCGGGCTCGTCAAGCGCCAGCCCCGCCGCGGCACACACCGCAGGCGGCGTCAACGGCGGCCCCTGCCGGGCATGCTGCTGCACATCGACGCCAGCCAACATCAGTGGTTCTGCGACGAGCGCTGGCATGACCTGATCGCCATCCTCGACGACGCCACCTCCTCGATCTACTACGCGCAGTTGGTCGAGGAGGAGTCCACGCGCACGGTGCTGCGGGCGCTGCGCCAAGTGGTTGAAGAGCAAGGGCTCTTCTGCTCGCTCTACTCTGATCGGGCGAGCCACTTCTGGCTCACGCCGAAGACGGGCGAGCCGGTGGACAGGCAGGCGCTGACGCAAGTCGGCCGTGCCCTGAGCGAGCTGAACATCCAGATGATCCCGGCCTACTCGCCGCAGGCGCGCGGAAGGAGTGAGCGGTCATTCCGCACCTGGCAGGGGAGGCTCCCGCAGGAGCTGCGGTTGGCCGGCCTCACGACGCTCGCAGGGGCGAACCGCTTCTTACGTGAGCGTTACATCTCAGAGTTCAACGAGCGGTTCGCGGTCGCCGCGGCCGAGGAGGGCACGGCCTTTATGCCCTGCGCGCACACAGACCTCGACCGCGTCTTCTGCCTGCAACACGAGGGGGTCGTGGCACGCGACAACACGGTCAGCTTCGCCCGGCTCACCTTGCAGATCGAGCGGCAGCGCTGGCGCGGGACTCTCGCCGGCTGCCGGGTGCTGGTTTATGAGCACCTCGACGGAACGCTCTCGCTCGGCTATGGCGCGCACGAGGTGGGGCGCTACAACTCAGAGGGCGCGCCGCTGAGCGCGGCGGCGAAAGACGGGATGAAGAAGGCCGTGAAGAAACGCGCAGCCTGAAACGCAGACCGGACATGTAATGTGCTACTAAAAGCGGACATCTTCACATGCTACGAACATGATTTGTTAGGGTAGGTTCAGCTAGCGTAAGGGCGAGGAGCACGCGGGGAAGGGTATTAGGGGAGGGGCGGGGTGTCAGCGGTCAGGAATCCCCACTTAACCGCAGTATCAACGTCGTGGTGCGGGCATCGCCGGGGCCCGCGGCGGAATACTCCCGTATAGGTGCGCACCGCGGAGAGGATGGGAGGGGCGGCCCTGCCAGGGGTTGTAGGGCCACGCGCGCCCTCGCGGGTGGAGCCCGAAGTTCCCGCGCCCGAAGCCGCCATGACGGCCGGAGGAGAAGCGGGTGATAACCCGGACGGGCGGCGCGTAGTAGTAAGGGTAGTAGTCCGGGTAGACGTACGCGGGCCCGTAGGCCCCCGTCTGTTGGGACAGGCGCAGGCTCAGTTCGTACAGGTTCCGCCTGACGTTGACGAGTTCGGACTTAACTGACTCAAGCTCCGCCCGCGCCCGCTCCTCCTCGATCCGTAAGGCCGACTCGTGCAGCCTTCGGTCCAGTTCCTCGAAGTACTGTCGCAACTCCTCTCTTGAGGGCATGCCGCGCTCCCGGTGCGTGCGCTCGTACTCCGCCTCCTGGGCTTCGCGCCTCAGCCGCAGCGGCTCAAGGTCCTCGTTGGTGATGACTTTCGGGCCGGCGCGGCGCTCCGCCTTCACGCGCCCCGGCGTCCGCGCGGCGCCACCTCCGGCCGGCTCCTGCGCGGCGGCGGGGAGTGGGAAGAAGAACAGGGCCGCGAGTACGGCCCCGGCCACGCGACCGGAGGGGGCGCTACTTGCGTAGGCGAAACGACGTGCGAGGCTGCCGGCTAACATAACGGAATTACCCCTCGGAAACGAACGTTTGCGGGGATTATAGCAGGGGCGGGGAGTTCGATTGCAATCCTCAGCCGGGCGCGCTCGCGCTACGTGCCCAAGACCGGCAGGCGCTACCTCACCAGGCGCGACCGCGAGGCGGCCGCCGCGGCAGGGGAGCCGGCCCTCAACCCCTAAAAATTAACTGAGCCTCACGGGACCCGCATAAACACTGATCGAAAATCCCCATTGTTGATGAAGTGAGGTCGAATCTGAGACTGGCGACGGGGTGAGGTCGCGCGTCACCCTCAGTTCGGAAAGCCGGGGAAGGACCCGCGCGATCCTTTCGGGTAATACAGATCAGATATGAAGTCTTGTGCAGGTCGATGCCGCCGCCCGGCGCTTATTTCGCCGCAGACACCTCACTCATCAGACAGAGGTCGTTGTTTTCCGAGTCCTTGAAGCAGGCCAGCCACAGGTCGAACCTCTCCGTCTTCGCGGCCAACTCGGGCCGCTCCACGAACTTCACCCCCCGCCCCGACAGCGTTTTATATCCACTCTGGATGTCGTCCACCTTGAAGTAGATGACGGAATTCGTCCGGGCCGCGCCGCCCCCCTCCGGGCGCGCCAGCATCAGCCTGATCCCGTCGCTGTCGAAGAACGCCATCCCGTTCGCCGTAAACAGATACTTCATCCCCAGCTTGTCCCGGTAGAAGACGGTCGCGCGCTCCAGGTCGCTGACCGAAACGGCGATCTGCCCTATCTGCGAAAGGCCGAACTTGTCCGTGGCCGAGTCCATGCCCCTCCTCCCGGCCGCTTGGCTCGCGGCCGCCGTTTGCTTAACCCCGTTCTCCTGGGCGGCGCCCCGGCCGGCTGAGGCCGCCGCGAGCAGCAAGGCGCACAGTACCTTGGCATAGTTCAAGCGCATGGTTCCTCTCCTTCCCGTTGCGAAAGCGGCCCCGCGAAGGGGACGTCTTTCAGGCATGTGGGGCCATCTTGCCTGAGGGACGGGGAGCGCGCTTATCCGAAATCACCTTTTTCGGCGGCACTCGCTCGGCGAGAGCCCGGTGTGGCGGCGGAACGTCCGGCTGAACGAGCCCAGGCTCTCGAAGCCGACGGAGAGGCAGACCTCTGTGACTGACATGTTCTGGTCGGCGAGCATCTTCCGCGCCTGCTCCATGCGCCTGGCGGTCAGGTACTGATGCGGGGTAAGACCGAAGGCCTGGCGGAAGGATCGCAGCAGGTGGTTGGGCGAAAGGCACGCGACGCCCGCGACCTCTTCGAGCGTGAGGCGCCGGTCGAGGCAGGCCGACATGTAGTCCCTGGCCCGGCACAGCCGCCGGTACAACTCCTCCCGGGTGGAGAGGCGCACGGCGGTTAACGTCAAAGCCTCATTCATGGCGCCCAGCCGGACCCGCAGCAGCAGTCCCATCAGTTCGTAGAACTGCTCTTCGAGCCAGCCGGCCCGCGCCCTCTTTTCGGCGGGCGATGACCTGAGGGATAGCAGCGCCGGCGACAGGATGTCGTCGTGGGGGTAGACCCGGTCGAAAAATCCTATACGCGGCTTACCGGGCGGCTCGGGATTGTCCAGCAGTTCACCCTGGCTCGAACTCAGGCTGTAATAAACCTTCTCCGCGAAGCCGGGCTTAAAAAATATACAGAAGGACTCTACGGGGCGCTCCGACTCGACGGTGATCGAGTAAGGCTGCCCGTCGTTGAGGATCAGGTAAGAGCTGTCGTCGACTGCGTGGAGTCCCGGGCCGCTGTCGTACAGGGCGCGGCCCTGAGAGAAGGTCTTAACCGATAAGAGCCCCACCCCTTCCCAGTGATGCCGCAGCCCTTTTTTGTGAAGGATAAACCCGCAACCGTCCTGCGGGGGCCATGGGCGGTCGCGCAGGTCTGGGCGGGCAGGAATGGGTTTAGTGTGTGGCGTCACGAAGGATGCACCGCCGATCGAGATCGGGTGAACAAACGGCCAGAGGAGTATAGCCCCGATGTAAAGGGGAATCGCAATTCATTGCGCGGTCGTGCGGCGGCCCCACCGCCCCCGTGTAACTCCGTGCGACCCGCCGTGCCGGCGCCGGGCCGCCTCAGAGATTGAGATAGCCGCCGTCGCGCGACAGCCCCGCCGAGCCCTGTTGGCACCACAATTTGTTGTGGTCGGACGCGCCTTATTCAAAAAGGCCGTGAAACATCCCCGCAGCCTCTAATCTGCGCACCTCGCCAGCCTATATCTTGTGGTCGGAGCCGGGAGCTGGCGACGTTTCACGTTATCACTTCTGATAAGGGTCATTACGTTCTTTATTTTCGCCCAAATAAGCTGACACGGCTTTTTCACGCTAGAGCCCCCTATGGTACCAATGTAGCGCCGGCGAAAGTCTCCTTCGAGTTGATGATAGGTGGCGCGAAGTCCTCGCAATGGGTCTTCACGAGGCCGTCAACACACAAGCGAGTTGAAAAGTAGGACGCGGCTCTCACTGGCGGGCAGAGGACTCCCTGCAAGGGCTGTTCTCATCATGGCGAGAGGCGCTGCTTCAGTCTGAGAGGTCACCGAGTGAGACCGTGACATCCTGTTCGTTGAGCAGCCCGCGGAGGTCGCCGGCGAGCAGGCGCGCCAGGGTGGAGCCGCGGTTGAGGACGACGCCCATCATCTCCCCCTGCTCGTCGGCCTCAACGAACCCGCTCACGCAGAGCACGTCGCGTAAGAGCCGCACGAGCCCGTACTGCTTGAGCCGCGGCTCGCCCGCGCCGAGCCACTCGCGCGCCCAGACCAGCACGTTATGCGCCAGCGTGCCGAGCAGCGTGAGCATGGCCTGCGCCGCGGCGCGCTTCTTCCTACGGCGGTTAATGCCGACGCCCTGCTTCGACTCCCTGATCTCGACCTCGATGGCCCCGGCCCGCCGGTCGTAGAGCCGCGCGTAGGTGAGCGCCACCAACTCCGGCTCGGACGCCTCGTGCGCGGGTCGGCCCAGTAGCTTCAATACCTCGGCCGGCGTGAGGGTAGAGATGAGCAGGTCATGACCAAGTTGTCTGTTGCGCTTGCGCCAGCGGATGGCGAGGCGGCGCACCGGGCGGGCGTAGTCGGGCGTATCCTCAGGGACGACCCAGCCGACCTGCCGCTCGGGGTGCGCCGGATCATCGAACCATTCGACGACGGTGTCGGCCCACACTTCCGCCCTCGCGCTGGAGATGTCCTTACAGTGGAGTTGGTAGCCGCGCGCCAGGCACCAGTTCACGTCGTCGAGCGAGCCGCCGCCCGAGTCCATCCGCAGCACCGTCCTCGTACGGCGCCACCGGTCGAGGCTGAGCACGTCCTCGGCGGTGGCGGTGACGAGCGAGCGTAGGGTGGTGTTGAGCTGGACGTTGCCGGCGAAGAGCAGGTCGGTGACGACTTCCTTGGTGGCGCCCGCGACGACGCGGCCGAGCTGGCGGCCGTGGCGGATGCCGTCTTTCGAGAAGTAACCCTTGCGGGAGAGCTCTGCTGTGGACCCGCAGGGCAGGCCCGTCATGTCAAGGTCGAGAACCTGAAGGGCGGCGGAGTAGTCGTGGCTCGCGGCTTGGGAGTGCTCGCGGAAGGGGGAGGTGACGACGCGCCGGAGCTGCTCGACATTCTCGGCGGTGCAGGCGTCGAGCGTGTCCTGGACGAGTGAGTACTCGGCGCAGGTCCGCCGGCCGAAGGAGCGCTGGAGGGTGGGGTCTGCGCGGAGGCGGGTGCTGATCTCTGAGAGGCCGTGGGCGCCGGCGAGGATCGCGACGAAGGCGTCGTAGAGCTTCTCGGCCGGCGTGTGGCGCACCGTCTTCTGCGGGACGCGGACAGTCGCGGTGATGGCTTCGAGCAGCCGGAGGCGGCGGAGCCTTAGCCCGATGGCGGCCAGTGACGCGCGCGGCGAGAAGTGCTTAGCGGATGTGTTCATCGTGCCCCTCCTGCAGGTGTGCGAGTCACCTTAGCAGGGGCGCCGGAGGTGTCACCGATGGGGACAAGAGGGTGCTTATTCGGGCGAAAGGAAAGTGTGAAGCGGCGTCCCTGCGTCAAGCCATTTCATCTTTCCTGTCGCTGACACACTCCTCCTCCTACTCGACGAGCCTCGTCTCACCACTCTGTTCGCGCTCTCCCGGGGCGGCCACTCTAGCCGCGG
>Ga0196978_1000045_pt1 | contig 59192 bp, 50 predicted proteins | sample S3v_2013CmetaG_FD_155491 | JGI IMG/M metagenome (GOLD analysis project Ga0196978, IMG submission 155491) | Soil microbial communities from Anza Borrego desert, Southern California, United States - S3+v_20-13C | ecosystem: Environmental > Terrestrial > Soil > Desert | place: USA: California... | reverse complement strand
AGGCGGCAGATGTACGGGCGCGGGAAACTCGACTTGCTGCGGGCGCGCGTGCTGCGAGCAGCATGACGAAAGTTGAGAATCGGTCGAGTGGGAACCATACCCGAAGCACCAAATGTGCGGGTGAGCCTAAAATTACATAAGATTATCGGATGCGCCGAGCGATGGCATAAATAAGAAAGGTTGAAGGCTTACTTGCTGTCGTTCGAAGCCGGGTCTTCTTGGGTAATATTCAGCCAGAAGTGCGCAACACTCCTTCGGGGTCCGGAAGACCGGCCGCCCGTTGCGTACCTGAATGAACTGTTTCGGATCGAAGACCAGGGCCGGGAGCGGCCCGCGCTGCCCGGAAGATGTCTCTAAGCGTAGGCTATCGTCCACCAGTTGTTCCCAACGGTGTGGCAGAGGTTGCTTCAACCGTACGCGCCCTTTGTCATCCGGCCCCTCGAAGCGCGGCAGCCCCCCGCCCCCGAGCCCGAGCGCGATCTCTAGGGTGTCTTTAAGGGATTCCGGAGTTAGGTCGAGTTCCTTCGCAAGCCGCTGAAGCTCCCTGGCCTCCTCCTGCCCGGTCTCGGTCTGCCCCATCCGCGGTACGCTGGCACGCCCGCGATGACGCTCGACGGCGAAGTCCAGCCCACCGACCACCGAATCGGTGTCCTGCAGATCGATGAAGCGCTGCTGGAACGCCGCGTCGAAGACTTCGGTCATCGACCCCAAGTCTTCGCGGATCGAATTCACCTTACCGATGACATGCGCCAGGAACTTAAGGTCGGAGTCGTCTTTGCTCGTGAAGTGGAAAACGGTTACGTCCCTCGCCTGGCCGTGCCGGTCGAGGCGGCCGTTACGCTGTTCTAAGCGCGACGGGGTCCAGGGTATCTCGTAATGCAGAAGGAACCGGTCAGTCTCCTGGAGGTTCTGACCTTCCGAGGCCGCGTCCGTCGCCACGAGTATGCGGACCGGATCAGCGGGGTCGTTGAAAGCGCGTTTGATGTTCTCCCGGTCAGCGTCGGGCATCCCGCCGTAGAGGACGCGGATGACGCCCTCCTACTTGAACGCCGCCTTCAGCCTTCGCTCAAGGTAATCAAGGGTGGTCTTGTACTCGGTGAAAACAATCAGGCGCTCGTCGCCGTTCCAACTATGCCCGTCGCGCAGCCGCTGTTTAATGAGTGTGAGGAGCCTCTCCCACCTTTCGTCCTCGGCCGGCTGGGAGATTCCGCCCTCCTCCCCCAGCGGCTCAAGCCCGAGCCTCGAGAGTGCCCGGTCCAGGTCCTCGACCTGCGGCGCCAACTCCCCGGCGAGCGGCTTGAGCCAGGCGCCCGTCATGCGCGCCGCGTGGCGGACTCTGCCCTCGGCCTCGCGGTCGTCGTCTACGTCCTCGTCCACCGCCCTCCTCGCCGCGTGTACCTCCGAAGCCTCCGCGGCGTCGTCCTGCGTCATACCCTCTTTGAATCGGTACCACGACTCGGCGAACGTGTAGGGGCAGGAGAGCAGCCGCTTGTTAAGCACCTCGACGGCGAAGTTGCCAGCCATCTGCTCGCTCCGGCGCGAAGCGGCGATCAGGCTCTTAACCGCGGAGCGGAATCTCTGGAACGCGGCGGAGACCTCTTTCTCCCCCTGGCCGAAGTAGAGGGGGACCGGGGCGATGAACCGCTCGGCGAAGCGGGGCTGACGCCCCTCGCGCTCGTCGAGTTCGTTGATCTCGCGCTTCAGCCTCCGCACCACCACCTGGCCCACCTGGCGTTTTGCGCTCTCGGTGAACTCAGCGGTCTGCGTGAAGCGCACGGGGTCGAGCTGTTCGAGCAGCCCCGAAAAGCAGCGCGTGTGCCCATTGTGGGGCGTCGCGGTGAGGAACAGTTTGTGTTCGAACCACGGAGAGATGTAGCGCAGCATCTTAGCCAAGTCGCTGTCTTCTCCGAAGTTGGACGGCATCAGGTTGTGCGCCTCGTCGACGATCAGAAGGTCCCACGGAAGTTGCGCCGTGACCTCGGGCTGTCGGCATGCCGAACGGAATTGCTCGAGCACGTCAGGCTGCCGGAGATAGTGATACGAAGAGATGATGCGCGGATAGGTGCGCCAGGGGTTGGCGTCGAGGCCGACCCGCTTCTGCAGTGCGTGCGTGCCGGCGCGGTCCACGACGTCGAAAGTGAGAGAGAACTTCGACTTCATCTCCTCGCGCCACTGGTGGCGGAGTGATGCGCCGCATAGCACCAGCACGCGTCGGATCCTCCGGCGCAGGAGCAATTCAGTGAGGATGAATCCCACTTCGATGGTCTTCCCAAGGCCAACGTCGTCGGCGAGGAGCAACGAAATGCGCGGCATGCGCAGCGCCGACATCAGTGGCACCATCTGGAAGTCATCCACCTGCACCGCCCCGAAGAACGGGGCCGCTATGGCGGGCTTCTGGCCGGCCGAGCCGTCCGGCGATATAGAAGGGCGACAAGGCAGTCCAGCGCACGGCACGTTGTAAGGCGTTAAAATCCGGCGCGGGCATCGGGGGCGTGGTGGCCACCAGCGGGAGGGCGGTGGGTTCGAGGAGCGCGGCATGCAACTCCCGCTCCCACACGACAGTGTCTTCGGGGTTGCCGTCCGTGTCGGTATATTCCAGGCGGACTAAGTGAAGCCGGCCCTCGGGCGTCGTGTCGAAGGGCTCGACCGAAGCGACGAGCGCGCGACGATTGCGGACCGTCGCCAGCATTCCTACGCGAGGATGGAGGACTTGCCCTGTAATGATATTTTGGTTAGACATGACTACGCTCGGTATGAGGTGAGAGCCCAATACTGATCGCTCACCGAAGGACGACACCTATGTTCAGATGAACTTATCAACGCCGGCAGCCATCACGATGAGAACAGCTCGCGAGGCCGGGCAAACAAAAGGATATATCCCTGAAGGTTGAGGCTTACCGCGGTCGGGCTTGCCCCGCCATTCTACAAGAAATCATGCACCACTGAAAAAAATAAAAGCTGGGGGCGGACCGTCTGGCTTCCCGACGAGGCTGTTCCGGGACGGTAATGCTGTAAGCTTCTATTACTCAGAACTAGCCTATGTATGACCAGACTGCCTAAGCTCTTAACGAAGGGCAGCTTAATGTACAACCGACTTTGCGCCGTCAAGCCCGCACCCGCGGCAGCCGCTGCTCCGGAGGGACGTTTTGCATCAGCTGTCGCAGCCTGGTGAGGCGGACCTGGTACTGGCCGTTACTTGGCTTGGGCTTGGACTCCACCAGGGCCCACACTGGGGCACCCGGGCCGTTGTAAACTTCCTCAAACGACCCGTCCCGAAGAAGTCTCAAAACCAGCAGCCTCTCCGGGCAGCTGCGGAGCGATACCGAGCTGCCCTGCGTGGCCTTAATCTCCACCTTGCAATCCGGCCCCTGCGCGTCGTGCCCGGGGTGAGAGCAGGGGCAGCCTGCTCCTCGGCGGTGGCGTCGAACCAGGTCGCAATGTGCCGCCGCGGGACGAGCAGCGCGTGTCCGGGGGAGACGGGAAAGATGTCCCAGAGCCCCCGCGTGACCTCGTCCTCGTAGAAGATTCTTTCCGTCGGCTGCGGGTCGCAGAATGGGCAGGGCTGGTCGCTCATGTGAGGAGAACCCCTCGTCGTGGGTAGACGGTGTGGGTTAGATCGCATTAGTTATGGTCGGGGCGCCTCTCGGTGCCCCGGCATCCTTCGTCTATTCGCCGGGCTCGTAATTGAAAGAGTTGATCGGGTTATTGTCCAGGTTCTCCCTGGCGTGGTCGTAGCGCATCACGGTCTTTGGGTCGCGGTGCTTCGTGACCATCTGCACCTCGCGGTAGCTGTGCCCGCGGTTGAGCAGCTCGGTCACGACAGTCCGCCTCAGGTCGTGAGGCGTAACTTTCCCTACGCCGGAGAACTTACCCCAGTGCGCGACTATCCGCTGCACGTGCCGGGGGCTCAGGGCTTTGTCGAAGACCAGCGTCCGGTAGTTCGAGTGCGGCTGGAAGAGTGGCGCGTCGGGACTGTCGCTGTGCAGAGTTCGCCGGCGGTGACGGTCCAGCCTCAGGTAGTCGTCTATCGCCTCCTTCACGTCTGCCGGGAGGGGCCAGACCTCTTCCCTCCCCCCTTTGACCTTGCACTTTAGCACCCACCGTCCTTGAGTGGCCGTGATTGACGAACGCCGCAGCGAGCAGACCTCCGACAGCCTCAGGGACAGCCTCAACATGACAAGAAGCATCGCGTAGTCACGAGCCCCCTCGGGCTTCGTCTTGTCTGGAGAGGCTAAGAGGTGCCTGACCTCCTTCGGAGTAAGCGCTCGCCCGGCCTGCTGCGCCGGTACAGGTGGCGGGGGTACCAGCTTGGCCGAAGCCGGATTGAGCGTGACCTCGCCCGCCGCCTGCAGGTACGAGAAGAAGGAGCGCACGACCGAGAGCTTTTGCGCGACCGTCGCTGGCCTGCGCCCGTCCTGGATGAGCCGGTCGCGGTAGCGCAGCACGTGCTCGGGTGTGACCTGCGTCGGGTGTGGCCAGCCAGCGTGCCGGAAGAACTCCTGGATGCCGCGCCGGTAGGACTCTCTGGTCTCAGCCGAGAGCGACTTCAGGATAAAGGGGGCGGCCATCCGCTCGTCGAACCTAGACGGCATGTTGTCCGTCGGGCCGGCGACCGGCCTCGGCGAGGGCAGAATTTCGACTGGTGTCAGGTCGTCGCGCATGAAGCTAATATGGGTTCGCAGTATCCGCCCTCGCGGTAAGTCGCCCTGTGCCCGACGCGAAGGAGGTAGAAGAGCTTGCTGGGAAGTTCCTCGCGCCCGGCGCGCATGGCTGCGAGGCCCGTTTTAATCCTCCGGGATAATTTGGCCGATTTTGGTGACGATCTGCTGGGCTATAGGTGGGTCGTAGTTTGACATTACGATGACCGTGTATCCGGTACCGAGATGAATATCCAACTGGCTGTTGATGCCGGAAAGGCCCCCCGAGTGTCCGACGGCTCTTCTGCCGATTACCTCGGAGCAGAAGAAACCATAACCGTATTTCAACCCCGGACCCGCATCTACTTTTTCGGTAGTCACGACGTCCGTGTAACGCTGACTCAGGAGTTTATGTCCGACGAGCGCGTTGGCGAATTTGAGCAGATCGGGGGCGGCTGAAAAGCCCCCGCCCGCCGGGCCGCCTTTGACCACGTGCCGGAAAAGATTGTTCGCCCGCGGGCCGGGAATGAAACGCCCCTCCTCATTTTCATTGGTATAACCGGTGGCAAGGTTCGGCGTGTCACGATCCATTTCGTACGCGTCGGTGTCGTTCATCCCCGCCGGTTTATATATATGTTCGCGGACATAGCTGAAGTAGTCCTGACCGCTCACTTTTTCGATGATTGCGCCCAGAAGCATGAACCCGGCGTTGCTGTAGCCCATGCGCTCACCGGGCTGAAACCGAAGCAGCCTGTCTGCGAATAACGGCAGATAATCTTTGACGGCCTTAAAGCGATCCTTCGACGTTTCAAAAAACTTCGGCGTGAAATAATCACTAAGGCCGGAAGTGTGTGTCAGCAGGTGATGAATCTTCACCTTTTCCGCGACCTCCTTATTCGGATAATCGGGCAGTACCTTGCCGACCGTGTCGTCGAAAGAGAGCTTTCCCTGCTTGACGAGTTGAGCGACAGCCACCGCGGTAATCATCTTGTTCATCGAGCCGAGATTAAACTCGGTGTCTATTCGATTGTGGACGTTGTAAGCCTTGCTGGCGAGACCGTAGGCATTCTGGAAGACGGGCTTACCATCCTTGGCGACCAGGACGCTGACTGAAAATACGTCTGCGGCCGCCAGGCGCTTCAGATAATCATCGAGCCAGCGTGCGAACTCCGTCTAACTCATCCTGCGCGTGTTCGCTGGCCGGATAGGAATATTGCTGATGGCCGTAATGATGTGCGGCTCTTCCGGGGCCACTTTAACCGTGAGCCTCGACTGCAACTCGGTCAGCGCGGTCTCACCGAGGGCGACGATCTCGTGGTCGGAAGATCTTTCGATGGCGATGATTTTCACCTCGCCGTTCGTGTGGCTCGCGCCGACTAGGTAGCTCGCACGGAAATCCGCCGGTGCCTGTTCGAGCAAAGGCTTGGCGTAACTCGCCGTCATGAAATTGCGTATGGCGTCAAAATCACCGCCCTTGTAAAGGCGCAGCCATTCCGAGAGGCGCCGTCCCGCCGGTGTGTCGGGAATGGAAGGGGCTTTATTCTGCGCGGACGTTTGCGCCTGAATCGGTGTGCCTACAACCAGCAGCAGAAGGCTTAATGTCGCGGAAGAAATAAAAGTTAGGTGCGTTCGTTTCATCTCAGAATCGTCTTTCCGCAGGGTACCCAAGCCTTCTCTCCCCTCAGGGCAGGAATTTCGGGGGAATTTTAACTCGGGCCGTCACTATGCCCAAGTCGTAAAAGGGGCGTTACGCGACATGCCATTAAAAAGAGCCGAATTAACTCAAGCCCTTCCGGTCAACCTTTTTATACTCAGCTTTTAACGTGCCGTGAAACATCGTGAAACCTCACCCTTTGCTCTCCGCGATAAGTTTCGAATGGGTGCATCTGGCCACGCCTTTGTCAAACCCTTCCGGGTAGTACATGCCAGTGCCGAAGCAGTCCGGGCACTGCGAGGTGTCTACCTTTCCGGCCGTAACAGACGCCTTCTGTTCGGCGGCCTCGGCCTCGATCTGCCGCTTCTCTTTCTTCCAGAGGCGGCGGCGGAGGTGTTCTGCCAGAAAGGCCGGCACGCTCGAGACGGTGGTGCGACCCGCGGCGATTTTCAGCTCCGTCATTAGCACCTCAGCGACTTCAGCCCATCGTGCTGCTTCCGCCTTTGAGGGCTCTTTGCCGGTGATCTCCTTCGCCGTTTTCCTCACCGCGGCAGCGAATTCGGTGAATACCTCATCATCAGTATTTATCTCTTTTGTCTTAAAAGAAGTCTTATCCTCGCCGTAAGTGTCTGACCCAATTGAGCTTGAACCCGGGTGAGAGGGGTCAATTTCTGACCCCTGTACCAGGGGTAGATTCTCACCCGTGTCAGCAGAGTAACCCCTCTCACCCCTGTGACCCCTGTGACCCCTGTGTAACCCTGCCTCTTCCGGCAGCAACACCGTGTAGACGTTTCCGCCATGCTCGCCCGGACGCTGATCAACTCTGACGAGCCCGGAATTACATAGGCGTTCCAGGTGAAATCTGAACGTGTTGCGGGTCATCCCGGCGCCGGCCATCACCTTCTCGGTGGGGATGCGGGCGCAGTGCACGGGCGTGATGGCGCCCCTGGTCTGTGAATACAGATAATCGTATAAGTGCTTTCCTTTGCCTGTGAAAACGCCGGCGGGGATGGCGTCGCGGACGATTGAGTTGGCGGCACGGGTGAAATCCCTCTTTGGGGCCGCGTCTGGATTGACCCCTGTGACAGGGGTCAATCTCTTCTTATCTATGACCCCTCTCACTCCTGTCTCAGAGGTGAGAGGGGTCACAGGGGTAAGAGGGGTCACATTAGCTGTAGAAATAAGATCTTTGCTGGATGGTTCTTCAATGATAGGTTCGTCTCTCACCCCTGTCACAGGGGTGAGAGGGGTTGTCTCCGTGGCTTCGGCCTTTTCATCCCCCTCTTGCTGTTGATGCTGGCGGGCGAGCGCCTCCTCCAGTGCCGTGCCGGCGAAGTCAAGGTTCAGCTTGCGGAAGGTGGATTGACGTTTGCCGGGCTTGTAGGGAACTACCTCACGCACCGGCGGTGATTCTTTCGACACGCGCCCTGACCTCCTTCCACAGACTCCTGTAAGCGACTGCGCCCTTCGAGTCGGGCGCCGTCAGGTTGATCGGCGCCTTCTGCCCGGGGCTCTCCATGACACGGACGTTGTCGGGGATGACGGTCTCGAACACAAGCTCGGGGTAGGCAGCGCGCAGCGTGTCGAGCGCCTCCTTGCAGACCCGCTTGCGCGAGTCGAACCGGGCCAGGAAGAAGCCCAGGAGGGAGGGGAACTGGCTCTTTGTCAGGTTTCGGGCGCGTTGTAGCTGCCGGGTGAGTTGTATCGTCCCGTCTACCGACAGGACGTCGGCTTGGACCGGGCAGATCACAAAGTGGCTGCCGACCTGGGCCATCGAGACGAGAGTGCCGAATGACGGGTCGGTGTCGATGAAAATGTAGTCGTAGGGCGAGTCGTCCCAGCTCTCAAAGAACTCCCGGAGCGCCGGCACGGCCTCCAGCGGGTTGGCCCGGTCGATCTGGTCATTTTTCGACGAACTAGGGATCATGTCGATCTGGAAGTCCTTGTAACGGATGGGCTTAATCAACTCCTGGAAGGCCGCATCGCCCTTCAGCCACGAAATCAGGATGCCGTGCTCGGTGTCTGGCGACCAGTCGCCTTCCTCGAGGAGTGAGTTAGTGGCAGAGGCCTGTGGGGCACCGTCGATGAGCAGTACCCTGAGCCCTTCGGCCGCCGCCTCGGCGGCGAGCGAGATGGCTGATGTCGTCTTGCTCACGCCGCCCTTGTTGTTGCTGAGCGTTATGACGCGGTGCCGGGTCGGGATGGTCAGCGGCTTCTGCCGCAGAGACGTGATGGCCGCCCGGTTGTACAGTTTCACGCGCGCGTCGGTCGGGTCGCTCACGGTGGGCAGGTTCAGGTCGCGCACTATTCGGCGGAAGGTGTCAGGTGAGACGCCTAAAAATTCGCAGGCTTCCGTCGCAGTGATAAATTCCTGGGTAGCCAAGTACGACCTCCCGCGGGGTGAAGGTGCGAGAAAGGCAGACGGCACTCGCACCTTCTCGTATAATCTGCGACATAATATGTCCGGAATAATTCGAGGTCAATAAGAATTTTATGAGGCCCCACTTAGCGTTATCCAAGCCAGAAGCTGGGATTTCAAACGCGGATTTTCTTACGATCAATGATTGTAGGCGTACTAGATGTCCTAGATACACTAGATTATCTAGATGAACTAGGTGAGCTAGATTTATTGGCAGATGCCATGACTCTGAGGCTCGCGCTCGCTATTCGCACCGATAAAGGGCTGTGAGGATAGGCAAGTTAGATCAAGTCAAGGTGGGTTAACTAACTTAACCCGGGAAGGGGATTCGGAATTCTACTCTAAACAACCTCTGAGGAAGCCGTGGTCCGTCGCGGCTCAGAGTCCGAACACGTCCGTTACTCGCCCGGCGAGATCGTCCTCGGTCGTCGTGCTGTCTACCTCGACGGCGGGCAATCCCAGACGCGCCGTCTCCCCGCAGAGGACGTCCGTGAACATCCGGTCGCGTTCGAGCAGGTTGCTCAAGGCCCTTTCCGGGTCGGTGGTCTTGGCGAGAAATCCCCACGCTACTCCGCCCCGACTCTCGACCACCGTCTGACGGAAGGCGGGCGTCGGAAGGAGCCAGACCGCACCATTGGGTAGGGAGAGGAGGGGCTTGACGAGGTGCGGCAGCAGTCGGAACCCCTCGGCGATGATGCCGGGCTCGCGCGGGAGGTGGAGGAGGTCTTCGATGATCAGACGGAAGCCCTCGCCCCGGAACCAGTGGAAAGTCTCAAGCATCGTGTCCGGGGGTCGATTCACCCACCGCTCGTCCATGCCCATGGCCATGAACCTGTGCAGCAGCGGACAGTCTTCGGGAGTGCTCTGACGGGCGTGCTCCGCCATCACGTCGTCGGTCGCGTAGACGCGCAAACCGTGCCGAGCCGCGATGCGACGGGCGTTGGTCGATTTGCCCGCGCCGCTCCCGCCCCCGATCCAGTAGACGTGTCGCAGGCGTTCCCGAAGCGCCGCGCCATCGGCAGTATTTTCGTCCCACTTTGACGACATGGTTCTCGCGGCTAGGGAAGAGCGTCTTGCCTTGTATCCTTCGACAAAAGGGCGGATCAACTGCCCGATCCGATATTCCAGTTCACGGCCAGCACTTACTCGCGGTCGCTGTCGCGGCGCGGCGGCGGAGCAATCCGTTCTCACCGGGCTCTGACATCTCGCCGGCTGAACGCCGCGGCCAAACGGTCTAGTCCATCGCGAATCGTGGCCTCATCAAAGGCGGCGAAACCCAAGAGCACCCCTTTTGGGTCGGGACGCTTCAGGGTATATCGGTCAAGAGCGACAGCCTCAACGCCGTGCGCCGCCGCCGCCGTCTCCGCCTCTCGAGACGTCATGCCATTCTTTAGAAACCCCACGGTATAAAGGCCGGCCTGAATATTGGAAATTTCAAGTAGCCCCGCCAGGTGTCGGCGCCCCCCGTCGAGCAGCGCCGCCAGACGACCGGCGTACAGTTCCCGCATACGCCGCAGGTGGCGTCCGAGGTGACCGCCTTCGATGAAGTCGCACAGTACCGCCTGGTCGAGGCTGACGGAGCGAAAATCGGTTTGAAGCCGAAACGCCAGGAAATAATCGACCAGGGACGGGGGTAACACCACATAACCCAGGCGCAACGACGGGAACAGCAGCTTGCTGAAGGACCCGACGAGGATGACGCTCGAACTTCGGTCGAGACTTTGTAAGGTGGGCACGGGCCGTCCTTCGAAGCGGTACTCGCTGTCGTAATCATCTTCGACGACGAAAGCGCCGACGCGCGAAGCACACTCCAGAACTTCCATCCGGCGCCCCAGCGACATCGTCATCCCCAGCGGGAACTGGTGAGCCGGCGTCAGATACATTCCCTTAGGGCGGCCGCACACCCTCACTCCGGCGGAGACGGACAGCCCCTGCTCATCTACGGGCACCGGGACGACCTTCGCCCCGGCGTTAGAGAAAGCCATCGTAGCCCCGACGTACGCGGGGTCTTCCACCCACACGGGGTCGTCCCGTTTCAAGAGCAGGCGCGCCAAGAGGTCGAGCGCCTGTTGCACCCCGGAAACAATGACCACCTGGTCGGCGCTACATCTCACGCCCCGGGACGAGCCTAAGTAATATGCGGCGGCCTCGCGCAGAGGCCGGTATCCGCGTACGTCGTCTTCAGCCTGCAACCACGTCTTGAAGGTTCGTGCCCGCCGGGCGACGAGCTGCCCCCAAAGTTTTGCGGGGAACTCGGCGAGGGCCGGCTCTCGCATTTGAAAAGGGCGGCGGCCTTCTGTCGCGACCCAGCCCTCGTATGCCTTCGGACGGACGTAGGCTGAAATCACCCGGCGGACATAAGCCGGCGGCGCCTGAGGCTCTGCCCGCGCATGGGTGCCCGCCGCCACGCGATGACTCACCCACGTACCCGACCCGACGCGGGAGGATAAGTACCCTTCCGCCAGCAACCGTTCGAATACGGCAACGACCGTGCCCCGCGAAAGGGAATACTGTCGCGCGAAATCTCTTGACGCCGGCAGCCTGGTCCCGGGCCTCAGGCGGCCTTCGAGGATCGAGCGGCGCAACTCCGCGTACAGCCAATCCGTCAGGGTCTGCTGCGGCGGCCGGTCACTCAATGTGAGTTCAAGCGAGCTGACAGTTTTAGGCATACCGTAGCAATTGGCCTAACAAAATCAGTTATAAATGGCTCTACCAATTGTACCACCGCGAGTGTAAGCTCAACATCACGACGCACACGTTGCGGTTCTTAGAAGTCATGACAGCCCTTTCAAATCTAGGCAGTCGTGTTTACGGACTCGGCGCCGTCGCGCTCGGACTCGTCGGCCTGGTCTGGGGCGACTTTGCTACCGTCTGGCAGCCGATTCAGGCTTTGCCGTTCACCGTTCCCCACCGCGAGGCGCTTGCTAACCTCGCCGCCGCGTGCCTGCTTTCCGCGGGCGTTGCCATTCAATGGCGGCGGAGCGCCCCGGCGGGGCTTCTGGTGCTGGCGATTCTCTATTTCATCTTCGCCCTGCTCTGGCTGCCTCGCGTGATCGGATACCCCCTCATCTTTGGCACGTGGGGCGGGTTTCTTGAAGAGTTGGCCCTGGTAGCCGCCGCGGTGGTCGTTTACGCGTCTCTGTCGCCGCACGATCCGGCCAGACCGAGCAGAACAGCTCGGGTCGGTCGCCTCTCATTCGGCGTCTGTGTGCTTTCGTTCGGGCTGGGACACTTCTTCGCTATTCCGCAGACGGCCGAAATGGTTCCGGGGTGGATTCCTCCGGGCCGACAGTTCTGGGCGGTGGCGACCGGCGTCGCTCACCTGCTCGCCGGCCTCTCGATACTCATGGGGGTGCTGGACGTACTCGGCTCACGGCTGCTCACCCTGATGCTCGCCGCCTTCGGCGCCCTGGTGTGGGCGCCCGCGCTCTTCGCCCGGCCCCAAGAGCATGTGGTGTGGGCCGGCAACGCGATCAACCTGGCTTTGGTTGGAGCGGCATGGGTTGTCGCCGACTCGATAACAGGCCGCCGACGGCAGACACAAGGTCGGGAAAGCCGCAGCGCGCTGATCGCATAGCTTGTTTTCAAAAAACGTGAGGCACCATGAGAATCGAACGCACTCCGTCAGCGAAAGTGGAAATGCTGATCCGCAGACCCGTCGCCGAAGTGTTCGAGGCTTTCGTCAACCCTGCTATTACAGCTAAATTCTGGTTCACCAAAAGCAGCGGAAGGTTAGAAGCAGGTAAACAGATCCGTTGGGATTGGGAAATGTATAACGCTTCCGCGCAGGTCAGTGTGAAAGCGGTCGAACAGGACAGGCGCATACTCATCGAGTGGTCGGGACGCGACACCACAACGGTCGAGTGGCTTTTCACTCCTCGGGCGGACGACACGACTTTCGTCAGCATTACGCACGCCGGGTTTAGCGGCGACGGGGACGAGGTTGTAAAGAACGCGATGGATTCGGTGGGAGGCTTTACGTTGGTGCTTTGCGGACTGAAGGCGCTTCTCGAACACGACGTAATCTTGAATCTCATCGCGGATCGCTCTCCCGAAAGACTCGTAAAAGGCTAACCGGCTCCGACCCGAAGGGGGTAATGATGAAAGTCTTCGGCCTGTTCGCGGCTTTATCCATGTTTGTGGTCGGTTCTGTTAATCAGGCAAGCGCGCAGGAGACTACGCTCCGCTGGTACGGTCACGCGGCCTTCTCCGTCACCACGCCGCGCGGCAAGGTTCTGTTAATCGACCCGTGGCTGAGCAACCCCTCGAACCCTGAAGCGAAGGACGGGAAAGACCCTCTGGCCTCCGTCCCGAAGGCCGACTACATTCTGATAACGCACGGCCACCGCGACCACGTAGGCGACGCCGTAGAGATCGCGAAGAAGACCGGCGCGGTGCTCGTCTGCAACCCGGAGTTGGCCGGCAACCTCGTCAAGCTCGCCGGCTTCCCTGAGAAGCAGGCTGCGACCGACGCCATCATGGGCATCGGCGGCGAGATTCAGATAGCAGACGGCGAAGTCACGGTCGCCATGACGCCCGCGGTTCATTCGAGCAGCGTCTTCAACCCGAAGGCCGGCCCGGCGGAGGCCGAAAGGGCTTACGGAGGAAACCCCGCCGGCTTCGTCATCATGATTAAAGGCGGCCCGACCATCTACCACTCCGGCGACACGGCCTACTTCAAAGACATGGAGACCGTCGGCGAGCAGTACCAGGTGGACCTCGCGCTGCTCAACATCGGCGGACACTTCGGCATGGAGCCGCGCATGGCCGCGCGCGCGGCGCAGTCCGTCCGCGCCCGGCTCGCCGTCCCGCACCACTACGCGACCTTCCCCGGCATCGCCCGGAACGCGGACGAGTTCGCCGCGGAGTTGAAACGGCTGAAGATACCTTTCCACGAGATGAAGCTCGGCGGGGCCGTCACGTTCCGCGGCAGACGGATGACGCGAAAATAAAGAGGCGACTCATTCGGGGAGGGGCGAAAAACTTTGCAAAAGATTTCAGGATTGTTCGCGTCGTTCTTCATTCTATCGCTCGCGGCCTCCGCCCACGCCCAAGCACGCCCGGCATCATGGGAAAAGGCGGTGCCGCTGGCCTTCGGCGAGACGTTCACAATCAATTCCAAAGTTCTGAGTGAAACACGGCGCGTTAACGTCTACTTGCCGCCCGGCTATAAAGAATCCGCCGAGACGCGGCTGCCCGTGCTTTACATGCCCGACGGAGGCATGGCCGAGGACTTCCTGCACGTGGCAGGTCTCGTGCAGGTGTCAGTCGGCAACGGGACGGCGCGGCCGTTCCTGCTGGTGGGCATTGAAAATACAGAGCGCCGCCGCGACATGACCGGCCCCACCGAAAATGAGAACGATAGAAAGATCGCGCCGCGCGTGGGCGGCTCCGGGGCATTCAGAAAGTTCATCCGCGATGAGTTGATGCCGCAGGTAAGGGGACGCTACCGCACGACTAACGAGGCGGCGATTGTGGGCGAGTCACTCGCGGGGTTGTTCGTGGTCGAGACGTTTCTCCTCGAACCTGACCTGTTCGACACCTACATCGCCTTCGACCCCAGCCTGTGGTGGAACAATCAAAAACTGGTGGTCGATGCCGGCGGTCTGTTGCGCGCCCGCCCGAAGACGGGGAAGACGCTGTACCTCGTGAGCAGCGGTGAGGACAGGGAAGCCACGCAACGCTTCGCCGACATTCTCGGCAAGGACGCGCCCACCGGCCTCCGCTGGCATTACGAGAAGATGCCGGATGAGAAACATTCAACGATCTATCATCCTGCCGCGCTCAAAGCCTTCCGAGCCGTGTTCAAGCCGCCTACGACCAAGTAAGCGGATCCCGGGCGCATAAGAGTCGTCGGACGTGAGGCGAAACAGCGACATTCCTGCGGGGGACGCGATGGTGACTCAGAGAGAAAAGGCTGAGCGGTTCAAGGCGCTGCACGAGCGCGAGGCTGCTTTCAGAGACCGGGTGGAAACGATCAAGGGTTTGCCAACGCAGAGGGGGGTTGAGATGAACGTGCTCGAACATATTCGGACATATTTCCTGGCGTGTAGCTTGGTCGTCGTCTTGCTGCCCGCAGCGGCGCCGGCACAGCCGAAATCAGGTGCACCGAAAACAAAACTTCAACAGACTCCCAAACAACGCGACGGGCAGCACGATTTTGACTTCCACTTAGGCACCTGGAAGACGCACCTGAGGCGACTGCTGAACCCCCTGACCGGCTCGACCAAGTGGGTCGAGTACGAGGGCACTACCGTTGTCCGGAAGGTCTGGAACGGCCGCGCCAACCTCGTGGAACTCGTCGCCGACGGCCCGGCCGGCCACTTCGAGGGGTTGAGCCTGCGGCTGTACAACCCGCAGTCACGGCAGTGGAGCCTCAACTTCGCAAACGCCGCCAGCGGCGTGATGGCCACGCCCACTATCGGCGAGTTCAAGAACGGGCGCGGCGAGTTTTACAACCAGGAGACGTTTAACGGCCGGGCCATTTTTGTTCGTTTTGTCATCTCGGACATCACCCCTAACTCCTGCCGGTTCGAGCAGGCGTTTTCAAACGACGGGGGCCAGACCTGGGAGATCAACTGGATCGCGACGGACACGCGGGTGAAGGATTGATCTCACAAGGCGCACTCAACCCTGCCGCGTACGAGGCATGCGGGCATCCGGCTGGAGCAGGCGCTCAAAGAAACCATTCTTTTGAAGAGGGCCGTCCATGAAAATTCCAATGAGGCCGCCGATATTTATCGATTGGAGGAGAGGAGGACTCAGATGAAGAAGGCCACCCTACTATTCGTCGGATTGGTCTGCATCGTGCTGTTTGGCTTCTCTACCCGAGCCGCCCGCCCCGGCGACAGCACACCACCCCCTTCTGGCCCTGCGAGGACGGTTGTCGCCCGTGAATGGAAAGGCCGGGTCGCGCCTGCGCGCGCCGACGAGTATTACCGATACCTCTTTGAAGGTGTACAGAAGCTCCGTTCCGTCCCCGGTAGTCTCGGCGTCCAGGTCATGCGCAGGGACGTGGCGGGTGCGGTCGTATTCACCGTGATTTCATACTGGGAGTCACGGAAAGTGATCGAGGCGTACGCCGGCCGGGACATCGAAAAACCTCATCACCTCGCCAGAGACCGGGAGTTCCTCCTCGAACTCCCGACGCGCGTGCTGCACTACGACGTCACCTATGCTGACCTCGCGCAGATCAGGGTCGGTAAGTAGAGTGTGCCGCATCGTATGACAAATGAAACAAACGGAATGCCCGGTATGAAACTGGAGTTGGTGCCGGTGCCGGTGTCGGACGTTGATCGCGCCAAAGCTTTCTACGAGCAGGCAGGGTTCAAGCTTGAGGTAGACGCGCGGCCGAACGATGTCATGCGGGTCATCCAATTCACGCCGCCGGGTTCGGCCTGCTCCATCGTCTTCGGGACGGGCATGCGCGAAATCTCGGAGATGCAGCCCGGCTCGGTCAAGGGTCTACACCTCGTCGTAGCCGACATAGATGAAGCCCGGCGGGCGCTCGTGCAGCGCGGGATCGAAGTCGGCGAGATTACGGATTTCAAGAGTGTGAAGTACGCCGGGTTCCGCGACCCCGACGGCAACCTGTGGCTGCTTCAGGAATTCCCGCCAGAGCTCAGGCGGCACGGCCGGAGCCTGCTGTAGCGCACGGTGCGACCCGCCCTTACGATTGCCCGCGCCGGACTTCGTGATCCCACCCGCTCGCTCTGCGGAACCGGCCGCCGAAGTCCGCGCCCTCGCCGGCCTAACGCCAGACATCACCCGCCACCCCGAGCGACTGAAAGTATATGACAGGCGGCGTGTCGCCCCCGAGGAGAGGTAAAGGAGAGGATGAGCGCTTCATGCACCGACCTGATAAGATTGCGGGGAGAGCGTGAGGAGTTGTTTATAACCGAGAGACGGTTCTTGCGACGGAACCGTTCAAAGGGGGGAAACCGGTGATTAATCGCGCGCGCTATCTTATGGCCTGCTGGCTCTGCCTCGCCGTGGCGGCGCCGCTCTTGGCGCAGTCGAAGTCCGAGCCACTGGACAAGTTCCGACAACTTGAAGAGATTCTGCCGACGCCGAACGAGCAGCGCGCCGCGTCCGGCGCCCCCGGGCCGAGGTACTGGCAGCAACGTGCGGACTACTCCATCGAGGTCGAGCTCGACGACGCGAACCAGCGGATCACGGGCCGCGAGACCATCACCTACCACAACAATTCCCCCGACACGCTCTCGTACCTCTGGCTGCAACTCGACCAGAACCTCTTCGCCAGAGACTCCGACGCCGTGCTGACGCAGGCCGCGCCCGAGTTCAAGCGCGAGCAGCCGCTCGAATTCGACGCCCGCAACCCCGCGCCCCCCGGCCCCGAGCAGATACCGTTCTCGACGCTCGACCGCGTGCTCGCGCAGAGCGTCTTCGAGGGCGGCTACCGCATCACGGCGGTCAAAGACGCGCGCGGCCAGCCCCTGCGCCACTCCGTCGTCAAGACGATGATGCGCGTAGACCTCCCCTCGCCGCTCGCGCCGGGGCAGTCGGTCGCGTTCTCGGTCGAGTGGAGCAACAACATCAACGACGCCAAGCGCCTCGGCGGCCGGGGCGGCTACGAGTTCTTCCCCAGGGACGGCAACTACATCTACGAGATCGCGCAGTGGTTCCCGCGCATGGCCGCCTACAACGACGTTTCGGGGTGGCAGCACAAGCAGTTCCTTGGCTCGGGCGAGTTCACGCTGGAGTTCGGCAACTACCGCGTCTCGATCACCGCGCCCGACGACCACGTCGTCGCCTCGACCGGCGTGCTGCAAAACCCGCAGGCCGTCCTCACGCCCGCGCAGCGCCAGCGGCTCAAGCAGGCCGAGACGGCGCGCGAGCCCGTCTTCGTCGTCACGCCGCAGGAGGCCAAGGCTAACGAGTCATCGAAGCCGAAGGCCAAGAAGACGTGGGTCTTCCACGCCGACAACGTGAGGGACTTCGCCTTCGCCTCGTCGCGCAAGTTCATCTGGGACGCGCAACTGCACAACGTCGAGGGCAACCGCGTGATGGCGATGTCCTTCTACCCGAACGAGGGCGAGCCGCTGTGGTCGAAGTATTCGACCCACGCCATCATGCACACGCTCAACGTCTACTCGCGCTACTCCTTCGCCTACCCGTACCCGGTGGCGATCTCGGTCAACGGCCCCGTCGGCGGCATGGAGTACCCGATGATCTGCTTCAACGGCCCGCGCCCAGAGGCGGACGGCACCTACTCAGCGCGCACCAAGTACGGGCTCATCTCGGTCGTCATCCACGAGGTCGGGCACAACTACTTCCCGATGATCGTCAACTCCGACGAGCGGCAGTGGACGTGGATGGACGAGGGGCTCAACACCTTCCTGCAATTCCTCTCCGAGCAGGAGTGGGAGGAGAACTACCCCTCGCGGCGCGGCGAGCCGCAGAACATCACCGAGTACATGTCGAGCACCGCGCAGGTGCCCGTGATGACCAACTCGGAGTCGCTCCTCCAGTTCGGGAACAACGCCTACGCCAAGCCCGCGACCGCGCTCAACATCCTGCGCGAGACCGTGTTGGGGCGCGAGCTGTTCGACTTCGCGTTCCGCGAGTACGCGCGGCGCTGGAAGTTCAAGCGGCCGATGCCGGCCGACTTCTTCCGCACGATGGAGGACGCCTCGGGCGTTGACCTCGACTGGTTCTGGCGCGGCTGGTTCTACACGACCGACCACGTCGATATCTCCGTCGAGGGCGTGCGCCTCTACCGGCTAGACACGCTCGACCCCGACGTGGAGAAGAGCGCGCGCCGCGGCGAGCGCGGGGAGCGGCCCACCACGCTCACGCAGGAGCGCAACCGGCAGCTCCCGAAGCGCGTTGACCAGTTCCCCTCCCTCAAGGATTTCTACAACGCCTACGACGAGTTCGTCGTCACCGAGCGCGACCGCGAGGAGTACCGCAAGTTCCTCGCCGGGCTCGGCGAGCGCGAGCGGCAGCTCTTACAGGCCGGGCTCAACTTCTACATCATCGACCTGAGGAACGTCGGCGGCCTCGTCATGCCGCTCATCTTCCGCGTCGAGTACGCCGACGGCACGAGCGAGGATTTGCGCGTGCCGGCCGAAATCTGGCGCTACAACCAGTCGGCGGTGTCGAAGATGATCGTGACGAAGAAGGAGGTCGCCTCCGTCACGCTCGACCCGCGCCTTGAGACGGCCGACGTTGACACTTCCAACAACAGCTTCCCGCGCCGCCCCGCCAAGAGCCGCTTCCAGCTCTTCAAGGAGCGCGCCCGCCCCAACCCCATGCAGGAGCTGGAGCGGAAGACGACCACCGGCGACCCGAACAAGCCATGAGGACGAACAGTTTCCTGCCCGCGGCGCTGCTCGCGTGCGTCCTGGTGTGGCCGGGCGGCGCGGCGGCCCACAAGTATTACACGAGCCTCGCGCGCGCCGAGTACAACGAGGGGACGAAGGCAGTCGAGTTCGCGCTGCGGGTCTTCGCCGACGACCTCGAGCTGGCCCTGACGCGGCGCAACGGGCGCAAGGTTTATCTCGACAAGACGAAGGACGCCGACGAACTCGCCTTCGCCTACCTCCGCGAGAAGTTTGAGGTCGGCGGGCGGGACGGGCGCAGGGTCGAACTCCGTTGGGTCGGGATGGAGACGCAGGGTGACGTGGCCTGGCTCTACTTCGAGGTGCCGCTGCCGGAAGGGCCGGCGGGCGCCACCTTGCGCAACCGCGTCCTGCTCGAACTGTTCCAGACGCAGGTCAACATCGTCAGCCTCAAGTACGGCGGCAGGAAGCTTGACCTCGTCTTCAAGCGCGGCGACGACGCCCCGCGCCGGCTCCCTTAAGGGAGTGGTAGCCCATGCCTCCACGTCGGGTGTTACGTCTGCTCGGCGTTAGTCTACTCGCCGCCTTCTGTCTCGCCCACGCCGCGTTGGCGCAGGGGAGGGCCGACGCGCAGACGCAGGCCCTCGTTCGTCGCCTGCGGGACGGTGACAAGCGGGAACGCCTCGCCGCCGCCGAGGAGATAAAGGGACTGAGGGCGAAGGCTGGAGGCGAGCGGCGTGTGGGAGCTTGAGACGAACGCCGGACGGTTCGTGGTGTAGCCTAACAGGTAGTGTTGCGAGAAAAACTTTAAGGCGCGAAGGGGCGTCGTAGCAGCTTCCGTTAAGCAGCCATACCGAACAGGCTTGTGACAAACTTCGCCTGCCCCACCGCATCCTTCACGTCTAATCCTTTGACCTGACCCTTCCTTATCATGTGTAAGGCTTCAACACCCTCTAACGCCCGCTCCGCAGTGTGAAAGGTGCGGAAGCATTGCATCACCCGCCACCTCTTTCTGACTGCCCTGTGGTCTTGTTCGATGACGTTATTGAGGTACTTGACCCGGCGTAATTTGCAGTCTGAGAGCAGGACTTTCTCCTTAACCGATGCGGCGGATGCTTCCGGGTAAGAGGTATGCTTGTCAGTGCCGATGGTGAACGGGAGGCGGCGGTGATCAGCCCTCATCATCTTCTTAAAGAATCGTTTTGCCGCGGAAACGTCGCGCCTGGCGCTGAGCATGAACTCGATTGTGTTCCCCGTCGAATCGATTGCGCGATATAAGTACTTCCACTCCGTGCCGACCTTCACATAAGTCTCGTCCAGGCGGTAGGAGGTGCCGCTCATCTTGAGATGCGGCCTTATCCTCTTGTTGATCTCAGGCGCGTACCGCTTCACATGCGGCGCACGCGGAGCGAGCGGAACTGGACCTTGCCGGTGTGGTACTGAAGCGCCAGCAGGCCGCCGGGGTTCAGGTCTTGCGGTAAGTCGCCCTCACTACATAGGAGGCCGTTGAGCAGCACCGTCACCCGCGTGCCGCGCGCGGTGATCCGGAACTCATTCCAGAAGCCCGGCGTGCCGTCGGTGCTCGGCGCCTTCTGGCTCCGCACGCGGGCCGGCGAGATTCGGTAGATGGCCCCGGTGCGGTGAAGCGGGCTCCGGAACCTGCGAGCTGCGGAGTCGTACCCCGTGTCGTCAATCTGTATCTCCACGGCGCGGTCGTAGAAGTTGTCGTCGTTCAGGTCTGCGGGGGGCCTCGGGGCGCGCAGGAACACGCCCGAGTTGGCGGTGGGCTCGCCGCCGGGCTCCGGGAAGGCCTTCCACTGGAGCCGCAACTCGAAGTCAACGAAGGGCGTCGGGTCGTCGTAGAAGAGCACCCCAAGGCCGGCCTCGCCGTGGACTTCGATGACGGTGTCGTTGACGATCAGGGGCGGGCGCGTGGCGGTGAGTGCGGGCCTGTTGGGCCTCCACTTCGAGGCGTTCGCCCCCTCAAGCAGGAAGACGAAACCCTCCGCCTTCTCCGCCGCCACCTCGTCGGCCGTGAGTTCGGGCGCGCTGACGTGGCGGCCGACAATCGTCTCGGCGACGCGCCGTGACAGGCACAACCCCGTGAGCACCGGGTTGGCAGAGCCGACGGTCGGGAACAGCGCCTGATCCACGCAGGCGACGTTGGCGATGTTGTGGAAGTGGCCGCATATGTCTGTGACTGACTGTCCGGGGTCGTCGCCCATAAACAGCGTCCCTGAGTCGTGCCAGGTGCTCCCGACCTCGTGCCGGTCTTCGGACGGTATGTCTTCCGCGCCCATCTGCCTCGCCAGCGTTATGGCCGCCTCTCTCATCCGGCCCCAGATGGCAGCGCCGCCCTGGTCGGCATAGTGGACGTAAGCGCGGGCGTGGTCGAACTGCGCGTCCCTGTCGCCGGGACTTTTTGCGAGGTCAATCCAGCTCGTCCCCGGCGTGTGAACGGGGGCGGCCCGGTCGCCTATCATCTCGCCGCAGCCGCGAAAGATTACGTCGATCTTGTTCGGGTCCTGCGCGGCGGCCAGCCGCTGGGCCACGGTCGTGTCGGGAATCATCCTGTAGAGCAGACCCTCGGCGTTGTTGCCGGCGTCGCCCGCGGCGTAAACCTGGAAGTGGAAGCGGCCGTCTGGCGTGTCGGCCTGGAGATGGAAGCTCGCCGTTTGCAGATGGTCTCGCAGTGCCTTGCCGGTGGTGTCGAGCACCCACTCTCGGAATCGCTGGCGGTCGAGCGAGAACTGAAAATCGAATCGCAGGTGGGCCATGAGGTTGCGGCCCATGATCTCGTCATTGTTCGGCCTGTCGGGCGCGGTCGGGAAAGACTCCAAAGCCAGACGCGTAGACTCGATGCAGCCGAGGGCCAACACGACCGTGCACGTAGACTTTACCGGCAGTGTTCGGCGTAGCCCGTCCACCCACATCTCGATGCCCGTGGGGCGGTAGCCGGCCGGCCGGGCCCCATCTTTCGGGACCGCCGGGATGAGGAGTTTCGAAACGTGTGCGTTGGGCACTATGAAGAGCCGCGCCTCGCGGTCGGGGCGGCCGCTCTCCTGGCGGCGGGCGTAAGTGAGCAGGGGCAAGCTGCTGAACTTGTCAGGCGAGAAGACGCCGGAGACGAATGACTGTGTCTGTACGGCAATCGGCGGGGGCTCGGGGTCGCCCAGCGGGGTGCCCGCCCCCGCCCGTAATTGGGCTAAAGCATCCTTGAGCAGAGCGCCGAGGGCGGCGTTCAACCCGATGGCGTTGGGCGGCCCCTCAGGCCCCAGGATCGGGTCGAAGACGAAATCGTCGGCCGGCTTCACCCCGATTTCGAACTCCACCGCTTCGTAGACCGATTTTGCCGAGGGCGCGGCCGGGCGGTTCGGCATGTTGGTCGAGGGCGGAGGGCCGGTGAGATAATCCCGGACGCCGGACGGCCACTGAGCCAAGTCCCTGGCCCGCAGGCGCGGGCACCACCCACCCCAGTAGATAGACTTGCCGCCGACGCAGTAGGCGGTTCCGGGGAAGCCCGTGTTGCCACGCCAGCCCATGCCCCATACGAGGTCGCGCGGCTTCTGTGCGTCGGGCGAGTAGGGGTCGAGCACGGGGCGGAACGGATTCGAGAGCCCGAGGTTCGGGATGTTCTGCCCGTGCTCGGCCACAAGGAACGGGCCGGCTTCGAGCACCAGCACGCGGAGCGGACGCCCGGCCGCCTCGCTCTCACTGTAGACCTTGGCGGCGCAGTAGCCGCCGTACATCCCCGACCCGATGACGACGACATCGAAGTCGGGGTTGGCCGTCGCCTCCTCATACGTGTTGCAGATAAAGCGCCCGAGGACATCGAGCGAAAGAGAGGTGCGCTGGACGTCCGGCTCCCCCTGCGGGAAGCTCTCGCCGGTCACCCGTGTTTGCTTCAAAGGCATCAGGAATCCTCCCTGTTGTTCGGCGTTCGGGGCGGACGTCAGGAGCCGTCGGACTGGCCGTCGCCGATGGGGTTGATCTCGCCCATGAAGTTCAGCAGGTCGGCCATCGTAAAGTCCCCTTTGTTCTTGCCCGGCAGCACCGGCGTCCAGTTGGGCTTGCGGCTCAGGTACGAGCCGATGTCGGCCCGCAGCAGGCCGATGAAGACTTCTGCCACGATGCGGCTCCCGACCTGCCCGAGGCGCTCGCCGCCGCCCTGGAGTTCGGCCTCCTTGAGGACGTAGTACCAGAGCGGCGTCTCGATGTGCAGGTTGTGCTTCTTCGCGATCTCGCCGTCCGGCCCCTGCTCGATATCCGAGGGCTTGAGCGGGTCAAAGCCCATGAACTTCGCGACGCTCTGGCCCGGCGGCAGCCCGAGGCTCCGGCCGCGGAGCAGGTTCCTGATAGCCAGGGATTTGGGTGCCGGGACGCCGGGCAGGTCCTGCAACGTCTGGGCGAGAAACGGGTCGAGCCTGCGGCTGAAGCCGTGGCTGACGCCGCCTCCCACCTCGAAGAAGCGCCTCCAGTCGATAATCCAGTCACTGGGTATGGGAACGCCCCCGCCCCCGCCGGATAGGCCGCTGAAGCGAAAGATAAGGTCGAGCGAGCCGGGGATTGGGCTCGTGAGGTTAAAGACGCGGTTGTAGTCGTACACTTCGCGCACCATCGTGTGGCCGAAGCGGTAGGCGGCGGCAGAGTATTCGACTGGGATGAAGGCGTCCTGCCCCTCGTCGAGATGGTAGAAGCGTTCGCCCTCGCCCCTGAGGACGATGCCGAGCTGCTTCTCGTCGAGGAGCCTGCGGAGGAAGTCATGAACGACAATCCACTGGTAGTGCCAGATGACCGTATCACGCGCCTCCTCGAAGATGGTCTTCCGGAGGGGTGCCTCGCGCCGCGTGGGGTCTTCCCTGAGCCAGTCCACGACCTTGTTGTGGAACCGCAGGAAGGCCAGGTGCGTCTGCCCGACGATGAGGTTCTCGTCGTTCCTCGGGTCGCCGATGAGGGCGAAGCCGTGCGGCGCGCGGACGAGGTCGTGCGGCAGCCCTGTCGGGACATCTGAATCCCCCCCGCCGGGGTTAACATTCGTTCTGCCGATGAGGAACTTATCGTTGTCATTGCGGTCGTAGAGGTAGGGCTGGGCCACGGGGCCCATCCCATACAGGCAGTCGAGGTCGAGCATCGGCGTGCGGAAATTCCGCAGCGCGAGTGGGTCGACTATCACCTCCTGGAGTGCGGTGGTGTCAAACGTGATGTCGTGGTCGATGAACTGGCCGAGGTAGGTGAAGCCGGCCGGGACCTTCTCGTTGTCCCCGGTCGTGTCATCCGGTTTGTTATGAGGGCGGGTGTCGAGCATCGCCGCGCCCAACTCGCTCAGGCTCTCCAGGCTCGGGATCAGGGGCGGGATTTCGGGGAACATGCGGCCGAATTTCCCCGTCGGGACGAACTGCCCGAGCGGCTGATTCTCCTCGGTGCGGGTGCCGAAGCCGTGCCTGCGCACCACCCTCGCGCCGCCGCCCGCGCCGTTCTGGGTGCGGATGCCGGTGGCCCTCTTGGAAACGTCTGCGACTTCTACCGGGTCATTCATACCTGCTGTCTCCCTTTCTTTGTGTTAGTGCGGCGAGCCGAACAAAAGCCGCGGGCCCTAGACCAAGCGGAAGCAAGGGCCGTAGGTGCCTTCGGCCCCAGGGATTTCGATCTGCATCAGCGAGACGGCCGGGTCGCGCAGGGCTAGCATCGTCGAGACGGAAGACCGTAGCGCCGCGGCGTCGCCGCGCTCCCAAGCCGTCTGGAGTTGGCCCAGCATCGTCGTAAAGTCGCGGTCGAACTGCTCCAGCAGTCCCCAGACCTCGGCGGTCACATCCTCCCTCCGGTAGCCCCCGGCCGGGACGACCGCCATCGGCCACACTTCGGGGAAGGGCAGGGCGGGGCCATCGAAGCGCCATTCGCCCGTCGTCGGGTCCTTCTTGAGCCGTTTCTCGTGGAAGATTTCGCCGAAGCGGTAGTAGTGGGCCAGGTCGCCGGGCCCCGTGTCTTCGGGCGACGCCTTCGACCCCTCGCCCTGGCGCTTAATGAGCGTGATGCTCTCGCGGACGGCGTCGAGGGTTCCGATGCGCCTGAGGCCGAGCGGGCCTTGGAGTTGGCGGTCGAGCGAAAGCGGGGGCTGGAGCGTGTCGAAGGCCGCTTGGATGGCTGTGTAAAAGTCCCCGATGGTAGGGAACTCCTCGGCGGCGGCGAGGGCGACCGGGCCGTCTTCGGGGAACTCGATCTGCATGAAGACGGCGAGGAGGTCTTTCGTCAGGCCGCCCAGCGGGACCCGCAAGTCCGGGTTCACGCCCCCCGGCAGGGGGCCTGGGTAGATGGGCACCGCGTCGGGCGTGTTGAGCTGCGGCACTCCGCCGAGCGCGGTGAGCAGGTTGCACGCCAGCCCCATGTGCAGCATCTCCTCGCGGAAGATGACGCGCATCGACTGTGCGGGGTCGATCTCCTCATCCTTCACCGACCAGTAGGCCGCGAGGTAAGGGGGGAGCGTGGCGAACTCCAGTTTGATGGCCGCCTGCAAGCTCTCCTTCAGCCACGCCAGGTCGTGCTCCGACCGCGGCAGGCTCATCAGTTCTACTATCCGTGCGTCGTATGCCATGTCGTCTCTTCTTCGTTCAGTCGCGCCACGTCTCCCGCCGCCGTGGGAGCCATAAGACTTTCCGTCGTTATCCGTCTTTACACGGTCGTGAGCCGTCCGGGCCCCCGCGCCGCACGATTTGTCCCGCCGCCGACTACTTGGGGAATTTCGTTTTGAACTTGTAGATCAGCCCGAAGCCGTACTCGTGGTTCACCAGTTGGAAGTTGGGGGGCAGGCGTCCGTACTCGTAGGAGAGCGCGGTGCTCAGGAAGTCGGTGAAGCCGTATTCGAGCTTGAGTTCCAGGTGGTCGCGCGGGCCTCTGCCGACGGCGAGGGGCACGAGCTTTTTGTCGCCATCCTCTGTAAAGCTGGTCTCTCGCCGCAGCAGGAAGCGGCGGATGTAATCGACCTGGAAAGAGAGTTGCTTGTCGGCGCGCGGCATGAGATTGAGGTAGAGGCTGCCCCCGGTTGTGCCGCGGAAGATGGATAGCCCTTCGGCCTCCTCGACCGGGCTGTTCAAATTTCGTCCGACCTCGAACCCGACGAAAGGCTGAAAGTAGACCCGGTTGGTGTTGCCGAAGACCCGCGGCACGAAGACGAACCTGTTGCCGACGATGACGTTGACGTTATCGAACCGGCGGTCGGACTCGAACCCGGGCGTCAGGTTCCACACGATGCCGTTCAGGAGCGGCTGCTTCTCGGCGAGTTCGGTCGTGCCCGGCTTCAGCCTGACAGGGAAGTCGAAGGCGTGACGCAGTTTCAGTCCGAAGTCCAGGGAGTTGGCGTCGGCGGCGTCCGTCGTGCTGGCCCTCAGGTTGAAGTAGGGGCCGAGCTCCTGAAAGAACCCGGCCGTGTCGTAGGGCGATTCGAGCTTGATGTCGGCCGAGAAGTTAGGGCTGCCGCCCTTCGCCCCTTCCAGATTCCCTGACAGGTAGACGTTAGAGTCGTCGCGCCCCTTCGAGGGCGATTTTCTAAAGAAGTCGGTGTCAGGCGGGATCGGACGCCCGGTCGCGGGGTTGACGGCGGCCGGGTCTCTGATCGTCACCTTCCCCTCGGGCACGGCCTCGGGTTTGCAGCCCTGGTAGGTCAGGAACGGCGCGAACAGTCTGTACTCGTGTGTCGGCTCCAGCGGCCTATTCAGCGTGAGGATAAGGTCGGCGACGGGCTGCGAGAGGTCTGGCGGGTCGAGTTGCACCCCGACGACGCGAAGCGGCCTCTCTGGCATAGGGGTCGAGATGTCAACTAGCACCCAGCGGTCCGGGCCCCCGCCCTGCGAGATGTCTCGGTTCGTCAGGGCGTGTGGCAGGCGAACCGTCAGCACCGTGGTGTCCCTCACGCTCCTGGTCGTGCCGAGCGCGCCTTCGCACTGGGTGAGCTGCGCGGCCGTCGGGGTCGCGTGGGGCAGAAAGGCGGCGGCAAAGACGAGCGCTTTGACGGCTGTACGGAGAGCGTGTGACATGTTCGTCTCCTTCCTCGTGTGCTCTAACGGCGAGTGCGGCCCATCATGAAGCCCATCAGCATGCCTGCCGCGGCCGCGGCCATGAGGGCCGGGACGGGGTTCTGACGAATCGCCTCGATCATCGCGTTCGCGCGGGGCCGGGCGACGCCGCCCGCGGGGCGTGCGGCCTCGCCGGCCTCCGCGGCCGCGAACGCCCCTTCCGAGTCGGCGATGAAGGCGTTGTCGAAGATGATGTCGGCGAGCTGCATGATTGTCGTACCGGTGTCGAGGTCTTTAAGGGCGTTGGGGTCGATCGTGCGCCCGAAGCGGGGCAGACCGATGTCGGGGTTGGTGCGGATCCTGGTTTTAATCAGCAGGATTTGGTCGGGGGTCTCGACCCCGTAATCGTCGAGCGTCTCGCTCGGGCTGAGCGGGTGGTTGTTGCCGGTGGTGGCGATGGTGCAGTTGTGCGCGATCTGTGTGGACGCGCCGGGCGTGAATTGATTTGACATCTTGAGTCCTCGCCTCCTTGAGGTAATTCGATGGTCACGTCGCCGTGGGCTTGCGCCGCTATTCGCGCCGGGAGCGCCTGCGGCATCGCCGGGCACCGCAGTCACCCCTTCGCCTCCTGGATGCGGCGTCACGTACTAACGCACTGTTCCTCCAAGTTCAGTATCAACTCACGCCGCGCGGTCTCCCTGAGACGAGAAGCCGGCACGTGATGCATTACTCCCACCTTCGGTGCGTTAGCCTTACGAAGGGAACCCAGACACCTTCAACCGGCAGTGAAGGGTCCGACAGCTCTGAGCAGAAGTGTTTCATGCCGGCGAGCAGAGCCGGGAAACCCGGCGGGTACTCGCGGGCCGGAGTGCGTCGGCGAGCTTTCACGGCTCGCCGACCATAGGTGTAGGACGTTGGAGATTCCCAACGGAGAAGGAGCGTGAGAGATGCCTAAGAGGATTATCGAGCTGGTGCGGGAGAAAGAGGAACAGCTTAACAATGACCCCATCGCGCTGGAGGTCTTCGGGAGGCTGGCGGCGGCCGCTGTAAATCAGGGCCGTGGCTCGCAACCGTGGATAGCTTTCATGAGCCAGTTCGTCGATGGGGGGGGCGGCAATCTTAGCTCCGCCCAGCTTAGACGACTGCTGGCGACGGACGACACCCTCGGCAACGAAACGCTTGACCGGAAGCGCGCCTACTTGTTGAGCAACCGCATGTGCGCCGGCCTCAGCCCGGGCGTAACCGGCACGGGCGGCCCCGCCCTCCCCCTGGACTTTCAGGTGAACAGCATCGACGATACGCTCGAGTTCGGCTGTCTGGCCGATGAACAGCCGAACCCGGACCCCGGGCCTGAGCCCGCGGCGAATCCCGCAGGCGCGGGCGACTAGCGTTCTCACTCGCAGGCAGGCGGGTCACGGTTCGACCCGCGGCGTTCGGGCGCAGCCCGCCGACTCGCCCGCCCGCTCAGGCCACGTGAGTCGGCGGCCGTGCGGGCTCGTCTGACTCCGCGCCCGCCTTCCCGCTTGCAAAGTTTTCGCGACGAGCAGCCGCCATGCCCCAAGACCCGATTCGGACGTTTGCCGCCTGTAATAGCAGGGCCCTGAGACTTGAGAAACGGTGGCAGGAGCTTTGTGAGCGCTACCTCCCACTCTCGCCACAGGACTCGATTTGGCGCTACTACCACGTACCCGCCCCCGACGAGCCGACGCAGGGCTGGAAGCTACACATCTCCGCGACGGTTCTGCACGCGGCGAGGGTCTTGGGAAGAATCGCTCCCTTCCTGACCGCACGCCGCGTGCAGTTTAAAGCCCCGCGCTCGCTCGTGGAGGTGAGTAAATTAAACTCCGGCCTCTTTTATGGTTACAGTCAGGTGGGGAAGATCATCACGGTCTACCCGCGCACGCATGACGAGGCCGCCTCACTTGCACGTCAGTTACACAAGATGACTCGCGGGACGGCCGGGCCTCCCGTGCCGTTCGATCTCCGTTACGGAAAGGTCGGCAACATCTATTATCGCTTCGGCGCGTTCCGGCATCTCGAAGTAGAGCAGCCGGGCGGGCGGCGCGTGCCGGCCCTGCGGGACGGCGACGGCAACCTGACGCCCGACGTGCGCACCTCCGAAAGCGCCAAGCCCGACTGGGTTCCCGACCTGTTTGAAGGTGTGCGCCTGCGAGGCGCAAAAAGAGAAGCTCGGGATGGGCGGCCGCGACCCTACCGCGTGCTGCGCGCGCTCGTCCAGAGAGGTAAAGGCGGCGTCTATCAGGCCCTCGACTTGAGCGTAAGCCCGCCGCGGCTTTGCCTTATAAAAGAGGGTCGGAAAGACGGCGAGACGAACTGGGACGGGCGTGACGGGGCCTGGCGCGTGCGGAACGAGGAGCGCGTCATCGCGACGCTGTCGGCGCGCGGCGTTAACGCGCCGCGCGTCTACTCCTCGTTCGAGTTGGAGGGTAACTATTACCTCGTCACCGAGTTCATCGCCGGCGAGAGCCTGCACGGCCTGTTGCTCAGGCGCGCGCGAAGGATGTCGGTCGCGGGCGTGCTGCGGTACGGGATACAACTCTCCGACATCTTCAGTCGGATACACGCCGCCGGGTGGGTGTGGAGAGACTGTAAGCCGGTGAACGTGCTGGTCACGCCGGACGGCAGCTTGAGGCCGATTGACTTTGAGGGGGCGTGCCCGGTGGACGAGCCCGACCCGCTGTTCTGGGGGACGCCGGGGTTCACGCCGCCGGAGGTTCGCGTCCCACACGCGCGAACCTGTGCCCACGACGACCTCTACGCCCTCGGCGCGATGCTCTACCTCCTGCTGACGGGCAGAGTGCCTGAGACCGCAGGCCCGCCCCCGGTTGGACGGCTGCGGCGCAACGTCCCGCCGACGGCCTGCGAGTTCATCATGCGGCTGCTGAGCCGTAACGCCGGGGAGCGCCCGTCGGCGGAGTCCGTCGGGCGCGAGTTAAAGGCGGCCTTGTCCGCCTGCGAAGACCGGCGCCCGGCCCCGCGTCAGACGCTGAGCCGGCTGTCGAGCAAGGTGGCGCGTCGGAGTGGCGCGGCGGGGCGGGGCGTCGGGCTCATTCCGCTGGGCGCGACGTGAGCTTGAGGCTGTCGGCGAGGTCAGCGAATCTCTCGTCCGAGCGAATACGGTCGAACATGGGGTCTACGCCGATAGAAGCGAGCGGGGCGAAGCGCTCGGCGGCGGCCTGCCGCAGTAAGGCGAACGCCTGATCCTTCTCCCCGAGCCCGACGTAAATGATGGCGAACTCCTGCGGCGAGATGTACTTCTCGTCCGACTGGAGCTCTTTCAGCTCGGAGATGACTCTCAGCGCGTCGGCCGTGCGCCCGCTCAAGCCGTAGGCGTGGCCGAGCGCGGCCCCGGCCATCGACCTGTCCGCCGCGTACAGTTTCTCGAAGATCTCGGTCGCCTCCCCGGCCATCCCTCTGCTCAGATAGACGAGCCCCAGCATGTAACGGTGGTTGGCGTAGTCGGGCTGCTCTCTGACCAGCTTTTCAAAGCAGGTGGAGGCGCGCTGGTAATCGCGCGCGAAATAGAACGTCCGGCAGTAGTTCAGGTCCGTCGCCGGGGAGAGCGGGTCGTAGGTCCTGGCAATCTCGCTCTCCTCAATCGCTTCGCGGTGACGCCCCTTGATGGAGAGCAGGATCGAGTAAGAGTAGTGCGCCGGCGCGTACGTGGGGTCTATCTCAATGGCGCGTTTGAACTCCCTCTCGGCCTCTTCCCAGTTCAGGTGCCACCTCCAGTAGACGACCCCGAGGGACGTGTGAGCCTCCGGCAGGTTGTCGTCTAACTCGACGGCATCCCGGGCGGCGGCCTCGGCCTTCGTCATCGCCTCCTTCGTCGGCATCGCGCCGTAGTGGACCGTGTTGAGTAGGACGTAGCATTCGGCCAAGCCGGCGTAAGCCCGCGCGTAGAGGGGGTCGAGGCTGATGGCTTTGTCGAAATGTTCGATGGCCTTGGGGATCGTCTTCTTGTCCCTGAACCTCCAGTAGTACCGGCCGAGCATAAACTGGTCGTGCGCCTCGGGGTTCCTGGGGCGCGGCTTGCGAGAGATCCTCGCCTCGTCCCTGTTCGGCCAGAGCTCCAGCTTCGAGACTAGCTGGCCCGAAATGTCGTCCTCGACCTGGATGAGCTGCTCCCGCCTGAGCGAGTACTTGCGTTCCCAGAGCTGCGACCCGTCCGACGCGTCGATCATGACGACCTGTAGCATGAGCGACTCTTTCGCCCCCGTCAGTTTACCCACCACGACGGCGTCAACGTCGAGCTCCTTACCCGCCCTCAGCGGGTCGAGCTGCCGGCCTTTGTAATGCGAGACGACATTGAGGGCTTTGACGCGGAGCTTCGTCAGGCCGGAGAGCTTGCTGATCAGGCCGTCGGTCACTCCGTCGCCGATGTAATCCAAGCCGGCGTCACCCGTCTCGTTGGTGACTGGAAGGATCGCGAGGGCGCGCGGCTTGGTGAGGTAGCCGTAGACGAACGTCGTGATGGTGAGCAGCAGTAGCAGCAGCGTCGCCGCGGCCACGGCGCGGACGTTGACGGCGGACGGCCCGCGGCGGCCGCCGTCCATCGCCTGCTGAAGCGCCATGAGGTCTCCGAGCAGCTCGCCGGCCGACGGGTAACGCTCGTCCCGGTCCTTCTCCAGACACTTCTGGATGAGCCTGTCGAGTTCGCGCGGGACGAGCGGGGCGCCGTGCCTGAGCGGCGGCGGGCGTTCGCCGAGGACGGCCGTGATGGTCTCGGCCTTGCTGTCGCGCGCGAAGGGATTTCTCCCGCTCACCATCTCGTAAAGGACGACCCCGAGGCTGAAGATGTCGGTCCGGTAATCGAGCCGCTCGCCGCGCATCTGTTCGGGCGACATGTAGGCGATGGTGCCGGGGATGAGGCCGTCCTGCAGGCTGTTACTGGACAGCTCGTCGGCCTTCGCGAAGCCCTGCTGCGGGATCAGCTTGGCGAGGCCGAAGTCGAGCACCTTCGCCTGCCCGTTGGGCGTCACCATGATGTTCGGGGGCTTTATGTCGCGGTGGATGATGCCGTGCGCGTGGGCCTCGGAGAGGGCGCTCGCGATCTGGATGGACAGGCGGACGACCTCCCTCAGCTCAAGCTGCCCCTTCCTGATCAGCTGGTCGAGCCTTTCGCCCTCGACGTACTGCATGGCGATGAAGCTGTACCCGTCCGCCTCCTCCAGTCCGTAGATGGCGCAGATGTTCGGGTGGTCGAGCATCGCGACCGCCTGCGCCTCTTTCATGAACTGGCGCTTAGCCCACCGGTTGTCGGCGAGCGTCCCGCAGAGGAACTTGAGGGCGGCCTTCCGCCCGAGCTGCGCGTCTTCGGCCAGGTAGACATCACTCATCCCCCCGTTGCCGAGCACGCCCAGAATCTTGAAGGAGCCTATCCTCTGGCCCGCCAGCCCGCGGGTCGCCTCGGCCGTGAGCACCTGCAGGCCGATGCCGAAGGCGCGCTCCTCCAGGAGGTCAGGCCGCTTCTCGGAAGCTTCGACCAGTGAGACGACCTTTCGGCGCAGCTCTTCATCCTCCTCGCACTCGCGCGCGAGGAACGCACCGCGGTCTTCGGCCTTCAGCGACACCGCCGCGTGGAACAGTTCCTGGAGTCGTTCCCAATCCCTATTCATCACCGTCCGTTTCGGGGATGCCCATGCGGCTCGCGAGCCAAGCGCGCGCGAATTTGCAGTCGCGGTTAACTTTAGCCGGGGAGACTTTGAGGATTTCGGCGGTCTCCTTGACGCTCAGGCCGGCGTAGTACCTCATCTCGATCATGCGGCCCATCTGCTCGTCGATCTTTGCCAGCCCATCCAGCGCCTCGTCGATGGCCAGCAGCTCCTCCAGGTTGAAGGGCGAGACCGCTGCGACGTCGGAGAGCGACACTTGTAGGGCGCCGCCGCCGCGCTTGAGTCGTCGCTGATCCCGGACGTAGTTTTTCAGCACGCGGCGCATCATCTGGCCGGCGATGCCGAAGAAGTGCGCGCGGTTCTGCCAGCGGACCCGCTTCTGATCCACCAGCCGTATGAAGGCCTCGTTGACGAGGGCAGTCGTTTCCAGGATGTGGCCGGGGCGCTCCTTCCGCATGTAGGAGTGCGCGAGGCGGCGCAGCTCGCTTTCGACCAGCGGGGTGAGCTCTTCCAGGGCGGCATGGTCGCCCTCACACCAACTGACGAGAAGTTCGGTGATGTGTGCTGGGGGCATGAGGTCTAGACCATGGGGTTGAAAGCTCGTCAAATTCCTTCGGAGGCGCGGGGCGAGCGCCTCGGTGACAGACTGGCGAATGTGTGTTGCGGGTGATGCGTTTCAGACCTGTTCGGTGCGTTACGGGATGAACGCCAAGCGGTCGCCTTTAAGGCGGGCCGGCGAGTCCGGGCTGAACGCACGGCGCAGGCGAGTGGCAGCAGCACTTTATACAGCGGCCATCGATTTTGCAATGAAACTCCGGCTGTTTTCATCACCCCGGCGAGAATTTTACGCCGCATACCTCATCCGGCGACCCCAGCTCGGAGATCTGGCAAGGTGAGCTGAGGCGGATTATATCAACATGTGGCACACCCTAAAAGCACCTTGGGGAGCGACGCCGCCTGACCGCACCGCGCGCCCGCGCCCCGGCCGCGGGCCCGACACCTGACACACTCCCGGGAATAAAACATGTCCACACGCACCGACCAAGCCGACAGTGACAACGACCTCTCGAACGCGCTCAGGGGTTGGGTAATGGTGGCGCTGACGTTGCTGTTCGTCCTCCTTTACGCGTCGGCGCTCATCGGCTGGCTGAAGCCGCTCGCCGACGAGAAGCTGATCGTGCGCCTCGAACCGGTGATCTTCGTCATCATCGGGTACTACTTCGGCCGCCTGCCCTCGCAGCAGAATGAGAATACCCTCAAGGGCGAACTCAACAGGCAGAGGCAGAGGGCCGAGAGCGCCCAACTCGCGAAGGAGCAGGCGCAGCAGGGCCGGGAGGCGCTCGAAGAGAAGGTGAGGAACGCTATCGCCGCGCTAGTCTCGGCCACGCAGGGCCGGATAAGCGCCTTCGGCGCCGCCGACGGCGTCGAGAGATCGGGCGAGCAAGTGAAAGAAGAGGCGCTGAGGCGTTCGGTGATCGCCACGCTCAGCGTCTTGAACTCGAAGTGAGCCCGCCGGGCGCCGAACCCACAGGAGGAAGGGATGCAACGAAAGGGGAGGGTCTTACTAAACATCAAGCATGGCGGGCACATTCTGGAGGAGAAGTCGCAGCGCGCGGCCGAGCTGGCCGAGAGCCAGGAGACCTTTACGCTGGCCGAGGACGCGGTCGTCAGCGAGGTCACGTTCGAGACCCCGTTCGACTACCTGTTCCCCAAACTGGTGGGCGACCCGGCCGCCCACCTGCCTGCGGACAACCCGGCCGGCATGGTCGCCGCGCTCAACGCGCTCGGCGACGCGATGTTGGAGGAGCCGGCGCAGGCCGGGGGGGAGCTGCAGCCGACCGGCAACTCTACCATCCCCCCGGTCTACACCTACTGGGGGCAGTTCATCGACCACGACCTGACGGCCAACACGGACCGTGATTCGGAAGTCAGCGATATCACTAAGGACGGCCTCGCGCCGCTCGACCCCGCTTTCGTCGTCGCGAACCTCAAGAATCTGCGGCAGCCGACGCTCAACCTCGACAGCGTCTACGGCGACGGGCCGACGTTCGACGCGGGCAGCCCGACCGAGGCCGCGGGGTTCTACGACGGCGTGCGGTTCAAAATCGGGCCGGTCGCAACCCAGGACATCCCCGGCGCGCGTATCCCGCCCGAAGACGACCTGCTGCGCGACCTGCCGCGCGTCGGGAAACTCGCCCAGATAGCCGACGCGCGCAACGACGAGAACCTCATCGTCGCGCAGCTCCACACGGCTTTCCTGCGCTTCCACAACGCCGCCGTCGACTGGGTCGAGGCCCACGAGCCCGCCTCCGCCGGGGATGCGCCGCGCCTCTTCGAGCGCGCTCGGCAACTCACGCGGTGGCACCACCAGTGGCTCGTCGTCCACGACTACCTGAAGACGGTGGCGCGCGCGGGCGTGGCGGACAGGATACTGCTCGGCGGGGCGAAACATTACAGGCCGCACGGCGACCGGCCCTTCATGCCGCTCGAATTCTCGGTCGCCGCTTACCGCTTCGGCCACACGATGGTGCGCGCCGCATACGACCACAACCGCAACTTCGGGCGGCCCGGGGGGCTGCTCCCGCGCGCCGACTTCGTACTGCTCTTCCAGTTCACGGGCAAGGGCTTCCCCGAGCCCTTCCTCGGCCAGGCCGACGTGCTGCCCTCGAACTGGGTCATCGAGTGGGACCGCTTCGTCGACAAGGGCAGCCCGCTCCCCGACCGCTTCGCGCGCAAGATCGACACCGTCCTCGCCCCGCCGCTCAGCGACATGGTCAACGAGGGGAACGCCGAGCCGGACCCGATGATCAAGGCTCTCCTGAAAAACCTCGCGCGGCGCAACCTCCTGCGCGGTTACCTGCTGAGCCTCCCGACGGGTCAGGGCGTCGCGGGCGAGATGGGGGTGGCGCCACTGAGCGGGGACGAGCTGCGGCAGGGCAACGGGGCTGCCGTCAATCAGGTGTTAGAAGAGAACGGCCTTCTTGAGCGGACGCCGCTCTGGTTCTACGTGCTCAAGGAGGCGGAGGTGCGCTCGAACGGCAACACGCTCGGCGAACTCGGCAGCCGTATCGTCTGCGAGACGATTATCGGCCAACTCCTCCACGACCCTGAGTCCTACCTCAACGCGCAAAGCGGCTGGGACCCGAGCGAGGGGGTGAAGCTGCCCGGCGGAGACCCCGTCGTGACCATTGCCGACTTCATCAGGTTCGCCGGACTGCCCGCCTGACGCTGACTGACCAGGGTCTTCGGGGCAGCCACCGGCCCGGCCGAACCCCCGGCGGCGGCCACTTAACCCGTGCGGAAGGAGGAGTGAGAGGATGAGTATCGCTTCGATGTCTAGCGTAGCGTTCGTGCGCCGTCAGGACGTGGACCTGGCGCAGGTCGCGCCGGCCGGCGCCGCGCCGAATTCGCTGAAGGAGATCGAGTTGGCAACGGCGGGCACCCCCGACTCGCAGAACGCCGTCACCACAGCGCTCAAGGTAATCGTCACCTACATTCCGACCGAGGTGCTGACCTTGTATGTCGCCGTGCTGGCCGCGATCCAGCTCCCGGACAGGACCTCTTACAGGCCGTTGTGGGTAGCCTTTTTCTGCTTCCTCGCGGCGACCCCCGTCGCCGTCTGGCTACTCTACGCGGCCAAGGTGATCACGGCCGGTAAGGAGCTACCGGTCGCCCCGCGGACCTGGCCGGTCTGGGAGATGTCCGCCGCGACCATCGCTTACGTCGCGTGGGCCTTCGCGCTGCCTGAGAGCCCGTTCAAATATGAATTCGCTTGGTACACCCCCGCCCTCGCCGGGGTGATCGTGCTGATCACCTCGACCGTCCTCGGCCTAGTTGCCCCGCTGTTCCAACGCACCATCCCTTCGTGAGGTGGTTGGCGGGAGGGCCAACGCGCCCGCCGCGACGGGGCATTAAGGCTTTTTTTGCAGGAGGAGAGAATGAACTACAAGAAACTCTCGGCGGGCATGTCTGCCCTGATCGAAGAGATTCAGTTTCAGGGCACGGCGATGATGACGGCGGGGCCACGCGCGGTCCCGCTGGCGAACGACGACATAACCGCTCCGCCGGCCGTCTACGCCTACGTGCGCTGCAACCCGGATGCACACCTCAAAGAAGTACCCGGCGTGAGGATGCACGCCCAGCGGGGCAAAGTGCGCACTTCACTCGTCTCCATCGAGGGGGTGGATAACTTGAGCGAGCACGACGACGTACACCTCATCACCCCGGCCGTCATGCTCAAACCGTTGAACGACGTGGCCGGCGTCAGGACTGACCTTCCCGTCTACAAGACGCGGACCGGCGGGTCGGGCCGCGGCGTCATCATCGGCGTCGTTGATTCGGGCATTGACGCCTTGCACCCGGCTTTCGCCGGACGTATCCATAGCATCTGGGACCAGACCATCACGGGGGCTGGTTGGGGCACGACCAACTACGGGACGGTCTTATCGGGGGCGACGCTGCCGGTCAGCTCCGACACGAACGGGCATGGGACGCACGTCGCGGGGACGGCCGCCGGCGACGACGGCCAGTTCGGCGGGGTGGCGCCGGAGGCCGACATCGTCGTCGTCAAGACCAACTTCCTCAACCTCGGAATCGGCGACGGCATCCGCTACGTCTTCGCGGTCGCCGACCAGCTCGACCGGCCCGCCGTAGTCAATCTCAGCCTCGGCGGACACCACGACGCGCACGACGGCTCGGACGACCTCTCCGCGCTCATCGAGGAGCGCACCGGCCCCGGCCGTATCGTCGCCGCCGCCGCCGGCAACGAAGGCGGCGACGACATCCACGGCATGGCCGTCATCCCTTCGGGGCAGACGGTCGAGATAACCTTCACCGTCCCCCCGACCAGCCAGCCGGGCGCGACCCCGTTCGTGCGGCTCAACGGCTGGTACGGTGCCCACGCCGAGTGCGAGATCAGCGTCCAGACCTCGTCCGGCAACGCCACGCCCTTCCAGCCCGTCATCCCTGCGGGCCCGCCCTCCCAGACCTACAACTTCGCGAACGCGGTCGTCCGCATCACGACCCCCCCGACGGCGGCGACGCCGAACGGCGACCACCGCTTCCTCGTCGAGCTCAACCCCGGCCCCTTCTCCAGTTTCGTGCAGGGCGGCGCGTGGCGTCTGCGCGTGAGGAACAACGGGGAGGCCGAGACCCGCGTGGACATCTGGTCAATCGTGCCGCAGGGCGCGCGCGACGTTCGGTTCAACGCGCCCTTCAACCACGACGGGGTGAAGATCGGGTCACCGGGCTGCGCCGAGCAGGCCATCACGGTCGCCGCGTTCACCTCGCGCAACGCCTGGACGGACGCTTCGGGCGTGGCCCGCGCCGTCGGGCTCCCGGTAGACACCATCTCCGACTTCAGCAGCCCCGGCCCCCTGCGCAACGGCGTGGCGAAGCCCGACGTGACCGCGCCGGGGGCGATGATCGTCTCCTGCCTGTCGAGCCAGTCGTCGCCGCCCGCGTCCAACGTCGTCACCAGCGGCTTCCGGGTCAACGCGGGCACGAGCATGGCCTGCCCGTTCATCACGGGGCTCGTGGCCCTGCTCCTTCAGGCCGACCGGGCGCTCGCCACCGACGACATCAAGACGATGCTGCGAGCGCACAGCCGGATACCGGGGGCGCCGGCCGGCGCCTTCGACCCGCAGTGGGGCTTCGGCCTGATCGATGCTGGTGGCTTGTGAAGGGAAGGGGGTATAATTTCGAGCAAGGGGGATGTTAATTCCGATGAACTACCAGAAGCTCGACCCGTCGCTGTCGGCCATCGTCAGTGAACTTCCGCAATCGGAAGAGCCCAACCTCCACGTTTCGGTCAGGACGTTAGCGCCGCCCGACCCTGAGCAACAGAGGGAGTTGGAGAGACTGGGAGTCTATGGGGTGTCTTCGAGGGGCCGAATCTTCTCGGCGCAGCTCTCGCTTGAGGCCGTCTCCAAGCTGTCCGAAAAGCCGTGGGTGCGCCTGCTCTCGCTCGCGCAGGAGATGAGGCCGCTCGGTTGAGCCCGAGCCCGTCATCGTCCGGCGAGCGCGACTCGTCGCTTCGTGGGAAAAGCGCGAGGCCCGGCTGCTCAGCCGGGCCTCGCGCTTTTCCCACGAACCACACCTGCTTTCGGCAGACGGCTTATCCGTCGTTGCGTTCGACGACGCTTTGGATGTGGGGTGGTTAACGAAGGCCGTGACGACGCCTTCGATCCTCGGCTTCAGGGACGTGCCGGCCAACTCCTGTTCGATGACCTGGTAGACGTTTTGCAGCAGCTCGCCGGGCGGCGGTAACCCCGTCGGACCTCCCCGCCGTTGGCCTGGAGCGCCGCGGAGACGCCGGCCCCGGCGGGCTCGACCAAATCCTCTTCAAATGACGAGGGGACGTCCGCCTCGAGCGGCGTCAACCCGACCCCGAAGACCGCGCGCGACCCCGGTGAGGAATTGGCGCCACACGTTGAGGTTGGTGATGCTGCCGTTCACGCCCATGTCATTCAACGCGCGCCCGACGGCCGCGGCCGTCTGCGGGCCGAAAACGCCGTCGCGGCCGATGCTCTGGCCGAGCACGAAACTTAGCGCGTTCTGCACGAAGAAGGTCGCCGACTTAGAGTTCTGCCTGAAGCCCGGCGCTACGTCGTCGATGTGAAAGTGGTCGCGGTGCGCGGCGTTAAAGTCGTAGTTGGGCACCTTGTCACCGACCTCAACGGCCATGGCACGCACGTGGCGGGCATCGTCGGCGGCGCGGGCGCGCGGTTCCGGGCGTCGCGCCGGGCGTCGAGTTAATCGTTTGCAAGGTATTTACCGCCGACGGGAGCGTGAGGGAGGGTGCTGTGCTGGCCGCCGTCCGCTGGGCGGTCGAGCGCGGGGCCGATGTCATCAACTATTCGGGCGGCTTTGCCCCCCTCGACGAGTTAAGCAGGCCGATCATCCGGCCGCCCTGGGTCTGGCCCGAGGAGTTGATCGAGGAGGAGGTAGAGTTCCAGCGCGCGATGGAGTCGGCCGTCGTCTCAGTCGTCAGCGCGGGTAACGAGGGTGAGATCGGGAGGCGGGGGACGCTCTCGATGCCGGCGACCTGCCCGGCTGTCATCTCGGTCGGCGCCGTGGACAAGCGGAACGTGCTGGCCCGGTTCTCCAGCGTCGGCCCGGCCCTCAGGAGCGCGTCATCCCGGCCGACATCGTCGAGACGCTGACGGCCACGCTCCGCCCTCACACCATCTCGTTCGACGAGGTGGACCTGCTCGCGCCCGGCGGCGAGGTCAGTTCCGTCGCCGTCGGGGCGGGCGGTTGCTTCTTCACCCCTGGGATCATCAGCGCCCTCTCGGCTGACGCCGTCGGGCAGGAGACGGCCTGCTTCGTCGAGGGGCAGTACCAGCTCATGAGCGGAACCAGCCAGGCCGCACCCCACGTCGCGGGGCTCTCGGCGCTCGTCCTCCAGGTGGCAGGGAGCCTCGGCGCAGAACTCGGGACGCGACGCGCCTTCGCCGTCAAGGGCATCCTGCGCGCCGCCTGCACGCGCCTGCCAGGGCTTCGCCGGACGGAACAGGGTCAGGGTCTCCCCAGCTGGGATAATATAGAGATGATACTGCGCGACATCGCGTCGGGGTCGCGGCGCGTGACGGACTTCTTGTGACGGGGGCCTATATGGGCGGAAAACTTGGCCGGCTGCTGGAGGAGAAACTCAAGAGGCTCACCGGGGAAGACCCTGGGTTCTCCTGTCGATCTCGTCGTCAAGGCCCGGACTGGTGAGGAGGTCGAAGCCGTCCTGCGAGAGTTGCAGGCGCTGGGGGGCGGCGCGACCGAGGCCGGCTCCGAAGCCATTCACTGTCGCGTGCCTTCCGGCCAGGTCCGCAAGCTGGCCGACTCCGAGTTGGTCGCCGAGATTCGCCCCGCACACACAAGATGCACTGACCGGTTCTTCGGCCGCCGTACCAATGGCAACAATGATTCGCCGGTCGTGCTCGTCAAATACGGTGCCGCCAAGTTCCTCTTCACCGGCGACGCCGAAGCGGAGCATGACGCGAGGTGTGTGGCCGGGCCGACTCACCTCATGCGTAAGTACAGTGACAACAAGCTGCTCAACGTTGACGTGCTGAAGGTGAGCCACCACGGGTCGTTCAATGGTACGACCCCGGAGCGGATGCAGGCGACCACGCCTCAAATCTCGATCATCGTTCTCCGGCCACCTGCGCGAGCGTGCCGTGAGCCAGACCGAGCGTGAGAGGCCGGGCGAGAGGACCCCCGTCAAAGCGACCACGATGAACGTCGCGGCGCCCGCTAAGGCGGCAGCAGGTGAGCAAGGCCGTCCACTGCACCTGCTGGGACGGTGACGTTGTCGTCAACGCGAACAGGGACGGCGCGGTGAGCAAAGAGCCCTACCCCCGTTGAAGAGTATGCCGGCCAACGCGCAGAACCCGCGGACCGTCAGGGGACGGGCGGCACGGCCGAGTGCGGGCCTGCGCGGGGTCTTGCAGTAGCTACGATTATTCTTGACAGAGGCGAAGGGCTGTCACCCGAACCTTGCCTTAGTTCGGCGCATACCTGGCAACTCCTTATCCTTACAGGACGCTAATTCCGCAGCTGAGTCTAATAAACCACCCTGCATTCTGTCACAAGCTAAAGAGGAAGTGTCTCATGGAAGCATCCCCGTCATCTTCTGCAACGTGCTCGCCGAAAACTTAAGTGCCGTGTGTCTGCTGAAACTCGGCTTTGTGTAGTGACGCGGATCAGCCGCATAAAACCTCTCTGTCTAAACAGATTCTCGTATGAAGTGCAAAACGACAGAACTACCAGCAATAAGTGAGCCTCTTATAGCCTCATTATGGCGAGCTATTTTGGCTTGAAAGGTATAACGCTTATGCGCGATTCCTGTAAGCAGAGCTACCAAGACATGACAGGTAGGCGGCCGCGTTGACCGGCGTCGAGTCGCGCCGGCGAGAGGAGCAACTGACGAATAAGCCGAAGAGCGTACGGTCCTTCTTCGACTGGGTGAGGAAGAACCCCGCCGAAGTCGCGCCGACGGACATCCGCGCGTGCTGTGAGCAGATGAGGGACGAGGGCAAGGGCCCCGCCATCGCCTACGCCGCGCCTCCTTCCTCTCCTCCTTCTACAGTTGGGCCATGTCCCATTCACCGGAGTGATGGGGAGCGTGGCGATGAGGCGGTCGGCGTGTACGGCTCATCGGGACTGCCCTACAGTTTGAAGAAATAAGCGACGACCCTACCTGCGCAGTAGCTGATATTTGATTCAATTCGGTAACAAGTTTTTCCTCGACATAACGAGTCCAATAGAGAGTACGTCATTCTTCCTGGAGATTGACATGTTCTGAAAGGTCCTTATAGCCTCCGCCTCCTCCGACGACCGAGCGGGCGGCTGACCTACCAACGCGCCGATTCCCTTTAGGAGCGTAAGCCCGCCCGAGACGAAGGCGGCGGCGTCTTCGTCCTTCATGATGGCAATAAGTTCAACCGGGAAGGAATTCCCTTCGTGTCCTATCGAGCAGCCAATGGCCCGCGAGTAACCTATCTTGTTCATCAACTGACCCAAGGGTCCGACACCCGCAAAATCCATCACAACCGAAGAGACTTGAAGCGCCGCGTCCGCTGCGTCCTGAAACTGCTGTGGGAAGGCGATGACCATCGAGATTGGAACTTTGGCCGGGGAGAAGAGCTTTGAGAGCCGTTTGAACACGTCTTTCGATGCGAAGGAAGCGTTGGGATCGGATTTGGCGCGGATGACACTCTCGATGCCCTTCTTCGTCCCACACACGAGCACGCCGGAATCGAGAGCGCCGAGGCGCACACCATCCGCCGGATTTATGTAGAAATCGTGCCCGCCGTGAGTCTCCCGCGGCCAACCGCGTTTCTTAAGTGCTCCCGCGACCGCGGGCGCGTGGAAGGATCCGCTCAGGAGCATGCCCGTGCTTCCGTGAGGGTTGCTCACCCCGTCGGCAAAAATGAGGAGATCGGTGATTGACTTCTCATCCACGCCTATATCGGCAAGGACTTTCTTGAACTCCGCGCCCTTGATAATGGCCAACAGGTCGCTGTCGCCCCTTACCGCCTGCCAGTTAACGGAGAGGACAACGAGCGCGTCTGCTGGAACCAATCTGGCAGACACCTGCCGCCCACCCGTGCGGCCGCAGCCCACTGGCCATAGTGCGCAAAGGCATAATAACGACGCGGCGGCCAGGCGGCTTCTCATACTGAATTCCTCGCTTCCTTTCTTGTCGCGAAGGTGCGCCCTTTCGGCACCAACCACTGTTGGGGCTCAGGGCCGAGCTATGCCATCTTGCGCGGTGGATCGTGGGCCAGAACGACGCGCTAGTCCCCACGCATGCTCCCCTGCGGCCAGGACTCTCGACAGACTTTGCACCGTCTTATCTTGACCTTTAACGCTTGATGCCCAACGCCTTTTTCATGCCCGCGATTTTCTGCCGCACGCTCTCTGAGGTCTGAGTGTCGAGCGCATCGTCCGTGAGCGTGAGGGCGAGGTTAAATTCGTTTATCGCGTTGTGGTACTCCTTCTTGTCCTTGCTCGCCCCCAATTGGTAATAGGCGAAGCCCAGCGCGTAATGAGCGTAGGCGCTCGTCGGCTTGAGCGCGACCGCCTGCTGACCGCTGGCGATAGCCTCTCGATGCCTCTTGAGCACCGCGTACGCGAGGCAGCGCAGCTCGTAGGCCTGGAGCAAGGCGGGGTCAAGGGTGATGGCCCTGGTGAGATTATCGACGGCCCGCTCATAGCGGGCGGCTCTAGCGGCCTTCGCCACTTCCGCCTCCGCGGCCCTCATATCAATCGCTGCCACCGCGAAGAGCGGGTACGCCCAGGCGTCGTCGAGCGCGCGCGCCTCTTCGAAATACTTGCTGGCCTCGGCGATGTCGCCCAGCGCCACGTACAGACTGCCGAGGTCAAAGAGCACCCGCGCGTCCTGCGGGCTGAAGGCCCCGGCGTCCCGCGCCGCCGCCCGCGCCTTCTGCAAGTAGACTTCCCGGCCTCCCTGCGAAGGCATGAGTTGCGCGCCGGCCTGCCAGTATTTGGCCGTCCAGTATTCGGCGACGGCTTGCAGCCTCTGGTCGCCGGGGCGCCACTTGCGCACACGCCCGTAGAGCTCGGACAACTCCCTGGCCTCTTCGACGGAGGCGGTCAACCCGTACGGCCCCACGCGCGCCAACGCGGCCGACGTACGCTCGCGCAGGGCTCCCAACAACTCGTCCAGCGAGCCCGCCAGTGACGGGTTCTGCGGCCCGGAGTTGGCCGACAAGGCGTAGGCTTCGACGGCCATCGCCAGGCGCCCTTCCTTAATGAGCCTTTTAATTTCATCGCCGTCCACTGCGGGCGCTGGGGTCGGTTCGGGCGTGGGAGTGGCGGTGGGCGCAGGCGCGGGCGTAGTAATATGAGTAGGAGTGGGCGTGGGAATGGGGGTGGGCTGGACTAGGGGGAGAGTGATCGGGAAGGACTCATAATCGGGGGGGACGGTGACAGTCGTCGTGACGTACCCGTCCCGGGTCCCCCTTAGTTCATGCGCTCTGCCCGCCTCCACCTTGGCAATGTCCAAAATGCCCGTGGCGTCACTTTTTCCCTTATGATTGCCGTCAAGGTACACGTCCGCTTCGGGCGGGATTGTCTTCACTTTGAGGGGCCGCAGGGCGCGCTTGAGTCTGATCGTCGCCTCCGTCCGGTACGGCGGCACCGTGACTGTCTCGTCGTGGTAGTCCTCTTTCGAGGCGCGCAGCGTATGCTCGACGCTCCGGTCAACCTTCTCGAAGGTGAGTGAGCCTTCGGCGTCGCTCACGCCCTCGCTATCCCCATCGAGGATGACCTTGGCCCCGGGCGGATTCGTCTTCACCTTCAAAGGCAGGAGGGCTCGCTTGAGCGTGAACCTTTCTTCCTGCGCGTAAGGGGGCGCGAGCCTGACTTCGACCTCCTTGGCCTCGGTGACGTACCCGCTCTTGGTGACGCTCACGTCGTAGACGCCGGGCTCCATCGGGATCGCCACCCGGCCGTGCTCGTCTGTCCCTTTGGCTTCAGGCTCGCCGTTAATGAGCACGCCGCAGAAGGGCTGATTCGTGACGATGCGGACGGTGACGAAGCGTGGTGAGCCCGCCTTGCGCGGAGCCGTCGCTGCCCTGTCAGGCCGCGGTTTCCTAGGCGTGCGCGCCCGCCCGGGGGTGGGGAGGGGGTCTGCTGGCTCGCGCCCCCCTTTCACCTGGGGCGCACGGCCCTGCGCAAGGCAGGCGAGAACCAGAATGAGCAGAAGAACTAATATGTGTGGCTGTCTCATCACGTTACTTCCTACGATTCACCCGCCATCCGCTTTGCCTTGAAGCCCGCCCGTGCGGCGCGTCACTGCCGGCGCGTGTCGGGCGGCGCATCCCTGGCGCAGCGGAAGCCCGTCCAGCGGTAACTCCTCCCGCCGCGCGCCTGCAAGTAGCCCCTGTACGTCCCGGTGATACTCGTGTCTTCTCTCCAGGAGCCGCCGCGGATCACCTTCATGTCGCCTGCCGGGGTCGGGGGCAGTTGGCCGCCCGGGTACGGCTTCAGGTCGCTCGCCGTCCACTCCCAAACGTTGCCGATCAGGTCGTAAACTCCTTCGGGCGTGGCCCCGGCCTTATAGGTTCCCACGTCGGACGGGCCGACGTTTATACCTCGCCCGACGTTCGCCGCGCCGTTGAGCCATGCGTTGCCCCAAGGGTACAGGCGGCCCTCGGAACCGCGCGCGGCGAACTCCCACTCCTCCTCCGTCGGCAGCCGCTTGCCCGCCCACTCGGCGTAAGCCACGGCGTCGTCCCACGTGACGCCCGTGACCGGCCGCCGAGCCGTCCCCGTCGGGAATTCTCCGTTCACCCAGCCGGGCGGAGCCGCGTGGCGCCGCTCCTTAACGAAGCGCGCATACTGCTCGCACGTTACCTCGAAGGCGTCGATAAAGAAGGGCGGGAGAGTCACCTTGTGCGGCGGTTGCTCGAAGGGATCGTTGCTTCCCTCCCTTCCCATCAGGAACTCGCCGCCTTTTAAGAGAATCATCTCGCCCCCAGTTGTGAGCTGCCCCGCCGCGGTGGGCGAAGGTGTAGCCGGAGGACCGACCGAGTTGTCGGTGTTGACGGATGGCCGGGGCCAAAGAACCGCCGCAAGCGCGAGCGCCACCACGGCGGCGACGACTAAGGCTACGAACAGCGTGCGCCGGCGCGGGGCATTCGCCCCCTTCGCCGCCGCAACGTCTTCAAGGTTCAGGACACTCTGACGCGCGACCGCTTCTGAAGACGGCCGCTCGCTTGCCGCGGCCGGCATCCGCTCCGCCTCGTCCTGGACGACGATGTTTGCCCCGTTCTTCGGCTGCGGTGCGGCCTGAGTCACCGCGGCGGCGTCCGGCCGCGGTGACTGCCACGGGCTGGACGGCCCTTCCGCCAGAACGTCCCCGGCCCGGGCCGTCGCAACGTCCTTCGCCGCGGCATCATCTGTCGCCGCCCCGCCCGGTAATGTGAAGTCATCGGCGGCCGTCGTGTGGGCACGGCCCTGCGGCGCGAATAGGGCCCTCTCAGCCGCAACTTTCCAGCTCCCCTCTCTGAGACGGCTCACCAGCACGGGCTGTATGTCGGCTTTGGAATGCTCGAAATGCTTCTTGGTCAGGTCCGGGAAGACCTGCTTCAAAACTTGCGGGCTAAATCTCAATTTCGGATTTGGGAAGAGCCAGCCGTCGTCCTCCGCGGAGGGGAACAGGACGAAGGGACCGCGTTGGCCCTCGCGCAGGATCGGGCTCCCGCCGTCAGGCGGCGCGCCCCACTCCGCATCGTCCAGGGACAGGTATGTGGGATTGACCGATACGTCTTTACCTTGAATCAGATTCCTGTAGAGCGCTTGCGCGCGCTCGCGACTTCCGCCGCCGTGGTCATCGCCCGAAGCGCCTTCCGGCCCCTGCTCGGGAGGCTCCCTTTTACGCAGCTTATAAATGCGCGCCGCAACGCGTGAAGGGGCTTGGCCGGCCGTCACCGCCTCGGGCGTCGGGGGTGAGACGGGGTGTAAATCGGCGGGCGGGGGGGCAGGGCGCGCGACGATGTCGCGCGACAGACGCTCTACTATCTCGGCGGCGTGGGGCTCCGGTATCTTCAGGTCAGCGGCGCGCCGCCGCGCTTGCAGTCTCAGCGCTTCGGGTTCGCCTCCGCTTCCGAATAGCGAAGTGGTTTCGTCCATCCAAGTCTCAAATTCGGCGAGGCCGACCCCGACCTTTTCGCAAAAGGCTTGCCGCAGGCGCGCGCGCCCTTGCTCACGCGAAAGCCCCATCTCCGCGAGCGGCCGTAGCACGTCGGAAGGGTCGAGGAGAACTTTAACGGGGCTCTCGCCCAGCGCCGGCCCGACGAACTTGTCCGCCCAGAGGTTGTAAGAGATGGGCTCAAGCTTGGCGCCGCAGTTGCCGCAGTACTTCATTTTCGCGGGGGCAACTACCACGGGGCAGCCCCGCGCGGGGCAGCACAGCGCCGTGAGGTTGGCGGCCACGTCCTCAGGCAGGTTCCCGACCTCCGAGGCGTCTACCAGCGTGCGGCCGCACGCCCTGCAACTCGACATCTCGTTCGGGTAGCGTGTACCGTCGAACGTGCAGTATTTCATACGCCTTCAAACTCCCCACTGAGCAACTCACTCTTACACGTCGCGGCCCCCTGTACTAACCGCCCCGCTCCCGCTTCCCCTTGCGGCGAAGATGCGCCGCCTCTTAAAGGGCGCCTTGGATTGTCTGGTTGCGTCCGGACTCAAGCCCGCGCCGCCGGGCCCGACGCGCGCTCGCTCGCGGTCTACTGCGTGCCCGGCGTAGAGCTGGCCGGCGTGGCCGACTTCTGGGGTTGTGCTGCCGGCGGCGGGGGTTGTTCCTTTGGTACGGGGGAGGCGGGCGCGCCGCTGCCCTGCGGGTTCTGGTTAACCGGCTGTACCACGTTGACGACCAGTTTAAGAGGCGTGACGCGCTTGCCCTTCGGCGACCTGTAGACCCTCGGTTTCGGCGAGATCGACAGCGTAACGTCGCCCGTAACGCTCTCCCCGTGTTCGTTGGTCACCGTCAGCGTGACCTTCGGGAAGATGGGGGCTGAACGGATGTTCAGCCCGGCGGTTTGCAGCGTCGTGATGTAAGAGTTGCTCTTGTCTATCTGCCCGACGGGGCAACTCCACTCGTAGCGGAGATCTCTGCCGCCGTCGGGGTCGTCGGCCACGGCTATCAGGGTTACAGGCTCGCCCACGCTCAACTCCATCTTGTCGGGCCTGATCATCTTCAACCGCGGCGCGCTCTTCGACACGGGGATCGTCAAGTCGTAAGGCTTGCTCGTCACCTGCGCGTCGGTCACCGTCAGCGAGACGGTGATGCTGGCGGGGGCGGATTGAACTTTCATCCCGTCCGTGCTCAGCGTGGCCTCCATCCCGTTCACGTGCAGGCGTCCCGCGGACGAAGTCCAGGTAGGGACGAGGCTTTCGCCATCCGCGTCCTCGACGATGGCTGTCAAGTCCACCTTGCCGCCCACCTGAATCGCGTGGGGCGAGGCTTTGATCATCCGCACCGCCGGGACGTGATTGGTCGCCCGGCGGAACATGTATATGACCTGCGGGAGCCCCACCACCGATAAGACCACCCCGAACACGGAGATGATGAACCCGATAACCGCGAGTGACTGCATTAAGTGTTCGGTAAACTGCCGCCTCACCCATTCGCGCACGCCGCCCCTGCGAGGGGTGCGCCGGCTCGGCCGTCTGTAGTCGGGAGGGGGCGCGTCGGCGGCCGGGGCCGCGGGCGTGGGCGGCTGCACGACGGGGGGCGGCTGCACCGGAGGGTCAGGGTGAACCGGCGGGCGCGGGGGCGCGGCCGCGGCCTTATCGACCGCGGGTGTGAAAGTCTCCCTGCCGTATGTCCTGGGCGTGAAGCCGCCGCGCTTCACGGGCACGTCCTTCGCCGGCACTAATTCCAGGCCGCAAGCTATGCACGCCTTGCGCAGGTCGCCATACTCATACTTGCATTGGGGACAGACTTTCATGCTGACAGCGACCCGCGCGAACACTCTGTGTGAAACTAATCGGGCAAAACTCTCCAGCGCCGCGCCCCCACCCTTGCCGCGCGCTTGGGGGCGATTTGCTCCTTAGCGTTTTTGAACTCCCTCTCGGTGAGAGACGGGAAGATGGGTCTGAGCGCCGCGCGCCTGAAGACGAGGGACGGGTTCGGGTAGACCCAGCCTGAATCGTCTCCGTCGCGGAAGAGCACCAGCGCCCCCTGGCTGTTACCGACCTGCTTCAGGTAGACCGCCGCGTCCGACAGCATGTCGGCTATCGATGACGGCTCCTCCACATCAAGGTAGACCGGCTCGGGGTCTACGACGTTCTTCGACATCAGCCTCACGTAAGCCGACGCCGCGACTTCACGGAGCGACGCGGGGGACGGCGGCGGCGCGGGCGCCGCCTGAGGCCGGAACGAGGCATCAATCTGAAGGCCGGAGAAGGGCCGCGTCGATTCCTCGTTTATCGAGATGATGGTCACGCCCTTCAGCAGGATTTCATTATTCTTCGCCACCTGCGACACCAGCTCTTCCATCCGGAACTGCGCGACCTTCTGCTGGTCTCGGATGTCGCGCACGGCGCGGTTGAGCGCGGCCAGTGTATGTTCAAGGTTCGCGTCGCCGTCGGCTTCTTTGCCGGGCGCTTTATACCGCCAGAGAAACCAGAGGCCGAAGATGCACCCGAGGAAGACCATAATCGCCAACGTCCACCATATGCCGATGAGGTAGACAGGCGCGCCGGCCTCTTCAGGCTCTTGCGTGTCAGGTGGCGCAGGTCGGGCGGGCTCTGCGGCAGCCTGGGTCGGGCGCGGCGGGGCGGACGGTTCTGACAGGGAGACGCGGATGCGCAGCGTCCTGTCCGCAGCCCCGTATGCCGCGCGCAGCGCGTCGGGCGACAACTCTGTCTGCGACCGCTCGAAGCCGTCCGCCGTCACCACGACCTCGGCCGGGCGGCCGTCGGCGGGGAAGTCGGCGGCCTTCCTGAAGAATCTGCCGCCAGCGTCCGTCACCCCCCTGATGTCTCTCAGCGGCACGCCGCTGACGCCCCTCCCCGAGCGGGTTATAGTTACCTGCGCGTTCGGCACGGGTCTGCCGTCGGCCCCGTTCGTCACGACGACTTCGACGTTCGGGCTCAACGGCTGCTGCGCCAGGGCGTGAACGCGCAGGCAGGCGCAGACCAGCGGCAGCAGCAGTGTGAGCGTTAGTAGCCGCGGTTTCGGGAACCGGGGATGTGTGAAACATTGAGGCGCCATAGGCTGGCATTTTCCCGCGGAGAGTTATGGGACGCGGGTCATACGGTGCGAGAGTGCCTACATCGAAGAGCCGTCCTCGACCCGCCAACGGTTATCACCCACCTTGGTGACCAACTTCGGCGCGACTCTGTCCCTAGAGCCGTCGAACTCATCCGTAAGTTTGGGGAACACGTCTTTGACCGCCGCGCGCCTGAAGCCGATGGTCGGGTTCGGGTAGACCCAGCCCGAGTCGCTCCCGTCGCGGAAGAGCACCAGCGCCCCCTGGCTGTTCCCGACCTGCCTCAGGTAGACCGTCGAGTCCTCCAGCTTCCCAGCTATCGACGACGACTCCTCCACCTCTAGGTAGCAGGGCTCCTCACCCGGCGACTGCGGCTGCTTCGCGGCCAACCTCAAGTAACCCTGCTCCGCCCCCGCATAGCGTTCGGGCATCGGAGGCGTCTGCTGCCCACCCATCCAAGTAGCGTCGCTCCGACCCACGCTGCCCCCGGACACGGAATTGGGCCACGAGCCCGCCCCGCCCTGAGACCCGTCGTATCCGGTCGTCCCGGTGGACGAAGCACGGGCGGCCTCGGCCGCCGCCTTCTGCCCGTTAAGAATTTTTTCTACGGCGGCGTCCAGCTTAGCCTGCAAGTCCTCCTTCGTCACGGCCCTATCTCTCATGGTCGTCACGATCTGAAGAACTAGCTGTAGGGTATCTCCGCCGGACTCCGCAGACTTGGGGGAAACCTCTGTCGTGGACTTGCCGCCTTCCCCGCCCCTCGCGTATCTGTAGACCCGAAGACAGACCCACACGGTGAAGGCGGCCAGACTCAGCAGGCCGAGCCCGCGAAGGATTAGGTCGCCGATGTACACGAGCCGCTCGGTTGTGGGCTCCGACTTCGTTAACTCGACGGAGCGGGCGAGATTGCCGGCCGCGGCGGCAGCAAGTAACTCCTCGTCCGTCAGATCGGTGACGGACTCTGCAAAACCGCCCCCGTTGACTACGAGCCGGTGCGGGGTTCCTGTCAACAGGAATTCTGTGATGGGCGTGCTGTAGGTGCCCGGCGTGACTTGATTCTCTTTAACCTCTACGGGGCGTGCCTGACGGCCGTCAGCGTCCGGCGGAAGGATAACAACGCTTGCACCCCTGAGCGGCGCGCCGCCCTCCTTAACTGTCACTTTCACATCGACCCCGAGCTTAGCGACATTCGGGGGTGGCTTCCGGGAGTCGCCCACCTCGATATCGACCGGCAGGTTCTTCCCTTTGAAGGCCGCGAGCAGATCGTCGTCGCTCAGCACCTTCTCCGCCAGTGGGGTGTTTTGCTGGTTGGAGATCAACACCTTGTGTGGCGAGCCGGTTAGCTCGAAATCTACATTAGACTTAGTGTATATGCCGTTGGCGTTAGTCACCCCGTTGATATCTCTTAGAGTTTGGCCGCCGCTGTTTTTCCCCTTACGCGGTATCAATATTTTTGCGTTGGGCACGGGGTTGCCGGTCTGACCGTTGGTAACTGTGACCGTGAGGTTCAGCGTCACCACCTTTGGAGGTTCATTCGGCGTGGGCGCGGCCGTCCCCGCAGCAGCATTACGTCGTGCGTTGGAATTCTCCCTCCCCGGGGCAAGGGCGTGGCCCGACAGGCAGAGGAGGACGACAAGCAGGGCACGCGCGCGCGCCCTCGCGGCGGGCGGGGATATGTGGATGAACGGCATGTGGGAATCCTTCCTTGAGCGTCTGTGCCCTATGGGTACAGTTCGATGTTTTGCGTCGCCGTCTCCAACAGCACCTTGATCTCCGTGATGAAGAGCGGTTCAAGCAGCGCGTCGTCGTCCTTCTTCCTGATGTCAGAGACAATGCACCCCTTGGCCGTCCCGAATAGTCGCTTTAGCAGGTTGGTGCGGAAGCGCCCGGCAACGACCTTGTCGAGGCCCAACTCGAAGGCGGCCGCCTTCGTCGCCGCCCCGCTCTTGAAGGCATTGAGGAACGTGTTTAGCTCCTTGAGCTCGGCCATGTCGGGGACGGTGTTCGCCGGCAGCTGGAGGATCGCCTGCGGGCTCAGTTCCGCGTCCCAGGCGAGGTCGCCGTAACCCGTCTCGCCGACCGTCACCGAGGGCGTGCTGGGGTTGACGAGCCCGATGTGCTGTCCCTGCTTGCCCTGGAGCGCGCTTTCGGCCAACAGCCCACGCCCGACCTCCTCCTTCGGCCGCCGCGAGAGGACAGTGCTTACCGTCGGGGCGCCGCCACCGGACGGCCCGCCCGGCCCGAACAGGCCGGCCTTGAACATTTCGTCGATCAACACCTCGTAGCCGTGAATCCATTTCACCAGCGTGCCGCCCTTGCCGCAGAAGTAGATGTAGTAGGTGTCGTGCTGCTGGGGCAGCCCCGCCTTTCGCGCGAGCAGGCCGGCGTAGTAGATCAGGCCGCCGAAGAGGTAGATGATGTGGGACATGAGGCGGCGGGCTTCGGGCGCGCCGTTAATCTTTGCCACGAGGTCGTCAAGCCGCCCCCTCAGTTCGATCACGCTGAGGAGGTTGGTAAACATCAGGCTGTAACTCGACTTCGGTTTGGAAGCGAAGTTGGCGAGGGAGAAATTTTTCAGGTTGTGCGGGGCCGTCTGCATGACCGGCTCCAGCCACTTGAGGAACTCCTGCGCGTCCGGCGACTGAAGGTAGCGGCCGATGATCCCGCCCGCCAGCTTGACCGACTCCTGGAGGTCGAGCTTATTCCGCGACCAAACGGCCATGTCGGTGGTGCTGCCGCCGACGTCGAGCGAGATCGTGTTGCTCACGGGCGAAGCCTGCTGCTCCCACTCCAGGTGGCGGCAGACGGTCACCGTCTCGGTCATCGTCGCCGCGTCGACTTTCACCTTGGAGTTCGGGTTGAGGACACCCAGGTTCAGGTAGTTCTCCAGGTCGCTCCACTCGCCGTTGTGCTTCGCCACAAGCGCCGCGGTGAAGACGGAGGGGTAGGAGTGCGTCACCGAGACTACCTGCGCCCCGTTGCTGACGGCCTCCGCCTGGAGCATTACGAGCAGGCAGCGCAAGTAGGCGCGCAGGTCGTAGTCGTCGTGGTTACTGTTCCACTTCAGGTTGAAGCGCAGGCGGCCGGGGTCGTAGTCCCCGTCGTAGATCCATTGCGTGTAGACGTACCCCTCGCGCGGGAGCCAGCCGTCCACTCCCGCCGCGTTCAGTTCCGGGGTCATCATCAGGGTCTTCAACTCGTCCATGTCCGGCAGCTCGACGGTGCGGGACAGGGCGAAGAACAGGTCTTTGAACACGTGCGGCGAGCCGAACGTCAGCTCGCGCGCGCGGCGGAAGAACTTGACCGGCTCGATGGATGCGCCCTGGCTGGTGGCGAACTCATATCCGCGCTCGGCATCGCCGCGCCTCTCCACGTTGAGCGAGAAGGCGCGCGTATGCGTGCTGCCGAAGTCGACGCCGACCTTCCAGAAGGCGCCGGGCGCGGCTATCTCGTTCTCACGCAGCAGCAGGAGGCCCGACTTGCCGTCCACCGAGCCGACGAAAGCCTTTGCGGGCTCGCGCGTCGCGTACCACGTCGAGGCCGACCTACTGCGCGAGACGCTAGCGACGTTCGGCTCGAAGTCTACCGGCTTGCGCCCCGCGGTCGCCGCGCTGATGGTCTTGAAGTAGAAGTAGCGCGTCCACGCCGGGCAGGTGAAGTCGGGCCACGCGGCCAGCTCCGCCGTCACCGTGTCCGTGTCGGCGATGACGCCCGTGTCGAGCGGGTACTCGCGCGCGGCCCTGACCACGCGGTTGTTCTCGACGGGGATGTTGAACTCCACGCGCAGGCTGTTGGTCTGCGCGTTGGGGGTGATGCTCGTGTTGGCGGCGATCTCGGCCGGCGAGAAGTACTTCAGTATTTCGACCTTGAACGGGTAGAGGTACTTCTTCTGCGAGACCTGCCTGTCGCCGACGGCCAGTTCGTAGACGGCCTCGGGGTTTTCGGGGAGCGCGACCTGAATCAGGGTGTCCTCGAAGAGCGCGAGCGGATCCTCGATCCTCTTGATGTCGGCCGGGAGGAAGTTGAGCGGCAGCGGGAGCGGCTGGTTGGCCTGAATCCACCGCCCGTTATAGACCCGCAGGGGCTCGTTGACCAGCTCCTGGCCGAAGCTGTTGAGCAGCTTCGAGCCGCCCTCGGGGCGGTAGCAGACGACTGTGTCTTTGACCCTGCGCCCGCTGATAAAGAGGTCGCTCTGGTTCTGCTGCTGCGGCGGGTCCGGCAGGCTGGTGATGAGGCTGTATGGGGAGAGCGTGAAGCGCGAGGACGGGTTGCCGATGATGCCGGCCGGTTGCACGCCGCCCAATTCGCGCTGCCACTCCCTCAGCCGCTCCTGCAAGGAGTCGATCCGGTTGACCTGCGACGCGCCGGGGGCGGCCGGGGTCGAGCCCATCCAGGCGGCCAGCTGCGGGCTCTGTTGCAAGGTGGCGAGCATCCCCGCAATCCAGCGGGCGAGCAGGCCCAGGTAGAACGTGTCGTTGAACTTCCTGTAATAAGCCACGGGGTCGCTCAGCCGGCCGTGCGGCGAGCGGAAGGGGATGGAGGCCGGGCACTGCTGCGCGACGCCCGTGAAGACGAGGGTGCGGGGTGAAGTCGCACCGAGCACCACGTCGTCCACGAGTATCATTTGGAAGTCGTTCCACTTCCCCTGCTCCACGTCGCCGCCGCCGAGGAGGTGGTGCGGGCGCAGGTCGGCAAAAGTCTTGGCTATTTGGCTGCCGTGCTGGGTGACCTGCTGGCTCAGCGTGATGGACTTGATCGTCACGTTCAGGCGCAGCGGGGAGGCAAGGGCGATCACGCCGAGGAGGCCGCGCCACTGGTCTTCGATGTCTTTGTGCGACGGGTGCGCATCCTTGTAGAGCGCGCTCTCGAAGAGAAGCAGCCGCGCCCACGGGGTCGGCACGCTGTTGAGCAGGTCGGTGTCGCCGGGCGCGTGCGACACGTCGAGATTGTTGGCGAACGTTTCCAGCCTGTTGATGCTCTCGCCCTGCTTCCAAGTCCCCACCGGCGTCGGCCACTCGATACCGTCCCGCCCCTTATCATCCCGCAGCTTCGTGATGAACTGTGACATCTTAGTTATCCTCTGGTCACTGCCGCGCGCGGCCCGCGGCGGCGGGCGGCGGCGGGTTCAGGTGGTGAGCCCCGTGAGGGCTGCGGCGCGCCCGGCGCGTCCGCCTCACTTCCCCCACGCGTAATTCTCCTGGCAGAACTCAGAGACCGCGTGGTGGAGCATGAAGATGAAGAGGCCGGCGGCGGAGTTCGTTCCCGGCTGCCTGAGCTTGAGCTTGTCCAGCTTCGCGTAGATGTCGTGGAAGCCCATGTCCGAGAGCCTGGCAGTGCTGCTCATCGGGTCGTCGAGAAGGCTGCCGAGGTGCCTGTCGGCCAGCGCCGGGTCGGATTCGAGCAGCTCGCCGGTGCGGAACAGGCGGAGGTTGGCGCTCTTGCCCGTCTCCCCGACCTTCGCCAGCCAAGTGAGGTACGACTTCGAGAACTCGTAGAGGTGCTGGAGCACGGGGATGTCGTGGTCGAGGCTCAGCTCGCCGAAGTTGTCGCGGTACCAGCCAGCCTCCTCGTACTGCTGGCCGTTGATGAAGCGGTCGTAAAGGAAGTTCTTATAGAAGTAGGCCATGGTGGTGAAGACTGTCAGGCCCCGCTTGATGGCGTCGCGGCTCCTGGTGTTCTCTGGGTTGACGGGGAGGGTCTTCCAGTTCACGCCGATGTCGCTCTTGTCGTTGACCGTGTCGGCGAAGTGGAGCTGGCTGTTGCCGGCCGGCACGTGCGGCAGCGCGAAGAACTGCCAGGCCGACAGCGCGGCAACCAGCTCGGCGTAGTGCGGCTCGTTGGTCTGCCCCTGCCCGCCGGCGACGTTGCTGGCGTTGGTCTGCGGGCGCGCGGGGGCGCCGATGAAGTAGACGTGCTGGTAGCCCGGCGGCACGTGGGCGTAGTGCAGCAGCGCGGCCTGCGTCGCCACGGCGTGGCGCGCGCTGTCGGTGCCAGGCCCGCCGTTGGCGTCGCCGCCCTTAGGGAAGGAGAAGTACGGGGTCATCATCGCGCATCCGTAGCGGATGCGCGTGCGATTGTCGAGGGAGATGACTTCCGACGGCAGGTTGTCTATCAGCTGCGGGATGGTCGGCAGCCCGGCCGCGCCGGTGCCGCCGAAGACAGACCCCATGACGAAGATTCGGGCCTCCTCCGCCTGGAGGCGGATGTTCAGCTTTTCGAGGAACTCGCGCAGCCCGCCCTGCGGCACGTTGGCAGTCCGTTCGAGGTCTTGCTTGAGCGCCACGGCGCCGACGTTCGTCCGGCCGCGGTACCCCACGTCCAGCACCATCTCCAGGTCGGCGGGCTCGTAGAACAGGTCGAGGAAGTTCTTGAGCTCCTCGGTCTGCGCCTGGTACTGGATGACTTCGCCGAACCTCCGCTGGGCGGCGTTGGGGTTATGCCAGAAGATCGAGTGCTGCCCGCCCGCGTCGCCGCCGCGGACGTTGAGGGCCGCCTGGAACTGCGACGGCGCAGGCAGCTTCTCCCAGCGTGCGAAGGACTTCTTCTTTTCGGCCTGTTCCGGTTGGCGGGCGAGGTGCAGCGCGTGGTAGTTCGTTACCAGCGTCCGCGCCTTCACGCTGTTACCGTTGTTCTGGTCCGGGTCGATAATCAGCACGTGCAGGGGGTCTTGAAACAGCCCAGCGGCCGCGAGGTAAATCACCGCTTCCAGGCAGCGAGAGCCCGTCCCGCCGATAGCGATCAAATAATTTTCAGCCATGATTCACCGATCCCGTGAGTTGGGTTTGTCTGCGCGCGCGGGCTCTGCGGACGTGGCGAGCGGCGCGCCGGAGTGGGTGGGCCAGCTACTTCCCGTGCGGGCCGGGAAAAAACGCGTAGCGGCAGCGGCAGTCGGACTTCATCCTAGTTGCGACTACAACCGCCAGCCCGAACGCAGCCCACGTGGCCGCTATGATGAGCAGTGTACGGTAGTTGGCCCAGACCTGGGTCAGCGCCTCCCCGAATTGCAGGCTGACGGCGGAGAAGGGGAAGAGCAGCCAGGCGTCCAAGAAAAGCAGCAGCCCGCCCACCACTAGAATAACGAGCGACCACATGGCGAACTTGCGCCGCGCCTGGCTGTTGACGTGCAGGGCGTCGATCTGGAACTGCAAGCGGCACAAGTGCACCAGCCCGACGAAGACGCCAAAAAAAGCCCCGACAAAGACGCCCCACAGAAGCCGGGAGTAGAACCACTCGTCTAGGCTCTCCCGGGACACGAAGCCCTGGGCCAACGCCCCGCCCGGCAGCAGGGCGTTCGCAGCCAGGATCCCCATCAAGAGGCTGATGATCCGCAGCTTCCTGTTTAGCATCCTTCCGTCTCCTGTGCTGAGCCGAATTCCGAGTTCGGGCGTCGCTCGGCGCGCGCTCAATGGTTGTTGACCGTCATGAAGACCGCGGGTGAAGCCTTGGGCACCAGGCGCGCCCTGAAGTGAACGTCGGTCAGCGCGCTGATGAACTCGGCGAAGCGGAACGTCCTGCCCATGTCTGCCTCCACCCGGTCGTCCCGGGTCGAGAGCTCCCGGATGCCTGGGTCGTACGACTTGGGCGACGCATTGAGCCTCAGGCTGTAAAAGCCGTAGTCGCTGCTAACGTCTTTCGGCAGGTAGACGGTGACGGTCAGGGGCTGCGCCGCAGGCTTAGCCGGCTGCCCAGCCGGATTGGCCTGTGGCTCGGCCTCCTTCGCCTCCGCGCCAGCCTCCCCTTTGAATTCGGGCGGGTCGTAGCGGAAACCAGGCGGCGCGCCCTCCTCGACCTTGCGCAACTGCCCCTGCGTCCAGCGGTAGTACTCCACGCTCATGTCGAAGGCGAGTTCGGAGACCGGGTAGCCCGGCGCGACCTCGCACGTGACGGAGTAGGTGACGGGCACGGGATTCGTCCGGTCGAAGATTGAAGAGTCGAACATCTGCCAGTAGTAGGGGGTCTCGGGCGGCCGCTTATGCGAGTAGCTTCCCTTCAAACGTTCGTTAAGGTTCGGCACGCATGTCACGGCGTCGTCGGAGAAGAGGATCGCGCGCATCTCGGGGAAACGCCGCACGAGCTTCTCTTGTAGCTCCCTGAAGGCCCTGTCAGTCGGGCTGAACACGAACGCGTAGAACGGCCGCCCCTTGATGGAGATTTTCGGCAGGAGCGCGCGGCCGCGCTCCGTGTAGAAGGGGCCTTCAAAGTCACTCCTGAAGACGAGAATCCCGAAAGGTCGCCCCTTCTCGATCCACTTCTGTATGGCCTGCACGACGGGCGGCGAGGTAGCCCCGCGCGGCTCCGAGTAGACCCCGTCGGTGATCAGGACGGAGAGCGCTGGCGAGCCCTCATCCGCCAGTTGCTGGATCAGCTGGTCGTCAGGGTTGAATGATAAGTTATAAAAGCCCGGGCGGTGTAGTTCGAGGCCGAAAGAGACAGGCTCGGCTATTGGGGGATTCTCGGCTGGGTTGCCGCCGGGAGTTCCGGCACCCCGCTGCCCATACTTGTAGAGTTGGCAGCCCGGCAGGGCGTCACCAAGCTCGTTGATTAGCTCGTCGAACTTCGAAGACTTGTTGGGATTGACAAACCCGCTCATCGAGACCGAGGCATCGAGGTAGACGCGCTGCTGGCCGACCGGGGTGGGTGGGCCCGGCCCGCCCGTTTGCGGCGACGTGGCGCGCGTGATGTCGGCCGCTAGGTCTCTGGACGCCTGCGCCACCTTGTTGGTTCCGCAGGCACACGAGACGATTGCCCAGGCGAAGACCAGGACGTGTAGCGCCCGCACGGTGGCCACGCCCCGTCGTGTGGTTGAGCAACTTAGTTGTCCGGGGGGCTTTCGGGTAGCCGTTAACGTTTGCATCTGTAACGTCTCAAAAGGGCCAGGTAGCGCCGACTTGTGATTAGATGAAACGTGGCTTTTCCGCTGGGGTCGGCCTGAACTTTTCTAATTTTCTATGGCTTCAGCAGATCTGAGTCTAATCTATTACTGGATGGCGAGGCAGCAGAGTCAGAGAACTACCGGGAGACCTGTATGAGCTTAATAATAAACAAGGGACGTTGAAAAGTAATAAAGAGTCTCAAGGCAAGCTACAGAATGTTTCTGAGGCAGCCTCCTGTGAGAACGGCGGAGGAACTCTAAGCCCGACGGCAACTTATGTCAAGAGTTTTATTGCCTGGGGAGTGTCTAAATCATAGCTGTAAGCGGCGCGGGATACTTTGGGTACTTGCGCTTTCTCATTTGGCGTGCGTTGTAGCAGCGCACGAACAGGTCAACGGCCCTCGTCAGCGCGCGGAGGCAGCGC
>Ga0196978_1000040_pt1 | contig 64508 bp, 43 predicted proteins | sample S3v_2013CmetaG_FD_155491 | JGI IMG/M metagenome (GOLD analysis project Ga0196978, IMG submission 155491) | Soil microbial communities from Anza Borrego desert, Southern California, United States - S3+v_20-13C | ecosystem: Environmental > Terrestrial > Soil > Desert | place: USA: California... | reverse complement strand
TGAGCAGCCAGCCCACATTGAGCAGCCAGCCCAGTGAGCAACCAGCTGGTGGCCCAGAGAGCAACCAGCCCACATTGAGCAGCCAGCCCGTATCGAGCAGCCAGCCCAATGTGGCCAATCAATTTCCGGCCAAACCCTTAAATATTCTGGCATCAGTCCCAGACATTAAGGGCGAGGCTCGAATACCGCACAGGTATTCCGATTATCTATGCCGATTGCTCAAAGCCGACGAGCAGGCGGTCTACTGGCAGCTCTACCGCCTCTCATGGGGCTGGGGTCAAGAGACATGCTTTATCAGCAATCCCAAACTTTCTGAGAGATCCAACGTGCCGCTGTCATCCATGAAGCGGGCGGTGGCCGGGCTCGTTAGTAAAGGGCTCATCGAGAAGACTGGCCAAGCGAACGGGTTCGGTAAAGACCAAGGAGTCGAGTACAGGGTGTTCAATCTGGGCTGGCTGCCCAATGTGAGCAGCCAGCCCAATGTGAGCAGCCAGCCCAGATTGGCCCTTAATAAAGATAAACAAAAAGAAAATACTAAAAAGGGTGTCGCCCGGCTTTCGCCGGAGGAAATCCAATCGTACACAGCGGCAGTCGCGGACTTGCTCAGGCAGGGAAGTGTAATTGAGGAGGTTGAGCCAAACTTCGCGCCAAACATGCACCCGGTCGATTGGGCTACAGTCCGAAGCACGGCGCTGGCAGAGGCGAAGGCGAGCGGGCGGGTATAGCAGCTGGAGGCGAAGTCATGAAAGGAACGTTTAAAACAGAAGAAGGCGAAACCATTCTGGTAGGGGTGGAGATTTCACTGACGACTAAGGGAGGGTCGCACTCCCTCAACGAATGGTTCGGATCTTTCAGGACTAAACGCCAGCACGATTTCGAAGTCGGCGAATATCAACTGGAGTTGGCGGAACGGCCGCTACGGAAAAGTCATAGTGCACAACGTCCGAGGCCACAACTGCTGGTTCACCGACAACGGACCCTTGAACCGTGCCGAGAAAAAAGATCAGACACCTGCCGAGTAGGAACGCGATGAAAGAGGGTTTCACAATGTTTCACGGACGGGGAAATGAGGCGAGCATTCAACATACGGGCGCGCCAACGGTCTAGATTTTTCTCTCTTGCTGTTAATTCGGGTAATCCCGGTTTCACGAATATGGACGAGCAAAATCACCCCGCCCAAGCCCCCAGTCCGCTCGCGCCGACCAGCACCTTCGACGCGCGGTCGGCCCAACCCTTCATCGTAAAATCGCTCTCGGCCGAGACGCGCAGGGCGTACGCGGCCGCGATCCGAGACTTCTTCCGCTTCGTCGGCCACATCCATCCGCTGGCCGTCACCCCGGGGCACGTCATCGCCTATCGAGACCGCCTGATGTCCGGCGGGCGCCGCCCCCGCACCGTCGTTGCCCGTCTGGCCGTCGTCCGCTCGTTCTTCTCCTACCTGGTCGAAGCCGGCCAGCTCCCCAGAAACCCAGCCTCGGCCAAACTCGTCCCGCCGCCGAAGGTGCCAGCCTCGGCCGCCGGGCGTGCCCTCTCGAAGAAGGAGGTTCTGCACATCCTGACGGCCCCGGACAGGCGTACGCCTGAGGGGGCGCGCGACCACGCGCTGATGCTGCTGATGGCGCGCCTCTCCCTGCGCCTGTCGGAGGTCTGCGCCCTGAAGGTCTCCTCCATCAGCCCGGGGACGGCTAGCTGGGTTCTGGAATGTAAGGTCAAGGGGGGGAGGGAGGAGCGCTGGCCGCTGCCGCAGGACGTGAAGGAGCGCGTGGACGAGTACCTGCGCCTCGACGCGCCGCGCAGGATCGCGCTCGGCACCGACGGCCCCGGCGCGTGGCTCTTCCAGCCGCACAAAAACCACCGGACGCTCGTCCACAACAAGCCGCTTTCACAACGCCAAGTGCAGAAGCTCGTGGCGCGATGGGCCGACTACGCCGGAGTGGGGAAGGTGACGCCGCATGATTTCAGGCGCACGGCCATCACGGAGATGCTCAAGACCTACCCGATTCAGGAGGTGCAGATGGCGTCGAAGCACCGCGACGTGCGCACGCTGATGGCCTACGACCGGGACCGCGAAAATTTGGAGCGCAACCCCGTCAACACCTTCCGGTACGACTGAACGCCGCGGCTTATTTCGCTTCGGTCCCTGCTTTAGCTTCTCTTTCCAGCCTAGTCACCAGCCCCCGGATCGCGTAGTTCAGCGCCTCGTTCATTGCCTCGTTCGTCATCCCCGTCTTTTTCTTCAGCCCATCCAACCTGTCGTGCAGATCGGTAGCCAGTTCAAATTTGAACGGCTTGAACTCGGGCCTTGCCTTCATAAATCTGTCTAGCAGCTTCTTCTGTTTCGTCGCGTCTGTTTTTGCCATGCCTTTTGTTTAACCCTTTGTCACTTTCTAAACATCGTTGATTTATGTTACTATACCTCTATGACCACGGCAACGGTTAACGGTCAAAAAATCGGACTTGTAATTAGGCGCAAATCGGCGGCAGGAAACGCATGGTGACGGCAGTTTAAGAACATGGCGGAACAGGGGAACCTCTTCAAAAAGAAGCGTAACAGGCGCAAGACCTACAAAAAGAACGTCTCCGTGCGGCCCACCCCGGAGCAACTCCAACTACTGCACGAGCGCGCGACGAGCTTCGGCTTCAAATCACTCTCCCAATATCTGATAGAGCGTGGGCTGCGGCAGGGCGAGATGATCGTGAGCGCCGACCGTGAGCGCATCGAGCGACTGCTCTTCGAGGTGCGGCGAATTGGCCAGAACGTCAATCAGATCTCACGCGCTGTGAACTCCAACGGCGGCAAATATCCGCTGACCGAACTGGATCGCGTTATGGCCGAGGTCGCGCGGCTCGTCGGCGAGGTCGGGGAGGCGCTCAACGGGTGAGTGGCGTATGCCTCAAGGTCGCTGTGGGTGCCTCCGGTGGGGGCGGAGGTCGCGTGCTCTACGACACGCGCCAGATCGCCACGCGGGGCGAGCATGAGCGCGTCTGGACTCAGAACGTCCCCGAGTACGTCGACCGCGGTGACGAGGTCTCATTCAAGGAGAGGCGCGCCGACCTCGCCGAGTTCGTCCGCCAGCTCGAAGAGGACGAGCTGTCGAAGTCCAAAGACCCTTCGGACGAGAAGAAGGGGAAAGACCGAACCTTCTACCGCCTAATCTACGCCTTTCACGAAGACCCGGGCGACGAGAAGATCAAGGAGATGGTCTCGGAGCATCAGCGCGAGGCGCTCCCGCAGGCGTACATCATCAACGCCATCCATCGCAACAGCGGGCACGTCCATGTGCACTCGGTAGTAGCGGCGCGGCAGAAGGATGGGACGAAGCTGCACCTCGACTGGCGCGAGTACCGGACGCTCGACGAGAAGTGGGCCAAGATTTACGGCCGTGAATTCGGCGAGCGCTTCGAGCGCGAGCATCTGGAGAAGAAGCGGGAGCGGCTCGAACATCGGCGCGCGGCGCGCGCGGCCATCGGACGTGGGGAGCGGCCGCCGCCGCGACCCGAGCGCGTAACGCACCAGCGCAATCAACTCGAAGAGAAAATACAGATCGTACAGAGGGAGAGAAGTATTACCCGTGCCGACGAAAGAGGAACTACAGGACGAGAACGACGAGCTGCGGCTCGAACTGGAGCGGACGAGGGACGTAGCCGAGACAGAGTACGGGGAGCTGCGCGCGGAGGCAGAGGGCCTGAGAGCCGAAGTCTCCACGCTGAGGGGCGCGCTGGGGCAGAGCGAGAGTCAGCGCCGCCAGCTCCAGAGCACGCTGAACACGCTGAACGAGACGCAGCGCAGTTTGCAAGAGTTATACGCGGAGAAGGAGGATCGCCTGCTCGCAAGACTCCGCGACGAAGGGGCGAAGGTAGCCGCGGCGGGCGAACGGTGGCTGGAGGCGGAGGCCCAGTTGAGGGGCGAGCTGGCGGAGCGAGAATCGAAGATCGGGGATTTGGAGGGCAAGCTCGCCACGCAGCAGAAGCAGCTTCACACACAGAACAAGTGGATCGTGGACCTCAGGGGCAAGTTGACGGAGGCCGACAGGCAGAACGACCTCAAGGCCGCGAAAATCACCCAACTGGAGAACCAGATCACCAGACACGGCCGGGAGCTTCAGTTGGCGGAAGAGAACAGGCAGTCGATCCTGGTCGGGACGTTCGAACAGCTAACCGAGAATCTGGGCTGCTGGCTGGTGCTGGCGGTGGTAGTGAACGTGCTGTGGTTCCTGATTTGGTTAATCAGCTCGATAATAAGCTCGCTGACGCCCTCAGCGGATTCACTCGGGCGCTAGAACAGGAACGCGAGCGCGAAGAACAGTACAGAGAAGCCAACAGGGCCCCGGGCGCGACGGCAGACCGCGCCGAGGACCGCACGCCCGGAGCCCCCGAGAGGGGCGCGCCCGAGCCGGGCCGCGCCGCGCCGGACGTGCAGGACCGCGATGCGCCAACCATGGACTTCTTCGACCGGTAAGCAGCGAGTAGAAATATTTTGAGTGAGCCTACGTGTCTAAAATCCTTGACTCGTTACGAACGGCGGGTATAACTTCGCGGCCATGAGTAAAGAGCAATTTAGACTGCTCGTCGTTGTTTTGGTGCTGGTGATTGTTGCGGCATACTTCGTCTCACAAAGGCGACTGGCACAGGCGACCGCGCGCGGCCTCGCTCTGGCGGAAGAAGAGGCTAAACGGCGCGACGCTTTGGCGCAGCAGACGGCCGAGACGTTGATCGCTTGCGTCAACGCCGTCGCAGAGAGGTTGACGCGCGTCTCCAACGCCCTGATTGCGTCAGAGATGAATAGGCAGATCGAGGCCGCCAATCGACTCGAAGTGCTCAAGGAAGCGAATGAAAGGGCCACTTGGCCGCCGATGGGTTTCACAGCCATGCCGTTCGCCACGGAGTAACATGGGAGGTCTGAGGTGATAGGTGAGATGGAAACGACTTACGGCAACATACCTTTCCCGTACGGGGGCGTCGGCCACATGGACGTGATCGGGGAAATCCCCATCGGCCCGGCAAGGTTATTCGGCGTAATAGAGATGCCGCCGGTGATAGGCAATATCGCGACCGTCCCCGCTCTGGGCGACATGTATGGTGGCTGAGGCCGCCTGCCGCGCCACCCTCACATATCCGTCCCTACAACCTTCGCACATCGCGCTCCTAGCGCACCGGGCTGGTACCAGGGGCCAGTGCTGGGCGCGCCGTAGCGCGACGGCCCAAAATTCGGCTGTAGCACGCCGAAAGGGACGCGCCGACCATTGATCGGTAGATGCAAAGTCGAAATATTCGAACGGGCCAGAAAAAGAATAAAGATGTAGCTCGTCTGATAACATCCATGACGCAAAGTGGTTTATGTTACAATTTACGGACTAGCAGGAGCCTTACTGATGGCTCGGAGTTTAATTGGATGCTGCGCTTCGCCCAATCGGATAGAGAGGGCGGTTCTACGAAACAGAATTAAAAATTTGCTTTCGAAGAACGACGACAAGTCATCCTAAAGTCATCCTGGCCGGACGGTCTTCTGAGAAAACAGGGTGCTGAGACATGCTTGTATCAGGGCGCTAGAATCAAACGCTTGTGCGAAATAATCAAGAAAATCTCCTGGCAGAGTCTATACGCCCCCGGCTGAAGGTTCGAGCCGGGCCGTGCGGCATCCACATATTCGATCGGACGACAGGGAGGAATCTTCTCATCGATGAGGCCAGGGTGCCTCCAACGATGTGGGCCGCGGCACCCCGGCAGGTTTCGATCGCGCTGACGAACGCATGCGACCTGCACTGTCCGTACTGTTACGCGCCCAAACACTCGGCTCAACTCGACAGTGAACACCTAATCCCGTGGCTTGACGAACTCGACGCGGAGGGATGTCTGGGCGTTGGCTTCGGCGGGGGGGAGCCGACATTACACCCCGACTTCACCCAAGTGTGTCGGTACGCGGCAGGAAGTACGGGGTTGGCCGTGACGTTGACGACACACGCTCACCGACTGGATGACCGAATCGCCGCCGATCTCGATGGGAACGTACACTTCATTCGCGTGAGCATGGACGGGGTGGGCGAGACATACCAAGCGCTACGGGGCAGGTCTTTCTCCAACCTCATCCGCCGCCTGCACACCGTTCGCAGACTCGCCCCTTTCGGAATCAACTTCGTCGTAAATGCTTTAACTCTGCCCGACCTCGACGCGGCCGTCGCCCTCGCTGCCGACGCGGGGGCTGCGGAGTTCCTGCTACTCCCCGAACAACCCGTTCGCGGACGCGTGGGCATCGATGAGCGTACGATTCAGGGGCTACGTGCTTGGGTGAACTCCTATCGTGGGCCAATACCGCTGAGTGTTAGTGAAGCGGGAGCCGACGGCCTGCCTACCTGCGACCCGCTGACGGAGGAGGCCGGGCTCCGCGCGTACGCTCACATCGATGCTTCGGGGATGCTGAAGCGGTACTCCTACGACGAGGAGGGAGTGCCTATCGGTAAAGAGGGGGTGATCCAAGCCTTGAAGATGCTAGAAATAGAAAAGGGGGCGACCGATGAAGCTGTGGCACGGGTTCGGCTCTGAGCACTCCATGAAGCTTGTCATGATCGGACGCTTTAGGGATGCCCGCGGCGCGAAAAAAGCGAAGGAACTAATAGATAAACTCATCGCTCAGGTGGGCGAGGAGCCCGATGTCTACCGGCACGACGCAGTCCCGCAAGACCGACGCTTTAGTGACGCAATGTTGAGCCTTCTGATGGCGTCAAACCTGTACAGCCTCGGCCCTTCGGAACTGGAACAGTTTGCCTATGACGCGAACGTCGCGGTCAAAGGCAGCGAAGTTATAGTGACTACCGATGAGGTGGACGTGTCGGCCTTCCTTAAAGTCCTGCTCGACAAGGGTGCCCGCATCGAAGTTTATTCCGCCCACGATTATCCCGACACCGGGTATTAGCGCGGAAGTTGAGGTCAAGGTGGAGGTATCAGAACGGGTGGTGAACTGGGAGACATTCACAGACTTACCTGGGGCGGCGGACATAAATTTTGAGATGCTGTGCCGGGCACTCGTCCGGCGCCACTACGGCAGATTCGGCGACTTCTACGCCCTCGCCAACCAGCCCGGTGTTGAGTTTCACTTGAAACTACACGCGACGTGCCCGCTCGGAGAGCCGGGACGCTGGTACGGCTGGCAATGCCGGTGGTACGACCTCCCCAGCGGTCGCGCCATAGGCAGCACGCGGCGCCGAAAGATTGAGGAGGCAATCACCACGACCGAGGCGGAGCTACCCGGCCTTACTGACTGGGTGCTCTGGACCCGCCACCCCCTCACTAAGGGAGACCAAGAGTGGTTCTACGGACTGCCGACGCACATGCGTTTGCACCTCTGGACGGCGGCGGAGGTGGAGGAGCACCTCAGCGGCCCCGCCGAAATCCTGCGCGGCACGCACTTCGGAGAACTCGTCCTCACGCTGGAACTGCTCGCCGAGCGGCACGCCAGCTCTGTCGCGCGCGTCAAACGCAGGTGGCAACCCGAGGTGCATCAGGAGGTCGCCGCGGAGCGTTTCCTTCGCCGCACGTTGGGCACGTTGGAGGCGTGGTCTGATTTAAATGATTTGGCCGCTAGGCTAGAGGAGGGCACCGCGACCGTTGCCGCCGTTCTTAGCCTCCCCGCCCCGCTATCTAATGAGGTGGACGGACTGGTCGCGGGCGCACGGTCGGCGGCCGCGTCCTTAACAAATGCCTATGCTGCGCTCAAGCGCGGCGACTACGAGATTTTACGCCAGCAACTTACCAGCGGAGCAGCTACCAATCCCGAGTGGCATGTCTTAGTACGTCGGCTGAGAGCCGGGCGGCATGCGATAGCCCTCGCGTCCATCAACGTCTTAGCAGACATTCACGGCGCACACGAAAGGCTCACGGCTCTTAATAAGGCACTGGCAGGTCGGCTCGTCGCCGTCGTCGCCGACGCCGGTTGTGGCAAGACCGAACTTGCCGCACAGCTCACAGCCCCGACAGGTGACCGCCCGTCGGGCGTGCTGCTCCACGGAGCGGATTTGCATGCGGGCCACACTCTGGATGACCTCGCCCGCGTCGTCGTGGTTAACGGGAAACCGGTGCCGAGCTTCGAGGCGTTGGTCGCTGCGGTAGACGCCGCCGGTCAGCGCGCTGGCCGCCGGCTTCCAATCGTCATCGACGGGTTGAACGAAGCCGAGGACCCGCGCGACTGGAAGGGTCAGTTGGCGTCGTTGGCCGTGACTCTGCAAAGCTACTCGTACGTGCTGGTAGTTTGCACCCTCCGTTCCGCCTTCGCTGCGGAAACGCTGCCGGACGACCTGAAGCGGCTGGAGATTCCTGATTTTGGGGGCGATGCCATTGCGGCCGTCCGAAGATATTTCAGGCACTACCGGATCGACCCGGCCGACGCCGAGTTACCGTTAGGGCTGCTGCGACATCCGTTAACGTTACGGATGTTCTGCGAGGTGACGAACCCGGAGCGTAAGCGCACCGTCGGCGTCGAAGCCATGCCAAGCTCTCTCACCGCATTATTCGACCGTTATCTGGCACAGGTGGCGGAGCGGATACAAGAGTTGGCACCTCGAACTCGGCGTTATTATGAATCGGACATACGCAGCGCGATCAATGTGATCGGCCTTTCTCTGTGGGAAGCGAAAGCGCGGAGCCTTGACCTCGCGGGGCTGCGGCGGAGGCTGGGCGATGACAGACGCCCTTGGGACGAGAGTATCGTGCGGGCGCTCGAACATGACGGAGTATTACTCCGAGTGCCGGGCGACCGTCCCAGTGCTGGGCATGTGGCGGTGGTATACGACGCACTCGCGGGGCACATTGTGGCGGATGCCTTGCTAGGTGAGTTCGGCGGGCGCGGATTCGAGACCTGGCTTCGAGAGTCGGAAACCAAAGCAGGTCTCACAGGTGAGATGAGCGAACGCCACCCGCTCGCGACCGACATCTTCGCCGCGCTTGTCGGGCTTTCCCCTCGCAGGTTGCACCGGCGGCAGTTCTGGCCACTTCTCGACGAGCCTTCACGTACCGATGCCCTTTACGAGGCGGCGCGTCTAGAAGGAGCGTATCTAGACGGCGAGACGGTTTCACAGTTAGCTTCTTTAGTAGTTCAGCCGCCCGGCGGGCCGCGTGATCTGCTGGATCGCCTCTGGGTAACTCGTGCCGCGCGCTCCCATCCGCTCGACGCAGAATTCCTCGACGCGACACTGCGGCCGATGCAGATGGCTGATCGCGATCTCCGTTGGTCGGAGTGGCTCCGCCGTAAGCATGAATCGCTTGTTGAAGACCTACAACGACTGGAGCACCGATGGCGGGCCGCGGAGACTCTAGGCCCGAGCGACCGCCTCCGCGCCAAGTGGGTGATGTGGACCTTAACGTCCACAGTACGCCTGCTCAGGGATCACGCGACGCGCGCCCTTTACAGGTTCGGCTGCTGTGACCCGGACACCCTGTTTGACTTTACCATCGACGCGCTCGCGGTGAACGACCCTTATGTTCCCGAGCGAATGCTCGCGGCATGCTACGGAGTCGCCATGTCCCTTTGGGCCGACCCGCGCGGGGCGAAGGTGCGTTCCGCGCTCCCGGCGTTCGCGAACACGCTGGCGGACCGAATGTTCGTGCCCGGAGCACCGTACCCCACGCGGCACGCATTAATGAGGGACTATGCCTTGGGGGTAGTCTCTGTTGCGTCTATGGCGTCTCCGGGTTGTGTGCCGGACGACAAGGCGCTCTACTTCAAGCCACCTTTTGAGCACCTGCCCTCGCCGTTCCCCCCTGAGAACGAGATCAGCGACTCGGACGTGGAGGGTGCGAAAGGCGCAATCCGTATGGACTTCGGCAACTACACCATGGGCAGGCTGATTCCGCACAGGCGAAACTATAACTTCAATGACCCATCGTACCGAGAAGTTCGGCGCCAGATCGAACACAGAATTGTTGTATTAGGGTACTCACCGTCTCGGTTCGCGGCAGCGGACAAGCTGATCGGCGAGGAATCATGGCGGGCTGAGAGAAGGGACATCCCTAAAACTGATCGCTATGGGAAGAAGTACTCTTGGATTGCCTTCTTTGAAATGTACGGGTTGCGGCTTGATCACGGCAACCTGTCGGAGCATCGCGCTAACCAACGGGCATCAGACGCTGATATAGACCCAAGTTTTCCGGAACCCGCCAAGGTTTGGACGCCGCCGCTACCTGATCCATTCGCGACCGCGCCAGCGGAGCCTCTAGCATGGCTTACGAGTGGTCCCACGCCGCATTATGATGACTTATTGAACCTTGAAGAGGTTGATGGGCAGCCGGGACCTTGGGTGCTCTTAAACGGTTACGTGGAGCAGTCGGCTGGGGACGACATGCGACAGGTGTTCACCTTCCTACGTGGTCTGCTCGTGAAGGATGAGAGGGTCGCGAACGTCCTCGGCTTCTTCGATAAGATAACGTACCCGGGGAACGACGCCATTCCCGCGCCCCAAGAAGACTATTACACGTTCGCGGGAGAGATTCCTTGGTCGCCGCGCTTCGGTGGCCCGCTTCGAAACCCGAAAGGTAGGGCTAAGCGCGACGGCCGTCGGGCATTCGTCCTGCATGACGGGAAGCGGTGGACGGCTGGCATTCCTATCGAGGTGCCCGTGTACGGCTACGCTTGGGAGAGTCACCACAGCGCGCTAAATCAAGTCGGCGGCATCACGATCCCCGCCCCTGCACTATGTGAGCGGCTGCGTTTGTCGAATCGTCAAGGTGAGTGGGACTTTTATGACCGCGCGGGGCGTGTCGCCACAATATATCGGGAGTTCAAAGCTGACGGGGACGCCTTCGGTTCCAACCTTTTATACCTTCGGGCCGATCTGATGACAGACTATCTGGCGGCGACGGGTCAGACGTTGGTCTGGCTCCTTTGGGGAGAACGTGGGATTGAGCATCGGGTGCTTGAGGCGCAGACGAGTGAAGTGAGCGAAGCGCTCTCTGAATACAGTCACATCCACCGTCGAAGCTCCACTTGGGTGCCAAAGTAGAATTTCTTCGTGGCAGTGTGCAATGTGGATCTTTGTGGGATGCACCGTTCATGACGCATTGTATAGCGTTATCCGAGGAGGTTCTAAACATTCTGTGTAAGTGAGTTTGAGTTGAGCCCGCCCATCGGCACTCGCCCCTCGAACAGTATGGCGAACTGGTTCATCGCCCCGCTCCAGTTCTTGATCGGCATCGTCCATCGCTTGCTGATATTCCTCAGCGCCAGGTATATCAGCTTGAAGACGGCCTCGTCGTTCGGGAACAGCGAACGGTTCTTCGTCACCTTCCGCAAGGTCATGTTCAAAGACTCTATCGTGTTCGTCGTGTAGATCGCGCGCCGGATTTCCGAAGGATATCCGAACATCGGCACGACCCGCGACCAGTTCGAGCGCCACGATCTGGCGATAACGGGATAGCTCCCGGCCCACGCCTCCTCGAACTGCGTGAGCTGGCGCTCGGCCTCTTCGAGCGTTGCTGCCTGATAGACCGCCTTCAGGTCGGTCGCCACCTGCTTGCGGTCCTTGTGCGAGACGTAGGACAGCGAGTGGCGCACCATGTGCACCATGCAGAGCTGCACCTGCGTCTGCGGGAAGACGGCTTCGATGGCCTCGGGGAAGCCCTTCGGACCATCCACGCAGGCGATGAAGATGTCAGAGACCCCGCGATTCTTCAACTCCGTGACGACCGGCATCCAGAACTTCGCGCCTTCGGCCTCGGCGGCCCACATCCCTAAGACTTCTTTCAGCCCTTGCAGGTTAACGCCGAATGCTATGTAAATCGCCTTGTCCGTGACTCGCCCTTGGCTCTTGACCTTCACCTGTAAGGCGTCGAGGTAGAGGACGGGGTAGACGGCGTCCAGAGGGCGCGACTGCCACGCGCGGACTTCGTCGAGCACGGCGTCAGTGACCGTCGAGATCAGGCTCGGCGAGACCTCGACGCCGTAGATCTCTTCGAGGTGCCCCTGGATCTCCCGCTGCGTCATCCCGCGGGCGTACAGGGAGATGATCTTCTCGTCGAGGCCGTCGAAGCGGGTCTGCCCCTTCTTGACGAGCTGTGGCTCGAACTCGCTGGTGCGGTCACGGGGCACGTCGATCTGCACCTGCCCGCGCTTGCCGCGCATCGTCTTCGGGGTGGTGCCGTTGCGCGAGTTGCCGGAGTTATCGCCCGAGGAGTCGTGGCGTTCGTAGCCGAGGTGGTGGGTCAGTTCGCCGTCGAGGGCGCGCTCGACGAGCGCCTTAGTAAGTTGCTGGAGGAGGCCGTCTTGGCCGAGTAGATCGTCCGGCTTCTTGTAATCCTTGAGCAGCTCGTCGAGCAGCTCGGGTCTAATCGGTGGCATAATCTTGTCCTTTCGAGACTGAACAGTTAATTATCGCCACTTACACAAAATCTAGAAAGACTCCTTATCCGACGCGGTGATGATGTCCAAAGGATCTAACTCACGACCCCGCGCCTTTAAACCCCCTATAGTCGACGCCTTTTCTTATGAGGCGCTGGTGCCCGCTTTATTCCTTCGCTCTTTTTAGCACTCGGTAGCCTCTCCGGCAGATCCATATCGTCGTCTACCAGTGCATCCATGTAGACGTTAGCCGCGCGCGCGTATGCCAAGAGTATTGGCAGGGGCGGCTCGATGCTCCCTAGCTCGTAGCCCGAAATGGTCTCACGAACAATCTCGTCTTCCAGCCCGAGGTGCCTCACCATCCCGTTCTGCGAAAGTCCGAGTGACGTGCGGATAAGCACCAGCTTCTCCGTGAGACGCTCGGGCCTGCGGCGCGGGTACTTTCCCATCAGGATTCGCCCCCTGGCGGGAAAGCGACGACGCTGTCTTTTATGCTAGAATGATTTCCTTCTAGCTTCGGCCTGCGGTTCCGGGTCGTGCGGAGTGTCCTGCCATGCCCCGCAGCGACGCGCGTCATCCGGTGTCTCTGGCCGCGTCACGCATTGTCAAAGATTTCGCCACGTAACATATCAAGACCGGCCCCTTGTTGAAAATAAAAAACGCGCGGGCTGTACCGGGGAAGCGCGAGGCAGACGCGCCCGCCACTTGGAATAAGACATGCTGCGAGACTGTCACCATCAAAAGAATAGACCGTGGGTATCCTCCACAAACTGCTGAGCTAATTTTGTTGCAACGGTCGATAACTCTACTGAATCCGCATTCATAGTAAAAAGAATTTATTGCTTTAGGTGAATCAGGGGTTTAATCTCCGGTTCACCTCCATGCCGGGCTTCCTTGCACTCTCGGCTATTCCGGCGTGTAGTTCTGAGCTGAAACAGACACACAAATACTTGGCCGCCGATTCGATGAATCTCAGCAGCTTGATTTCTTTGGAGCTGAGCGGGCTGCTTAGAAGAGAGACAGCACGCTCTGGACTAGATTCAGCGCGATCTCCGTCGCTGAATCCGCGGCGGTAGCCTCACTGCTACCCGTCTCCTCTTGCCCTGTAAGGCCGATTGGCATTTCGCCGTTCACCGCGGCCGTTTGAGGCTGCGAGGGCGGCGGCGTCGGGCTGCCGATTTCCATCACGCCCGCGAAGGCGGGGATGGCGAGCGCAAGAGTAAACACCACCGCCACACAGAATTGGCGCAAGGTCTTCATATTGTTCTCCTAGTTGACTTGCCTTTTGTGAGATGGGCGACCAGAGGGCAATCTGGCCGCCCGGGACGAGTTACAACGGCGAATCTTAACACCCTGACCTGTTCGGAGATGACCCGTGAGAAGCAACCCTCATGCGATTCACAGCCAACTTCTTCAACAAATATCCGACCCGACTCTCAGCAAAGACGAGCGAGCAGGGCTCAGGTGTCAACTCGCCAAAGGGCTTGAGGATGTGGGGAGCTTCGAGACGGCGCGCGAGGCGATGGGCGAGTTGTGGGCGGGCGTCGGCGAGCCTCCCGACTTAGCCGAGTTGGAGGAGGCGACGGCGGCGGAAGTGCTCCTGCGGGTCGGGACGCTCACGGGCTGGCTCGGCAGCGCGAAGCAGATCGAGGGGTCGCAGGAGGAGGCCAAGAACCTCATCTCCGAAAGCATTACGAGATTCGAGGCATTAGGGGACGTGGGGAAGGCGGCGGAGGCACAAACTGAGGTCGCGTTCTGCTACTGGCGGCAAGGCTCGTACAATGAGGCGCGGGTGTGGTTACAGGAGGCGCTCGGCCGTCTGCTCGCTGGCACGAACGACGGGGTGAGGGCCATAGCGTTGCTCAGGCTCGCTATCGTCGAGAGAGCCGCGAAGAGGTTCCACGACGCCCTGCGAATTCATGTGGAAGCCGCGCCTTTATTCGAGAGCATCGGGAGTGACGCGCTCAAGGGGAAGTTTCATCACGGGTTCGCCTGCGTGTTGAATTTCCTCGGGACGGCGGAGGCGCGAGCTGATTACATAGACCGCGCCCTCATCGAGTATGCCGCCGCCAGCTATCATTTCGAGCAAGCCGGCGCGGCCGCGCGCTATCAAGGCTGTGTCGAGAACAACCTCGGATATTTATTCGGCACCATCGGCAAATTCCGCGAGGCCCACGAACACCTCGACCGGGCGCAGGCGCTCTTTACCGGCATGAAGGACATAGCCCACACGGCGGGAGTGGATGAAACGCGCGCTAAGGTGCTGCTGGCCGAAGGTCACATTAACGAGGCCGAAAGGCTCGCCCGCTCGGCCGTCCAGACTCTCGAACGTGGCGGCGAGCAGTCGCTGCTGGCCGAGGCCCTGACCACGCACGGCATCGCGCTCGCCCGCGGCGGGAATATGAAGGTCGCCCTCCCGACGCTCCAACGCGCCGTCGATGTCGCCGAGAACGCAGGCGATATTGAGAGCGCGGGGCTGGCCGCGCTCACCATCGTCGAGGAGTTAGGCAAATATCTACCGGCTGATGAACTGACCGCCGTCTACGACCGCGCCGCCGACCTGCTCTCGCGCTCAGGCAACCAGGAGTATAAAGACCGGCTGCTCGCGGCCTCCCGCAGCGTGCTGCACCTCGTTGGCGAACATCCCACGCCGCCGACGTGGATGGGCTTTAACTTGAACGACGCGGTTCTGCGTTATGAGGCTCGGATAATCTCGCGTGCGCTTGCAGAAGCAGGGGGAGTCGTATCTCGCGCGGCCGAGCTGCTCGGCCTCAGGCGGCAGGCTCTGGACTCGATGCTCAAAGGCCGGGGGCGTCACAGGGCGCTCGCGCAAATGCGGACGCCGGTCAGACCCCGCCGACGCAGTTTGATGTTTCGTGATGAAGTGGACTGCCCGGAGACGCGAGCCGTCGTCGTCTTGCACGTCGAGCAGCAGGACGAGCCCGATCCGGTGCGGGCGAAGCTGGAAGAGGAGGGCTGGTCGGTCGAGACGTGCTCTACCGGCGTGGAGGCGCTAGAGCGGCTCAGTGGCGGCGAACGGTTCGACGTGCTGATCTTCGGGTACAAGCTGCCCGACATAGCAGGCATCGAGTTAATAAGGCAGACGCGGGCGCTCGCGCATCGACAGCGAACGCCGCTCGTCATGCTCACCGACTACGACGTAGAGGAGGATGCCTTGCGCGCCGGCGCTACGACGTTCCTGCGTAAGTCGGGGGCCGCGGCCGATATTACCGGAGACGGTCGCGCGCCTTCTGGCGCGCAGGAGGAAGCTGGACTGATTAGACTGATTACCGTAATCGTCCTGATCTGGCTCCTTCTCGCCTCTCCCGCGGCCAGTGCTCAAGCGCTCCATAAGAAGGGCGAGCTGTCGCCGCCGCCGAAGTCGACCGGCTCGCTGCACAGAGGCGAGCTACGGCCATCCCGCTTCTTTCGTAACTCGCTGACAAGGCACGCTCGCACACTTGGCAGATGCGAGCTGTGCCGTTCTGGGGCCGCCGCATCTCTGGCCGAGCGCAACGGCTTTTCTTTTCAGAGGTGCGATACATTACGCGCTTTCACCCGGGAGGAGCTTAGATGGGCACTCTCCGGTGCCGAATTCGGCCTTTTAGCGGGCGCTGTATTTGTGCCAGCATCACTTAAACCCTTTACTTTCAATACAGGCGTCTCTATTTAGCTCAAATTTCCTCTTGACAGCACCTCTTTCCTTCTGACGTCACCTCCCGCGACTGCGCCGATTTTGCTTGGAACATCTTTGATAAGCGTGTAAATCTTGATATGAGGAATGAAGTTATCTAGACGCCTTCATGCGGAACAATTAACATAAGGCGGTCTTGGATGGTGAAGCGAGGTAACCTTTATGAGCACGACACTTGAGGAAGTCTTACACGAGGCGCGCAAGCTTCCCCCGGACGAGCAGCGCGAGCTGGCGGAGACGCTTTTAGAAGAAGTGACGCAATCAACGGCCGGCGCGGGGGGGCCACATGAGGAGCAAGATAGCGGGCCGGCCGTCGAGGTGCGCCGGCGGCGCTTGGAGTGGATGAAGGCACACCGCGCCGAGTACGGCGGGCAGCACGTCGCCCTCGACGGGGCGGCGCTCGTCGCCGTGGGGCAGAGCTACCGCGAGGCTAAGGAGAAGGCGCTCTCGGCGGGCAAGCCCGGCGCTTTCGTGACTTACCTGCCGAAGCCCGACGAAGTGGCGGAGTGGGGCGGCTGGTGATGACCCATCAACTGTCCTTCTCCGAGTCGTTAAGCTATGACGCGGGTCAGCCGGGCATCACAGTCCCAGTCATCCTGCGCCTCGGCCAGACGCAAGTGAGTTGCGAGGCCAAGATTGACACCGGTGCCTTCCTCTGCGTCTTCGCGCGGTCACACGGCGAGCAATTAGGGCTCGACATCACCGACGGCCTCCGCCAGATAATCGGGACGGTGACCGGCACCTTTGTGGCGTACCTGCACGAGGTGGATTTCTCGGTCGCGGGTCTGGAGTTCAGCGCGTTCGTCGCTTTCGCCGAGGACGAGACCTTCCAGCGCAACGTGCTCGGGCGGCGGGGCTTCCTCGAACAGACGACTCTCGGCCTCGTGGACTACGAAGGAAAGCTCTATCTCAGCTGCTACCCAGACGGTAAGAACCCCGAGCTATAACATTCCTCTTCACTAAACGTGATCTGCCGGCCACTCGAGTAAAAAGGTTAGTGGTAGGTAAGGGTTCGCTGTATCAATCTCTGTGTAAAGGAGCAGTGTGATTGAAAGCGAACTTCAACGTCTATCACTTCTTCGCGGGTGCCTTCGTGCCCTTCTGGCTGCTATCGCGCCAGGAGATCGCCCCTGGGGCGAAGCTGACCTACGCCTTGATGGCGCAGCAGGCTAACTCCCGCGGAGCAGTTCAACTCAACTTCCGGGTGCAGGCTGTCGCACTCGGGGAGGACGAGGGGCAGTTGTCTCGCCACCTCATGGAACTGGAGGAAGTCGGGCTGATCCAAGTCTCGCGCGGCAACGTGAACTCTGAGGACATCCGCGTCTTCTTCCCTCCGCACCCGTGGATGACGGGGCTTGAACAGCCGCGCCAAGCAGTCGGGTCTCAGTCCGCCACGCCTGCATCGGCCATCCCCCAGCAGTTGTTCCCCGACGGCGTGCCGCCCGCGCACGCCTCCCTCCCGCTATCGCGACCGGTCTCCAGTGCGGAAGCCCGCCCCGGCAGCCGCGGGAGGAGGCGCGGGAAGGGGCGCAGGCAGCCGCAGTCGAAGCACTCGTTCGAGATCTGCCTGCAATTCGTCACATACCAGAAGGAGGTCTTGCACCACGACCACATCTGGAACGTGACAGGGCTGGCTCGGCACCTCCACCTGTCGGGTGAGCAGGACGACGAGATCGACGCTTGGCTCCGCGACCAAGCGTCGGACGCGGCGTAGGTATGGCTTGTAAGATTTGAGCCCGCGCGGGCGATGTGCATCGCCCGCGCGGGCTTTTTTGAAGTTGACGAGCAAGACGCGCTTTAACCGAGATGAGTCATATCCAGCAATTTGAACGCCGCGCAGGGCTCGACGGCTTGAGGTGCCGCAGAATCAGCGGCGCGTACTGCCCACGGGAGTGTGGAGCGCGGCGTAAGACGTTTACGAGTCGTGTTGTGCCCACCAGCCAACATCACCGATGAAAGTCCGGAGGAGCGACTTGAGTTCTTCGGGGCGCGAGAACCAGATGACGTGCTCGGCCCCCTCAATCAACTCGAAGCGCGCGTTCGGCATGAGCCGAGCGACATCTGCCGGACCGCTGACGACATGTTGTCCAGACATCATGCCGGGCAGGAGCGGCCCAAGAGGGCGAGCAGCGTCGGGACGTACCCGAGATACTTCGCGCGCCGCCGCGCCTCTTCCCTCTCTTCTCTCTCGTTCCAAGAACTTTCAGACATGACCTTCCTCCAGCAACAGCAAGTGTGGGTTGAAATCTCCCGCGCCGAATCGGTGGGTTCGCCCTTGGGTGAGGGGCAATGGAAAAGGTTACGAAGTCCGCGCGTGAGCTTTTCCGCCCGGGGCGTGCGCTGGCAGCGCGGCGGGGGTTTGTAACCTTTCCCCGCCCCTCGACACTAGGGGATGAAGTATAGCGAAGGAGTTTCGAGAACTCCCATCTAATCTTCAGCAGCCATTTGAAGGCAGGAGGGCGAACATGCGCGTTAGGGCCTACCGATGTTGGGCGGCAGCAGGCGCGGCGAAGAGGATAGTGGTCGTAGCGATGCTGGCGTTTTTACTGACGGGTACGTGCGCCGGGGTGTTGCTACACATATTCGGGGCGGTCGCAGTCGCCTCCGGGACGGTCTTCAGCGATGTCCCGCTCCCGGGCATCAGCGAGCCGGGGACGATTTCCGACGAGCGGAACAACATCGAGGTCTATCGTGCGATCTCTCCCGGCGTGGTGCTCATCTCGACGAAGGGCGAGCACGGCGGTTTCCTCGATGAGCCCGGCGAGCAGAGTGGCACGGGTTCCGGCGTCGTGATCGACAAGGACGGGCACATCCTCACCAACGAGCACGTCGTCCGCTCTGCGGGCTCGCTGACCGTCAATCTCGGGGGCGACAGAGTCTACCCCGCGCGGCTCATCGGCTCTGACCCCGACACGGATCTCGCAGTCATCAAAATCGACGCGCCCGCCGACCGGCTCACGGTGGTGCCCGTCGGCGACTCCGAAGCCCTCACGGTCGGACAGAAGGTGCTGGCTATTGGCAACCCGTTCGGGCTGGATAGAACTTTAACGACGGGCGTCATCTCCGGCCTCGGTCGCCCGATCCGCTCGCGCAACGGGAGGCTCATCGAGGGCGCGATTCAGACCGACGCCTCGATCAACCCCGGCAACTCGGGCGGCCCGCTCCTCGACGCGCGCGGGCGTATGATCGGCGTTAACTCACAGATACTCTCGCCGTCCGGCGCGTCGAACGGCATCGGCTTCGCCATCCCCGTGAGCGTCGTCAAGCTGGTCGTGCCGGAGTTGATCCAGAACGGCCACATCAGGCGTCCGCGCCTCGGCGTCGGCACAAAGAGCGTGGAGGAGCTGACGCAGCAGGGCATCGTGCTGCCGATCGGCAGCGGCCTTCTAGTGTTGACAGTCGAGCCCGGCGGTGCGGCCGAGAGGGCTGGCCTGCGTGAGACGACACAGGGCTACGACGGCCGCGTCGCCTTAGGCGATATCATCACTGCGGTCGAAGGGCAGCCCGTCAATGGCGTGGATGACCTCTACCGCGCGCTCGCCAACCACCAGGTAGGCGACACCGTCCGGCTTGAAGTCTACCGTGACGGTCGCCGTGCCAACGTCCACGTGACCCTCTCCGCACGGCAGAGCGCAGAGGACGAGCAGCAGCTCCGGCAACCTTTCGTGAAGCGGCAACGCGCACAGTCCAAATATTAAGCTGGCGCGGCCCGCTCTGATGCACTAAGATTCGGGCTTCACTCTGGGTTGCCGGCCTCGCTCGCCCGACAACCTTCGCCGACGCCAGTCACAAACCTTCATCCCGCAGTAGAGAGCGAACGTCGTGACGGCCTTTCGTAACGCCATGTCTAATCTGAAAGGAGCGCGAGTATGTGGAGCAGGCCGAGCGGTCTTGAGCGAGCGTGGCTTGGATTGATTCTGGCGTTGTCGGTCGGGGCGTGCGTCAACCTCTCCGCCCCGACCGCCGCCGGGCGAGTCCCCGCCGCGGCGGCCGAAACGCCCTATCGGCCCGAGCTTGTAATCCAGACCGGGCACACCTCACTCGTCAACACGGTGGCCTTCTCGCCCGACGGGAAGATACTCGCGAGCGGCGGCGGCGACAACGCCATTAGGCTCTGGGATGTCAGGGCCGGGCGGCAGATCAAATCGCTCGTGGGCCATACGGGCTATCTCCTGTCGGTCGTCTTCTCGCCCGACGGGAAGACTCTGGCGAGCGGGAGCTTCGACAAGTCCGTCCGGCTCTGGAACGTCGAGACGGGTGAGCAACTCAAGTCGCTCGAAGGCCACGACGGCTTCGTCTTCTCGGTGGCCTTCTCGCCGGACGGGAAGATTCTGGCGAGCGGGAGCTACGACAACACGGTCAAGTTGTGGGACGCCGCCACTGGGAGGCAGCTCAAGACGCTCGCGGGTCACGCGGGCTTCGTCTTCTCGGTCGCGTTCTCGCCGGACGGGAAGACGCTCGCGAGCGGCAGCATCGATAAGACGATACGGCTCTGGGACACGGCGACGGGAGTCTATCGAACGCTCGAAGGCCACGCGAATGAAATCTCGGCGGTCGTGTTCGCGCCCGACGGGAAGACTCTGGCGAGCAGCAGCTTCGACAAGTCCGTCCGGCTCTGGGATGTCAAGACGGGGCAGCAGGTCAGGTCGCTCGAAGGCCACACCTCCCTTGTCTACTCGATAGCCTTCTCGCCGGACGGGAAGACGCTCGCGAGTGCCGATGGCGTCAACGTCATCAAGCTCTGGGAGACCGGGACGGGGCGGGAGGTCAAATCCATCGAGGGGCGCACGGCCAGCTACATCAAGACCGTCGCATTCTCGCCCGACGGGAGGACGTTGGCGAGCGGCAGCGGCGACAATGCAATCAAGCTCTGGAGCGTCGAGACGGGCGAGCAGGTCGGCGCGCTCGAAGGTCACGCCGCTCACATGCTGTCGGTCGCCATCTCGCCGGACGGGAGAAAGATCGCGGGCGGGAGCTTTGACAAGACGGTCAAACTGTGGGATGTCAGTGGCCAAGCAATCAAATCGCTCTCGCTCGCGGGCCACGACGACCACGTCGTCTCGGTCGCCTTCTCGCCCGACGGGGCGACGCTCGCGAGCGGCAGCAAAGACAACACGATCAAATTCTGGGACGCACAGACGGGACAACTGCTGAAGACCCTTGTCGGCCATTCCTCCTGGGTCTACTCGGTGGCCTTCTCGCCCGACGGCAGGACGCTTGCGAGCGGGAGCGAAGATAACACTATAAAGCTCTGGGACACGCAGACCGGCGCGCAGACCAGGTCGCTCGCCGGCCACGCCAAGGGAGTCCGCGCGGTCGCCTTCTCCACAGACGGCAGGACGCTCGCGAGCGGCAGCGGCGACAAGACCGTCAAACTCTGGAACGTCATGACGGGCGAGCAGATCAAAGTGCTCGAAGGCCACACGGACGAGGTCTTGTCGGTCGCCTTCTCCCCAGACAAGACGACGTTGGCAAGCAGCGGCCAGGACAAGACGGTCTGGCTCTGGAACGTCCAGACAGGGCGACAACTGAAGTCTTTGACGGGGCAGTCTGAAAAGATAACTTCAGTCGTCTTTGCCCCGGACGGGAAGACGCTCGCGAGCGGCAGCACCGACAATACGATAGCCCTGTGGGATGTTGTCACCGGAGGCCGCAGGTCGCTCGAAGGCCACGCGAAGGAGGTCTCCGCGGTCGCCTTCGCGCCGGACAAGAATCTACTGCTCAGCAGCAGTTGGGACGCGACAGTGAAGTTCTGGCGGGCAGACGCTGGGGCGACCGTGGCGACCCTGATTCCGCTTGACAGAGATGACTGGACGGTCATCACGCCCGAGGGACGTTTCGACGCGTCCGAGGGGGCCCTGCGATTGATGCACTACGTTTACGGCCTGGAGATTATTGACCTGGAGCAGTTGAAGGAGGCGTATTACGAGCCGGTGCTTCTGCAAAAGCTTCTCGGCTCCAGCAAGGAGCTGCTGCGCTCGATAGTGCCGCTGAAGGACGTAAAGCTCCACCCCGAGATTCTCGAACAGAGGTTCGACGGGGCGAGCGGCACACTCTTCGTCAAGCTTAAAAGCCGCGGCGGCGGCGTCGGGCAGGTTCAGGTCTTCGTGAACGGCAAGCGTGTGGTCGAAGACGCCAGGGACGAAAAGCTCAAGGCCAATCCGAACGTCCCGCTCGACGCAGTCGTCACACTGACGGTTAGTTTGCGTGGAGCAGGTTTTCTCTCGGGCAGAGACAACACCATCACCGTCGTGACTTCCAACTACCTGAAGGAGTTCGGCAAGGGCAATATCCAGAGCCGCGGCGCAGAGATGGTTTACGTTGATAAGGGGCGCGAAGAGTTAACGTTGCCTTCGCTCTACGCCATCGTCGGCGGTGTCTCGGATTATGACGGCAGCGGCATTGACCTGCGCTTCGCGGCCAAAGACGCCGAGGACTTCTCGAACGCGCTCGCTCTCGGGGCGCGGCGACTGTTCTGCCCGCAGACGAATCCGAACTGCCTGGACAAGGTGCGGATAAAAACGCTCTCGACCAACAGGCAGGGCCCGGACGAACAACCTACAAAGGAAAATTTCAAGAAGGCGTTCGCCGAGGTCGCCGGTAAGGCCAGCCCCGAAGACATAGTCGTTATCTATCTCGCGGGACACGGCATCACTTTGGGCACAGACACGGACACTTATCTATATCTGACGAAAGAGGCCCGGTCAAATTCTAAAGAGGATTTGGCGAAGGTCTACCAGACGGCGGCGATCTCCAATCAGGAGATGACCGACTGGTTAACGCCGAACTCCGACAACCCTGATGACATCTTCGTGCGAGCGCGGAAACTAGTTCTGATACTGGACACTTGCGCGGCCGGTAACTTTGCCGAGGACGATAACTGGAAGAAAGACCGCGACCTGACCGGCGATCAGATTCGCGCGATGGATTTTCTCAAAGGCAACACCTCGACCTTCATCCTGATGGGCAGCGCGGCCAACCGGCCGAGTTACGAGGCGAGTAAATACAATCAGGGGTTGTTGACTTACGCCCTGCTGGAAGGGATGCGCGGCGCGGCCTTGCAGCAGGAGCGCGTTGACGTGCGACGGCTGTTCGACTATGCGGAGCAGCGCGTCCCCGGTCTGGCGCAGGAGATGACCCTCGAACAGAAGCCAATCATCAAAGCGCCCTCGGGAAACACCTTCCCCATCGGGCAGATGACCGACTCGGAGAAGCGACAGATCAATCTGCCCTTGCCGAAGCCCGTCATGCTGCGCCCCATTCTGACGACTCCCCCGGCGAACGACGACGATTTAAAGCTCATCCCCGACCTACGCAGGAGGTTAGACGCGGCGAGCAGCTACGAGGTGATGCGGCGCATCGGCAAGGGTGAGCCCGAGTTTATTTACGTCGATGATGATAGCATCCCGGGCGGGCTGCGCGTCGCAGGGACTTACATGGAGGAAGGCGACAGGCTGCGTATCAAAGCGCTCCTGCGAAGGGACAGGCAGACGTTGGCGACGTTGCCGGAGGTCTTTGCGGTGAGGGAGAAAGCGCTGGAAGAGCTTCTGTCCGCGATTCACCTTGAGTTGGCCAGAAACGCGGCGCTCTACCGCGAAACGACCGCGCCCGCGCCCGTGGAACGCGTTGCGGCGGCCACGCCGACCCCCACCCCCGCGCCTACGTCGAAGCGGGCCGAACCGGCCCCGGCGCGGGGCGGAAGCGTGGCCGGGAAGTGGAACATGGTCGTCAGCGCGCGCGGCACGGAAGTCCCCGTCTCGCTCGAACTGAAGCAGGACGGCGACGCCGTATCGGGCACGTTCTCGTCACACGCGGGCGACGGGACGGTGACGGGTGGGAACCTGAGCGGCAACACGCTCAAGGCCGTCGCCAAGCTAAAGGTCAAAGAGCAGATCATAGAACTGAAGCTGGAAGGTATCCTCGACGGCGACAAGCTGAACGGCAGCCTGATAGCCCTCGGGCTGCCGCCCTTCTCCTTCAAGGCGACGAGAGCCAAATAGCGAGCGGAGGGCCGCGCCGCGGCCCTCCTGCATTCCGGCTTACACGGAAGAGACGATGCCCGATCCCGCTTCCCTCATCACCCCGCAGGCCGACGGCCTTCTATATGGCGTCCGCCCGGAGGCCGCCGTCGCGGCCTTCAGAGAGCGCGCCGCGCGTTGGCGCGCGGGCGACCGGACGACCGGCGGAAGAAAACTCGGGCTGGTCGTCGAGGGCGGCGCGATGCGCGGCGTGTGCTCTGCCGGGGGCGTCGCGGCGCTGGCCCACCTCGGCCTCTCCGACTTCTTCGACGAGGTCTATGCCACCTCGGCCGGTGTCATGAATGCCGCATACTTCCTCTCGGGCCAGCCCGCCACGGGTCTCAGCGTCTACTTCGACAACTGCGCGACGCGGCTCTTCATTAACCCGCTGCGGTTTTGGAAAATGATCGACATCGACTATCTTTTCGACCGCGTGGTCACGGTCGAGAAGCCGCTCGACGTGGGGAGGATTCTCTCGTCCCGAACGAAATTTTTCGTCGCCCTCATCGATAAGAGCATCGGCGAAGGGCTGGTCGTCGATACACGCGCGACGCAGACGCCCCTGTTGAGCGTCCTGAAGGCCGCGACGGCTGTGCCCATTTTCTACAACCGAACCGTAGAGGTTGACGGCCGCCCTTGCATGGACGCCGGCCTCGCGATCCCTTTCCCGCTCGAACACGCGATAGCGAACGGCTGCACGGACATCCTCGTGCTCTTGACGCGCCCGGCCGATTTCATCACCGAGGCACCGGGCCGGGCGGCGCGGCGTATGTTCGACCTCATCTGCGCGCGCGGCCTCGAAGGGACGAGCAGGACTTTCGCCCTGCATCATGTGCGCGTGCAGACGGCGCGCGACCTGGCTGTGGGGCGCGGCCCGGCGCCACCCGGCGTTAACATCGCGACTGTCTGCATAGACCCTTCGGAGAGCGTCGGGCGCACGACCGTCAGGCGGGAGCTTCTGCGCGACGGCGCCCTGCGATACGGGCGCAAGGTGCTGCGCATGTTCGGCGCGGGCGCGGACGAGTGGGATCTGTCGCTGCTGTCAGACACGTGAAGCCGAATTGGGGCTGACAGGCCGGCTACCCTCCCGTCGCCTCAACCAACCGAGGCAGTGAGGTTGATGAAACAGAGAGCGCTTTTGTTGCTGTGCTTACTCTACCTGCTGGCCGGGCGGAGTCTGACGTCGCCCGGCCAGCAGCCTCAGCTCGTCGTCCAGACCGGGCATTCGTCGGAGGTCAAAAACGTCTGGCTGAGCCCGGACGAGAAAAGCCTCGTCAGCCTGAGCGACGAAAAACTTATCTTCTGGAACCTGCAAGATCGAACCATCAGGCGCGAGGTGAAGGACGTGGAGAAGTTCCACGTCTCGCCGAACAATAAGTATGTGGCTGCCCGCGAGAAGAACCGGACCCGGCTGAGCATCTGGGAATTGGAGACCGGGAACTCCTTATTCACCATACCGGCCTTCGTCGATTGGAATTTCAGTTCGAGCGGCGGCCTCATCATCAGCGGGCACCCGCTCGGCGTGGTGAGGATTTGGGACATCAAAGAGCTGAAGGTTTACGAGACCCGCCTCCCCCATCAAGAGTTGGTCAACGACTGCATCCTGAGGGAAGAAGGGTTGCTGGCCGTCTGCGCCACGGATGCCAATCAGGGCACCGTCTACCTCACGGACTTCAAGGCGAAAGACGACTGGCGCCAGATCGAAGAGATAGGCTCGTGGGGCGTCACGCCGGACGGCCGGTTCCTCATTACGCTGGACAGAGGCGGGAGGCTCGCGGGACGGGAGTTGAATAAGAGCCCGGGGGAGGTCGTCGCGGCTCAAACCTTCTCGGAAGAGGGCGTGTCGGTCTGGCGGCTCAGCCCACGGGGGCGTTATCTGTTCGCCTATGGGGAGAACCGGCAGAAGAATATTCTGGAGACGGCCACGGGCCGGGCCGCGTTCACTTTCATCAGGGAAGGCGGCGTAGAGTTCAGCGACGACGAAAAAATCCTCCGCGTCGGTGCGAGGTCGTACAGCGTCGAGGATGGCCGCTTCCTCCCGGAGTTCGAAATCCCCGGCCGGTACGAGCGGCTCTTTAGCCCGAACGGGAACATGCTTTTTCTCTACGAGCTTGACTCGCCCCGCAGCCTCTGGGACGTGACGCAGGGGCGCGCGGTTCTCTCGAAGCCGCGGGCGCCATATAACGCCTACGATTATCGAATAGACCGGACGAGCTACCCTTACCCCACCACCTTCTCGCCGAGCGGAAAATTCCTGGTCATCCGCGAGAGGAAGTACGTCAGCTCCATTGACGAACAGATCCGCGTCACGCTCTGGGACGCGCAGACCGGCGAGAAGACGCAAGTCTTCGAGTCGCACAAGCCGGCCCTCCAGCCCACCATGGGGTTCGGGGCGGGCGGGGACGGACGGCGCGGCACCTACGTCCCGATAAAGCTGAACACCCCCAATCAGCACGCGGCCGAAGAGAAGTTGGTCTTCAACCGCAAAGAGACCCTTCTCGTGGCCAGCGACGGGACGGGCAACATACACCTCTGGGACATCTCCAACCGAAAGAGGCTGTCCACCCTCAAGTCCCACTCCTCGGCCACGATGGCCTTCATCACGACGAAGGCCGAGGGGCTAAACGTCTTCGACACGCGCACCAGCTACCGCTTTTGGGACTTCGGCAGCGGCAACATCTCGGACAGCCTCGACTACAGCCTCCAGTACAACGCCAAAGGCGAGTACTCGGAAATCAGCGAAGGCCGAACCTACACGCTCAAAAACGCGCGCACCGGGAAGATAATTTTGCGTGAGGAGAGCGTCACTCACTGCGGCCTCAGTGAGAACACGGAAATCCTCGTCTGCTACCGGATGACGCCGGGAGTGAGGCCGGGGCAGAACGCCAACTGCTTCGACCTCATGGTTAGGAGCGTGAAGACGAAGGAGGTGCTCTTCGCGCGGAGCGGCACCGCCAGCGGGAACGTCAGTCCCGACGGAGCGTATGTTTGGGTGCATGAAAAGGCCGGGGAGAAATTCCGCGTTGAAGTTTTCGACCTGCGGACGAAGCGCGCCGTGCTAACCAGAGACGGCCTCGACAATTGGGACCGGGAGTTCAGCCCGAGTGGGAAGCATTTGGCGTTCATCACAAAGACGGCGGCGGAGACTTATCAAATCGACATTTGGGACTTAACGAAGGGCGTGAGCGTGTTCACACAGGGCGGCATCTGGTACAGCCACAGCTTCAGCCCGAGCGGCAAGTATCTCCGCATCAACAGAAAAGCCGGTGCCCAGACTCAGGTCGAAGTCTGGGACGTGGAAGCTAATCTCAATAAGCTGAAGGTCGTTCAAGAGAAGCCCTACGGCGGCGAGAACTATTGGAATGTTGGGTTCAGCGGGGATGGGAAATCCATCGTCCTCGCGCACGATACAGGAAGTATGTCGGCGGGCGGGAAAAGCTTTTCAAAATACACGCTGGAGTCTTGGGACATCGAGAGCCGAACTAGGACTTTCGTCGCGGAGGATATCTCTTACCACGACTTCAACGGCGACTGGAGCCAGCTGCTGGTCGAGTTCGACGACAGGCTGAAGTGGTGGGATTTTAAGAGCGGCGCGACCAAGGAGGTGAAGCTCACCCCGGCCACCTCCCCCCGGCGGAACGTCGGCCTGCACACCTCCCGCGTCAGCTCGAAGAATAACTACCGGGCGTTCTGGGAGCGCAAGGGGATGCGGGAATCAAGCACGGTCCTCCTCTGGGACACCGTCAAGAACAGGATTCACAGGCTCGAAGGCCATTCCTCGGTCATCACGTCCGCCAACTTCAGCGACGACGAGCGCTACGTGCTGACGAGCAGTGAGGACGGGACGATCAAGCTGTGGCTTGCCGACGGCGGTAGGCTGCTTTTGACCTTCGTCCTGCTGAACGAGAACGGCTGGCTGGTGACAACGCCCGAGGGGTTCTTCGACGGGACGCCCGACGCCTGGAAGCAGCTCGTCTGGCGTCTGGGCGAGAACGCCACCAGCCCGGTCGAGCTTTACTTCAACGACTTCTTTTATCCAAACCTTCTGCAAGACGTGCTCGCCGGCAAACCTCCGAAGGCACCAGCTGGCGCGGAACTGGGGGAGAAAGACCGTCGCCAGCCGCGCGTGAGTATTGTCTCCGTCAACGGGCAGACGAGGGCCCAGCTCGACGCCCGCCCCGACGACGCGCCCATGATTGACCGACGGACGGCGACGGTCTCCATCGAGGTCGCCGACAACCCCGAGCCGAGGAAACAGCTCGCGCACCGGGAGACCAGCGGCGCGCAGGACCTGCGCCTTTTCCGCAACGGCTCCCTGGTTAAAGTCTGGCACGACGACGTTTTCAAGTTAGGCCCGAGGGACGGCTGCGAACAGGTCGCCCAGCCTGCTGGGCCGCGACGCGTGCGCTGCACGGCGACCGTGCCAATCGTCGCGGACGCGAACAGCTTTACGGCCTACGCTTTCAATTCGAGCAACGTTAAGTCAAACGACGATTCGGTCTCCGTGAGGGGCACCGAGTCGCTGAAGAGGGACGGGGTGCTCTATGTCCTGGCGGTCGGGGTGAATAAATACGCCAATGCTGACTACAACCTTACCTTCGCCGTCCCCGACGTCAGGGACATCGGCGCGGCGATCAAGGCTGAACAGAAGAGACTTGCCGCCGACGCTGGGCTCAGGCAATACGCTAGGACGGCAATCGTGACGCTGGTGAATGAGCACGCGACCAAAGAGAACATCCTGCTCGCCCTGCGCCGTTTTTCGGAAGGCGAGGATGCCCGCGTCCCGGCCGACGCCCAAGGGCGGCTGAAGACGGAACTGTCCAAGATCAAGCCGGCGCAGCCCGAGGACGCCCTCATCATTTACTACGCTGGACATGGGACTTCGCAGGGCCGGAGGTTCTACCTCCTACCGCACAACTTCACGGGCGCGGGGCGGGACGCTCTGGAGTCGCAGGGCGTGTCGGATGTCGAACTCGACGGCGTGCTGGAGAGGGTCGACGCTGGGCGGATGTTGATGGTGATTGACGCCTGCCAGAGCGGGCAGGTTCTGGGCCGCGCCAACGAAGGACGCGCCCCGATGAACTCGAAAGGTCTGGCGCAGCTCGCCTACGACAAGGGCATGCTGATACTCACGGCGGCGCAGAGCCAGCAGGCCGCGCTCGAAGCCGTCCGCATCGGCTTGAAGGAGATCAGACACGGGCTCCTGACTTACGCGCTGTTGCAGGGGTTGGCCGGGGGCGCAGCCGACAGGGACGGCAACGGGCAGCTCTGGGAGCGCGAGTGGCTCGACTACGCCGTCGCGCAAGTCCCGCTCTTACAGATGGAGGCGATGAAGCAGCGGCACCTCGAAATCGAAAAGACGGGGCGGGGGGCGGAACTCCTCTATTTCAACGGCGACGACAAGAGTTCGAGCCCGGATGCCCGGAAGGTGCAAACGCCGCGAGTCTTCTACCGCCGCGAGGCCCAGTCCAACCCGATGATCGTCGCCAAACCCTGAAGGCCAGCCGACGCTGGCCGCTTACTTCCAATTCCCGATCAGGATGAAGGGTGACCAGTAGTAAGGATGCGCGTACGGCGCGTTGCCGTCCTTCGCGAAAGTGGGGTGCGCGTTGCCCACGCCGGCCGCCACGAGGAGTTCCGCGCCGCGCCGTGTGCTCTTGTCCGACGGCCGGTGCCTGCCGTACATCACGGCGAGTTGCGCGCGCCTGAGGGCCTCCGCCTTAGTCAGCACCTCCTCTTCGTAGCCCCTGTAGAACCTGACCATTAAGTCGCGCGTCGAATCGTCCGCCACCGACCAGAGCGTCGCGATCACCGCCTTCGCGCCCTGCTTCTGCGCGACCGCGCCGAAGCCCTCAATCTCGACGCCGTTCGCCGCCTCGCCGCCGGGCGTCGCCGTATTGCAGGCCGAGAGCACGATCAGCTCCACGTCGGCAAGCGACACGCCGCGCAGGTTCTCCACCGTGAACCGCTTCTGCTCGCCGCCGCCGAGCAGCAGGAACGAGTCCTTGTCGCTGCCGGGGTTGAGGCTGAAGTGGCTGGCGATGTGGACGACGGGGAACCTGCCCAAGGCATTCTCGAAGGCCGGGAGCGTGAACTTATCGTCCAAGAGCTTGCGACCTACCAGCACCCCGCGCTGGCAGACGGGCGCGGGCGAGACCGTCCGGGCCTGTGCGTCCGTGATGATACAGTCAAGTTCGTCGGGGACGGCCCTGAGCGGGGCGAAGCCCTCGACGGGCTTCGAGACGCCGACGCCCAGCGCGTTCCAACTCTGCCTGCCGGAGACAGGCAGCTCGATGGTGCGGGAACTCGCCAGCGTCAGTACGACGCTGGCAAAGCGCTCGGCGAGGTAGCCCCGCTCCCTGTCCCATAACGCCGCGGTCGGGACGTAGCGCAGCGTCCCGTCGAGGCTCCAGCCGATGGTGTCGGCTTTGACGCCGGCCAGGTCGGGCTCAATCGGCCTGACGAGGATGTCGTAGAGCTTCTGCCCGGCGGGCCGCGGGTCAACGCGCGGGTCGATCAGCGCCTGCCGAAACTCCGCAACGAGCCGGTTGACTTCCCTCTCGGAAACTTCAACCGTGTGCGCCCGTTGCGTGTCGGCCGTCGTCACGATGAGGTTCAGGCGGTCTTTGCCGACGATGGTCGAGACAATGACGGTGCGGTCGGCTTTGAGCCGCTTGAGCGCAGACTGCAAGCCGGAATCGATGACGGCGACGCGGCTGTCCCCCTCGCCGAACTTGGCCTTAAGCCCGTCGAGGAACTTCTGAAACGCAGTGACCGCGTCCTTGAGCTGCGCGCTCAGCTCGTCGTGGCGCGCCTGCTTCGGGAACAGCCCCTCTTCGTAATTCTTCCGCTCCACATCAAGCTCGGCGAACTCCTTCCCGATGGCGGTGACCTTATCCGCGAATTCGTCGTAGCGCCTCAGCGCCTCGCGCTCGCGCTCCGTCAGCGCGACCGTTTGCAGCAACTCCCTGGCGACCTTGTCGTCGCGGCGCAGGTAGGAGAAGACTTCCTCGTCTTTGAGCATAGCCAGAACCTGCTCGGCCTCCGAGATGCGGCCTTCGGCGACCATGATCTCCACCAGCTTGCGATAGGTCTGCTCGTTGTCCTTGACGAACTCGGCCTGCATCCGCTTGTCCACTTTAACGATCTCGCTGCGGGTGCTCTGGAAGAGGTTGACAGCCCGCTTGCCCATGAAGATCGCCAACGCGCTCTCGCCACCTCGCTCCCACGCCCGCATCAAGCCATCGAGAGCGGCAGCCTCCTCGTCGCGCGCCTTCACCTGCCGCGCGATGGAGAGCGCGGAGGTGAACTGCGCGCGTGCCAACTCAAAGTTCCCTTGCGCCAGATAGTCGAGGCCCAGTTCGCACCGGGCGCGGGCCTCGTACTTGGGCGTCTGGGTCACGTGCGCCAGCTCCACCGCCTCGGTGTGCAGGGCGACCGCCCGTTCAAACTGACCCAGTTCGCGCAACACCATCCCGTGGTAGTAGCTGAAAACCACCACGAGCCTGTCCCGCTTCAGCTCGCGCAGCTTGGGCAGTGATTCCTCGAACAGCGCAATGGCCTTGTCGTACCGCTTCATCCGCGAGTAGACTGCGCCGAGGTTGGCGGTTCCTAGCGCCATCACTTTACGCTGGTTGATTTTGCGGCCCAGTTTTTCCGCCGAGATGAGATACTCCTCGGCCCTCGGCAAGCTCCCGAGTCTCAGGTAAGCGACGCCGATGATGGTGAGGATGTTCTGCTCACTGTAATCGTCTTTCGTTTCGCGCGCGAGCCTAAGCGCCCGCTCGGCGTAATCGAAGGCTTTGTCGTACTGTCCGAGTTCGAGGTAGCAATGGGTGAATCCCTGGTAGGTGCTTAGCTGCCCTTCAAGCCTTTGTTGCTCGTCCTTCAGTCCGGGCAGCAGCGCGAGCGCGCCGTCGAACGTCTGGAGGGCCTTGTCGTACTGGCCAAGCTCTGCCTGCGCCGTACCGATGTTCCGCAACAACATCGCTTCGAGAGACCTGTCCTTCATTTCGCGGCTGAGCCTTAAGGCCTGCTCCATGTCCCGGAGCGCGGCCGCGGTCTGGCTCAGGAGGTAGAGGGCGTGACCGCGCAAGCTGATGGCCGTACACTCCACGGCGATGTTTTTCGACTCGCGTAGGTAGCCTAAGGACTGTCGGATGTGTTCGAGGGCTTCTCTGGGCTGTTCCTGATCCACGTAACGCCAAGCGGCGGCGACGTGCTCGAAGGCTTCGGCGTCCCTCTTATTCAGCTTCTGGTAGATAGCTAGCGCCTGCCTGGAGCAGTCCAGCGCCCGGTCGATCTGCTTCGCACTTTCAAAGACCCACCCCAGGGCAGAGAGCGTCTGCGCCTCTTCGAGCGGGGCGGCTAGCTCGCGCCAGATGCTCACGGCCTTTTCGTAGAACTGGATCGAACGCTCGTACTCTTTGCCCTTGTTCAGCTCGGCGGCGGCGGCGATGAGCCCGCCCACGATGAGACGCTTCTCCGCATCGCTGGTCAGCCGGTTGCCGTAGGTGACCGCATATCTCCCGCGGGCGGCACCGTCGGCCGCGACGACAGCCAGCCAGTGCAACCCGTCGGCGGCCGTCAGGTCGTACAAAAGCTCTGTGCCTGAGCCGCCCTTCTGATTGTCAACTCTGATGAGCTTGCCCTGCGCGTTGAGGAGGCCAACGACGACTTCGGCTCCCTTCTGCTCGACCGAGACCCGGAGCAGGTCGTCGCGCTTGAGCGTCACTTTGTAGAAATGTCTTTCGCCACTGGCTATCTCGCGCTCCAGCGTCTCGCCGGGCGGTAAGTCGCGTGCGGCCTCCGCGCTCTGCCCGCGGGCAGCGACGGCCGCGCCAAGCACGAGGAGAATCAGACAGGCGTGTCGTCCGGCGTTCGCGCCCCGACCTATGTCCCTCATCGCGGCACCTCCTACTTCACCGATGGGAAAGGGCTAATGTTCGCGCGCGGCCGTCGGCTCTGGTCGCGGCTCAGGCACCGGCCGCTTCATCTCTCAAAGTTCGACCGGCCTGAGTGGACAAAGACGAAATCGCCGTCGCTGTTGCTGAGCCGGCCCTTCTGCGGCTCGGGCGTCAGCTTGTCAATGAAGGGGATGATCTCGGAGGTGATGAGGACGTTATCCTCGCCGCCGCCCGTTCGCAGCGCGCCGAGGAAGGCATCGGCGAAGGGCGAGTGGCTACTCAATGTCCCGTCCGGCCTTCGCCAACTGTCGAAGACCGGCTTGTCACCCGAGGTCAGAATCACCCGCGCGCGGTTCTTCATTTTGCGCTTTGCGTAGACGCCCGTGGGGAGTTCGGCCTGCGGCCCGACTTCGTACACGGCGTTGACGAACGAGGCGCCGGGACGGAGGGCGGGCGGGCGCGAGAGCCGCGCGAACGGTTGAAGCCCGCGCGGCCCGGCGGCCACCTCCTGAATCAACTGAACGCTCGGCTGCCAGACCTGTCCGGCGTAACAGGCGTCGAAGACCACCATGATGTGGCTGATCTTGATCCTGTCCACCGCGTTCAGCACGCCGTCCAGAGAGACGAACTGACCCTCGTTGGCACGTTTGAGCGGGTGGGGCGAGTCTTTGCCGACGTAGAACCCTTTGTTGTAGGTGTCGGCCACGCCGTGCCCGGCGAAGAAGATGAAGAGCTGGTCGTCGGGTCTGCGGGCCTCCCTCTTCTGATACTCCTCGATGGCGTCGTAAATCTCCTGCGTCGTCAAATCCCGCTTGATGACCGTTTCCTTGAAGCCGTAGCGCGTCCTGAGTTCAGCGGCGATGGCCTCCACATCGTTGCGCGGGTTCTTGAGCGTCGGCCAGCCGGGGTTGTCATAATTCTGGTTGGCGAACAGGAGCGCGTAGTCGTCGCCGTCGCGGGAGGGCTCGCCGGGCGGCGACGCGGCCCCCGCCAGCCCCGCGCGAGTCCGCCCCGCGTCTGCCCTCGTGCCGCCCCGCTCCGCCTCCCGTCGCCTCCGGGCCTCCATCTCTCTAAGCCCTTTGTCCGCGTGCCCGACCGTGAAGCGGCCGCGGCTCGCCGTCTGTATATGGAAATTTCCGTTCGCGTATCTTGCCGAGTACTGAATCCCGCCGCAGTAGGCGTAAGCCTCCAACTCGGCCGAAGTAACAACTCCGTTGTCGTCGAAATCGGCCTTACCCCTCAGCCCGTTCAACAACACTGAAGTCACGGAGCCGTGCCCTACCTCCTCAATCTCATACGAGAGGGTGTCGGTGCCGACCATCAGGAAGTCGTCTTTCAGGATGCGCTTGACGTTGGGGTCTTGCTCGATGAAAGCCTGCGTCGCCTGTTCGTACCCGACCGACGACTCGCAGGAATCCAGCACGATGAGCTTCGACCTGGCCCGAATCTTCCTGAAGTACGACTGCAAGCGGCCGACGGGGATGAGGGTCTGCTCCTTCGCCTCCACGTTGAAGTCGTAAGGCACCAGGGAGAACTCGCCCTTCGAGAAGTGCGTCCCGCCCATCCCCGCAAAGGCAAAGATGAACACGTCGTCCGAGCCGATCTCCTGCGTGAGTGAGTCCAGCGTGGCTAGAATCGCGTCGCGCCGCGCCTGCTGATCGAGCAGCGTGACCCGCTTGACCTTCACAAACAACCCCTGCCCCCGCCTCTCGAACTCGTCGGCCAGTGTGACGGCGTCTTTTTTGGAGAAACGAAGATTCACCAGTTGGCCTTTGGAGAGTGAATAGTCGTCAATGCCGACGGTGAAGATGTAAAGATTTCGCTTCGGCGTGAAGAAAACGACGCCCCCCCGCGCCTCGGCTGGCGGCGGGTAGAGGGCGACGGCGGCCAGCGCCGACAGGAAGAATTTTTTCAGGGAGCTTCGCCACATGTGTGTCCTCCCGGCCGGTTGGTGTCCCGGCGCAGTTGAAGTCGGTTCAGCGGCGGCGGGTCGCCGGCCTCGGTCTGGAGGCGGGCGGTACGGCGCGCAGCGCGGCCGCAGGCTCTACGCGGCCGTAGCCGAGACGCTCGTCGTTGACGGCGCGGCCGTCGGTCGTGCGCCCGCTCGCCGTCTTGATGAGAATCTGTTTGATCTGCTCGGCCTTCAGGTTCGGGTTCTTCTGGAGCATGAGGGCGACGAGGCCGGTGACGAAGGGGGCCGCGGCGCTCGTGCCCGACCAGGCGAGATGGCTACCGCCGCGCGTGACGAAGGTCTTCCGCTGTCCTTCGTCGGCCACCATGCTGCCCTTGCAGCCGCCGTTCTCGGGGGCGCTGAATCGTGAGAGCGCGGCCAGCGTGTACCGGCCCGGCGCGACGACCTCTGGCTTGGTGAGGCCATCCCGGCGAGGGCCCGGACTTGAGTAGTCCGAGATCTCGCCCGCGCTCAGGTTGAAGCGCGAGATGCGTCCGACCTCGTTCTCCCACTCGGAGCGGAAGTCAATCGAGCCCACCGTTATCACGCCCGAGGCGTTGCCGGGCGACGAGACCATGTGGCGCTTCTCCGCGCCGAGTCCGAAGCTCCCGCCGTCCGCGTCGGGCAAGTAGAGACTGAACCTCCCGTCGGGGACGTTCGCAGTCGCGCCGAAGCCGAAGAACAGGTATTGGCCTGCCGGCAGTTGCATGACCAAGGTGTCGCTCGCGCCCTGTCCCGCCGGCCGCGTGCTCTGTAAGAACTGCTTGAAGCTGGCCTCGTCGGCGACCGGCGCTTCCGTCTCGATCCTGACCTTGCCGTCAGTCTTGTGGACGAAAACCCCGACGGGCTTCCCGTCGCGTCCCAGAAAGAGCCGGTTCGTGCCGCGGAAGAAGAGCCCCCAGTCGTCGCGCGCGGCGAAGCTGCCCAGCAGCAGTGAGGGCTGGCTCAGGTTCGCCTCAATCGGCTGGCTGGCGACATCCACCTGCTCGGGGCGGCGCGGGCCGAACCTCCCGCCCGCGTGGAGGCTCTGGCGCCCCTCGTTGCCCGCCGCGACCACCACCGGCACGCCGAGCCCCCCGGCCGCGTCGGCGATTGCATCGAGCAGCCGCTCCTCCTCGCTGCCGCCGTCGTGCGCGTTGTAGTGAGAGCCGAGGCTGAGGTTGATGACGGCCGACCGCTTCAACTGTCTGGCCTGAGCAGCGGCCCAGTAAGCGCCGACGGCCGCGAGGACTGAGACAGATTTCTCGCAGTCGCCGACCTTGACCACGATAAGGTCTGCGCCCGGCGCGACCCCTTGATAAACAGAGGACAGGGCCCCGGCCGCCCCGCGTCCGCTGCCGGCCGCCGTCCCGGCGACCGCCGTGCCGTGCCCGACCTTGTCCGTCGAGTTGACCCTGCCCTGCCCCTTCAAAGCTGCGTTGAGCTGTGCGGCCGTGTAGACCGTCCCCGGCAGCGGCTCTGCTCCCTCACCGAGCGTCGGCGGCGACGTGCCGACCGTCCCGGCCGAAACCCGCCAAGAGTCGTCCGTCAAGTCCCAGAGCAGCAGCACGCGGGTCGTCCCGTCCGCGCGTATGAAGTCCGGGTGCGTCCAGTCGATGCCACTGTCAACCACGCCGACGATCACGCCCTCGCCCGTCAAACGCTGCCTGTCGAACTCACCCGGCGCGACCGGCTCTTCGCCGCCGCGCGCGGGAAAGTCAAACATCGGCGCGTCACGCGAAGGCGGCGGGGCGGGCATGCCGAGCGGCTTTAACAACCCGACGCGCTTGACGGCGGCGCTCCTGCTCAAGGCCGACAAAGCCGAGACCGGCGCGCGCGCGTAGACGGTGCTGCCCAGACGGAAATAGACCTTAGCCCCGGCCCTGCGTAAGTCTTCAGCCTTCGTCTGCGGCGTGACCTCGACGACGATGTGGACGAGGGGGTTGTCCGTCGCGCCCTCGATGCCGAAAATCTCGCCGAGCTGCTTTGCGGTGTAACCGCCGACGCCGTCTTCCCTGGCCCCGGCCTCGCCACCGCGCGTCGGGGCGAACTGCTCGCTCAGGACTTGTAGCTCGGGCGCGAGCTTATCTGCGGACGAAGGCTCGCGCGCGTCGGGGCCTTCGCCGCGCTCGCCCGCAGGGTACTTCGGCGGCCTCCGGTCGAGCGGGAGCGACTGCCCCCAGACGCACGCCGCGAGGCAGATGATAAGGACTTTGGCCGCGAGCGCGCGGCCCATTAAACCCGACCGCCCTTCCCAGGCGACCGGCGCATGTTTAAGCGTTCGTCTCACGAGTTCCTCGGAGAGTTCAAATATCGCCGGGACGGCGGCAGGCGGCGACCCAAGGCGAAGCAGACGGGGAGGGTGTCGCCCGCGCCCTCCCCGGCCGCGAGCCACGCCTCACGGATCCATCTTGAAGTAGATGTACTGGCCGCTAAGGCAGGTGTAATCCTTCGGCCCCCAGTACAGGTAGCTCCCGTCGTCGAAGTCGGCGCGCGCGTAGACCCTCGTCGGCCCCGGGAGCGTGAACGTGGTGCCGTCGCCGTAAGGGCCGACGAGACCGCGGTACGTGCCATCGACGAAGACCTTGATCCGCCACTGCGTGTAGTTGTCGAACGCGACACGGCAGAGCCGTCCCGCGCCGCGCGCGTCGGACTTGCCGCCCTTGCTCTCCGGCCCGACGGCCTCCTGGCCGGCGGTGTTGACTTGGCTCTCTTCCTTGATGTTCGGATCGACGGAGGAGCCGCGCTCCGTCACCTTCGTTGACTTTAATACGAAGGTCTGGTCTTTCTTCTGGGTACTGCGCTTCTGCGTCGTCGCGCCGCGTCTGGTCTGCGCACTGGCGGCCTGCGGCACCGCCGGGAGCAGGAGCGCGAACGTCGCCAGAATCAACAGCCATGTTTTTGCTCTCATATCTTCACCTTCCCTCTTTTGAGTTTGACGAACTGTCCGAACCAGTTGTGCGTTGGCTACCACGGCGGAAGCGTCTCGGCGGCATCCGCCCGAATAAGACAAGGACTACTTCCCTCTGACAAAGAAAGTGAAGGAGCTGGTCGCCCACGAGGGCGGGGCCGAGGCGGCCAGAGGCGAGCGCGTGCCCGTTTTCGCCGCCCGCAGGATTTTGCCGAGCGGGCTGTCGGCCGCGTTGCCGCCTCGCCCACTCAGTCCCGCGTCGCGCCGGATCAGCTCCTCGTCGATGAGCGGCGTGAAGTCCGTCGGCTCGATGGTGGCGATGGCGCGGAAGCTCTCTTCACCGAGCGGCTCCGTGACGACGAAGACGTAAGGGATGGGGAGCCTGACCGTGCTGCCGCGCTTGATTAAGTTGTCCGGCGTCCCGGCCACCGTCTGCGGGAAGCCGGGGCCGATCTTCCCGTCCGAGCGCAGGTTGAGGATCGTGACGTAGACGTCCAACTCTCCCTGATTCTCGACTTCGAGCATGAAGTGGTCGCCGAGCTTGAACTCGGGCATCCCGCCGGCGTTGCGCTGCACGACGGCGCGCGGCGTCGCGGCGACGACCCGCCCCGCGGCGTCGAGCTTCACGTCTACCGGAATCAGGCGTAGGTCTATCTTCAGGCGCGGGTCTTCGTTGTCCTTGAGACTCTTGATGGTGCGGAAGCGGTTCTCACGCTCCAGCGCCATCTTGATTTGCGCCGTCAGGTCCTCGCCCTCCGCGATGGTGTCGAGGGTCGTGCCGTCCTTGCGCTCCATCACGAGCCCGCGGAAGCCTGTCGGTACGACCCTGTCCCTCACTTCCCTCTCGCCCGCCGGGTAGACCTTCACGTCGTAGGCTTCGCCGCGCAGGCTCTCGTCCACCCTGGCCTCGGTGAACTCCGCGAGGTCGAAGCTCTCGCCGCCGCGGGCGTTATTCCTGACGAAGGCCGCCGAGACGGCGTCGCCGCCCTTGACCCGGCGCACGTCCTGCAAGACGACCTTCAGCGCCGTCTCTTCGTAGAAGTGTTGCGTCTCGAAGGCGCGGGCGGTACGGAGCTTGTCGGCTTCGACCGAGCGGTCGAGTTTGAGGACGGAGCTGGTCGCGCCCGTCTCCACCAGCTCGCCCTCGGCCAGCTTCAACGCGCCCTTATCCTGCGGGTCTTTCGTCCCGGCCGCGTAGAGCGCGTAGCGCGACTTCGCCGTCGCCCCCAGCAGCCTGCCCGTCTGTAGAATGACCTTGTCGGTGCTCTTCGCCGCGACGGCCGGCCTGACGGCGACGTACCGCTCCTGACGGACGGCCGTGCCGTCGAAGACCAGCTCATCGAACGAGCCTTCGAGCTGCGGGTTCTGGTCGCCGCGCTTCGAGGTGATGATGTCGTTGATGCGCTCGAATAAATCCCTGTAGGTCGTCCGCGGGGTGGCCTCGTTGAGGGCCTTGACGAGAGCCAACGTGTAGATGCCCATCCGCCGCTTGTCGTCGTAGTCCGTCTCCTTGGCCGTCTGGCGCGGACTGGAGGCGGCGAGGAAGATGTAGTCCTTGGAGTAGGAGGCTTGCTTGTCTCGCAGCCCGCTGGGGCTCTCCCCCTCGGGCTTGTCGGCATCCCCGCCGCCGCCGCGCACGGCATAATCGCCGCGCGTGGCAGTGCCGGAGTAGCAACTGTCGATGGAGACCGTGACGTTGCCCGGCTCTTTCTTCTTCAGCTCGTCGAGGATTTTGCCTATCTCGTCGTCGCGGATGTTCCTGGAGTAATCCTTCTTCGAGACGTAGTCGAACGGGATGAGCGACTCGTCCTTGCCGTCAATCTCATCGCCGTTGTCGTCGGGAATCGAGTCGCCGTGGCCCGAGTAGTGTAAGAAAACCACGTCGCCCTTCGCCGTCTGCGCCGCCACCTTACGCAACTCTGAAAGGATGCCCTCCTTGGTCGCCTTCTCGTCGCGCAGCACGACAATGTCCGTAAACTTGAACTTCTCGGCCAACACCTGCTGTAAGAGTTCGAGGTCAAGTTCGGTGCTCAGGTTCCTCCACTCGTCCGCGGCACCCTTCCGCTGGTATTTGGAGATGCCGACGAGCACGGCACGCTTGCGCGGCGTCCCGGCCTCGCGCGCGGCCGGCACCTGACCCGGCAGCGTCGCGGCCGCCCCGGGCCACGAGGACGCGACGGCGAGGGCCGCGAGCAGGCTCACTCCGAAGCCTGCGTATGTTCTGCGACGTAGCTTCATTGACCTGTCCCTCCGTTTGTGAGTGAAGCGATTCGGAAAAAGGTTACAAATGGCCCTGTCGTTCTACAGACAGGGTCGCCCAACACTGCGACGGCGCAGAGCCGTCGGCGCGTATAGGTCAATTACCTCCAGTTGCCGATGAGCGTAAAGGCCGACCAGAAGTAGGGGTGCGAGTACGGCTTCGACTTATCGAAGGGGAAGGCGGGCTGGCCGGGGTTTTGCGCGGCCACGACGGACAGCTCCGCCCCGCGGTCGCGCCCCTCCTCCTTCCCCGCGGCCGGCGCAAGCCGCCCCTCGATCATCGAGCGCTGGGCCTGTTGGAGGGCGGCGGCCTTCGTCAGGCGCGGGTTCTCTTTGCGCAGCCGGTAGAACTCGCTCATCAGGACCGAAGTGCTCTCGTCGGCCACGCCCCACAACGTCGCCAAGACGGCCATCGCGCCGGTCTCCTGTGCGACGACGCCGAAACTTTCGACCTCCGCCCCGTCGGCGTTGGGCTCGCCGACCGCCGTGTCACAGGCCGAGAGCGTCAGCAGTTCGACCCCCTTAAACGCGAGTTGGGGCGAGGTCTTAATCTTATCCAGCGTGAGCATGTTGCCGTCGCCGAGGAGCAAGAACGATTTCGTCGGGTCGCCGGGTCGGAAGGAAAAATGCGAGGCGATGTGGACGACCTTGTAGCGCCTGCCCAGACCCTCCTTGAGCGACGCCTCGGTGAAGGTCGCGTCCAGCAAACGCCGGCCCGGCAGAACGCCGACCTCCACCTCGGTCGAAGTTTCGTCGCGGACGATGGCCCGCAACTCCGCGCGCGCACCGGGCAGCTCGGCGAAGCGGAGCGAGCGGTTGCTCCCGTCGGGTTCGAGAAGGCTAACCTCCCTCGGCTCGCTCACGCCCAGCCCCAGCACGCGCCAGTTGTTAGTCGGCCGCTCGCCGAGCCGCGTCCGGCTGGCTAAAGTGATGACGACGTTCTGGTACTTCTCGCCGAGGTAGCGCTCTCCGTCCCACAGCGCGGCGAGCGGGACGTAGCGCAATGTGTCGTCCAGAGACCACAGCAGCGTCCCGGCCTTCGCGGCGTCGAGATGCTTCTCGACCGGCTTGACGATGATGTCGTACAGTTCTTTGCCCAGAGGTCTGGGGTCGAGCCTCGGGTTCTGGACGGCCTGGCGGAAGGCCGCGATCTTCTGGCGCAACTCCGCGGCCTTAATTTCCGTCTTGCCGTCTGTCTGCACTTCGGGCGTCGTCAGGATGACGCGGTAACGGTCTTCGCCGAGCACGGTGTAGAGTGCGGCGACGCCCCCCATGCCCGACTCGGAGCGCCACCGGCTAAGGTCGGCTCGCAGTCCGCTGTTCTCGTCTTTTATCCTGCCCCCTTTCGGCGTCTTGCGGAACTCTTTAGCGAGTTGGCGCAGGAAGACTTCGAAGAGGCGGTTTGCCTCCGCCAGCCTCTGGTCGAGTTCGTCGAGCCGCTGCTGTTCCTCGGCAGTTAGAGAGGCACCTTCCGGCAGAATGTTTCGCTTCTCTTCGAGCGCGGCGTAGTCAGCGCCGAGGGCGGCAAGGCCACCGGAGATTTCTTCGTACCTTTTAAGGGCGGCGGCCTCCTCCGCGTTCAGGTCGGCGCGCTCGGCGAGTTTCGCAGCCTCCGCGTCGTCCCGCCGGACGAACCTGAAGTACTCGTCCTCCTTGAGCATCCGCAGAACCTGTTCGGCCTCCGGCAGACGCCCCGCCTCGATCAGCCAATCCGCCAGCCGCCGGTAGGGCTTCTGACTCTTCTCCAGGTAGCCGCGCTGCGCCTGCCGGTCGAGATTCTTCAGACGCTGCCGCTCGCTCTGGATGGCGTTGACGGCCTGCTTCTCGTAGAAGATAGCCAGCCTGCGATTGCCGAGCCCGTCCTGCGCGCGCGCCATTAAGTTCAACGCGCCGGCGTAACCAACGAAAAGGTTATTCTTGTCCGCGCCGAGTGACTGGTAGAGCAGCAGGGCTTCCGTGGCGTTCTGCAAGGCGTCCGGCCAGCGCTTCAACTGGAGGTTGACGGCGGCGAGACTGGATAAATCACCGGCCAAGTCGCTCTTCCCCGGGAGCAGGCGGCTGACCACCAGCGTCTGTTTGTAATAATCCAGCGCCTCCGGCCATTTCTCCTGCCGTTCATACGTGCTGCCGATGAAAGATAGAGACAGTCGGATCGCGTTCTGATTTCCCGTCGCGCGCGCAGAAGCCAGGGATTTTTCAAAATGCTCGCGCCCCTTTTCATTGTCTCCCAGTATTGTGTAAATATTCCCGATGCCGATTGACCTGTTCCATTCAAACTGATCCTTGTGGAAAACAGCTACGTTGGATGGCCCGCCTTTGTGTTCCGGCAGGGACATCGCCGACCTTTCTCTCATCGCCGACTGCATGTAGTCGTCAGATAGGAGGATGGCCAACTGGCGGTTGAAATACTCACGGGCCTTCTGCTCGTCATTGACGTTGAAGTAGCTGAGACCGATCATCCCCAACACGCTTGCTTGTTCTGCTTTGTCTCCAAGTTCTTCGTAAATCTTCAGCGCCTCATCCCAGGCTCTGCGAGCTTTACCGTAATCCAACTGCTGGGAGTAAACATTCCCTATCTGGAGTAGTATTAACGCCGCCGAACTCTTCTGGTCGGGGAGCCTTCTGAAAATCGTCAGCGCCAGCTCGAAGCGCTCGACGGCTTTGTTACGGTCGTCAAGATCGAGGTAACTTTGTGCCGTCGTCTGCAAGGTTTGGGCTTCCTGGTACTCGGCGTAGGCGCGGTATTTCTCATGTTCGCGCTGAACTTCGCGCCACAGTGTCAGAGCCTGGTCGCCATACGAGAGTCCTTCTTGCGGTTTATCCAGCCTGCTGGTGAGGGTTGAGCTGATAGCGGTGAGCGTGCTTGCCTCAAGTGCTTTAACGGGGATGTAAGAGGCGAGTGCTTTACTCGCCATAATCTCCGGGTCTTGTCGCACCTCTCGGATCACCGATATGGCCTGTCTGTTGTAATTCACGCTCTCCTGCGACTCCCTCAGGGCGTCATGTGTATTGCCGATACCCCTGAGCGCATTCAATTCATCCATCTTCGCATTTACTTTCAACTCGGCCTTGACATCTTTTGTGACAATATCGCTCAGGTCTTCTTCGTCGAGCCTCTTGAAGAATTTGCGGGCGGCCTCAAGACCTTCCATATACTTGGCCCGCGCAGCCAGCACGGAATCCCGTCTGCCTTCACGTATAAGTTTGTTCCCTTCCGCATTGAGGGAGTTTGGAGCAGCGAGTTCGGCGACTAACTCCATCGTTCTCACTTGCCGTCCTGTTAAGGCCGCCAGGTAGCTGTCTTCCAATTCGCGCCAACCATTTAACGCCTCCCCAAGCCTTGTGACTGCCGTCCCTGCTTGCCCTTGAATACTTCTCGCCGCCAAGCCTTCGACGAATAGGCGCTCCACCTCGACGCGCCGCCTGTCAACGGCCGTCGCCGCGCGCGGGTTTTCCCGCCAGATGGTGTAAGCACTCTTTTCCGCCTTGGCATCCAGGGTGCTCACTTCAAGCGTGAACCTCCCCGGCCCTTCCGTGATGAACGAGAGCGTCTCCGGCCCCTCTTTGCCGTTCGGGCTATCCATCGTCGCCACGACGGCACCGCCCGCGTCGAGCAGCCTGAGCTTCACGTCGAGCCCCTTCTGCTCGACGCGCGCTTGAAAGAATTCGCCGGCGCGCAGCTCGAAGCCGTAGACGTGCGCCTCTGCGCCCGTCATCTCGCGCTCAAGCGTCTGGCCCGGCGGGAGCGGCTGCGGCACGGCCGGCGTCTGGCCAGCGGCGGCGAACGAGGCCAGCAGCACAGAGAGGAGAGTCAACATCGTGAGAGTCGTGCGTCCTAGTTGCTTCCGAGACATGGTTCAAGCCTCCGCGATATGATTCAGTTCAGCGCCAGTTGCCGATGAGCACGAACGGAGCCCAGTAGTACGGGTGCGCGTAAGGGCTCGACCTATCGGACGGGAACTTCGGCTGTTCGTTATCCGCTCGCGCTGCCCCAGCAAGCTCCGACCCGCGACCGCTCCCGCTGCCCCCGCCCGCCGCCGGGGACAACCTACCGTCGATCATTGACCGCTGCGCCAGTTGCAGGGCGGCGGCTTTCGTCAGTCTCGGGTCGGCTTTGAGCCGGCGGTAAAATTCCACCATCAGGTCGCGCGTGCTGGGGTCGGCCACAGGCCATAAGGTCGCCATCACAGCCATCGCCCCTTGCTCCTGCGCAATCATGCCGAAGCTCTCAATCTCTTCACCGTTTAAGCCGGTGTTGCCCGTCGCCGTGTCGCACGCCGAGAGTGTCAGCAGTTCCACGCCGTCGAAGATCGTGCCCTCGCCCCTAAGATCGGCTATCGTCAGCTTTCGCTGTTCGCCGCCGCCCAGGAGCAGAAACGATTCGGTATCTTTGCCGCGCAGGCTGAAATGGCTGGCAATATGTACCATCGGGTATCGGCCCATGTGGCGCCTGAAGGCCGCGTAATTGAACTGCTCGTCCTGCAGGCGCTTGCCCGGTACAACTCCGCTCTCCGTCGGCTGCTCGCGGATGATCCCGCGCAGCTCCTCCGGCACGGCATCCAGCGCCAGGAAGTTTTCAAACGACTTTGAGACGCCGAGGCCGAGCGCTTGCCAGCTGGCCCTGGCCGCGGGCTGATGCTCCAGAGTTGTGCGGCTCGCCAGCGTAATGACGACGTTCGCGAAGCGCTCGGCCAGATAGCCTTTCTCCTTGTCATAAAGGGCCGCCACCGGCACGTAGCGCAGCGCGCCGTCCAAAGACCAGAGCAGCGTCTTCGCGCCCGCGCCCTTGAGATCGCCTTCGATTGCCTTGACCAAGAGGTTGTAGAGCTGCTGGCCGCTGGGTCGCGGGTCAACGCAGGCGCACCCGTTCCTGACCGCCCGGCGGAACTCGCCGATCAACTGGTTGAGCTTAGCCTCGGGGATGTCGATAGTGTGGGCGCGCTGCGTGTCGGCGGTGGTGACGATGAGGTTGAGGCGGTCTTTGCCCGTGATCGTCGAGATGACGACGACGCCCTTCGCATTCCACCGTTTAAGGTCTTTCTGCAAGCCGGATTCGACCTGTTGGACGCGCACATTCTCTTTGCCGAACTCGGCCTCCAGCTCTTTGAGGAAGAGGCGGAATGTCTCTCTGCCGGCTTTTAAGAGACCTTCCACCTCGTCGAGCCGCGCCTGTTTGGGAAAGGGTTGATCCGGGGGGGAGTGCTTGCTTTCGGCTTCGAGCGCGGCGGCCTCGGCGCCGAGGCGGGTCAGTTGGTCGGCAATCTCGTCGTAGCGCTTGAGGTATACCTCCTCCGCGCTGTTAGGTTCGACGCGCCTGAGCAGGGCGGAGGCGACCTTGTCGTTGCGGCGGACGAACTGGAAAAATTCCTCCTCCTTGAGCATCTCCAGCACCTGCTCGGCCTCGGGCAGACGCCCCTCCTCGATCAGCCAGTCGGCCAGACGGCGGTAGTGCTTCTCCTTCTTTTCGAGAAATCCTTTCTGCGAGGCGGCGTCGAGGCTTTGCAGTCGTTGCCGCTCGTTCTGGATGGCGTTGACGCCCTGCTTGCCGTAGAAGATTGCCAGCCGGCGGTCGCCGAGTGCGTAGTGCGAGCGGCCCAGCTCGTTCAACAGCGAGCTCAGCGAGATGGTGAAGGCGCCGTCCCTGCCGACTCCGACCGCGCGGTATAGCAGCATAGCCTCGTTCTGATACTTCAGGGCCTCCTCCGGCCGCCCGGCCTCCAACAAGACCCAACCTAAGTCTGTTAAATCGTCAGCGATGGTCTCCTGCTCGGCGCCCGCGCGGCTGATCTCAAGCGCCTGCCGGTAGAACTCGACGCCTTTCCCCCCCTCTCCCAGCTTCGCGTGACAGTAGCCGATGGACGCCAGGGTCAACCTGATCGAATTCGGCTCCGCGCTGGCGCGCGCCAGGGGCAGGGCTTTCTCGTAATACTCTTTCGCCTTTTGATACTCCTCCAGGAATCTGTAGGCGGAGGCGATAGTCACCAGCCGCCTCTCCTCAATGAACGCGTCGATCTTTTCATGCCAGATTCCCGTGTTAACGAACGCATAGCGCTTCTGCTTATAATTCTCGTTGAAGCCGGGGCTTTCCAGGAGGGAGATGACACGAGCGAAGTGTTCGCGCACCTTCGGCTGATCGCCGAGCGTGTAGTAAATCATCCCGAGGTAATGCAAGGCGCTGGACTGCCCCTGCCTGTCGTCGAGCGCCCGGTAAATCTCTAGCCCTCGGTTCGCGCTGTCGAGCGCCGCTTGGTAGTCCAGGTCGAGGAACTGGTAGTTAGCCATCTGGAGCAGGCCGCCCGCCACGTCGCCCTGCCGGTCGGGTAGTGTCCGGTAGATGTCAACCCCGGCTGAGATGGACTCCACGGCCTTCTTCTTATCCTTCGACATCTTCCCGTAAATCATCCCCAGGTTGACCAGTACCATGGCCTCTTCCCGCCTGTACTGCGGGTCGCGGCTCTCCTCGTAGAGCGCGCGGTAAGCCTCAAGCCCCCGGATCATGTACCCGACGGCCGCCTCGGTCTGGCCGAGACGTTGATCGAGCGACTGGGCGATCTGGACGAAGGTGCCCGCCCCTAGCGGCCTGATGGCCAGCGCCTGCTTTCGCAGCTCCGGCGTCGCTGTGAAGTTTTTGTCGGAGGTGATTTCCTCGTAGACGGCTGCGGCCTGCGACAGGTACTCGATGTATTTCTGCCACTCGCCGAGGTTGAAGTGGGTCTGGGAGATCACGTTGAGAGAGACGCCGATGCCGATTTTCGCAAAGAGCTGAAATTGCTTTAAGCTTTTCAAAAGCTCTTCAGCCGTCTCGCCCGACGAGCGTATTTTTTCCACCGTGGCGGCATCGGACGCTTTTGCGCTCAGCGAGCGAAAAACTGAAAGGGCAGCTTCGGCCTTCTCTCTTGCGGCCAGAGAGTCAGCTTTTGATTTGGTCATCAAGACTTGCGCTTCACTTAAAGTTTTCTGGCCGGTGGCGAGATCATTTCCTAACTGCTGAAACACCGCGGCGCTCTCCGGCGGCAGTGGGACAGCTTGTTTAAACTGTTGCGCGGTCAGTTCTTTCAGATAGTCATCTTTCAATTCTTCCCACCCTGCCAAAGCCTCTTTCAGTTTCTTAACAGCTACCTCTTGCTGCCCCTCCTTACTGCGCGCCATCATCCCTTCAACAAACACACGCTCGACTTCGACCCGCCGCCTGTCCTGTGCGGTAGCTGCTCGCGCGGCCTCACGCCGGATGAAATAGGTCCCCTTTTCGGCTGCCTCATCGAAGCCGCCGACCTCCAGCGTGTAGACGCCCGCCTGTGCGACGACGAAGGAGAGCGTCTCCGGCCCCTCTTTGCCGTTCGGGCTATCCATCGTCGCCACGACGGCTCCGCCCTCGCTCAGCAGCCTGAGCGTCACGTCCACACCCTTCTGCTCGGCGCGGACTTGTAAAAACTCGCCCTTCTCAAGCTGCAGCCGGTAGCGGTGCGTCTGAGCGCCCGTCATCTCACGTTCAAGAGTCTGCCCGGGCGGTAGCGGCTGTGGCTTGGTCGGCGCCTGGCCCACGGCGGCGATGGTGCCCAGCAGCATTGAAAGGAGAGCCAGCGTCATGGGTGTTGTGCGCCTTGAGTGCGTCTGAGACATGGTTTGAATCTCCACTTTGCCGTCCGGCTCAACGCCAGTTGCCGACGAGGACGAAGGAAGCCCAGTAGTGCGGGTGCGCGAAGGGCCTCTGCGGGTCTTTGGCGAAGGGCAGAAGGTTCGGGGCGCCCGCGGGATGTCCGGCCAGTCGCGCGCCGCGGCGGCGCGGCGCGGGCGGCGCGGGCGGAGGCGCCTCCCCGCCGCGCAGGAGCGAGAGCTGCGCGCGGCGGAACGCCTCGCCCTTCGGCAGCGCGGGGTCGGCCGCGCGCTGCCGGTAGAAGCGCGTCATCAGCTCGGGCGTCCCCATGTCGGATACTTTCCATAGGCTCGCCAGCACCGACTTCGCGCCCAACTCCTGTGCGAGGAAGGCGAAGCCTTCGGACTCCTCGCCGTTGGCGCTCATCGCCGTGTCACAGGCCGAGAGGGTCAGCAGGTCTACGGTCCCGAAGAGGTTCCTGTCCTCCTTCATCTCGCCGAAGGTCAGCCGGCCGTCGCCGATGAGCAGGAAGGAGGCGTCCTGCTGCGCCGGGTTGAAGCTGTAGTGGCTGGCGACGTGGACGACCGGGAACGTGCCCCCGCCCACGGCGCTGAGGAAGAGCCGCTTCTTAAAATCTTCGTTGAGCTTGATCGTGCCGCGGAGGATGCCAGTCTGTGAGTCGGGCTGGCGGACGATGGTTTCGAGCTCGGCCTTGACGCCCGGCAGCGCGCTGAAGTTCTCGCGCGCCTCCGAGAGGCCGAGGCCGAGGATTTGCCAGTCAGGCTGGTTCTCCTCCGTCAGCGAGCGGGGGCTGTGGCGCGACAAGACCACTGTGCCGTACTGCTCGACGAGGTAGCGGTCGCCGTCGTGCAGCGCCGCCATCGGGACGTAGCGCAGCACGCCGTCGAGCGACCACATCAGCGTCTTCGCCCCGCCCGCGCCCATGTAGTCGCGGAGGTCGGCTTCGAGCGTCCTCGACTGCTTCGGCGAGGTCTGCCGGAAGACCGCAGCATAAATCTGTTCCGCCAGCGGGCGGGGGTCGCGCGCGTCGGAGGCGAGCGCGGAGCGGAAGTCGAAGACGAGCCGGTTGAGGTTCGTTACGTCGATGGGATACGCCTTGCTGCCCTTCTCCGTGAACATGACCACCCAGCCGAAGCGCGTCTTGTTGTTGCCGGTGGCGTCGCGCTCCTTCTCAGTCCCGAGGACGGTGTAGAGCGCGACGACGCGCGACTTCGTTATCCGTTCGAGCCGGGTCAGGGCGCTCTGAATCAGCGCCTCGCCCCTGACCTCGCCGGCGCGCTTCGCGGCCGACGGCTCTGCCGCGGCGAGCGCCTTAAGCTCGCGGTCGATCTCGGCGTTCGTCTCGCGCGCGGCCTGCTCAAGCTGCGCGAGCCTGCGGTTCTGCTCCTCGCTCAGGCGTTCGGGCGGGAGCCGGAGCAGTTCGGCGCGCTCCCGCTCAAGCGCGACCAGACTTTCCACTTTGGCGAGCAGCGCGCCCTCGGTCTTGCTGTAAGGGATGGTGTCCGGGGCTTCGACGCCGCTTCTGACTTGTAGTTGCTTGAACTCGGCCTCCTTGAGCATCCCGAGCACCTGCTCGGCCTCGGCGAAGCGCTCGTGCTCGATGAGCAGGCCGGACAGGTCGCGGTAGATATCGGTCACTTTGTCGCGGAAGGTGTCCTGCGTCTCGCGCCGCAGGTTGCGGATGGAGCCGCGCAACTGCTGGTAGGTGTTGACCGCCTGCTTGCCGTAGAAGATCGCCGACCGCTCCTCGCCCCGCGCCCTCCACGCCGACATCAGCCCGCGGAGCGCCTTGGCCTCGGTGTCCCTGTCGGAGATGGCGCGCGCGACCGTGAGCGCCCGCCGGTACTCCGCGACCGCCTCGTCGAGCCGCCCGGCCTTCTCGTGGAGCCTGCCGAGCGCGACGTGCGTTATGCCTTCGAGCAGCCGATCCTGACGCCTGCGCGCGTGGTCGAGCGCGCGGCTCAGCGGCGGCAGCGCCTTCGCCAGCTCCCCCGTCTCGATGTAGACCTGCCCGATGCCGTAGAGCACGCTGGCCTCGCCCGACTTGTGCTCGACCTCGCGGCTGAGGGCGAGCGCCTGCTCGTAACTGGCGAGCGCCTGCCGGAAGCGCTCGGGGCTCTTCTCCTGTTCGCCCATCTTGCGGTAGGCGTTCCCCTCGCCGAGCAGACCGGAGATTTCGCCCAGCCGGTCGCCGGTCTCGCGCGAGATTTTCAGCTCCTGCTGGCGCAGCTCCAGCGCCTTCTGGTTCTCGCCCAACTCCAGATAATCGAAGGCCATGTTGCCGAGAACAGTCGCCTCAAGGTTCTTCTCGCCGGTGCTCCGGGTGATGGCGAGCGCCTGCTCGTGGAGGCTGACGGCCCGGCCCCGCTCGCCCATGCTCGAAGAAAGGCTCGCGAGGTTGTTGAGGGTCGCCGCCTCTGTGCTTCTGTTCCCGAGTTCGCGCGCGAGCGCCAGCGCGCGGTTGAAGTAGTCGAGCGCCTGATCGTTCTCGCTCAACTCCTTGTGAGACATCCCGATGTTGCCGAGGAAGGTGGCTATGCTCGACTTGTTGCCAATCCCTTCGACGATGGCGAGCGCGCGGCGGAGGTGATCGAGTGACTGCCGCCGGTCGCCCCAATACGAGTAGACGAGCGAGATGTTGTTGAGGACTATCGCTTCGCCGGACTTGTCCTCTATCTTTCGCGATAGTTCGAGCGCGCGGGTGAAATTTTGCAACGCCTTCTGCGGCTCGCCGGCCGTGAGGTTGATCTGGGCGATGTTGTTGAGGGCCCCCGCCTCCAGGTCCAAATCCTTCATCGCGACGGCCGTCTTCAGCACGCGCTCATAAATCTCGGCCGCCTCGCGGAGTCTGCCCATCTGCTTGTGCACGTAGCCGATGCGGCCGAGGATTTGCGCCTCGGTCGTCCGGTTGCGCGCCAGCGCCTTGACGTAGTCCGGCGTCTGGCGGAAGAGTTCCAGCGCCCTGTTGAGCCGTTCCAGCGCCTTCTCATTCTGGCCCTGGGACGCGAGGAGATTGGCGATGCGCTGGTGGGCGGTGGCCTGCGCGTCCGCGAAACGGAGGTCGGCGATGGACTGCGCGACCGCCAGCGCCTCCTCGTAATATTTGAGCGCCTTCTCGGGCTGCCCCAGAACCATGTAGCTGCCGCCGATGTTGCCGAGCATGTTGGCCTCAAACCGCTTCACGGCGTCGCCGCGGTCGGGGAGGGCGCGTAGCGCGGTGAGGGATTCTTCGTAGTATTGGAGAGACTTCCTATCCTCGCCGGTGGAGCTGTAGACTATCCCGATGGTGTTGAGGGACATCACAAAGAAGGTCTTGTCCTCGAGTTCCTTCGCGATGGGCAGCAGGCGGTCGTAAGTCTCGCGGACTTTGGCCCAGTCATACCGCAACCGGTGAACCTGCCCAATCGCTTCGAGCGACAGGACGACTTGCCACTGCTTGTCTTTCCCCGCAGACTTCTCGAAGACCGCGAGCGAACGCGTGTGATAGTCGAGCGCCTTCTCCGTGTCGCCCTTGTTGAAGTAGATCGAGCCGAGCGTTCGCAGCGTCATCGCCTTGGTATCCCTCATGCTGGTCTCGAACTCTTTCCTCGTCGCCTCGGCGGTTCTCTCCGGTACGGTCTCCTCCGTCGCTAAAGCCATCTGGGCGTACTCGATCGCTTCCTTGCTGTTCTCAGAACTCTGGACGGAGGCGATGAGGCCGGCGAGGGAGATTTCGAGCATCCTGACCTTGAACTCCCGGAAGTAGGCCAAAGACTGCTTGAGCAGTTCGACGCCCTCCTGCCTCTTGCCCATCTGGTTGTAGACGCGGAACAGGATGCTGCGGGTGGAGGCCACCTGCCGCCAGTTCTTCTCGACTTCGAAGAGCTTGAGGGCTTCGTCGAGGCATTCGAGCGCCTTCTCCGCCCGCCCCTCCGTGATGAGGAGCCGGCCGAGGCCGAGGAGGGCGAGCGCGATGCCGCCGTCTTGCTTCGCCTCGCGCCAGAGCGCCAGCGCGCGTTCATAGCTGTCGAGCGCCTTCGCTTTCTCTTCCTGCGCTTCGAGGACGGTGCCGAGCAGGTAGACGAACGACGCCTCCCAGTTCTTGTTCTGCTCCTGCCGCGCAACGGCGAGCCCCGCCTGAAAATATTCGTTCGCCTTCGCGTAGTCTTTGAGCCCGACGCGCGTGTGCCCCAAGTTCATCAGGCAGCCGGCCACCCCGAGGTTAAGCTTCTCGGCGCGGAAGAGCTTGAGCGCCTGCTCGTGAAACTCGGCCGCGCGCGCGTGCTCGCCGAAGCCGTTCAGCACGGAGCCGTAGCCGTTGAGCGAGGCCGCCTCGATCTTCCGGTCGCCGAGTTCCCTGACGATGCGCATGGAGAGGTCGAGGTATTCGATTGCGCGGTTGTTTTCCAGAAGCGCGTTGCGCGCGCCGCCGAGGCGGTTGAGCGCGTAGCTCTCCCAGTACCTGTCCCCGATGTTGCGCCACAGAGCCAGCGCCCGCTCACGTTTGGCGATGGCCTCGCGAATCTTGTCGGCGGTGTTCTCCTTCTGCGAGGAGGCGGCCTCGGACGAAAGCCTCTCTGCCTCGACGCGAACCCTGTCCCTCTCGGACGCCGCGTCGGCCACACGCGCCTTGAGGCGGTAGCCGCCGCTAATAGACCTCCCCTCCGCGTCGCTGACCTGCAAGAGGTAATCGCCGTCCTCGCTGGCCTCGAAGGTCAGCGTCTCGCGCTCGAAGCCGCCGCCGAGGTTCATCACGGCGACAGACTTGCGTCCGGTGGCCTCGACCAGCTCGACCTTGCTGTCGAAGCTCTCCTCGTCAAGCTCGACGGAGAGGACCTGTCCGCGCCGCAGCGCGAGCCTGTACTGGTGCAGCTCGCCCGTCCTGATCCTCCGCTCGAACGTCTTGCCAAACTTCAGCTCGCGCACGTCCCCCTGCGCCGACTGCCCCGCGGCCGCCTGCGCCGCCAGAAGGGTTATGAGGAGGACGGCCGCTCGCCGCCAAGCGCGCGAGTTCCGACTGAGCAAAGAGGTCAACATAGTCACCTCCAGTTGCCGATGAGCACGAAAGAAGCCCAGTAATGCGGGTGCGCGAACGGCCTGCGCGCGTCCCTGTCGAAGGGGCGCAGGTTCGCGCCGCCCATCCGTGCGGCCAGCTCCGAGCCGCGCGTGCGGGTCGCGGCTGCGGGCGCGGGCTGCGCGTCGCCGCTGTGCAGGAGCGAGAGCTGAGCGCGGCGGAACGCCTCGCCCTTCGGCAGCACCGGGTCGGCGGCGCGCAGCCGGTAGAAGCGCGTCATCAGCTCGGGCGTCCCCGCGTCCGAAACTTTCCAGAGGCTCGCCAGCACGGTGTTCGCGCCGAGGGATTGTGCGAGGTAGGCTAAACTCCCGAACTCCTTGCCGTTGCTGCTCGTCGCCGTGTCGCAGGCCGAGAGCGTCAGCAGGTCTACGGCGTTGAAGAGCCCCTGCCGCCCGTTGATGTCGCCGAAGGTTAGCCGCCCGTCGCCGAGCAGCAGGAAGGAGGACTCCGGGGCGAGCGGGTTGAAGCTGAAGTGGCTGGCGACGTGCACGACCGGGTAAGCGCCGTCCTCCCAGAGGCGGATCGTCTCGCTCTTCGTGAACTGGCCGTCGAGCATCCGCGTGCCTTCGAGGATGCCGGTGGTCTCGTTCGGCTGGCGCACCACCTCTTCAAGCTCCTTCTTCACGCCCGGCAGCGCGCTGAAATTCTCACGCTGCTCCGACACGCCCAAACCCAGGACGCGCCACTGCCTGCCCGCCCTGTTCAGTCCAGCGAGGTTCTTCTGTGTGAAGAGGACGTTGCGGTACTTCTCGACGAGGTAGTTCTTGCCGTCGTGCAGCGCGGCCATCGGGACGTAGAGCAGCACGCCGTCGAGCGACCACATCAGCGTGCGGTCGCGGTAGCGGCCGAGGAGCGTTTCGAGGTCGGCTTCGAGCGTCGTCTTCTGCCGCGGCGAGGTCTGCCGGAAGAGCTTCCGGTAGAGCTTCTCGGCCAGCGGGCGCGGGTCGTATCTGTCGCTGCTCAGCGCGGCGCGGTAAGCGAAGACCGTCTGCTCCAGGTCGCGTACGTCGATGGGGTAAGCCTTGCTCTCCTTCGGCGTTACCAGCACGACCCAACCGAACTTCTCCCGCTTGCCCGCGCCCTCTTCGCCCTTGACTTCTTCGGTGCCGATGACCGTGTAGAGCGCGACCACGCCCGCGTCCGGAGACCTGTTCAGCTCACTCAGCGTGGCGGTCAAGACCCCGCGGGCTTCGCGGTCTTCGATCTTCGCGATCTCTGGAGCGGCGCTCGGCTCCAAAGCCTTGAGCACGCCCAGGGCTGTCTGGAGGTCTTCGTTGGCCTTCGCGATCTCGTCGCCGAGGCGCGCGAGTTCCCTCTGCTCGTCGTTGGACAGTCTGCCCTTTTCGGCTTGCAGCTTCCGCAGTTCGTCGCGCCTGACGGCCTTCGCGGCGAGCGCGTCCACCCGTTCGAGTGCTTCGGCCTCGGCGCGGCTGTAAGGGACGGTGTCGGGGTTCTCGCCCGAGCGGACGACGCCCTGATACTCCTCCTCCTTGAGGAAGTCGAGGACGACCTGCGCCTCGTGGAGCCGCCCCCCGGAGATGAGGATGTCGGCGAGGGTGCGGTACGCCTGCTCCTTGTCCTTGACGAAGCTGAGCTGCGAGTCCTTGTCGAAGCCCTTCAGGCCACCGCGGATGGACTGGAAGGCGTTGACGGCCTGCTTGCCGTAGAAGGCCGCGAGCCGCGCATCACCCTGCTCGTGCAGGGACTTCATCAGGTTCCACGCGGCGATGGCTTCGAGCTTCCGGCTCTTGAGCCCCTTCGCCATCGCCAGCGCCCGCTTGTAGTAGTCCAGCGCCCCGTCGGGCTGCTTCACCTTCTGGGACAACTCCCCAAGCCCGTTGAGCGCGTAGCCTTCGCGCAGCGCACTCTTCGTCTCTCTCGCCGCCGCCAGCCCTTGCTCGTAGAACTCCCGCGACCTGGCGGGCTGGTTCAGCTTCAGGTAGACCTCCCCGAGGTTGATAAGCGGGTTAGCCTCGCTCGGCCTGCTCTTCACCTCCCGGGCGATGGCGAGCGCCTGCTCGAAGTACTTCTGCGCGGTCTTGTACTGCTTACGATTCAGGGCGTTCACGCCGAGGGAGTTGAGCAGGATGCCTTCGCCGTAACGGTTCTTCACCTCTTTGAGTATTTCAAGCGACTGCTGGTAATAGTTCGCCGCCTTGCCGTAGTCGTTCAGGTCGGCCGAGATGGCCCCGAACCCGAGGAGCAGGTCGATCTCACTCGACCGCGACTTCATCGCCTCGTTCAGAACCCTCGCCTGCTCAAGGTAGCCCCGCGCCTTGTCGTACTGGCTCAGGTTCAAATAAACGAACCCGAGGCTGACGGTGGCGCTGTACTCGCCGAGCTTGTTCTTCTTCTCGCGCGCAATCGCGAGCCCCTGCTCGTAGTAATCGCGCGCCTTCTCGTACTGGCTCAGTTGGGAGTGAATCCACCCCAGCCCGCTGAGGGACGCGCCCTCGGCGTGGTGATCTTTAACCTCTCGGGCGATGACCAGCGCCCGCTCCTGATATTCCCGCGCCCTGTCGTTAAGACCGAGCCGGGCGCAGGCGGAGCCCATGCCGATGAGGGTGGCGACCTCTTTGCGACGGTCTTTCAACTCCCGCGCAATCTTGAGCGACTCTTCGTAGAGGCCGACGGCGCGCTCGAACTGGCTCAGCGACGAGTGTGCCGACGCCAGGCCGTTGAGTGCGTCGTACTCCCTGCGCCGGTTCTTGATGTCGCGGGCGATCTTCAGCGCCCGCTCGTAGTAATCGCGCGCCCGCTCGTGCTGGTTCGCGAAGCTGCTCGCCAGCGCGAGGTGGCCGAGCGTCAGGCTCTCGCCGTCGCGGTCTCCGAACTCCCTGTAGATGCCGAGGGCTTGCTCGAACGTCTCTTTCGCCTTCTCGTAGCTGCCCGAGCTGTTCAGAATCAGGCCAAGGGTGGCGAGGACGAAAGCCTCGCCGTACCTCTCCTTCACCTGCTTCTTCAACGCGAGCGCCTGCTCGGCGGATGACAGAGCCTTCTCCTGCTGGCCCATGACGGAGTAGAGCCCCCCGAGGCTGCTGAGCAGGCTGGCCTCCATGCTCTGGTTCTTTAACTCTCTGGCTATCGCCAACCCCTGTTCGTAATGTTGAGCCGCCTTCTCGTACTCCCCCGTCTTGAGGTAATGCGATCCCATGTGGCTCTGGATGAGGCTTTCGGCGTTCCTGTCCTTTTCCTCCCGCACGGACGCCAGCGCCCGCTCGTAGTAGACCAGCGCCTTCTCCTCTTCGCCCAGCGACGAGTAAGCCAAGCCCAGGTCGCCGTACACCTGCCGCGCACCGCTCTTGTCGTTCAGCGCCTCCCTGACGGCGAGGGATTGCTCCAGATAATCCCTCGCCTTTTCGAAGCGCCCCGTCTGGCCGTAAATGAGCCCCAGGATGTAGAGCAGGTAGCCTTCGTTCTCCCGCTCCTTCAACTCGCGCATGAGCGGCAAAGCCTGCTCGTAGTAGTTGACGACCTCCGCGTACCTGTTCAGTTGAAAATAGACATCCCCGATAGTCTTGAGCGCGACGGCCTCGCGCCGCCGTTCACGCGCCTCCCGGCTCGCAGCGAGCATCTTTTCGAGTTCGCCCAACAGCCGTTCCGGCTGGTTTAACTTGATATAGAGAAGGCGCAGGCCCCTAAGCGTGGCGGCTTCGCTGCGCGCCAGTTTGAGCTCCCTTCGTATCAACAGCGCCTGCTCAAAGTGTTCGCGCGCCTTCGCGTTCTCGCCGAGGTTCAAGTAGGCATACCCGAGCCCATTGACCGCGTTGCCCTCGCCCCGGCGATCCCTCACCTCCCGAAACAAGCGCGCGGCCTCCTCGTGCGTCGCCGCCGCTTTGTCGTTCTGCCCCAGCCAGTAGTAAGCCCAGCCGAGATTCACCGCGGCTACGGCCTCCCAGTACTTCTCGCCAGCCGCCCGCCACAGGCCGCGCTCAGTCTCGAACGCGGCCGCCGCCTCTTTCGACTTGTCCTGCTTCTCCAGCCTGATTCCTTCGAGCAGCGCGCGTTCCGCTTCAATCCTCCTGCCGTCGGAGGGCGTGGCGACGCGCACCTCCGCGACTTCGACCTCGTAGCTTCCGGAGACCGCCGCCGTCCCTTCGGCTTTGATTTGCAGCCGATAGACCCCGCCCCTCGCGGCGATGAACGAGACCGGCACGCGCCAGAGGTTGTTGGTATTCCCGTCCATCTCACCGACCGTCTTGCCGTCAGCGTCAACTATCGTGATGAGGAGGCTGATCTCATTCAGCCTGATCTCCACGCGGGCATACTCGTCCTGCTTCAGCCCGAATTGGAAGACGTGCGTTTCGCCGCCGGCTATGCCGCGTTCGACCGTGCGGCCCGTTTGCAGCGCCGTCGCTTCGACGTTCTGCGGGGAGGCTTCCAGCGAGCGCGCCGCGGCCGCGTTCAGCAGGATGCAGAGGAGCAGGCTGGGGATAATCCTTCCGGCTGTAACCTTCTTCATCATTACCTCCTGTGCGCTGCGGGAGGCTCAACGCCTGCTGACCCGCAGCTCGTAATCCCCGACGGGCAGGTCGCCCTTGTTCTTCAGAATTACCTTGTTGACTCCGTCACTGAGGCTCCGCGGCGGGACACTGACCGTCACGAGCCGCTTCCCCGAAGATGTCTGTCGAGGGAGTAGCCCCGCTGCCACCGTCCGGCCGTTCACCTCGACCGAGAAGAGTCCCTCAGGCTTGACCGCATCATCCAACTCCAGGCGGAGGACGACGCGCGCGGTATCCGCCCCGATGGTTACTTCGGCCGCGCCCCCTACCCCGCGCCCCGTCGGTAACAGGAGCACGGAGGCGACGGCGGGCGCAGACCCCGCGCCGCCCCGCTCCCGTCTCAGCCTCTCCAACTCCCTTTGCAGCTTCTCGCGCTCCGCGCCCTCGCCTTCCAACTGCTCGCTCAGGTCTTGCGACTTACCGCGCTCGCTCTCAAGCTGCCGCTTCAGCTCCGACTCGCGTTCTAGAGCGGCCTCGATCCGTTCCTCTAATTCCCGCTCGCGCCGTTGCGCCTCGGGGCTGGCACCCTCCCGTAAACGCGCCAATTCCCGCCCGAGCCGGAGGCGGTCGGCCCAGAGGTACGCGAGCCCGAGCCCCAGCAGAATCACGAGGCCCGCCGCCGCGTATTGAAACGAGGGAGTCTGGAAGCTGAAGAGTTTGGCGATCCGCTCCCAGAGCGGAGCACGCGCGACTGCGCCCACGGCGGGCTGCATCCGCGCGGCTTCGGTCTGCCGCTCCTCGGAGATGCGGCGTTGCAGTGCGACCCCGTTGGACACCTTGTCCCTCCTGCTCGGAGAGCGCTTGAGGCTCCTTTCAAACCGCTCCAGCTCGGAGCCCTCTAGCTTCCCCAGCGCGTATCTGTCAACTAACTCGTTCTCCAGCTCCATCACTTCATAAACGTAGTCATCCTCCCCGAATAGCCGCTCCTCGAACTCCTCCCTCTCGGCATCCGTCAATTCATCAAAGAGGTATTTTTTTATCTCTTCATTCGGCAATGAATTACCTCGCATCATTTCAGACTCCGCCCTCTCTCCCTCCTGTGTCCGAAAATGCTATTTGGTTACAACCTGTGTCCCCTTCTCCAGACATTCACGGATGCACTTTTCCAAGCTCTGACGGAGGCGGCACGCGCGCACCTTCAACGCGTTGACTTCGAGACCCAGCTCTTGCGCCAACTTCTTCCGATGGTCTTTGTTCTTTTCGCCCTCCTCCGCGTCGTAGTAATCGAGGATGAGCCTCCGGTCGGCTTGATTCTTGATTGCCTCCGTCAGGCATGTGTCGAGGCACCGGTAGCGTTCGTCTTGTTCTTCATCCTCCCGCGTCTCGGCGGGGATGGCCGGCTGCTCGTCGCCCCAGCCGTCCTCCCTCACTTTGTGGCCGTGTTCAAGCCAGATGAACCGCGCGGTCGCAAGGGAGTAGGCCCTAACGTTCTCGACGGCCGTGCCCTGTTCGAGTTTCAGCACAACGCGGTCGAGCGTTTCGTCAGCCAGATCGTCGGCCCTCGACTCGGGACAGCCGCACGACCAAGCGAAATAGTTGACGAGGCGGAAGCGTAAATCTTCATACCCCTCGGCCGCCTTTTCCGCGTCCGCGCCCAGCATTGCTAGGAGCAGGTTGAAGCCATGTTGTGTAGGGTTGGTCAAAGTCAGGGCGTAAGCACAGATGATTTACTGAGAACACGTCTGCCGGGGTTCGGGAGTGTAAGGTCTTGGGTGAGCATCCTCGCGGGAGCTCAGTCACTTTCCGCAGGTCGGCGGGCGCGCCCTCCGGGGAGCCGCCTCTCTTCAAAGAAGGCTGCCGCGCAGAGTCATTCGTCTTCTCGCTCAGCTTGGGTTACGGTGATGAGTGTCAGCGTTAGAAGTAAAGCCCGCGAGGAGTAACACCCATCGTCCGCCGGCGCGGCGCTAAAACGCCCGCCCGTCGTTTGAGGTGATGGTGAACGCCTGTCCGGCCGTGAGCCCCGATAAACGGGGCGCGACCGGGACGTTTATTGACGCCGCTCGCCCTCCGTACACGAAGTGTAAAGGTCGCACTTACGGGTTGAAGCAGGGCGGAGGCGACGGGTTGCTGGATGCAGTATGACTAGTGGGCTGTCGGGCCTTAAGAGATTGGCGGCTCCGGCCCTTCAGTTCCGTACGCCTGTGCGCGCAGCACAATATCAAAGTATTTTGCGAACTGGCAATCTTTTTGGCTCACTGGGAGTGTCTAAATCATAGCTGTAAGCGGCGCAGGGTAGCGCGGGTGCTTGCGTTTGCGTAACTGACGTGCGTTGTAGCAGCGCGCGAACAAGTCAACGGCACGCCTGAGTGCCTGAATGCAGCGCGAGCGTCGCGCCAGCCGGGCGAGATAATGCCGTAGGTCAGCGTTCGTGCCTTCGACCGAGAAGGTCTGGCTCTTGTCGTACATCGCCGTGTGCTCGCCCCACCAGCAGAGCTCGCGGTAGGTGTTGAAGGCGTCCGAGTAGTAGCTCCGGGCATGCGGCGCTGAGTCAACCACAAATTGCATCAACTCGGGCGTTAGCGTCTCATAGACTGCCCACGCCACGATGCAGTGCGTCGCCCGATGTACGATTGTGACTATGTACGCCTGCGTTTTTTTGAGCCGACGAAGGTGAACAACTCGTCCATCTCCAGCGTCTTGGGCTTGGCGACGGGCAGCTCGGCCGCAGGCAGGCCGGCGTGGTACGAGTTGACCCAGTTGACGACCGACTGATGGTTGACGCCTAAGATAGGCCCGATGCGGCGGAAGTTTGTGCCTTCGAGGTAGAGGCGGATTGCTTCACGCTTCGTCTCCTCTGGGTAGCCGAGCGGCTTCGGCTCCGGCGTGTAGATGCGCTGACCCACCTTGCACTTAAGCGCTGGCTGCCCGTTCGGGTATGACCCGATTTAGTCTGCTGCTCGAATGACGAGCAATGAGGGCATTGATTCATCCTCAAAGCTTATCATCAGCGGCTACGATTTAGACACTTCCACTGTAAGCGGCTACCGACTTGCACCTTTATTCCCCGCACGGTACCGCAGCGCAGGTCCCAGACGGACTCGGCCGCCCTGTCCCGGCTCTCGCCGCCCGCATTCTCCCCCGGCTTGCGGGGTGAACAAGGATTCGAGAAGCGGCGGGCGGCGGCGTCCCTCTCTGCCTCCGTCGCACCATGCGAAGGGCGCACACTCCCTGCACTGCGCCGTGACACGCAGGCCGCTGTCGGCAAGAGCGCGCCGGGTGAAGAGCGTGCCCTCGCCGATGGCTGCGTTTCACGAGAAGCACAGGAGTGGCCTCAGCGCACGGTAGATCGGCACCCCGCGCCGCCCCGGCGTCGGCCTCCCCGACGATGACGCTGATGCCCTTCGATATCTCGCTACACCACGGGGTGCCCCCTGTGCCGCCTTTCCAACCAACGCGCGGCTGCGCGCTCGACCTCAGCCGGTGACTCCAGCATCTCGACTTCCCGCCAGAGTGTCAGGAGGGCGTATCGCGCCTCCTCGTCCGAGGTGAAAGAGACGTAGTCGAAGCGGCCGACGTAGACGCGGCGCCGCTCGCCGTCGAGCCAGAAGGAGTAAGCGCCGCCGTAGAACTCCACCCTCACGTCGGCGCCGCCGGGCAGCGCCGCAACGTCCGGCATCTCGTAGGAGCGCGTCGGCTCGACGACGGAGGGCGCGCCGGCGAAGCGCGGCCGCCGCGCCACAGGGTACGACCAGAGCGCGTTGCGCGCGGCCGAATTGATAGGGGGCTTACCTTTCACGACGCCATTCTACCCGACGGCGCTAGGGTATGAGCCGCTACCTCGTGGCCTCTCGATCTTTAGCGTTAGAAAACGGCCGACTATTACCGGGCTTCTGAGTTTCGGGCTGCTCGTTTTTTCCTGTCACACCGCGACTTACTCTCACGCCATGGGCGGGCGTCGCAATAAGCCGCAGATCCTTGCCTGCCAATCACCCCGGCTATCACTTGTCATCACGCCGTCATTACTGGACTCGGCAACAGTGTAACATCACGGGTCGGGAGCCATCTTCTGCCGTGTAGACTTATGACAGCGACTCATTGTGCCTCTTCCACACCAGGTTAGTGGCCCCGAATGCTCGTCCGCGGGACGAGTATAGTGCGTGTGACTGAACAGGCCATCAGAGGTCTAGCCTCTGAAGAAATTCGTGCGGGTCAAACTTAATTGCTCGCGCGATCTCGAGGAACTCAATCACGTCCAAGCGCCGGTCCCCCCGCTCATACTTAGAGACATAGGACTGTGGCCGGCGCAACTTCTTTGCCAGCATGGCCTGCGTCAGACCAGCCTTCTTCCGCTCGTCCCTCAGTAAACTCGTGAAGGCCGCGTACATCTGCTCGCGGAGGACTTTCTTCACCTTAGGCCGCCACACCTTCCCTCAAAAAACCTCTTTCCGAATAATCCTGAATTAGACTATTATCTCGCCGCGCGAGGTTTCATAGCTGCGACATCGTGCAACCGACCAAACAAGGTTAAACCGAAATTAGGATACCCTACTTTGGGGTGCTAGCGGGGCGAGAAATGTCGAGGAGGCTGTTCATAGATGTGGAGACGCTGCCACCACCGGAGGAGATGCGCGGCTCCGTCAACCAGGCACTCGTCTCCAAGCTGGAGAGAAGGATTGGGAAGGCACTATGTGATGCCGGCGTCGGATGTACGGAAGAGCAGTTCAGGCGGCTGTCCCTGCACGCCGAGTACGGGCGGGTGCTGTGCGTCGGGATGATCATCGAGCAGGACGGGGAGGTCGTCTGCCGCGGCGTTCTCGGCCGAGAGCGGGAGACGTTGAGGTTTCACCTAGACGAGGCAAGAACCCTAAGGGGTTTCTGGAACCAGCTCAGGGGGTTCAATGAAAAGCGTGACCTCGTCGTCGGCCACAATGTTTATGACTTCGACCTGCCGTTCTTGTACAAGCGCTCGTTCATTCACCGCGTGCGGCCGAGCGTCCGGCTCAGCTTCGCCCGCTACCGCTCCCAGCCGATCTTCGACACGATGAGGGAATGGGAGCTGTGGGCTTGGCGGCCGAGCATCAAGCTTGAAGAGTTAGCCGAAGTGTTGCGACTCGGGGTGACCAAGATCGAGGGCATGGATGGGGGCCGGGTCTACGACCGATTCCGCGCGGGATGTCACCAAGAGATCGCAGACTATTGCATGAGGGACGTGGAGCTGACGCGGGAGATTTATTACAGGCTGACTTTCGAGAATTTAGCACACGCAGTAGATGAAGGCCACCGGTAATAAAAACTGAAATCTTTCAACGAAAGCGTATTATGACTCTTAACAGGGGCCGCCAATTTGACTACATCACTGCCTCACAAACTCATCAATCTCACCCAAAATATTTTGACTCGCTTCCCTTCTTTTCCGGAGTATGATGTCGACAAAACCTAATCGCTTAGGTTAATATCTCAATCATGCCGAACGTGCTGAGCGAAAACGGATTCGACGTGATGATTTACCCCAACGACCACAGGCCAGCGCACGTTCACGTTTATAAGAGTGGCCTCGTGGTCATCAGCCTCAACAACCGCCGCACCGCCCCTTCCATCCGTGAGGTGCGGGGCATGTCGCGGCAGCGGCGCTGATTCTGGTGGTCGCGAATAAGAAGAAGCTGGCGAGAGATTGGAGGAGGATTCATGCGAGACAAAGATAAGGCGGCACTGCCGATCGACGAAGAAGAGTTTGAACGGCAGTACCGTGAAGCCGTCAAGGTGGGTAAAGAGCGTATGGAGTCGGAGCCGAGCGCTGTGCGCGCGCATTACGATGTGCGTAACGGCCGGATAGTCGTCGAACTGAACAACGGCTGCTCTTTCATCTTCCCACCCGACTTGGCGCAGGGGTTGCGCGGCGCGTCCCCCGCTGACCTCGCCGAGATCGAAGTCATGCCGACGGGCTATGCCCTGCGCTGGCCGCGCCTAGACGCCGACCTTACCGTCACGGGACTACTCGCCGGCATCTTCGGCACGCGCGCCTGGATGACCGAGTTGGGGCGGCGCGGCGGCAGCGCAACGTCCGAGGCGAAGGCGACGGCCGTGAGAGAGAACGGCAAGAAGGGCGGGCGCCCCCGGACGAAAACTGCTTAGGCGCGGGAGGGAAGGTCCGGGACTTCCCTCCTCTCATAAGTTCCTCACCCTAGCGCCGAACTTAAAATAACTTCACCCCTTTCACCCCGAAATTATCTTTACTTTGCCGCGCCCTAAAGTGTATAAGGGCGCCATGATAACAATCACCCCTTTCTCCGTCTCCCCCAACCCCGCCGCCCTGTTCATCACGCCGTCACTCAGGTCTGCCTTGCACAAGGTGCGCTACACGATCGACAACAGGCAGGGGCTGACGTGCGTGCTCGGCGACGCGGGGATGGGCAAGTCGAGCCTCATGCGGCTGCTGCACCTCGAGTACGAGAGCCGCGAGGACGAGGTGACGGTGGCCTTCCTCACCGACCCCGATTTTCACACCCCGAACGCGTTCGTGAGAAGCATCTGCCAGTCGTTCGATGTCCCGATGCGCCGGTCGCTCCAGGCCCAGAAGATGGAGTTCAAAGACTTTATCTTCAACCAGGCGCAGCAGGGTAAGAACGTCGTGCTCCTCCTCGACGAGTCGCAGGGGATGAATTCCGAGGTGATGGAGGTCCTGCGTTCCTTTCTGAATTTCGAGAGCAACACCGCCAAGCTCCTGCAAATCGTGATGGCCGGCCAGATCGAGCTGCGCGAGAGGCTGAAGCTACCTCGTAACAAGGCCCTTAGGTCCCGTATCGTCATGTATTCACTCCTGAGCCCACTCACGCCGGCGGAAGCGAAGTCGATGCTCGAGCACCGTTGCAAACTGGCGGAGATCGAGCTTCCCTTCCCTGACGAGGTCATAGACTTGATTTATCAGGCCGCTGGAGGCGTGCCCCGCGACATCCTCCGCATCTGCGGCTACGCTTACGAGACCGCCAAGATAGCCGGAGAGTCGGTCGTCTCGCGGGAATTGGCTGAAGCCTCCGTAGAGCACGAACAGGCGATCATGGACGAGGAGGCCGCATGACCACCAAGTCAAGTAAACTCCTTCACCTCGACCCCTTAGCCATCGCGCTTGAGAGGCGTCGCAGGCAAGAGGCCGAAGAAGCCCCTCCTTCCCACAATAATGAGAGCAGCCAGCCCAATGTGAGCAGCCAGCTCAATACGGGCAGCCAGCCCGTATTGAGCAGCCAGCCCACATTGAGCAGCCAGCCCAGTGAGCAACCAGCTGGTGGCCCAGAGAGCAACCAGCCCACATTGAGCAGCCAGCCCGTATCGAGCAGCCAGCCCAATGTGGCCAATCAATTTCC
>Ga0196978_1000039_pt1 | contig 66128 bp, 56 predicted proteins | sample S3v_2013CmetaG_FD_155491 | JGI IMG/M metagenome (GOLD analysis project Ga0196978, IMG submission 155491) | Soil microbial communities from Anza Borrego desert, Southern California, United States - S3+v_20-13C | ecosystem: Environmental > Terrestrial > Soil > Desert | place: USA: California... | reverse complement strand
CCCGAGGAACCCGAGGAACCGAGGAACCCGAGGAACCCCGCCCTGCAGGCCATACTTATTTTCAGGCACCTGCGTTGCAGTTCAGCCGGTCATCATGCCCCGCTCCCTCTCGGCACTCACTCTCACGATCGCCCTCTCCAGTCCGCTGTTCGCGGCGACGCGGATGACGTACGACATCAACGGCACGGCGACGCCGATCGAATGGGCTTCCACCGCGTTTCCGTTGCGCTACGAGATCGATCAGCGCCTGGCGCAGGTGCATCCGAACGCGAAGGCGATGGTCGACCGCGCCTTCGCGGCATGGGCTGCAATTCCGGACGCGAACGTTCGCTTCCAGTCCTCGGGAGTCGTGGCGAGCGCGGCCGGCCGCAGCGCCGACCGCATTGGTGTAACGCTTGCCGACGACCTCTTCCGCAACCAGGGCGCAGCGGCCGTGACATCGTACACGTACGATACGAAGACGGGCCGCATGCTCGACGCCGACATCACCGTCGATCCGTCGCTCTTCGACGGCGGGATGAACGGGCAGATGGCGTTGCAGCACGAAGTCGGTCACGCGCTCGGTCTCGATCACTCGGCTGTGCTTTCCTCGATCATGTATCCGTACGTCGGCGCCGGCACCGAGCCCGCCGAGTTCGAGCTCGACGATCGCATCTCCATCGCCAACATTTATCCGAGGACGGATCCGACGCTGAAAGGCGCGACGATCACCGGCCGCGTGAGTGGCGATCAAGGCGGAGTGTTCGCCGCGCAGGTCGTCGCGATGAACGACAAGGGGCAGCCGGTGGGCACCGTTCTGACGAATGCGTCAGGCGAGTTTTCGCTCGTCGCGATTCCGGCGGGGCGGTACCGTCTGTACGCCGAGCCGCTCGATGGTCCAGTCGACATCGGGGCACTGCAGGGGTCGTGGCGCGACGCGAAGGCGTTGTCGTTCCCGACCGAGTTCTTCGCGCAAACGGTCGACGTCGAGAACGGGAAGGTGTACGGGAATCTCGTCCTGACCACCAGCGGCTCGAGCGCGCTGAATCCGCGCTGGATCGGCGCTGCGCCCGTCGGGAAAGCGGACGTCAGTCTCTCCGCGTCTCCCGCGACAGTGCGACCGGGACAGAACGTCACGATCACCGTCGGTGGCGACGGTTTCACCAGCGGCATGACGACGTTCGAAGTGATGAACCCCGCGTTCCGCCGCACGTCGGATTTCACGTGGTCGTCGAATTACGTGTCGGCCTCGTACGCCGTCGACAGCACGGCGCCGGCGACATCCGCGGTGCTCGTCGTGACGAGCGGACGCGATACCGCGATGCTGACGGGCGCTCTGCGCGTACATCGCCCCAGCGGTGGCCGCCAGCGCGCTGTCGGCAAGTAAAGACTATGGAGTGCGGCAGCCGCAGCTGCCGCTTTCCAATGCGGCGGCTCTGCCGCCGCACTCCATACAGCGCTAACGTTGGTCTGCTTGTTTCTTCTCGGGTATCTTGAAACCGAGGTACGTTCCCGAGCTGATTCCCATCAGGCCGAGGAGCGTCACGTTGAACTCGGGCATGCCGAGATCCTTGTAAACCGACGCGACGAAGATGACGCCGAGGATCAGCGTCCAGGCGAACATCTGAAAGCGGTGGATGCTGATGCCGTCGGAGGCATCGGACAACACGTCGCGCAGGAAACCCTGCGATGGCTCCGGCGGCGCGGATGGCACCGGTGTCGTGACGGTTGCAGTCGTGTCGGTTGTCGCGCTCGTGGTCGTGCTCGTGATCGTGGCGGTGCCGGCGGGTTGGGAATCGATGAGCGCTGCGCCGAGCGCGGTACCGGCGCCGATGCCCAGCAGCGCGAGCACCGAGTCGGTGATCGTGTCGAGCTCTCCGGTGATCATCCACATGAACACGTAGCCGGCGATGACGAGGAAGAACCAGAACGCCATCTGGAAACGCGCGAGGCTGTACGGCCGCGGCCCGGGAAGCGATGGATGTTGCGGCGCGCGGATCATGGTGGTCGTGCGGCAGAGGTGGATGAACAACGCGCCGAACAACGCCAGCAACGCCAGGAACGTGTAGAACCACGGACCGGGGATGACCTTCAGTTTGAAGTCGTGCTTATCCGTTGGAAACGCGAACTGGTCATCGGCGCCGACGCTCACGCGCGTCTTGCGCGTGAAACTGTTCGGACTGCCGAGGAGGCGGTGCCATTCGGCGTCGTTGTGCTCGGGGTCGCGGTCGAGCAGATAGCGCACGGTGCCGTCGTACTGATTGCACGACTCGGGCGGCATGCCCCGCAATGGCAAACCGTCAAGGTAAAGCACGATGGCGTGGCAGTTTCCCGACACCTTTTGCAGCAGCGAGGGGAAGTTCTTCACCTTCACTTCGAGCCGGTCGCCGAGACCAGCGGAGCCGTCCTGCCAGCTTCCTTGCGCGCCGACGACGCGCGGCTCAGTGGCGGGATCGTACGCCTGCTGCGCGGCCGCGGCAGTCGAGAGCAGGATCAGCGACGCAAGCAGGACGTGACGCATCGGGCCGCATGATACCGGACACAGCCGACCAGGAGGCCTCCGGCGGCCGGGCCCAACGGGCCCGGACCCGATTGGGTTGGCCCAGCCTCCGCGACACAGTGTCGCCAATTTGTTGACTCGCGCCTCGTTTCGCAAGATATCGCAACATGTTTCGCAAGCGTACTCCGACTCCACGATCAAGACGACCAAGCGCTCCGCGCCGTGGCTCGTCGATTACAACGTACGATCTAAAACGCGTTCGAGGACTCCGGCTGGATCTCCATCTCGGCCTGAAGGGAACGAACGGTCCAGCTACTACGTCTGAACTAGCGTGGCGTCCACCGATGCCACGTCCACCATCGTCGAACGTCGAGTTCTGGAGTAGATGCCCGACTGGGTCGTGATCCCGCCGGCTTCCGCCATCGTTTCAGGTTACCGGTCGGGCGAAGGGAGAGAGTTGGCGGTCGTGCTCCTCCGCGAGCAACGAACCGGCTCAGCGGTCCGCTTGCGTGAGGTTACCCATCGCTCCACGAGCGTTGCGATGAATCGCGGACCTTCGGCGATGACTTTCGAACTCGGTGTCTACTCGTTCGGCAACACGCCTCGCACCGACGATGGCCGCTATGGACCGACTGCGCAGGCGATCCGTAACCTGATCAAGGCCGTGCGTGTGGCCGAGGACGTAGGCCTCGACTTCTTCGGCTTCGGCGAGCACCACACGCGCTCGATGCCCGTGTCCTCCCCCACGTCACTCGTCACCGCAGCCGCACTCACCACGCGCAGATCAAACTCGGCACGACGGTTACGGTCCTCTCCACCGACCAGCCGATTCGCGTCTTCCAGCAGCTCGCCACGCCGCGGCGATTGCGCCCGGTCGAATCGATGTCGTCGCGGGTCGCGAATCGTCAGCCATCAGCTCAAGTCCGCGGCGCGCACGCGCGAGGCAGCCGATAGCACCGTCGGCGGCGCGTACTGGACGGGCGAGCAGCACCTGATCAAGACGGCGCGCCACTGGACAATCCTGCGGATGAATTACTACGCCGAGTCGATGGCGGAAGAGATGCAGAGGTCGCTCGGCATGAACGTGCTCACGGGCCTCGGCGATGAGCGCGTGGTGTACGCGTCGCGCGATGACCTTGGCGGCTGCGCCCGCGGGCGCGCTCGTTGACGACGGACACGCGGGGGCGATCTACAACGGAACCGGCGCGGCGATCGTGACTGGCTCCGAGCGAGCGGCGATCGTGTCGGAGATCGTCCGGAAGCCGATCAGCGACGCGGTGATCACCGAAGAGCAGCTTCGCGGCAGGATCGCGCAAGCCGGCATGCCTGAGCACGTCGTCGCCGAGATCAAGAGGACGTTCGTGCAGGGCTACTTCGACGTCGTCACGAGCGATATCGAACGCCTTCCGGGCCGTCGGCCGAAGTCGTTGCGGAACGTCCTCGCCAACTATCCTGGCTTGATCGGCGCAGCCGACAAACATCGCTGAGTTCATCGACAGGCTTCACGGCGCCGTTGTGATGCGGCGCCGTGAAGGTCATGACTGCAACTGGATCCCTGCCGGCTCGATCTTCTCGTACACCCGTTCCGGCAGGCAGAGGTCCGTCTTGTCCGCGCGGCAGTTCGAGTGGAGTCGCGAACAAGTTCGGCACGTCGTGGACATCTACTCTGGGGATGCCGGAGCGAGCCACCAGTTGAACTCTCCCGGATACCACAGAAAGGGTCCGTAACCACGGCTGGACAACACTCCGCGTAGGCGTTTGGTCGATGCCCTCTTCATCGACGCCTGCACGGTCCATGTGTACGGCTGGTCTTCAGCTAACAGCTCGTGGAGTCGCCAGTACATGGCTTTGCGCCGCGTCGGGTCCAGCTCCCGCCGCGCATACTCGATGAGGCGATCGGCTTCCGGGTTCGAGTAGTACACGAAGTTCTGGCCCTTAGGCGGGAACTGCGAGCTGTGGAACAGCGAGTGCGGGTCGGGGTCGGCATCGAGTTCCCAACCGAGGTAGGCCGAGTCGAAATTGCCAGCTCGGACTTGCTGCATGAGCGCGGCGCTGTCCATAGCGCGAATCTCGATTGCTACGCCGACCTTTTTCATCTCGGCTTGAACAATTTGAGTGAACTGATTCGTTGCGGAACTGCCCGGCATGATCAGCAACTCCAGCTCAAACTTCTTTCCGTCCTTGTCGAGGACTCCGTCCGCGTCGCGATCAACCCATCCTGCAGACTCAAGAATCCGTTTGGCTTCCGCGAGGTCGAAACCGATCAGCGGTACGGACGGGTTGTATGCGTACTCGTCCGGAGTGAACGGTCCGCTAATTGCGCGAGCTGTGCCGTGATACACGCTTCGTATGACCGGCTCTGTCGGCACGCACATCGCCAACGCACGGCGGACACGTTTGTCTGACAAGATCGGACTGCGATTGTTCCAGGCGATGAAGTTGTAGTTGAGCGTGTAGAACTGCTTGAAATCGACAATCGAGGTCACTGCCGGGTTCGCGCGCTCGCGGAGCCAGTTGTCAGAAGAAATGATGGTCTCATCAATCAGACCGAGCTTGAGGGCGTTCCACGCGCTTCCGTGGTCCGCGATGACCTTGAACACTACGGTCTGGATATGAGGCTTTTCGCGCCAATAGTCCTCACGCCTCGTTACAACGATCTCTTTGCCCTGCTCGCGCTTAACTAATTTGTATGGCCCGCTGCCGACCGCGAGATCGTTGTAGTCGCGGTTGAAATCACCCGTGGAGTAGACGCGCTCGGACAATACGAGAAGGTCTGCGAAATGTATGAGTTGCGCCGCGAGAGGTCTTTCAAACGCTACTTCGATGGTGTGCTCGTCGCTCACACGCGTTCGCGCGAGGTCGAGTTGCTCGAAGAACCCCGCGACTTGTGGAGCTTCAGACGTCGAATCAGCGACCTTACGCAAGGTGAAAAGTACATCGGTCGCACGTACCGGACTACCGTCCGAGAATGTCGCCCTCTCATTCAACTCGAATCTGTAGAGCAAGCCATCCGGTGAAATCGTCCACGACTTGGCAAGACCTGGTACCGGGTGTAAGTGTGCATCGAGATAGACGAGTGGTGAGTACAGGTACTTATGAATCTGTCGGTCAGTCGCGGTGATTGCCCGGATGGGGTTGAGCGTGACAACGTCGGTGCCGATGCGGCGTACAAGTGTCCCGCCGTCCCGCGGCGAATCGTTCGTGACAACGTCTGGGCGGTACTCATCGCGCGAGCAACCGAAGCTGACTGCGAATACGACGCATGCGAGGAGTGATTGACATGAGACCAAACACTTAGAGCGTATCGTCACGACTCGTCCGTCCTTGCCAGTGCATCGTTTTTGTGACGTAGACACGTATTGAATTCTTCCCTATATTCTCTTTGGGTTCGGTGGGAGTAAGGCAAGCTCTTCAAGATGCGGATCTCTGACGAAGTCGCGTGGCCTGCACATCTCTCTCGATCTCCCACGACGGATTAACGGCTTCCCACGTAGCCGTTCAAGCGGCATACTCTCGGCCGGACCCAACCTCGAAGAACGGATAGTACCCCCCGATGTGTCGGCATCGGGGGGTACGTTGCGTAACAGGCTACGGGCGTGGCGGAGCCGCTGGAAGCGGTGGCGTAACTCCGTCGCTGTTCGTCCCGATCCGAAAGATCGACTTGATGATCCGGACGATGCGAGCGCGTGGGCCAAGCTCCTGCCGATCCCGACGGAAGGGCTGCTCCGCGGCTAACGGAAATGTGGCGAGAGCGACGAAAACGATGACGACGAGCGAAAACCTTCGCATGGTGACCTCCCCGTTTTGAACGGGGTGAGGTCACTCTCACCGAATAGTCTACATGTCCATTAGCGGCATCGGAGGAACGAAGTCGAATGGACGCTGTCGCGTGATCCGATCGATATAGCGTGCAACGTCCGCGACAACATCCGCGGTCAGCGCCTGTCGCTGCGAGGCTTCTCGGAGATACACGAGCACTTCGGCTGTCAGGCCATGTCGTCTGCTCGGCTCGCGCTGATCCAGCGCCACGGCAACCGATGCCAATTCGCGCGCAAGGTCGAAGGCTTCGACGTGACGTTCGTCCAGAAGAAGCGCCTCGATCGCATCGAGACCGATACGGATGGACGAATCCGAGTCACCGATCTCGGCCATCGCTGCACGCAACGAGTTCACCGCCGCGTCGTATTCGCCGCGATTCAGATGAAGCCTTCCCTGGAACCAGCGCGCGCGCGCGAGTTGCACGATGCGACCGAGCCTTTCATTCTGTCCAAGCAAGAACTGAATGACCTCATCGAGCGCCGCGCCGGTCTCGCGCAATTCAACTCGTGCGAGCGCGACGTTGCTCAGCGCGTTCAGGTAGTTGTCGCGATCTGTCTCCGGAGTTTCGTGTAGGACAAGCAACCATCTCTCCTTCGCTGCCGCTGCGTCACCGGCCCGGAATAGCAAGGTAGCTCGGACCGTGATTGCGGCCTGCAGGCGACCAACGTCGCCGCGCTGAGCAAATACTTTCTCTGCTCGATCTAGCAAAGCCACCGCTTCTTCAGGATTCCAGACGTCCGGCTCCGCGTGAAACAACGCGCGAGAGAGGAGAACTGAGGCGAGAGCCAACTCCGGATCGGGCGCGGCAAGCGCGGCATTCTCCGCATTAACGAATGCGACAACCACCTCACCATAACGGCCAGCTTCCCGCAGAATTGCGGATGCAAACTTCCACACGTTGAACCGGAGATCAGCGATTTCATCCGCGTCTCGATCGAGAAGTTTGTCTACGATCATGGCTGCCGCCTTCGCGAGATCCACCGCAAGGTCGCGGTCGCGGAATCGCGCATCAATCGCCAAGGTGAGAAGTCGCCGCGCCACTTCCGCGCGCCGATACTCGGGCTCAAGCACCAACTTCCACCACGTGAGACGAGAAGCAGCGAAAAGCCTCGCAACGAGATCGTCGACTTCAGCCAAGATGTCCGCGATCCGACCAACACCAACCGAGGCGACGCGGCGTAGGAAGGACACTCTGCGGGCGCAGGCCTCGCACTCGGCGAGATGGCGTGCGTGATCGGCTGTTCCGGTCCCGCGAATAAGGCAAGCAACTTCCTCGGCGGACAGGCAGTCGCGTTGCGTCACCGCTGGACCCCGCGTGACTTCTTCCTCGTCCGTTTCTGGCGCAGCCTCTCTATCGCTCCTCGAATCAGCACGTAGTCCTCGGGTGGCAGCGAAAGCAGTTCATCAACGATTTGGCGTTGTTCGGCCGTCAACCGTCGAAATCGGATCGACCTTGCCTTTGTAGCCGCTCGGACCCGGAACCCGAGAGCGGAGATGGATGTTTTCAGCACCGTCGCAAGCGCGTTTGCGTTCTCCGCTGTGACCTCTTGCGTCGTGCCATTCTCCAACTTAGAAATGGAGTTGCGGTGCATGCCCGCAAGTCTCGCGAGTTCCGCTTGCGTGAGACCGCGTTTGATACGAGTGGTACGAAGCGGAGACGACTGATCAGTGGCAGCGGCCGGCTTTGAACGCCGACTCGCCGCTTTCTCGGACGAGGATGATGAGACAGCCATGGACGACAACTTTACGCGCCATGATCGGTGATCGCAACACTTCCACCTTGCCACCCGAAGCACACGTCCTTGCAATATCGTTGTGCGTGTTGCTAGACTCTACTTCACGTATCGCGTTGGGCCTTGAGGGAGTCTGCGCGGTGTTCCACCCAGCTCCGACGTGGAGTCGGAGATGAGGGAAAACGCCCCGGCCCCTCACGTGTCCGACAACACGCAAGGAACCGAGGCTATCCGTAGCACGACTCGCCAGTGAGAGTGACCCGCACCCCGTGTGTGTGAGCTGGTTTTCGGCGACCGTGTACGGCGATGATTCTACGAGGGAAACTGCGGCGCGAAGCGGCTCGGTGCCGAATCTTCGCGGCGGTCTCTTCATCAACGCCGCGCCGGTCTCCCATCCCGCCTTCCGGTTCGCCAGCACAGCCGCACACTATTGTTGCAATATTGATGTGCGTACGGTTAGACTGCACTTCTTGAAGAATCTGGCAGTTTGGTTGGTCGGTGTCTCCAACGGGCGTGAAAGGCCTAGGCTCTCCGGATGTCCGTCGGCAGTACGCAGACGAGGGGTAAACTGATGGTCCACACACGTGCGCGGACCCCTCCACCGCCGGATTATTCAGAGCATCTCGCAGCGATCCGCCGACTCTTCCTCCGGCCGCCCGAGTTCTATTCGCTCGACGAGTTGGCGGCGCTCTGGCGAGTAGACGAGAACGACGTGCGTGACATTTATCACGACGAGATCGCGCGCTCAGGTGACGAGCGGATCGCGTGGCCCGACGTCGTCGGTGCGAGTATCAGGTTCACGATGCTACGGCCGGTCGACATCGAGCGAGCGCTCGGCCTCGATCTCCCGCGTGTGTTGTCGGAGGCGTGGCGGACTGCGCCTGTTGTGATTCATCTGCCACGTTTCGTAGCGGAAGCTGTAGCGCTCGAGCCGTCGGTCCCGGCAGATCTTTCGATCTCAACTCGCGTTGAACGAATGCTCATGGAGTTGTACGGAAATCACCAGACACGGGAAGGCGGTATTGTCGCGTTCGGCGAAGGACGGTCGACATCCGGATGAGCGACGCCAAAACGCCGTTGCAGCGGTTTCTGGACGCAAGGGGAATCCCATCCGCTCAGTTGGAGAGACTCCTGCGGAAGAGAATGAAACGGAGCGCGCCGAACCGTGTACAACTGTATCGCTGGCGCAGCACCGAAAGTATCACTCGCAAAAACATGGTGCGTGTTTTGTGGGCCGTCCGTGAGGCAAGCAACGACTCCACTGTACGCATCGACGAAATCTTTGATCTCGACCCCGCAAATGACGCGAATTGGGTCGACTAGCCGCGTAACAGCGACACATTTTTGTGTCCTTGACGCACTCCGGATGGCTGGCTAGACTGCGCGCCTTCCACAGATAAAACAAAAATCCTCCCGGCGGCGGGAGGGAGTTGAGTGCCAAACCTTAGCACCTGAAGCTGTAACAACTCCGGGTCCATTCAGCAACGCGAAGTGTGTCTAACAAGTCACGGCGAGCGTTTCGGCTCGCCGTGACCGTGCCACAACCTCAGAGAGGGAAGTCCAATGTTCCGTCGACGTGCAGCAGTTCGTACCATCGTTTTCGTTTTTGTCTTGTCGCTATCGCTTGCGGCGTGGGCGCAGAATTACGCGGAGGTGGCGACGATCGCGGCCTCTACGAACGCGCACGCCGTCTTCAAAGACCCGGCGGCAGTGGCCGTTGATTTGCCGAGCGGCGTGTTGTTCATTGCCGATCAAGGCCATCATCGGATCACGAGAATTGATCCATCGGGAACGATCAGCGTCATCGCCGGCAACGACAGCCCGGGATACGCCGACGGATCAGGCCCGCAGGCGCGATTCAAACAGCCACAGGGAATTGCGATCGATTCGGAACGGCGGCTGATCTACATCGCCGACACGGGCAATCACGTCATCCGGCGGATGTCCTTCGACGGTACGGTCAGCACGTTCGCCGGCTCCGGTCGTCCGGAGGACCGCGAAGGCGTCGGTAGCGCGGCGGGCTTCAAGGAACCGGCTGGTCTCTCGGTGGATTCCGTCGGCAACCTTTATGTCGCCGACAGAGGGAACAGCAAGATCCGCATGGTCACGCCATCCGGCCACGTCACGACAGTCGCGGGGAGAGGCCGTTCCGGCTACGGTGATGGTACTGCCGCGCAAGCGCTCTTCAACGCTCCGCGCGCCGTTGTGGTCTCGACCGCCGCGGTCTTGTACGTCGCCGACACGGGCAATCACTGCATCCGCAGAATCGCGAATGGCGTCGTTTCAACACTCGCGGGTACGACACATCCGGGAAGCGTCGACGGCACGACCAATGCCGAGTTCAAGCAACCTTCGGGTCTCGCGTTGGATGACGCGGGCAATCTGTGGATTGCGGACGCGATGAATCACCGGCTGCGCCTCGTGACACCGCTGGGCGCGACAACCACCGTCGCAGGCGACGGCACTCCCGGTTACGTCAACGGCGCGGACCTCCTCCGCACGCGACTGCATGAACCGGTCGGTATCGCAGCCGCCGGCGCGGTCTTCTTCGTCGATTCGAAGAATGACGCCGTTCGCGTCCTTTATCCGTCAGTGACACTGACGCGCATCGAGCCCCCGAATGGCGACCCGGAAGGCGGCGAGTTCGTAAGGATATTCGGCTCGGGTTTCGTGCCCGGACGAACGACGGTGACGTTTGGCGGCCTTGCGGCAGCGGTGACCTACGTCTCATCGACTGAACTTCTGGTGACTACACCATCGGGGCCGATCGGTGATGCGGATGTGGCGGTGACCACCCCCGCAGGCAGTGCGCAGCTCGCCGGTGGCTTCAACTACGTCCCGCCGTTTACCGCACTCACGATCACGCCGACTAATCCTGTGTTCGACCCGGGCCAGAACGTTCAGTTCAATGTTTCGGGCGTCACCGCTGCCGGTGCGACTACGGACCTGACGACGTTAGCGACGTGGAGTAGCAACAACCACGCGGTCGTCACAATCAACGCCGTAGGTTTGGCACAAGCTCTCGCGATCGGCTCAGCGACGATCACAGCGACATACGGCTCATTGTCGGCAACAACGCTGATGACCGTTCGCGATCCAAGTCCGCTCGACCCGATCCCTCCCGACCCTGTCACAATCGCGCCTCCGTTTGATCCCGTTGCGCTGCTTTCCTTCGACGATTCGACAGCCTTTCTCTACACCGGCGCCAACGCCATTCAGCAAGGCGTCGTGCCGGGCACGATCGAGCCGCTGCGCAGCAGCGTTATCCGTGGACGTGTTCTCGACCGTGACGGTCAGCCGCTCCCCGCTGTGCGCGTCACCATTGCCGACCGCCCGGAATTCGGACGCACCGTGTCTCGACTCGACGGCCGATTCGATCTTGTCGTCAATGGCGGCGCCGATCTCATCGTCCGGTATGAGCGCAATGGCTACCTCACAACCGAGCGGCAGGTTCGCGCGCCGTGGCAGGACTTTGTGCAGTCCGACGATGTCGTTCTGATCGGTTTCGACCCCAACGTCACAGCGGTGATCGGTGAGGCCGGGATCATGCAGGTCGCACGCGGGTCGGTAATGACAGACAGCGACGGCACGCGCCGCGCTACGCTGATGTTCTTCCCCGGCACCAAAGCGATCATGGTCATGCCTGATGGTTCGACGGAAACGCTCCCGACGCTCAGCGTACGCGCGACCGAGTACACAGTCGGTGCAAACGGACCCAAAGCGATGCCGGCTCCGCTGCCGCCAACAAGTGCTTACACGTACTGCGTGGAGTTGACTGTGGACGAGGCATTGGCTCGCGGAGCGGCAACGGTGCAATTTACGCAACCGGTTCGCTTTTACGTCGAGAATTTTCTCGGCTTTCCTGTCGGCACCGGCGTACCCGCAGCCGCGTACGATCGTGCGAAGAACGCGTGGATGCCTTCGCTCGACGGTCGCGTCATTCGGATCATTTCCATTGAGAGCGGCGCTGCGCGTGTCGATACGAACGGCGACGGCGCTGTGGACGAGTTCCTTTTGTCCTCCTCCGAACGCCAAGAGCTCGGCGCGCTCTACGCACCCGGTACGAGCCTTTGGCGCGTGCTCATCAACCATTTCACGCCGTACGACATGAACTTCCCCGTCACAGTCGTGGCGCCTGATGCCACGCCGCCTACGGGTGGCGCGTACTCATTCCCGGCAAAGGAGAACTCCTGCACCGCCAGCGGCTCGATCATCGAATGCGAGAACCAGACGCTCGGCGAAGACATCGGCGTGAACGGAACTCCGTTCGCGCTGCACTATCGGAGCGACCGAACGAACGGTCGCGTCGCTTCAAGGACGCTCGACGTACAGCTCAGTGGCTCGCACATCCCGTCGACGCTCTCGCGGATCGAGGTCGAGGTCTCGATCGCGGGACGATTTGTTCGCCAAACGTTTCCCGCCAACGCCGATCAGACTTACCGGTTTGTTTGGGATGGCCATGATGCATACGGCCGCGCTGTTAACGGCTCGCGACCGGTCACCGTCCGCACGAGCTACGTTTACGACGGCGAGTATGAGTTTCCCGCCCCAGGTACTACGTTTCCCGTCATGACGTTCGGTCGCGCCTCCGGCCTCAGTACCGGTGTCCGAGCGCGTGTTGACGTGCCGATGACGCAGACATGGACCGGGACACTCGGTTCGTGGAATGTGCCCAGCAGCGTCCTCGGCGGCTGGACACTGTCGCCGCATCATTTCTACGACTTTGCGGGCAAGACGCTGTATCGCGGTGACGGCTCTCGCCGGACCGACACGCCACAGGTGTTCGGCGCGCCGAATGGTGCGGTGACTAAAGTCCCCGGTAGCCCCGAAACGTTGGTCTGCATCGGCTGCGGCCTGCAAGGTATGACCGTCGGACCCGACGGCAGCATCTACCTCGCGCAATACACGTACATTCGCAAAATTACACCGGGCGGACAACTCGTTCACGTGGCGGGGAATGGTCAAGACCCGATTAGCCGCGCGATGCCGCCTCCCTCTGTCGCGGCGACGTCGCCTGTCAACGCAACCGGACTCTCGTTTGGCCCCGATGGCAGTCTCTATGTCGCCGAAGCGTTTCGGTCGCGTGTGCGTCGCATTGACTCCGACGGCATTATTAGCGGCGTCGCGGGCGGTGGCTCCACTTTCATCGAAGGTGGCCCGGCGCGTTCTGTCAATATCGACTTTCCGAAGGATGTGGCTGCCGCTCCCGACGGGTCGTTCTACGTCTGTGACTCGATTCGCCACCGCGTTTATCGCGTCCGTCCGGACGGCATCATCAAACCGTCGCAGGAAACGGACAACGAGGACATGGGGGCAACGGCGGGCCTGCGACGTCAGCGCAATTAAACGGTCCGTTCAGTCTGGCATTGGGCCCGGATGGTTCGCTCTACATCGCTACCGACGCGCATATCCGGCGTGTGGGTCCGGATGGAATCATCACGACGTTCGCGGGCGATGGTGTACGTGGGTACTCCGGCGACGGCGGTCCGGCCTCAGCCGCGCGAATCTGGATGGTCGAGGTGGAAGGGGCGAGCATCATGACGGTGCTGCCGGACGGCAGCGTCGTCTTCGCCGATTGGGGCAACAACCGCATTCGTAGAATCGATCCGAGCGGCATCATCAACACCATTGCGGGTAACGGCGAAACGGCGCCGTTCCGATATGGCGAGCTTGCCACTGCGACGAGCCTCGGCACACCGCCGATCGTCGCCGCATCGCCGGATGGGACGTTGAATTTTGTCGCGGATGATCGCGAGCCGACGGTCGCTCGGATCGCACCGCCACTACAGCCAAAACGCTTAGACGCCAGCGACGAGCTTACGATCGCGGACGGCGGTGTACTTCAGGTGTTCAATGCGCAAGGGCGGCACTTGCGGACGGTTAACGCCGACACAGGAGCGGTATTGGCTGCATTCAGCTATGACACAGCCGGTCTTCTGCAATCAATGGTTGACGTAGATAACAACGTCACGCGGATTGAGCGACGCACTATCGGTAATTCCATTTCCATCGTCGCGCCCGGCGGACAGGAAACGACGCTGTCTCTATCGTCGGCGGCACAGGTTACAAGCATCGCCACGGCACCAGATGAAACGACGACGTTCACATATACCGCCGCGGGTCTGATGAAAACAATGACCGATCCGAAGCGGAATACGACACAGTTTTCGTGGAACGCGCTCGGCCTGCTCGAATCCGATCGTGATGCCGAGGGAGGCGAGCAGACGCTCACACGAAACGAGACCACGAACGGATACGACATTGCGCTTGCGACCTTCGGTGGTCGGACGAAAAAGTATGAAACCCGCAACCTTGTGACTGCTGACATCACGCGTAAAGTGATCGACGCCGCGGGGGCGCCGTCGTTCGCAATGTTCGGGCGCGCTGGAACGACTCAGGCGACCTTCAGCGATGGCACGTCGGTCACGAACCGCCAGAGCGCCGATCCGGCGTGGGGCCTGCCGTCGCCGTTCACGAGCGCGACCACGGTCACCTGGCCGAGCGGGCGAACGTTGGCGATGACTGCAACGCGCACCGCAACCTTCAGCAGCGCCGCGGACCCGCGGACGCTGCAAACGCGCACGGATACATTGGTCGTGAATGGTAAGACGACCACACGCACGTTCGATCGCGCAGCGTTGATGGAGACCGTGACGACGCCAATGGGTCGAACGTTGCGCGCCATTCTCGACCCGGCGGGTCGAACTCGACGGATGGAAGTGCCGGGAGTTCTTCCCATCGATATGTCGTACGACGCTCGCGGCCGCCTCGCATCGATGTCGCAGGGCACGCGCGGACAGGCGTTTGGTTACAACGACAAAAACGAACTGACCAGCGTCACCGACGCGCTCGGACGTTTTGTGACGTTCCAATACGACGCCGCTGGACGGTTGGCGAAGCAGATTCTGCCCGACCTGCGCGAGATCGGATTCGCATACGACGCGAACGGTAATCTGACATCAGTCTCCCCGCCGTCGCGTGCCGAACATACGTTTGAATACAACCGTGTGAACCTCGCCACCGACTACGTGTCTCCCGCGGTTGCCGGCACCGATAGAACAGAGTACATCTACAACGTGGACCGCGAGCTTGAGCAGATCGTCCGCCCCGATGGCAGCACGATTGATCTCGGGTACGACTCAGGCGGCCGCCTCCAGTCCCTGGTGGCCGCAAGCGTCGCTCGCAGCTTCGCCTACGATGCCGCCGGGAATCTCTCCTTGATCGCAGGTGGATCAGCCTCAGTCTCATATCAGTACGACGGCTCGACACTTACGCAGGTCACGTGGAGCGGCTCGGTCAGCGGCAACATCGATTGGACATACGACGCAGACAGTAGGCTCGCGAGCGAATCTGCCGTCGGAGACGTCGCAACGTTCACCTATGACGATGACGGTCTGCTGATGACGGCCGGTGCGTTGCAACTGGTGCGACGCCCGGAAGGAATCATTGACTATGCGCTGCTTGCCGGTACGTACGAGCGGTTTGTTCGCGATGGTCACGGCGATCTCGACGAGCTTCATCAAGAGACTCCGTCGAGGAGCTTTCTCGCGTTCGATTACTCCCGCGATCGGCTCGGCCGCATCACAGGCATCATGGAAACGAGAGAAGGCGCCGACCTCGCGATCGGCTACCACTACGACATTTCAGGCCGCTTGGACGAAGTGACGTATCCAAACGTGCTGGTACGTTATAAATACGACAGCAACGGCAACCGAACAGCGAAAGAGCTTATCGGCGCAACATCGACCGTGGCTGAGACGGCGAGTTACGACAATCAGGACCGTCTGCTGAACTACGACGGAACTGCGTACACTTACACGCCAAATGGTGAACTATTCACAACCAATAACACCACCGGCACCACTCGCTATAACTACGACCCACTCGGCAACCTTCTGAGTGTCACACTTCCGGACGGCACTCTTATCGAATACTTGATCGATGCGCAGAACCGTCGCGTCGGCCGCAAAGTGAACGGCGCCGTCACGCACCATTGGCTCTACGCCGATCAACTCCGAATCATCGCGGAGCTCGACGCCGCAGGTGTGGCTAAGAAACGCTTCGTCTACGGCACTCGGACAAATGTTCCCGACTACATGGTCGCAGACGGCGTGACTTACCGAATTTATGCAGATCATCTCGGCAGCCCACGCATGGTGGTGAACGTGGCGACAGGTGTGATCGCGCAGATGCGAATGTACGACGAGTTCGGCATCGTGTTGACCGACACGAATCCCGGCTTCATTCCGTTCGGGTTCGCGGGCGGGCTTTATGACTCTGCGACGCAGCTCGTTCGATTCGGCGCGCGGGACTACGACGCTGGAACAGGCCGTTGGACGACAAAAGACCCGATTGGATTCCATGGCGGCGCCGCAAATCTTTATGAGTATGTCAACTCATCGCCTGTCAATACCATCGATCCGCTGGGTCTTTCCGGAAAGCTTACGATCTACTCGTCTTACGGCGGGGGGTCGTCAGGTCCGGCGATGTTCGATAGCCACTCATGGATTGTTTACACACCAGACAACGGGGCACCCACGTCATACGGAACGTTCGGATTCGGAACACCAGCACCACGCGGCCTGAACACAAATTGGGAGCTCGACCACTGGAACGAGTACGCCAACCGCACTAAATACACCGTATTTAGTCGCACGACGTGGCTCGATGACGCACAGGAAGCCGCGCTGATGGCAACGATCGATGCATACCGGCGTCAAGGCGACGACGCCTGGACATCAGGAAAGACATGTAGCACGTTTGCAGGGGATGCGTGGCGTGCTGGCACTGGCGAGAATCTCGTATCAAAGACCAAGAAGGATCGTTGGCCGAATCCGGTGACGCTATCTCGATCGATTCTCCAAGCGAACGATGGATTAACGGCTCGCGTAAACTGGAGGGAGAAATGAAATCGCGTCGAGCCAAGAAGTGGTTGATCGGCACCGGCGCGGTTGGCGTAATCGCCGTCATCGCGTGGATAGGCTTCAAGCGTCAATACGTGATCCCCGCGGCGGGCCTGTTGGATGTAACCGCTGTCGCTGGGCCTCGTGACGTCGTCGTCTCCGGCGTCCTGCTGTCTAGCATGTCGCACGTGACGAAAACGACTACGGACCGTTATGCGGACGGCGTCATCGTGCGCGTCTATGTAGAACTCATCCCAGTGGATGGGACCAGCTTGGCGTCCCTGACGAGAACGTTTACCGCAGCCGTACCGCGTTCGCGCGATGCGCGAGTCATATACGTAGGCGATGCACGAGAGCGCGAAACCGTCGGCTCGCTATACGGTTTGCCAGTGCGAGTACCACGTCGCGACGAGTCGGCGGCAAGGGTTGTCTGGCGGGAGCGCAATTGAAAAACGTGAGACCGGAGGGCATGGGCCAACGCTGTCGCCCATCGTGTGCGCAGTGAAGTGCCAAGGCGCAAGCCGCACATGGGAGGTCGCGGCGATTCGGTAAGCGGCTTACTTGACCTTCGGGCTACTGCGAGCAGTAACGATATCGTCGTGACCGGTTCTCTGCTACAAGTGGCGCGCGGATCACGCGCGCGGTCGGAGAGGGGAATTGCTATCGTTGCGCGATGCGAACAATCGTCAGCGGCCGCGTAACTGTTGCGAGCCTCGCCATCATGGCGCTGGTCGCGACTGTTGTGGTGCTGCGACACAATACCGATAGCGGTTCGATGGCCCGATGCATCCGACCGTCACGTCAAACAAGCCGGGCAACTGCCCGATCTGCGGCATGAAGCTCGTGAAGCGCACCGTCTCGAAACAGGCGGATGTCGCCGCTCAGATCGCGAACAACGCGCGCCTCGAACCCGGCCTCGCCGCGGTCTCCCTCTCGCCGACGCAGCGCGTCATGGCAAACGTGAAGACGATGCGCGTTGCACTCACAACGAGCAGCACCGAAGTCGTGACCACGGCCGCGTGACGTTCGACGAGCGCCGCTGCTGCGCGGCGAAAGCGATAATCGCGGACGCCGGCACGTGCGTGTGAAACAGCACGAGCAGGGTGTCGCGGCGCACGAGAATGCCGCGATGCGCTGGTCCCTGAGGGGCGGGATGACCTCCGATCGCGCGCATTACGTGCGATGACGGCGACGTTCTGCGCAAAACGGAACTTTGCCAGCGCTTCGCTGATGGTCGAGGCGGAGTTGTCGACACCCTGCCGCGCGAGATCGTGGCGACTCTCAGCCTGCACCAACGCCGTGCGCGGCGGCCAGTGCGGCGCGATCCGCGTCTCTATGGAAGAGGCGTACGGTCAACTCGGCACCCGAGACGTCGCGCTTGCGATCGTTCACTTCGACTTCGCGTAAGAAGAGTGCATCTTCGCACTCAAACGCGATCTCCTCCAGGCGCCGCAGCCCGAGTTGCATCTCCAGCGAATCCGCCCGTCAATCGAGGTTCCACGACGCGATGCGACTGCTTCGAGGCAGCGATGAGAGCGGCCATTCGGATACGCCTGCCTGCGTGACACGCTCGCGTGCCGCGCGAGCCTCGGCTTCGATGCGCCGGACCGCGGGATACGCATCAGCGGGCCGCACGCGCTACGGCGTTCGGCTCATGCCAGTTAATGGACTGCCAGTCGATGGATTGTGCGAGCGCGGCTCCGGCCGCGAGAGTCGAAAGACTCAGGGTGGCGAGCGCGATGAAACGGCAAAACATGGGATGACCTCCAGCAGCAGAAAACGGCGAAGCGAACGGGCATTCGCCCGCTCGATGGTTCACGCGTGCCGGAGGATCAAATGAGGAGGATCGAGAGCGACGAGAGCCGCTGCTTCATCGTGAGAGGTGGCGAGGTGTCGTCGAACGCGTGCGGCGCAATGGGCACCGCGGCAAGCGCAGCGACGACGGGCGTGACTGCCAGCGCTGACGCGATAGCCGTCTTCGTCTTTGCCGTGACCGTCCCGTCGTGCGACGGGGCTTCGTAGCAACTGATCGTCGTGCAGCAGTCTGCCTTGTTCGCCGCGAGCGCCGGACCGTCCTACGCCTCACCCATAGCAGCATGGCATCTTCGCGCAGAAGCCGATCACAGCCGTCGCCGGAGCGAGGCCGGCGATCAGCAGCACGACCGCGAGCGCGAGCGTTTTTCGCGTCATCGAAAGCGAAGAGGCAAGCAGCATCTGAGCCCATTAGACGCCGAAGCGGGCCGAAATGTTTCCGCAGGCCGCTCTAATGCTGCGTGGCGCGGATCGACGGTTGCTCAAAGCAGCTGGCGGCGTGAGACGCGCGAACGGCGTATAGTCGTGCGCGTCCATGTCGGTGCTGATCGTTGAAGACGATCCGGCGCTGGAACACCTGCTCTACACTTTGATGGTGCGCGAGCGGCTCGGCGTCGAGGTCGAGAGACGCGGAGATGTCGCGCTCCGGGCAATCGAGAGTGGCCGCTACCAAGCGATCGTGCTCGATCTGATGCTACCGGGGATGACGGGCTTCGATATCGTACGCCGCCTTGCGCGCGAGCGGCCGGAGTTGTTGCGGCGCATCATCGTCATCACCGCCGTGTCGCAGGCGCAGCTGCAGCAATTCGAGCATCACTCGGCGATCTGGCGCCTGATCCGGAAACCGTTCGACGTATCGGAGTTCGTGCAGACGGTGCGCGAATGCGTGCGCGCACAGCCGCAGCGCTATGAGAGATCGAAGCGCTGACGCGGTGGCTCTCGAACGGAGCGAGCGCATGCGGTGCGCGGTCGGCGCTGGTCGTAAAGAACTCCGGAGAGTAGCTCATGCTGGCGGCTTCGTTCGGCTATGCCGACGGAGTCGTGGAGGGCTATTTCCCGTTGCCGATGAGCGTCAATTACCCGCTGTCCGTGGCAGTGCGGACGTCGCGTCCCGTGTGGCTCGGGTCGCTCACGCCGCCGGTGCCAGATTATCCGCTGCTCCTGCCGATCTGGACGATGAACAAGACGCAATCGCTGGCGGCTGTTCCGGTGCTCGACGGAGACTCGAGTGTCGGCGCGATCGGCTGGACGTTTGCCGAGCCGCAGGAATTCGACGACGCGCAACGGGCGACGCTCGTGAGGATGACGAGCGAGTGCGCGGCGATGCTGGCGAAAGCCTACGACGCGAGAGCCGCCGGACGTGGCCGCGCGGCTCCCCTGTTCGTTACGTAGTGAGGATCTGATGCAGTTGGTTGATTCGCGCAATCGCGAGGCGGAGATGCGCGCGGACCATCTTCCCCGCGCGGCGGCGTGCTGCTCGATCAGCCGTCAGCGTTGGCGCCGGCGGGCCGCACCGTCGTGCGAGGCATTGCTTGTGCACGCCTCCGAGCTGTCCCAGCCGTGGAGGGTGAGTCCCCGGCCGGCTTGCCGGAGTTCACGTACACGAACCTCGCCGCGGGTGGTCCTTGCGCGAAGGGACCGAGGAGGCGCGGCGGTCCGCCAGCATCACTCGGTGCGACGCGCAGTGTGAACTCGAAGGAGATCGCCGCAGCGGTCTCGTGCGACGGAGCGACCAACTCCGAACGTCCGCGCTAAGACGGAACGTGACGCCGCGGGGCGGATTCAGGACCGTGATGCGAAACGCCACTTCGCTCATCGTGCGCCCTTCCGCGCGTCGCGGCTCGCCCGGCCGCCACGCGCGCGAAACAGCTTTCCGCACGCATCCAGCTCGACGCATCCGCAGCGCAGCGCTTCGCGCAGCAGTTTCTTCATCACGTCGATCCGCTCCGCCAGCGCTTCCATTTCGGCCAGCTTCGCCGTTGCGAGCTTCTGCCACCGAACGCCGGCAGGCGTGTCGCTCGCGAAGCCATCGAAGAGTTGCGGGATCTCGCGCAGCGAAAAGCCTGCTTCTTTCGCGAACGTGATTATGAGCAGGCGATCGAGCGTTCCTTCGTCGAAGACGCGGCGCCCGCTCGCACGCTCCGGGCGCGGCAACAGCTTCACTTCTTCGTAATAGCGAATCGTCGAAGCGGCCAGGCGCGCCCGCGCCGCCAGTTCTCCGATCGTCATTTCCATGCGCGATCTCTTGACTTCAAGCGTACTTGAAGTCGTACGTTGGAGGCAGGAGAAACAACACCATGCGATTTCTGAAGCTCGTCGTCCTCTCATCACTGGCCCTGCTCGGCATCACCGCGGCTGCCTCCGAAGTGCAGAAGCCGCAGCGCATCCTCGCGTGCAACATGAACGCTCTGACGAAGGAGCAGCGCGCCCGTCACGAGGCCGTGACCAAACGCCTGCTCCAGCACGCGACCCGCGCAGACCTCGTTGACGGTTACCTGTTCACGATCGACCGCACGCACATCTCCGTCGCGGAGCTGGCGGAGTGGGTTGCCGACGAATCGCGCTGCTGCCCGGCCGTCGATTTCCATGTCGAGTTGCCGGCGTTCGGCGCGCTCACGCTTCGCCTGGACGGCGGTGCCGATGTGAAGGAGTTCATCGCCGCGGGCAGAATGTGCTCTGGTTCATCGTTGCCGCAGCGTGCGAGATCGCCGGGTGCTACGCCGCCTGGTGTGGCTGCGGCTCGGCCGCAGTCCATGGTGGCTTGCACCCGGCGCGGTGAGCTTGCTCGTCTTCGCGCTCGCGCTTACGCGCGTTGATGCGGCGTTGGCGGGGCGGGCGTTCGCCGCCTATGGCGGCATCTACATCGTCAGCTCGCTCGTGTGGATGGCGGTCGTCGAACGCACCACACCACGCATCACTGACTCGTCGGAGCCGCCGCCTGCCCCGCGGGCGCGGCGGTCAACCTCTCGGCGCACGCTGGTCCGCTGCATAGCTCGTCAACTCAGTGCCCGCAGTCATCCTCGCATCGTTCGCCGCGGATGCCTTCCAGACCTTCGCGCACGATGATCGGGACCATGATCAACGCGGCGACGGGATCGGCCCACCACCAGCCGACGAGAGCGTTCAGCAACAGGCCGCCGAGGAGAATCGCGGAGAGCCAGGTGCAGAGCGCCGTCTGCGTCGCGTCCGCATCGAGCGCCTTGCTTCCAATGGCTCGCGCTACGCGCCGCTTCGCACGGACGAGCAGCGGCATGATGACGAGCGCCGCGAGCACGATCCCGATGATGCTTTCGTCGGGCAGTTCGCGGCGGATGATCGCCTTTCGCGCATCGAACGTGACGTATGCCGCGAGGAGGAGGAACGACCATCCTACGATGCGCACAAAGCGCGCTGCTTGACGCGCTCGCGTCGCTCTTCGTCTACGTCCGCGTACAGCCGCCAGAGCAGCGTCGCGCCGGAGATCACTTCGATGACGCTATCGAAGCCGAAGCCCACGAGCGCCACACCGCCGGCGATCAGACCCGCGCCGATTGCGATGATCCCTTGGAGGCTGTTGTAGCCGATCATCGCGTACTCGAGCTGCTGCCGCGCCGGATCAGTGCCGGCCGATCCATCGCGTCCGCAGTCATGCCTCCGCTCCGCATCTCCGGCTCGCGATCGCGCGCATCAACCAATGCATCACATCCTGACCACCTAGAGTTCCGATGCGACGTCGCTCGCCGGCGTCGCATCGCGCTACAACCCTGCGCCTATCCAATGGGTAGCATTTTGCCCACATCGCCGCGCGAGTGGCACGTGCGCCGAGCGCATGGGCGAGCCTGCGTGCGACAAGGGCGTTCGTCGCTCCTCCGGCGCTGCGTTCCACCAGCCGTGGCGTTCGGCGGGACGTTCAACTGAGTCATTCCGCTGCGCGGGCTCGTGCTTCGTCGAGTAATACCGTGAGCTCGTTGAGCCGCGCGGTGGACATGTGACCGAGAGCCTGCTTCGCAGCATCACGGATCGGCTCATCGAGGTTTGCCAGAAGCTGCAATCCGTCCTTCGTAATCTTCGCCAGCACCTTGCGCCGATCCTCAGTTCCACGCATGCGTTCGATGAATCCGCGCCCCTCCAGCCGATCGAGCAGGCGGGTCAGATCAGGATCGCGGCTCACCATCCGTTCGGCAATCTCGCCGCACGGAAGAGCCTCCTCTCCCGCGCCACGCAGAATACGGAGGATGTTGTATTGCGCGAGGCTGAGGTTCGCCCCACGTACGACCTCAGCGAACGGCTGCACGAGCACATCCGCGGTCCGTACTGCACTCAGCACGACTTCCTCATGCACGCTGCTGAACGGCCGCCGCTGCTTGAGCTCACGCTTGAGTTTGTCGGTCATCTTCTCCCTCCCGTACGCATAACCTCACCGCACCTTCATATTACTCCGCTGTGAGGTTGTTCCTCCGGAGGAATAACCTCTGCCCCGATTCGTTTGGTAGGTGCGAATCCGAGTGGTGAAACCGGAGAAGGGGAGAGCAAGCAGATGAAGAAGATCGCAATCATCGGTGACGGAAATGTCGGAAGCGCGCTGGCGCGGGGGATTGGCCGCGCGGGCTACGAAGTTCGCGCGACTGGAAAAGAGAACGTACGCGAGACGGCGGCCTGGGGAGACGTGATCATCCTCGCCGTACCGTTCGCTGCTGTTCCTGACGTCGTGAAGACCATCGGCGACGCCGCAAACGGCAAAGTGGTCATCGACGTGACGAACGCGCTGAACCCCGACATGACGCTCGCAGTCGGCTTCACCACGAGTGGTGCCGAGGAGCTTCAGAAGCAGGCGACCGGCGCGAAAGTCGTGAAGGCGTTCAACACTAACTTCGCGCAGCACATGGACTCCGGCAAGATCGGCAGCGAGACGCTCACCGTTTTCGCCGCGTCGGATGACGAAGAGGCAAAGACCACCGCCCTCGAACTGGCGAAGGCGATCGGCTTCGACGCCGTGAATGCCGGGCCGCTCCAGAATGCCCGCTGGCTCGAAACGCTCGCGCTCCTGAACATCACCCTCGGCTACGTCGTGGGACACGGTATGAATGCCGGCTTCCGCTACATCCACTGATGAGACGCAACGGGCAGGACTGGAATCGGCGCGAGTTTCTCGGCGCGGCGATTGGGGGTGCGACCGCACTCCTCGCCGCGCCCTCGCTCGGAGGGAAGATGACACAGCCACAGAAAGCGACGAAGCTCCCGACGCTCTTCGTCGCGCATGGAGCACCACCGCTCCTGGACGATGCGAAGTGGGTGAAAGAGCTTCACACGTGGGCCGAGGGCCTTCCGCGCCCCAAATCGATCCTGATGATCTCGGCGCATTGGGAGAACCGGCCGCTCACGCTCGGTGCGACGCGCACCGTGCCGCTCGTCTACGACTTCTACGGCTTTCCGAAGCGATATTACGAGCAGCAGTACGCCGCGCCCGGCGCGCCTGCCCTTGCGTCGCGCATTCGCAAGGAGCTGGGCGACATCATGCCGATCGCGGATGAGCCGGAGCGTGGTCTCGATCACGGCGCTTACGTGCCGCTCGTTGCGATGTATCCCGAAGCCGACATCCCCGTTCTGCAGATGTCGCTGCCGACGCAGAACCCGAAGCATCTTTTCGAGCTCGGCCGCTCGCTGAGTACGCTGCGCGACGAGGGCGTTCTGATCATCGGCAGCGGCTTCATCACTCACAACCTGCGTGCGATCGACTTTTCTAATGAGCTGCCGCCGCCACAGTGGGCGAGCGAATTCGACAGTTGGACTGCCGACGCGTTGTCGCGTTCCGACATCGACGCACTGCTCGACTACGAGGCGAAAGGTCCGGGTGCGCGGCTGGCGCTTCCTACTCGTGAGCACTTCGTGCCGCTGCTCGTCGCGGCGGGTGCTGCCGAACGCGAGTCCGTGGAGTACCCGATCAACGGCTTCTGGATGGGTTCGATGACGCGCCGCTCGGTGCAGTTCGGCTGATCGGCTGCGCAGCGCGCGAGTAAATCTTTTCACTGAATCACGAACACCGACAAGGAATGATCATGAACGCCACCAATACTGCAGCGCCGCGCCGTCGCGGACTCAACATCGTGCTTGCTCTCGTCCAGATCGTGCTGGCCTTCGCCTTTGGCGCTGCCGGTCTGATGAAACTCACTCAGCCCATCGAAGCACTCGCAGCATCGATGCCGTGGGTCTCCGCGGTTCCCTCTGCGCTCGTCCGTTTCATTGGGGTTGCCGAACTGGCCGGAGCACTCGGGCTCATCCTGCCGTGGCTGACGCGAATCAAGCCGCAGCTCATCAGTCTCGCCGCAATCGGTCTCATTCTGGTGATGGTCCTCGCGTCCGCTTTCCATCTCTCTCGTGGAGAAGCTGGAGCAGTGCCGGTGAACGTTGTCCTCGCCGCGCTTGCCGCCTTCGTCGCATGGGGCCGCAGCAAAGCAGCGCCCATTCAGCCGCGCGCGTAACCACCACCGCCCACGTCAGGAGACTCCATGCGCGATGCAGTTCAGCAGGCGGAGGCGGGTGTCCGGTTCGCTATCGATCTGGTCAAGGGCCGATGGACGATTCCAATCCTGCTCAGGCTGTGCGTGCAACCGACGCATTTCGGCGAGCTGCAGCGCGAGGTGGGACTGTCAGCGAAGGTGCTCGCCAATGCGTTGGTCCGCATGTGCGACCACGGGCTGGTGATTCGCGAGGCCCCGGAGAGGGCCGGACTCAAAGGGCTGTACCGGCTGACGCCGGCGGGTGACGCGCTGCGCGCTCCACTTCAGGCTCTGGCGACGTGGAGCCTCGAATACGAGGTCGAGATCCGCGGCGTCGCCACAAGCCGGCCGTGAGACTAGGCTCATGGCGCCACCGCTTACCAGAAGGTAACCGGTTGACCCGACGTCGCGCGGGTCCTGATCATGCAACTGCCCTGGGATCCGGTAAAAGCCGTGAATTGGAGAACAGACGCATGAGCCTCAACAGCAAAAAGATCATCGGCCATGGACGACTACGCATCGGCGTCGCAACCTGCGCGCTCGCGCTGCTGCTGGGAGCCGTGGCCTGTGCGACATCGGGCGACAATCGGGGTGCTGACGCGACACCGAACGCGCGCGCGTCCGTTGCAGCAACGGGGCCGACGGATCAGGCGGTGACCAACGCAACGAACTTTCACATGCTCGATTTCGTCGCCTGGAACAATCGCGATATGGACATGTTCCGGCGGTTGCACACCGCGGACGTCAAGGTGGACTTTGCGGGCGCCGTAACCCATGGCATCGATGCGCACGTCGAAGCGCTGCGCGGGATGTGGCAGAGCCCTGGTTCGCTGACGAACCACGCGCCGATCGTCGCCGAAGGCGAGTGGACGTGCATGGTCGGCATCTCCGCACCACCGGCGAACATGAAGATGGTCACCGTGGCGAAGTGGCGGGACGGCGCGATCTCTGAGGAGTATCTGCTCGCGAACATGCTGCAACCCGGAACCCCGAAGCCAGCGGTGAGCGGCCCGCCGATGGTGAGCATCAGCAATCGGAACGCCGCGATGAAGGCGCTGGTCGGCGCGGAGCCCGGTTGGGACTGCCGCCTCGAGCGCACCCTCGACGGGAAGATGGTGATCTCGCTCCGTAAGGCCGGCGCCGCGGCGGACGAGATGGTTTTCACGCAGTAGTTCGCTCGCCGACCGCATCAATCGGCGAGGAGAACCTGCCATGGAATGCGCAGTCGCTGCAGCGAGAAGAACGATGCGAGCGGCGATGACGCGTCACGTTGTTTCCTTCATGCTGACCGTGACGGCGGCCGCTTGCGTCGATGCTGCGCCGCCGCCCTGCCGGGCTGACGTTTCGCGGCCGTCCGTCGCGTTGGTCTTGTCAGGAGGAGGCGCACGCGGCGCCGCTCATGTCGGCGTTTTGCGCGTCCTCGAGGATCTACAGGTGCCAATTGACTGTATCGCGGGGACCAGCATGGGCGCCGTCGTCGGCGCCTTCTATGCGGCCGGCTTCTCTCCCGATGAAATAGAGGCCGAGCTTCGCTCCATCAACTGGAACGAGGTCATTGTCGGCGGCCAGCCGCGTCGGTCGCGCAGCTTTCGGCGCAGACAGGAAGATACGCGTTACCTTCCCCTGGAAGCCGGCATCCGCGGGCGCCTTCTGATCACAGCGAATAGTGCTTTGAAGAGTACGAGGCTCGAATACTTGCTGCGGACGAAGCTCATCAATACCGTTGCGGTCTCCGATTTCGATCAGCTGTACGTGCCGTTGCGCGTGGTAGCCGCCGATCTCGTGAAGGGGGAGGAGGTTGTGCTTTCAGGCGGCGACCTGAGTGAGGCCGTTCGAGCGAGCATGAGCTTACCGGGCGTTTTCCCGCCTATGGAGATCGGCGGCCGCTTGCTCGTGGATGGCGGAGTTCTCAACAATCTGCCTGTCGATGCGGCGCTGCAGATGGGCGCGGACGTCGTAATCGCGGTCAACGTCGGGACTCCTTTGATGGATCGTGACAATTTGGGCTCCACGCTGGCGATCGCATACCAGGCGCTGTCGCTCGCTTCAGAGCAGCGCATCCGTGAGCAGCAAGCGAAGGCGACGGTGGTGATCACGCCGCAACTCTCCGGAATCGCGATGCTCGATTTCTCGAAGCTTCCCGAGGTGATTGCCAGCGGCGAGACCGCAGCCCACGAGGTGGCGGCTCAACTTCGCGCGTTCGCGATTCCCGGATTGGTGAGACGCCGCCGCGCCGCTCCCGAGCCGCTGCGTCTGAGACGCGTGACGGCATCGGGCACGGCACGCGTCGATGAACGACGCGTGCAGGCTGCGATTGAGAGCCGTGAAGGCGCATTACTCGATTTCGAGCAGCTCGAGCGCGATATCGCACGAATCTACGAATTCGGCGAGTTCGATCGGATCAAGCTGAACATCGTTCTGGACGGCGAAGACGTCGACCTGACGCTCGTCCCCAGCGACAACGCGATGGGCCCGGTGTACATCCGGACCGGTCTCCGACTTCGCGATGACATGCGGGGCAACAGCGACTTCGATCTGCTCGTCCGCGTCACGCGCACGAGCCTCAACGCGCGGGGAGCGGAGTGGCGCACCGAGATGCAGGCCGGGACCTCCAGAGGTATCGCGACCGAGTTCTATCAGCCGCTCACGTTCGAGGGACGATCGTTCGTCTCGGCGAGGCTGGCGGACCGGAAAGACCGTCTCGACGTCTTCGCGGATGGACGCAAGCAGACCGAATATCAGGTCGACACATCCAGCGCTGGACTCGATCTCGGCATGACATTTGGGCACGCCGCCGAAGTACGCGTCGGCTTGTCGTTCGCTGCGGTCGACGCAGAGTCGGACATCGGCCCTGTCGCGTTCCCGCCCCTTGAAGCGAACATCGGCGGAGTGCGCGGCTCTTTCGTCGTTGATGACCTGGACACGAGAGGCTTGCCGACTGACGGATTCGACTTGAACATCGAATGGTTTCACGCCGCGACCCCGCTCGGTTCCGACCTTGATTATCAGGTTCTTTCAGGATCCCACCACCGCTTCGCGAGAGCGGGGCGACATATCTTTTTTGGTGGCGTGGCGGCGGGTACGAGTTTCAGTAGCAAGCTGCCGACCTACGCAGAGTTCACGCTCGGCGGTCTCTTCTCGCTCTCCGGCTATAGCGTCGGCGAGCTACGCGGCCAGCATTTTGCGGTGATCCGCGCGGGCGACTTCTACCAGATCGGCGAGCTGCCGTTCATGCTGGGACGAGGTATCTATCTCGGATCGTGGCTGGAGGCTGGGAACGTTTGGAATCGCGAGCAGATCGGCCAGGACTGGATCACGACGGCAACGCTCGCCGCCGTAGCCGATACGAACTTTGGCGGGCTGTATTTCGCATACGGCATCGCCAGTCGTGGCGACAGCGCGTTCTCGCTTCTTCTCGGGCAGCAATTCTAAGGTGGCTCCATTCGAGCTGAGTACGCTGCGCGACGAGGGCGTTCTGATCATCGGCAGCGGCTTCATCACTCAACAAGCCGGCCGTCAGACTACGCTCATGGCGCCACCGCTTACCAGAAGGTAACTGGTTGAATCGACGTCGCGCGGTCCTGATCATGCAACTGCCTTGGGATCCGGTAAACAGCCGTGAATTGGAGAACAGACGCATGAGCCTCAAGAGCAAAAAGATCATCGCCCACAGTCGAGTACACAGCGGCGTCGCAACCTGCGCGCTCGTGCTGCTGCTGGGAGCCGCGGCCTGTGCGACATCGGGCGACAACCGCGGTGCTGACGCGACTCCGGCCGCGCGCGGCAGGGACGCACCGACGGATCAGGCGGTGGCGAACGCAACGAACTTTCACATGCTCGATTTCGTCGCCTGGAACAATCGCGATATGGACATGTTCCGGCGGTTGCACACTGCGGACGTCACGGTGGACTTTGCGGGCGCCGTAACCCATGGCATCGATGCGCACGTCGAAGCGCTGCAGGGGATGTGGCAGAGTCCCGGTTCGGTGACGAACCACGCGCCGAACGTCGCCGAAGGCGAGTGGACGTGCATGGTCGGCATCTTGGCACCACCGGCGAACATGAAGGCGGTCACCGTGGCGAAGTGGCGGGACGGCGCGATCTCTGAGGAGTATCTGCTTGTGAACATGCTTCCACCCGGAACCCCGAAGCCGGCGGTGAACGGCCCGCCGATGGTGAGCATCAGCAATCGGAACGCCGCGATGAAGGCGCTGGTCGGCGCGGAGCCCGGTTGGGAGTGCCGGCTCGAGCGCACCCTCGACGGGAAGATGGTGATCTCGCTCCGCAAGGCCGGCGGCGCCGCGGCGGACGAGATGGTGTTCACGCAGTAGTTCGCTCGCGCACCGCATCAATCGGCGAGGAGAATGCCATGAATGCCCAGTCGCTGCAGAAGCAGCAGGTCGTCGCACTGCTCAAGTCTTTCGAGACGCGTGAGTCCGAGCCAGTCGCCGCCATCAGCGCCACGCGTTACATCCAGCACAATACGAGCGCTGAGGACGGTGTCGAAGGCTTCCGCAAAATCATCTCGCAGGTGCCAAAGGAAGCCGTCCGCGTCGACACCGTGCGTGTGTTCGAGGACGGCAACTTTGTCTTCGCCCACAGCGACTACGAGTTCTTTGGGCCGAAGGTCGGCTTCGACATCTTCCGGTTCGAGGGCGGGAAGATCGTTGAACACTGGGACAACCTGCAGTCGACCGCCGGCCCGAACCCCAGCGACCACACCATGACCGACGGCCCCACGCACGTCGAGGACCTCGAGAAAACCGAGTCGAACAAGAAGCTCGTGACCGCGTTCGTCGACGACATCCTCGTCAACGGCCGCATGGAGAAGCTCGCAGGCCACATCGACGGTGAGAACTACGTTCAGCACAGCCCGCAGATTGCCGACGGTCTGCCGGGCTTCCGCAAGGCAGCCGAGGAGATGGTCAAAGCGGGTCTCACGGTGAAGTACGCCCGCGTGCACAAGGTGCTCGGCGAGGGGAACTTCGTCCTCGTGGTCAGCGAGGGTGACTTCGCCGGCAACCCCACGAGCTTCTACGATCTCTTCCGCGTGCGGTACGGCAAGGTAGCGGAGCACTGGGACACCATCGAGGCGATTCCCCCGCGGGACGAGTGGAAGAACGCCAACGGCAAGTTCGGCTTCTAGCACACTGCTCAGATCGGGATGGCGGCTCGCCCTCGCGTGAACATCGATTGACCTGGTACGCGGCGAGGCTTCGGCACGAAGACAAGCCTAAGGAGAAATGGCAATGCAAGTAAACGGAATCACGTGGCACGCGGTAACTCTGGAAGGCGATGCAGTCGAGTCTTACAACAAGTTCGCGAAAGAGACTCTCGGACTGCAGCCGATGATGCAGATGGAGGGCATCACGGTCTACATGATGCCGAACGGAACCATTCTCGAGGTTTACGACAAGAGCAAAGTTCCGCCCTATGGCTACAACGGCAGTGTCGCCTTCGGCTTTCGCGTCGAGGACATCGACGCCGCGGTGTCAGAAGTGAAGGCAGCCGGTTACGAGGTGCTCGGCGACATCGTTCGTGTGCCGGAGATGAAGTACGCATACGTGCACTTCAAAGGCCCCGATGGTCTGGTTTACGGGATGAATGAGCAGAAGTGAACCAGCACGCAGTTGGCTGAAGGGAAGAACATGATCGTCATTACAGGGGCCACAGGCCATCTCGGCCGGCTCGTCGTCGAAGATTTGCTGAAGAAGGTTCCGGCGAGTGAAGTTGCTGTCGCAGTGCGCAATGTTGAGAAGGCGGCCGAGCTCGCGGAGCGCGGCGTCGATGTCCGCTACGCCGATTACGAGAAGCCGGAGACGCTTGTCGCGGCGTTCCGCGGGGCGACGAAGGTGCTGCTCATCTCCGCCAACGAGGTCGGCAAGCGCGTCGCGCAACATCGCAACGCCGTCGATGCGATCAAAGCCGCGTCGCCGCGCCTGCTCGTCTACACCAGCATCCTCAACGCCGACAACTCGGGAATCAGTCTGGCAAAGGAACACCTCGCAACGGAGGAGATGATTCGCCAGTCGGGAGTGCCGTTCACGATCCTGCGAAACGGCTGGTACCTCGAGAACTACACCGAGAATCTCGCTCCCGCCCTGCAATACGGCTCGATCGCTGGCGGTGCGGGGAACGGGCGAGTTGCGGCGGCCGCGCGGGCCGACTACGCGGCGGCAGCGGTGGAAGTGCTCACGACGGACGGACACGAAGGCAAAACGTACGAGCTGGCCGGCGACACCGCGTTCACCATGCCGGAACTGGCTGCCGAAGTCTCGAACGCCGCCGGCAAGCCGGTCGCGTATATCAACCTTCCGCCTGACGCATATCGCGACATGCTCGTCGGCGTCGGTCTGCCCGCTCCCGTGGCCGAGATGCTCGTGGATGCAGACCTCGGACTCGAACGCGGCGAGCTTGCCAGCGATCGCGACGATCTCCGCCGTCTCATTGGGCGCTCCACGACCCCCCTCGCGGCCGCCGTCCGCGCCGCGGTTCGCTGATCTTGCATCGCTGGCGGCAGCCCGCTGCGGCGGGCTGCCGCGCATCCGCAAGCTTTCCGAGCGCAACGCGCGTCAGGGATTCTTCGAGCACGACGAGTACGAACGCGTCATCACCCACCTCCCCGATTATCTCGAGGATGCATGCCGGTTCGCCTACCTCAGCGGCTGGCGCCGCGGCGAAGTCTTCGCCCTCGAATGGACGGATGTCGATTAGCACGCAAGCCTCATTCGCCTCCGACCAGAGGAGAGCAAGAACGGCCAAGGACGCACGCTTGCACTGGAAGGCGACCTGTGGGCGATCATCCAGCGCCGCTGGCATGGGCGCACAATCACGCCAGGAACAAGACGACCCCTCATCAGCAGGTACGTCTTCCACCACAACGTCCATGCCATCATCGACATCAAGAAAGCATGGGCGAAAGCCTGTGCGCAAGCCGGCGTCGGCGTGAAGCTCTTCCACGACTTTCGCCCACCGCGATCAGGAATATGGTGCGGGCCGGTGCCCGAGACGGTCGCGATGAAGATCAGCGGCCACAAGACGCGCAGCGTCTTCGATCGGTACAACATCACCGACGAACGTGACCTGCGCGAGGCCATGGAGAAAACGCAAGCCTACCTCGCGCGACACACCTGAGCCCGCGAAGCACCACGCATATGCGGGCTTACGCCGCAATGCGTGACATTGATGATCTCGATCCCGAACTGCGAGCGCGCGTCGAGGAACTCGCCGAAGAGATCGAGTCATGCGTTTACTGCGAGAACCGAGATCGATGCCGACCGCGATGCGCTCCGGCGGCATCTCAGTCGACGATGTCGAGCGCGTAGCGGCGGCGCGACTTCTGCCCGGCCCACGATCCGATGATGACCATGTACATGGTGGGCGCTTCGCAGACGATCCCGCGCGGGTCACGTCGCCAGGTATTGCGCTCGGCCGCGGAGCTGGACGTGCAGCGGATCGAGCTGGAGGCCGCCGCGAGCGTATGCGTGGAGGCGGAACGAGATGCGCTCTTCGCCTGGTACGACGTGGCCCCGGCAGACAGCCAGATTGCTTCGCTGCGCGGAGGTCGGCAAGGCGCTCGACTCGCTCGTCGATGCCGTACGTGCGCGCTACGAAAGCGGAACCGCGATTCAAGCGGACATCGTGCGCGCGGCGCTCCAACGCAGCGAAGTGGATCATCAGATTCTGACGACGACCGGCGTGCGACGAATGGCCGCCGCTCGTCTCCTGCCGCTTCTCGGATTGCCGCTGACGACCGAGGTTCCGGCACTCCATCTGGCGCATTCGACGGAGGCACGAAGCATCACTGCGGCACGCGAGATCGCCGAGGATCAACCTGCGCTCGCTGCGCTCAGCGCCGACGTGCAACGGCGAGAGCAGGAGATTCGACTGGCGGAACTCCTCCGCCATCCTGACTTCAACGTCGAAGCGTCCTACGGCATGAGACCGCAGCTGACCGACGTGGTGAGCGTCGTCGCGCGGATCGAGCTGCCGCTGCGCAAGAAGACTGCGATCGAACCGCGCGTGCGGGAGGCGAATCGCCGCGCGGGATGCGGCGACCGCACGCATCCCGGAGCTGCGACGCGCGCTGCTCGGCGATCTTGGCGCCGCGTACGAGGCTCATGCGGAGGCGACGAAGCAGATCGAGTTCCACGAACAAACGCTCGTCCCGCAGTCTAAGCTCGCGTTTGAATCGACGCGCGCGGCGTACGAAGGCGGGAAGACGACGCTCGATGCCGTGCTCGCATCCGAAGCCGCGTACCTCCGCCTGGCGATCGACTACTACGACTTCCTCGCGCGACACATCAAAGCCATTGCCGACTTTCAGGCGATTCAACGCGGCGCGCGACGCGGAGCGATCGGCGGAGGTGCGATGTCTGCGCAGCCGATGGATGTTGCGATGCCGTCGGCTGCGCCAACGACTAGTGCAATGGAGATGAGGTGAGCACGATGAACCGACGACGAATCATTCTCGCCGTTTCCATCGCGCTCGTGCTCGCCGCGATCGTCGGGGGTGTCGTGTGGCAATGGCGTGCCGATCACGCCCGACATGACCATGCCGAGGCAGCCGTTTACTACTGCCCCTCCCGGCCATCTGCCTGCTCGTCACACTCTCCTGCACGCATTATCCGGATCATCGCGTCACGCAAACACCCGTGGCCTTCGGTACGCTGAACGAAGCGGCACGGCAGAGCGCGCCCGACGTTCACGCGCGGCGTGACTTCGCGCATCCGCACGGAGGGAGCCCCAGAACTGGCTCACCTACTATGGCGCATACGATGGCCAGCGATACAGCACGCTCGATCAGATCGATGCTTCCAACGTGAAGAACCTGCGCCCGGCGTGGCAGTTTCAATTCGGCGTGATCGGCCTCATAGCCAACTCGGCGACGTATTCATTCGAGGCGGCGCCGATCGTGGTGGATGGTGTGATGTTCGTCTCCGCGTGGGACGGATACGTCTGAGCGGTCGACGCGGCGAATGGAAACCTGGTGTGGCAGTACAAGCATTCGATCCCCCCTCGACACTCCGCTGTGCTGCGGGAACGTGAACCGCGGCGTCGCCGTGGCGAGCGGGCGTGTTACGTTTCCACGGCGAACGGTCACCTCGTCGCGCTCGATGCGACGAATGGGCGGAAGGTCTGGGAACAGGCATTCGCAGACGTACGTGCGGGCGAGAGCGCGAGGGCTGCGCCGCTCGTGGTGAAGGACCTGATCATCGTCGGGTCGTCACGTGCGGAGTACGGCGTGCGCGGGCACATCGACGCGTTCGATCTCGCGACAGGCGCGCGGCGCTGGCGCCGTTACAACCGAGTAACCAAAGAATCTCGTCCATGGTTCGAGTCCTTCATGAGACGACGCGGATGCCGGCCGCTATTCTCGTAGACCTGCGGAGTGACAGATCGCGGTGCAAGCGTGCAACGGGCGTGACGCGGCGAGGGCGGGCGGGGTTGGGTCGAACGCGTTCGCGAGCAAGGGTGCAGCGGAACGGCGCATCGATCGCGGCGTGCAGTTGCGTGATGGGTGCTGTGGACGGAACAGAAAAGCATCACGCGGCATTCACGCGCGGCTGCAGCGTTGTCGGCAACTCGTCCGTCACGGGCGAATGGCGAAACGATGCGTAGCGATAAGCAGCTCGGAATGATCCTCAAAAGACGAGGGCGTCAAGTCGTTGAGCGAATTGCTCAAGAAGAAGCGCTGACGACGGCGCGGTGTAGGGCTTGGCGTTCAGCTCCTTGCGTCGGATCGCAAGGTTACACGCCTGTCCGATGAGCTGCGCGCTGCGGTTGATCGTCGCTGGCGCGCGGCCACTTTCGAGTTCTACTTCGATGAAGCTATCGCGATGTGCTTGGGCGTGAGCTTCGCACGTCGGACAGCGCGATTAAGGTTGTCTAACGCCGGTTATCCCTGTAGCGTCGCGCATGGATCATACGTATCTTTGGCATCGTCGCGGCGCCTAGCTGAACTGACGGCGCGCGAATTTCGCAACACAGCCTCGGAGACATGGGCCGCCCGCGCAACGAGATCGACGCGGGGGGCGCGTCTCGACGCTGTTGCCGAGCGCACGACCGAGCCACGCTAGGCGCCTTTTCACAGCAACGTGCCGCGCTGATCCTCCTCACAGGAAAGGAGACCATTCTCAAACCCCGCCGGCCGCGAGAGTGAGCGCGTACACGCGGGATCGCCGCCCACATACCGACGCTGGGCGCGGCGCATTGGAGGATCGTGATGCGTTTGAAGAACGCACGATTCTACGTGCTGGCGATTCGCTGACGCTCTACAAGGAATACACGATCAAGCAGTTCGTCCCGAACGCGGTTGGATTGCGTACAACCGTCAGGGGAAGAGCTACGTGAGAGCAGCGAGAGCCCTGTGTACCGCGACGCGCAGAAACTGCTTCGACGGCGGCAGCAGGAACTCGGTGTAGAAATCTTCGGCCTGCAGACCTTCATCCCACAGCTAGACCGCATCACCGTCAGCGACCTCCTCGATCGAGTACGCTTACACGTTATTCGTTCCGGGAGGTGTTGAAGATAGACACGCTCCACGGTTGGCTCAGGAACGGCGTTCCTTTGCCTGACGGAGGCCGCACTCCGTTTCGCTATCTCGCGATCAGCGCGCGCAAGAAGGAGTTTGAGTGCGACGAGGTGGAGCGCGTGTACCAAGCGCTCCTCACACCGGTCTTCCGGACGCGAAGGTCCTTCAATTTCCGGACGAGTCGGCCCGCGATGAGCGTCGAGCGCGCGCTGCGTTACGCCACCGAGCCTAGCCGTTGGTCGCTAACGCCGCCGCTCCAGTTCCTCGAAACGCTCTCTCATCCCTTCGGGCCACGGTTGCGCGCCCCTGCGGTACTTTCGCAACGTCTCGCGGCTGACGCCCAACGCCTTTGCGATGTTGGTGTACGAGTCACCATCCCTGCGCGTGCGCCGCGTCAGTGCTACGGGCGGTGGCTGCTCGCCCGGCGGCGGCTGCTCTCCTGAGCGAAGCCGCGCGTAATACTCGAATTGCTCACGCAGTCCATCGGGCCACGGCAGAACGCCACGGAGATAACGATGCAGCGTGCTCCGCGTTTTGCCGAGCTTCGCAGCGATCTCTGAGAACCGGAGCGCGCCATCACACCGCTGCCACGCCGCCTTCCGTTTCGGCGCGCGTTTGCGCGTCGAGACAACGCAGAGGGGCGCCTCGGCGCGGTGCAACTCGGCCGCGTCTGCGCTCGCGGCGTGCGCCTGCTCACGATTCACGGCTGCCGCCTCGTCGAGTGCCAACACTTCCGCCACGATCGCGGCCGATAGCTCGGGAACCTTCTCGCTCGCCGTTTCTCGCGCCACCTGCGATAGCGGCGCGATGACCGTCACGCCGCGCCCGTTCGTTTCGGTCAGCGTGGCGAGCCGCTGTCGCCGCTCGGCTTCGATCTCGCGGCTGCGCCGAACGAGGTACTCGATTTTCGCGCGCCGGTATTCGATGAGCCGCTGATCCGCCCCGTCCACGAACTCCTTCGCCATCCTCAACAGATGCTTGCCATCGCTGAACACGCGCGCGATGAGGTCTCGCGTTACCGCGTCCTGCGTGTCATAGGTGGCGTCCTTTTCGTCCGCCAGTGCCTTGCACACGTACGCGCCGGTACGGCGATCGAAGATCATCGCCACGCGCTGATCGTCAGGGTTGACCCGCACATCTACGCGCTCGCTCCAATACTCCAGGTGCTTCTGAAGAGACGTCAGCCGGTAAATTACGCGCTCGTGTTGCACGCCGTTGTTGCCGACCATGCGCCCGCCTTTGGCGAGGTCGAAAAACAGATACGCGAACGACTCGTCCGGCTCCCGCACCGGAATGCGGATCGCCGGGTCGTAGAACACTTCATCCGGCGTGCGCGCATTCAGGATGCGCGCTCTCATGCTGCGCGCTCCATTCCGCGGCCGGTGTGTGGCGTGGCGTTGTATTCGTTGATCGCCAGTTGCAGCAGGTAGGCGAGTTCGGAAAGCGTCGGCAGTTCGCTCGGCCGCTTGTAAAGCTCGCTCGCGATTTCGCTTCGTTCCCCGAGCATGCCCCGATACGCAGCGAAGTCTTCGTCGAACCGGTGGCGGAACGTGCGGAACATCCGCTCAATGGCCTTTGCCTGCGCGTTGTACGGCAGCGCGTAGACAACCTCGACGCCGACGGGCGCGAACCGGGCTTGCATGCGTTCCTCGCTTGCGCCGTCCCACTCCTTCTTGCCTTGTTTGCGGAGCCGCTTGCCGAACGCCTTTCGGAAGTCGGAACCGTTGTCGAGATAGACACGGCGCGGCAGGCCGTTTTCATTCACGATGCGGCGGAAGACGCCGAGAATCAGACCGCTCGTCGGCGCATCGACCGAGATATCACTCCCGAGGATGCGCCGCGAGCGGATGTCCACGAACGCCGTCCAGATCGGGAAGTGACCCTTCGCTTTTTTGCCGGTGCAGACCGCGCATCCGTTATCGCAGCGGACCGGTACGTCGATCTCGCGGTGATCGGCTTGGATCGTGTGATAGGCGCCGATCGTGGACGGATCACGCCGCACGTGCGGCAGGACGTTCCTCGGCGAATCGGCGTTGTCGCGGAGGAGCTTGCGGACCAGCTTCGGCAGGCGCTTGGTTGCGTAACGCCAGAAGGTGTCGTAGCTCGGCATCGCGCCCCACCCCTCGATCTTCGCGACGGCGCGGACGTTGCCGTAGATGAGCGCGATATTCGGCTTATGGGCGCGTAGGTACTCGTCCCGAAACATGCGCCGCGCGACTGCCGGAATCCGATCGCCACGTTGCTTCGTTCCGTCGTTTCCATCGACAAGAGCGTCGATGCTGCCGCCCGCGCGATGGAGCTTTTCGGCCCACGTCTTGACCGAACGCAGCGAGACGTTCCGGCCCGGATGGCTGCGCCGGAAGTTGTGAAGCCAGCGGCGTTCAACCGTCCCGAGAGTCTCGCCCGGCCGTTTCGCGGTGCGGGCCTTTTCAAACGAGATCGCAGCTTCGTAGCGGAACTCGGCGCGCGCCTTCCCGCCGTCATGGGCCGCGTTGTAGCGCGCGGCCCGCTGAGGCGTTTCCATGAGGCGCAGCGCTGGTGGTGGCACTGACGCGATGAATCCGGCATATGCGGCCCGGTACTTCGGCGGAAGCGTTGCGACGTTGACCTCGTCGCCGCGCGTGCCGCGCCGCCCTTCGGCTTTGCCGTTCCACACCATCCGGCGAACCGTCGTCGCCTCGATGCCGAGAGTGGCGGCGACTTCGAGTATGGAAAGGAACGTAGAAGCGGCAGGCGGAAGGACTTCGGGAACCGTCGCGAATGAGGGAGAGGTTTGGGGCTCAGGGAGTAGGTCGAACGCCGTCGCTGTCATGCGGCGAAGTTCGCTCGGCGCAAACCATCCATCAACCGCCGCTTACGAAAACGCACTGGCAGACCCGATTCCTCGCTCCTACGGCGAGCCAGCGCTAAGTGACTGAAAATCGGCGGCTTGCTCGTTGACTGATGACGTAGCCCCGAAACGCACTCGCGAGCGCGCACTCGAAAAATTTGCTGCTGCCTTCGCCGAACGGTCGGCGGGCTTACAACTCGCGACGACACATAGGTTTGCGGATCGTAAGCGCGCGCGGAGTCGCGCAACGGCAGTTCGCGCGATTTTGCGAAACTTTGGCGCTCGCTGCCGCCGCGAAGCATCTGACGCGCGCGCGCCCGAAGTTGTACGATTTCAGCGGCTTATGTCCCGGCAATGTCCCGCAAATGTCCCGGTTTGTCCCGGTATTTTCCTTGCGGGAGATTTTGCGATTTCACACAATTGGGAAAGAAGTGTCGCGGAGGCTGAGCCAACCGATGGGGTCCGGGGCCGTCGGCCCCGGCCGCCGGAGGCCTCCCGGTCGCTTGCATCCGATTGTTCACTTGCGCCGCTGGCGTGGATGCCGCATGCTTCGCGCGCCGATGGGAGTCTTCACCCGTTTGCGCGAGCAACGCCGCCTCTCCGGATGCATCGTCGCCGCGCTTCTCATCCTCGGCGCCCTGACCGGCGCGCATCATCACCGGCTGCACGTGCCGGCGGAGGCGCTCGCCTTCAGCGCGTACGAGCCGCTCGACAGCGCGTCGCGCTCGACCGAGTGCGTTGTTTGCCGTGCGGCGGATCCCGCGCGTGTCGAGATCGCGCGGCTGTCGGTTCCGCGCGTCCTGGTCGTCACCATCGCTGATGCGACCTTGACCGAGCGTGCGGTTGTCGCGTCGTTCTCTCCCTCCTCGCCGCGCGCTCCTCCTGCAGCGCTCCTGTAGAGCGCTCACGCTGTTTCGCGAGTCCAGGAGCTCTTTCATGAAGCGTTTTCTTCGCGCGATTCTCATCGCGCTCGTTGCCATTCCTTCCAATGCACAAACGGCCGGGAGTCTGACCGGCACCGTCACCTCGTCCAGCGGCGAACCGGTGGCGAACGCCGAAGTGCTGCTCGTCGATCTTCGCCGCACCACCACTACGGACGCCGCGGGCGTCTACCGCTTCGACAACGTGCCCGCGGGATCGCACCTCGTGCAGGTGGCGAGCACGCGCGAAGGCGACTGGGTGCGCCGCGTCGACGTGAACGGACCGACGACGCTCGATGTCGAGATCGATCTCGCGGTTCACCGCGAAGAGATCGTCGTCAGCGCTTCGCCCGATGCGCGCGCCGCGTCCGAAGTCGCGCAGGCGGTGGACGTCGTTTCCTCCGAAGAGCTCCAGGTGCGCCAGCAACCGACCCTCGGCGAAACACTCGCGCAGCAGCCGGGTGTGACGTCGACCGGCTTCGCGCCCGGCTCGAGCCGCCCCGTCATTCGCGGCTTCGGCGGCGATCGCATTCGCGTGCTCGAGGACGGCGTCGGCGTCGGCGATGCATCGAACGTCAGTCAGGATCACAACGTCAGCATCGATCCCGCGAACGCGGAGAGCATCGAGATCGTGCGTGGTCCCGCGACGCTGCTGTACGGCAGCAACGCCGTCGGCGGCGTGGTGAACGTGATCGATGACCGCGTGCCGATGTCGTTGATCGGTGCGGCCATCAGCGGCGTCATCGACGCGCGGGCCAGCTCCGTTTCGGATGAGCGCAACGTGTCGGTTTCACTCGAAGGCGGCAGGAAGCTGTTCGCGTGGCATGCGAGTGTGAGCAATCGCGAGACGGGCGATTTCGACACGCCGATCGGCCGCTTGTTCAACAGCAGCATCGATTCGATCAGCGGCTCGGTCGGCGCGTCCGTGGTCGGCAGCCGCGGCTTCGCCGGAGTTTCGTTCAACGGCTACGACACGGATTACGGCGTCTCGGAAGCGGGGCCGGGAGTCGAGCCGGACGAAGAGGTGCGCATCGACATGCGCCAGCGCCGCTTCGATTTCAAGAGCGAGTGGAATCTCGCGGCCGGTCCCTTCTCGCGGCTTCGCCTGCGCGCGGGCTCGAGCGATTACCGGCACTTCGAAGTCGTCGACGGCGCCCCGGAAGTCGAGTTCATGAATGAGGCGACCGAGGCGAGGTTCGAGGCTTCGCATCGCGACGTGGGACCGTTTCAAGGCGCAATCGGCTTGCAGTATGCGAACCGCGACTTCCGCGTGGAGGGGGAGGAGTTTCTGCTTCCGCCGACCGTGACGAGGAACCTCGCGTTCTTCGCGTTCGAGGAAACAGGACGCGGCGTGTGGCGGCTGCAGCTCGGCGGACGTTATGAGCGCGAAGACCTCGAGGTCGAGGATGACGCCGAGCTCGATCGTTCGTTCAACGGTTTCTCCGGATCGATCGCGACGGTGTGGGTGCCGAACGAGCATTACACGGCCACGCTCGCGTTGTCGCATTCATCGCGCCTGCCGGTGGCGGAGGAGTTGTACTTCGACGGGCCGCATGAGGCGACCTTCCAGTTCCAGATCGGCGATCCCAACCTCACTCGCGAGGGTGGCAATGGACTCGATCTCGCGGTGCGCAAGCTCACCGGCCGCATCACGGGTGAGCTGAGCGTCTTCGCGCAGCGTTTCGACGGCTATATTTTTCAGAATCCGACCGGCGAGATGGAAGACGAGATGCCGGTGTTCCGCTTCGCGCAGGCGAACGCGAATTTCCGCGGCGCGGAAGCACACGCCGACATCGATCTCTTTCATCGCGATCCGAATCACCTGACGCTCGAGCTCTCCGGCGATTACGTGCGCGCGGAGCTCGGCGGCGGCCGCGGGCCGGTGCCATCCATCCCGCCGTTCCGCTTCGGCATCGGACTCCGTTTCCAGGGCGACGCGCTTTACATGCTGACCGAAATGCGTCACGCCGCGCGGCAGGATCGCGTCGCAGCGTTCGAGACGTCCACAGCCGCGCACACGATTTTTAACGCCGCGGCGGGCTATCGTTTCTTCGTCGGCCAGACCGTGCACGACGTGCTGTTGCGAGGCAACAACCTGACCGACGAACTGGCGTACAACCATCTCAATCCGTTGAAGAGCGTAGTGCCGTTGCCGGGCCGTGATTTATCGCTGTCGTACCGGCTGACGTTCTGAGCACTATGGAGTGCGGCGCCGCCGCACTCCATATCAACCCAGCAGGAACGTCGGGATCTCCGACGCTGGCAGCGGCTTGCTGAACAGGTACCCTTGCATCTGATCGCAGCCGTAATGGCGGAGGAACGTGTACTGCTCCTCCGTCTCAACGCCTTCGGCCACCACATTCAATTGCAGGGTGTGCGCGAGATTGATCACGTACGACACGATCGCGGCTGCGGTCTCATCGGTCATCACGTCGCGCAGGAACTCCTTGTCGATCTTCACCGTGTCGATCGGGAAATGCTTGAGGTACGTCAGCGACGATTGCCCGGTCCCGAAATCGTCCATGGCGACGCCGACACCGAGCGCGCGCAGATCGCGCAGCACTTTCATGGTGAGATCGAAATTCTGCATCGCGGCGCTCTCGGTGATTTCGAGCTCGAGATGCTGCGGCTCAAGGCGACTGTCCTCGACCGCAGAGCGCACGATGTCCACGAGGCCGCGTTGCTGCAGTTGCACCGCGGAGATGTTCACGGCCATGCGCAGCGTTGATAGACCCCGATCGTGCCACTCGCGCAACTGGCGGCACGCGGTGCGGATCACCCACTCGCCGATGGGGATGATCATCCCGGTTTCTTCGGCGAGCTGGATGAACTCGGATGGAGGCACCAGGCCGCGGCCGGGATCGCGCCAGCGCAGCAGCGCCTCGAGGGACACGATGCGGCGCCGTGCGCGATCGTACACCGGCTGGTAGAACAACTCGAGCTGTTCGCGCTCGAGCGCGTGATGCAGATGCTGTTCGAGCGCGAGCCGGCGCACATAACGCTCATTCATGCTCGCCGTGAAGAGCTGCGCCTGATTGCGGCCGAGCTCTTTCGCGCGATACATCGCCGCGTCCGCGCAACGCAGCAGCGTCTCCGCGTCGTCGCCGTCGTTCGGATAGCAACTGATGCCGAGGCTCGCGGTGACGAAGAGCTCGTGGCCGTCGACGCGGAACGGTTTCGTGAGTGACTCCAGGATCTTTCGCGCGACGCCCGCCACGCCATCCGCCCCCGTCACTTCCGGCAACAGGATGCTGAACTCATCGCCGCCGATGCGCGAGATCGTGTCGGACGCGCGCAAGCCTTCGTACAGGCGCCGCGCGATGTCGGCGAGCAGCCGGTCGCCGAACGAGTGCCCCAGTCCGTCGTTGACGAGCTTGAAATGGTCGACGTCGAGATACATCACGGCCACGCCGACGCGATTCCGTTTCGCCGCCGCGAGCGCGTTCACCAGGCGATCGCGGAACAAAAGCCGGTTCGGCAGTCCCGTGAGCGAGTCGTAGTACGCGCGATACTCGAGCTGCTTCTCGGTCTGCTTGCGCTGCGAGACGTCGCGGTAGTTCAGCACGATCGCGCCGACGGTCGGCTCGTACAGCATGTTCTGGCCGAACCCTTCCATCCAGATCCAGTGGCCATTGCGATGCAGGAAGCGCAGCTCGCCGTGCGCTTCGTGGTTCGGCCACTGCAGCACGCCGCGCATGACCTCCTGCGCCTTCTCCAGATCGTGCGGATGGACGAAGTCGAACATCGAGCGGCCGAGGATCTCGTGGTCTTCGTAGCCGACCAGGTGTTGGGTCGATGAGCCGGCGAACGTGAAGCGCAGATCGCCGTCGAGCAGCACCACGCCGCTCCAGCTCTTCTCGACGATCGTGCGGAAACGCTTTTCGCTCGCGGCGAGCTCGTTCTCCGCGCGCTTGCGCTCGGAGATGTCGCGGATGAACGCGGTGAACGTGACGTCCGCGCCGGAGCCTGCAGGCGCGAGCGTGATCTCGATCGGGAACACTTCGCCGTTCGCGCGCCGCGCAAGCGTTTCGTGACGGCGGCGCAGGAGGCGCATGGGTCGATTCGAGCGAAAGCGCTCCAGGAGCGCGTGCAGCGTGCGCATGTCGCCGACGGGGAGGAAGTCGTCCTGCAGCGGCGAGCCGAGGACGTTTCTCGACGGGATGCCGAAGATCGCTTCCGCCTGGCGGTTCCACTCGATGACCGTGAACGATCGGTCGATGGTCACGATCGCATCGAGCGTCGACGCGATCAGCTTCCGCAGCCGCGCTTCCGATTTGCGCAACGAGTGCTCGGTGCGCGCGCGCGCGATGGCCTCGCCAACGATATTCGCCGTTGCGCGAAGGAACGCGAGCTCGTAATCAGTGAAGGTACGCTCGTCGTTCGCGTAGGCGAGGATCACGCCGAACGGCCCGTATTGCGTGCGGATGACGACGCCGGCGCCGCTGTTCACGCGATGGTGATCGCGCAGGTGCGTCGCCTTGAACCGCGTCTCCTCGACCAGGCTGCCGAACGTGAACGGCGCATCGGCGAGCAGAGCGACCATGCCGATCGAATCGTCTTCCTCCGAGTCATGCACGCAGTGCAGAAACGTATCGTTGGCGCCGAGGGCGGTGCGGACGATCATCCGTCCGCTGGGTGTGATCTCGAGAGCGCGGCAGTGCGAGACCTGCAGAGTGAGCTCGACGAGGGCGCAGGCCTGGCCGAGGAGGATGAGCGGATCGACGCCGGTGAGGGCGGCCTGGCCGAGCTCCGCGATCGCGATCTCCTGCCGGTTGCGCGCTTCCAGTTCCGCGCGCAGCTTCGCAATCTCGTCCGCGCGCGAGTCGGGACGACCCTCGCCACCCTGCAGGAGATGAAGCAGCGGTTGATCCGTCACAGAATGTTCTCCGCGACCACCTTGACCCTGGAACCGGTTCCAGAGTGTACGTTGGGTGACGATGAAAGACGAGATCGTGTTGGACCTGCAATCGGGGACGCTTGCCAGACTCTGCGGCGTCAGCCCCGACACGATCCGCCACTACGAGCGCCTCGGCCTGATTGCAGCCGTGCGAGGCGAAAACGGTTACCGGCGCTTTCCGCGCGAGACCGTCGGACGCGTGCAGCTCATCCGGAGAGCACTCGCGATCGGCTTCTCACTCGCGGAACTGACGCGCATTCTCCGCCAGCGCGACTCGGGCGAGGTCCCGTGCCGCGGCGTGCATGCAATGGCCCAGGCGAAGCTCGCGGACCTCGACGCGCGCATCGCCGAGCTCATTGAAATGCGCGCGGAACTGGCCTCCATCATCGACGAGTGGGACGAACGGCTGGACGCGACGCGCGACAGCCAGCCGGCGTTGCTGCTCGAAGGGTTACTGCGAAATCCTCCGCACCCAACCCTCTCCCCCGGCGGGCGAGAGGGGAAAGTGAGAGGGCGAAAGGAAAAAAGATGAACGCGATTCTTCTGATGTTGATGCTGGCCGGCGATCTCGCGGCCACCTGTCCGATGCACGCAAAACACACGGCCACGGAGGTCGATCAACGCGGCGACAAGGTCATGGGCTTCTCGCACGAGAAGACGAAGCACACGTTCCGTCTGCTCGAGGACGGAGGCGCGATCGAAGTGCGCGCGAACGATGGCGCCGATGCGGAGAGCATCGCGGCAATCCGCTCGCACATGCGTGAGATCGCGAAGGAGTTCACGGCAGGTACGTTCACGAAGCCGCAGGAGATCCATGCGCGGATGCCGGATGGTGTCGACGTAATCAAGGAGCTCGGCGCCGCGGTGACGTTCCAGTACGAAGAGCTCGAGCGCGGGGCGCGCGTACGCGTAAAGACAGAGGACGCGCGCGGGCGGGAGGCGGTGCACGCGTTTCTGCGGTTCCAGATCAAGGACCACCGCACCGGCGACCACGAATGACGTTCCGTGACGCAGCTCACATCGCGATTTTTCGGGGCGTGTAAACTCCCGCTCGCACACAAAACATGAAGTTGCACCAAGGGGGGCGTACCGCACGCCCCCCTTTTCGTTTTTCCGGAGGTCCGATGAATCGTCGAGTGCTGACAACCGTGATGGGCGTAGCGGCGATGCTGATCCTGGGCGCGTGTCACAACGAACGCGCGACGATCACAGGCGTGTACGGCTCCGGCGTGATCACGGGCGAGGTGGTGATGTCCGAAGGCATCAGTGCCGCCGGCGTCGAAGTCTCCGTGCGCGGCACCGGCATGATCACGCGGCTCGCGGCGGACGGCCAGTTCATGTTTGCGGGAGTGCCTGAAGGAACGGCGCTCGACTTTCAGCGCGCGGCCGATGGAATCCAGGCGACGTTGCAACTGGAGCAGGCCAGTGGGCATGTCGTCGTCGAGTTGTCGGCGAATGCGGCGAAGAAATCGGGACGCAGGCGGGCGGCAGGCAAGACGCCGGCGCTGCGCCAGTTCGAAGGAATCGTGGTCACTGCGAGCGCGACGGAGCTCGTGATCGATGATTCGAAGGGTCAGCAGCAGACGTTTGTCCTGAACGCAACGACTGACATCCGCAAAGGCGACAAGCCGGTGCTCGCGGCCGACGTTCGGCCGGGCTGGCGCGTGCACGTGAAAGCGAGCATCGCGGACGATGGAGCGCAGACCGCGGTGCGCGTGATCGTGCAGAACACGAATGACGATGAGGATGAAGACGACGGCGAAAATGGGCCGAAGGTCGGGCAGTACGAGGGACTGGTCGTGAACGCTTCGGCGACCGAGCTCGTGATCAACGACTCGAAGGGTCAGCAGCAGACATTCGTCGTCAACGCGGAGACGGACATTCGCAAAGGCAACACGCCGGTGCTCGCGGCCGACATACAGCCGGGCTGGCGCGTGCACGTCAAGGCGACCAGCGGGAATGACGGCACGAAGACAGCGGTGCGCGTGACCGTGCAGAACACCAAAGCAAAGTAACGGGTCAGGACGGAGACCCGTGGATGTGGTGCGCGTTCCCCCGGACGCAGCGCAGGGTGTGGAAGGCCGGCGGAGGGCTCCGCCGGTCTTCGTTTGTCGGCGCAGCCTCCGGCCGCGCGACCCGAAAATCGAGCCGCGCTCACCTCGGCCGCGAGGATTACCGCTCGTAATCAATAGTCATGAAATGACTCCCGAAAACGCTCTGCCGTTTGGCGGAACAGGCGTCGTTGTTGCTGACTTCATTACGCGTAACGCCGCGCCGTCAGATCCCACTCGCCCTCACGGCTGTTTTCAGGGCCTCGGAATCGTAGTGACGAAGCTCTGCATGAATGATCAGGCAGGCTGCGACTCCTGAGCCGGCGGCGGCGCCGGCGTCAGCCCGGTGCCGCCCGATGGTGTCACGATGCCGATTTCAGCGCATCACTTCGTACGTCACGGAATGCGAGCGGCCGAGATCATCGACCACGGCGATGTGATGCACACCGACGACCGGCTGCACGAATACCGATCGCTCGGGCTGCTGCGCCGCGACGAGCACGCCGTCCTGATACCAATAGAGACTCGAGACGTCGGAGCCGCTTTCCGCGGCCAGGCGAATCTCCTGGAACCGCAGCGGAGCGTCGCGGCGGATGCGATACGGCGTCGACGGATCGGGCGACACGATGCGCGGCCGCTGTTCCGAGTCGACGTCATCACACGCCGCGCTGAGCGGCGGCAACGTGACCACCTGCTCGCCGTTCGCGCGGCGATAGCTGACCAGTTCCGGCGGATCGATCTCGAACACGCGCGCGATGCTCGGCCGATCGGCGACGCAATCCCCACGCAGGCGTTCGCCACTCTTCGCGTCGACGATCAACAGGCGATGAATCGCGCATGACGTCAGCCGTGAGACTCCGGCCACGTGCTCGATCGAAACGCGTTTCCGGCAATGCGGTGCCGGCAATTGGTGGCTGATCGCGCAGACGTCGATCGTCTCGATGCGCCGCGCAGTGCGGCGCGCGACGCTCGTTCCGTCGAGCGCGCGAAAGAGATCGAAGAGCAGCGGCGCCGCGTCTTCTGATCCGGAGAGACCTTTCACGCCGTGGCCGTCGAAGTTGCCGATCCAGACGCCGATCGTGTAGCGCGACGAAAAGCCAATGCTCCACGCGTCGCGATGTCCATACGACGTCCCGGTCTTCCACGCGATGCGCGGCGTGTCCGCTGTCAATTCCCAACCCTGCGGCATGTCCGGTCTGCGCAGCTCGCAAAGCACGGACGTGATCAGCGCTGCCGCTTCCGGCGACATGAGTTTGGAGTGCGGCGGCAAAGCCGCCGCTTTCAAAGCGGCAGCTTTGCTGCCGCACTCCATGCAAAACATCCGCACCGGCTTATGTACGCCGCCTTCGGCGAGCGTGGCGTAGAGGTTCGTCAGATCGAGCAGACGCACTTCACCCGCGCCGAGCACGAGCGGCAGACCGTAGTGCGACGCACGGCGATCGAGCGTGCGCAGCCCGCCGCGACGCAGCATCGTGAGAAAGGAGTCGACGCCGAGGTCGGAAACGAGGCGGACGGCGGGTGCGTTGAGCGATGCAACGAGCGCGTCGCGTGTGGTCACGCGGCCGCGATACGTGCCGTCGTAGTTTTCGGCGACGTAGCCGCTGTAGTCGGTGGGGATGTCCAGGAGATACGTGTCGGGCACGATGCGGCCGTCGTCGATCGCTTTCGCATAGAGGAATGGCTTGAGCGCGGAGCCGGGCGAGCGCCGCGCGATTGCGCCGTTGTTCTGGCCGCCATGTCTCGTGTCGAAAAAATTCGCGGAGCCGACGAGCGCGCGCACGTCGCGCGTGATGTTATCGATGACGACCACGGCCGCGTTGCCGATACCGCGCGATTGCAATGCCGCGGCCCGCGCGGTCACGCGCTGCTGCGCGATGCGTTGCACGCCGGCGTCGAGCGTCGTGTGCAGTCGCGACGTCGAAGGCGACTCGCGCCGCGCGAGCTCGCACCAGTGCGGCGCCGCGAACGGCACGCTTCTCCGTTTGCGCGGGAGTGGCTGGTGCCGCGCTTCGCCGATCTCGCGCACGGTGAATGCGCCGCGCTCATGCAATTGCGCGAGCACGCGGTCGCGCGCGACACGTGCCGCTTTCGGATCGCGGAACGGGTCGTATCGATTCGGCGAGCGGGGGAGTGTCGTCAGCAGCGCGATTTCGCCGAGGGAGAGGCGGCGCGGTTCCTTGGCGAAGTAGAACCAGGACGCGGCGCCGACACCTTCGATGTTGCTGCCGTACGGCGCGAGGTTGATGTAGATCGCGAGCAGCTCGCGCTTCGAGTAATGCGCAGTGAGCTGCATCGCGCGGAACGCTTCGATCACTTTCGCGGAAAGCGAGCGGCGGCGCGGCTCCGCCATGCGCGCGATCTGCATCGGGATCGTCGACGCGCCCGACACGACGCGTCGCGCGCGAACGTTCGAGATCGTGGCGCGCACCATCGCCAGCGGATCCACTCCCGGATGCCGAAAGAAATGCCGATCCTCGGACGCGATCAACGCGCGGATGAGCTCCGGCGGCACTTCATCGAGCGTGACCGGGAAGCGGTACTTTTCATCCGGCGGCAGAAAGATGCGCAGCGGCTCGCCGTCGCGGTCGTAAACGATGACCGCGGACGCGCGATGGAGGTTGGCGTGCGGGAAAGGGAAAAGGCGGTCGAGGGCGATCGCGGTGATGAGGAGTGTGATCAGCGCCAGTGCAGCACCCCTCATCCGCCTTCGCGACCCAGGGGCGTAGCCTTCTCCCCTCGGCGAGGGGAGAAGGTGCCCGAAGGGCGGATGAGGGGTCGTCATCGCCTCACCTTGAACGTGCCCAACCCTTCGGTCGCGCGGAACCTCGGCGCGTACATCGCCTCGGCCTGCGCCGGCGGCAGGCGGAACTCGCCCGGCGTGATCGCGCGCGCCACCGTGTAGAAGGTCACCGAGCGATTGAGGTCGACGAAGAACAGCACGCGATCGTCGCGGATGTCGCTATGTTGCACGTCGGCGAGATGCTGGACCCAGGGCAACGTTTCAGTCGTCGTGAGCCGCGGGTTCTCGACTTCGAGTCCCGCCGGCAGCAGGTTCTGAATGACCACGTTCTCCAGTCGTCCGCTCATGCTGGTCACCTCGGTGCGGATGACGACGATCTCGCCCTGCTTCACGTCGTTCGTCTGCAGCGGCGTGCCGTTGCGATCCATGAACGTGCGCGTGATGCGCATCCCCTCGGCTGACGGCTGGAACGATGACTCGAGCGGCGTACCGCGCACACGCACGGTGTAATACGCGGCGTCGGCGACGTAGCCATTCTCGAACGTCACCGACAGCTCGCCGGTTGACGGCAGGTCGTCGAAGCGCTTGGTCTTTCCATCGAAGCGCCCCACGACTTTTCCGTCGTGCAGCAACGCGCCGCGATACGTCGCGTTCGCGTTGCGCATGCGGAAGTACTGGCCGAGCGCCAGCAGGCCCATCGCGCTGTCCTGCGGTGTGTACCAGTGATCGACAATCAGTTCGCGCGACAAGCGTTCCGCGAGCGCCGGCAAACGCGGATCCTTCGGCGCGGCATCGAGCAGCGCCAGCACCACCAGCGCGCGGTTGCGCAGCGTCGAGTTGTAATTTGACCCGGTCTCGCGCAGCACGTTCTCTTCGCGATCGACGTCCGCGAGCATCGCGCTCACCGCCGCGGGATTGCCGACCGCGGCGTACGCGGCGCCGAGGAGCGCGCGCGAATCGACCATGAGCTGCGCCGCGTGTTTTTCGCGGACGTAGTCCATGGTGCCGAGGTCGGGACGCTGTGCGCGGGCGAGCACGTAGAGCGCGTAGACCGCCTGCTGCAAGCCGCCGGTGTCGTACTCGGGACGCGCCTTCGCGAGCTGCGCGACGTAGTCGAGCGCGCGGCCGTGGCGCATTGCGTCGACCGCATACCCCGCACGCTTGGCTTCTGTCAAAAAATGCGTGGCGTAGATCGAGGCCCAGATATTGATCTCCGTGCCGTACGGCCACATCGCGAAGCCGCCCATCGCGGTTTGCATGGTGCCAAGGCGGCGGATGCCGTCGGAGACATAAGCGGCGGGGTTGCGATTGCGGAACGCCCTGGGGTCGAGCTCCTGCGCAAGATCGCCGATGTAGATCATCGGAAACGCGGTGGAAGTGGTTTGTTCGACGCAGCCATATGGATAGTGAACGAGATAGTCCAGCCGTCCGCGGAGCTGGATGAGCGGCAGCGCGCTGATGATCACGTCGCGCCGCGCGCTTCCTTCGACGAAGCGCGCGGGCGGCGGAGCGGGGAGCGTCATCGTCTTCGATGCGATGCTGCCGCTGAGCTCATCGGTCGCATCGGGAAGCGACGGATAGACAGGGATTGTGGCGGAGGCAGTTCCGCGCTCGCCGTTGCCACTTGCGGTGAACGCGAGCTCGATGCCGCCGCGGTTCTTCGCGGCGTGCAGTGCGAAGAGCACGGTGGTCTCGCGGTTCCTGTCGATCGCGACGCGTTGCGTGACGTTCGATGTCAGTGACGCGTCGCCGGTGAGCTTCACGGTGACGTCGAACGTGCCGTTTTTCTTCGTGTCGTTGCGCACGGTGACGGGAATGGAGAACGCGTCGTTCGTCGAGACGAATCGCGGCACGGTCGCGAGCACGACCACGGGATCGCGCACGAGCACGAGCTTGTCGCTGCTGCCGTATTGCTGCTCGCCATGGACGACGGCGGTGACGCGCACCGCGCCTTGGAAATCAGGAATGTCGAAGGTCGCTTTCGCGATGCCGTCATCGCCCGCGGTGAGGAGGCCGGACCAGAATGACACCGGTTTCGTGCGGCGCATGCCATCGGTGCGGAGGAACTGCGAGATGCCAGCGCCGCTCTCGCTGCCGCCGGCGATGGCGTTGTTCTTCGCCGCGACTTCCGGGAGGAGCAGCGCGAAGATGTCGTGCGTCATCACGGCCAGCGCGCGGTGTTGATAGAAGAAGGCAAAGGGATCGGGGCGCTCCTCGCCGACGAGTTGCAGGATGCCTTGATCCACTGCGGCGATCGTTACGCTCGCGTGCGGCGCCGTCTTCACCGACACGTTCAACTTGCGCGACGAGCGCATTTCCTCGACGACTCGGATCTCGGGACGGAGCTCGTTCTCCGCACGATCGACTTCCACGCGGATCGCGCCGTACGCGCGGCCTGCTTCGCCGGGCTCGAGATCGTCCGCCGTGCGTACGACGGTGGCGGTGATGTATGCGTTCGGACGCGCGGCGACGGTGAGCGGTATATCGACGCGGGCAGTATTCGAGCTGAGCGTGACCAACTTCGTGTGCAGCACGCGGTCGCTCTCGACGGTCATCAGCGCCTTGCCGGGGAACGGTGATTTGATCGTGACCGCGACCGATTCACCCGAACGATATGCCGGCTTGTCGATCGTGAGCTCGAGGCGTCCGGGATTCTTCATCGCCCACGGGGAGTAGCCGGCGCCCGACCATGAATCGAACGTGAGCTCCGTCGCGGCCAGCGAAACCGGATCGGTGATGACGATGCGATACGAGCCCCATTCGCCGGTGCGAAACGAAACCACGCCGCGGCTCTTGCCGTTCGCGATCGGGATCGTGCGCACGTGCTCCGTGTCGAGCGTCGATTCGTAGCGGTAGCCGCCGTTGCCGGTTTGCCGCATCACCGTCTGCCAGCGTTCTTCGTAGATGTCCGCGCGCAGCGGAGCAGACGGAACTTCCTTGCCGGCGGGGGAGACGGTGGCCCATTCGAAGCTCACCCCCTCACCCCGCCGTCTCCCGCTCGAGGGGGAGAGGGTTGGGTGAGGGGGTGGCGGAAGCTCGCGGATGCCGATGTAATACGGATACGGATGCACCGGCATGCGCGTGATCGCGGAGACGCCACGGCCGCCCTGTTCCTGCACCCGCGCGGTGATCACCGCGGCGAGTGACGACGGCACGGCCAGTTTTTCCGGTACGGCGATCGTGTACTGCTTGCGGCCTTTGTCGTCGAGCGTGCTGCTGTCCGATGCGACCTCGCGCGGATCGAACTTGCGCGACGGCGCGTAGAACGTGAACTCCTCGAACGCGCGTGCCGTGAACGTCGACGGAACGAGTTGCACCTTCGTCTCCACTGCGAGCGAAGACGCGGGCGCGCCGAAGAGGTAGGACGACGACACGTCAAATTGAACGACGGGCTGAGAGCCCGTCGCTCCAGGTTCTATTTCGACCTTCAGCCGATCGGGCACGAACTCCTCGACATGAAACGATGTGGAGCCGATCTCGGTGTCGCCGGCGAACAGCGCGAGCGTGTGTCGTCCGGTGCGCGTGTACGGCGGCAGCGCGATGTCGTAGCTCGCCATCCCGCTCGCGTCCGCATTCAGGCGAATCGAGCCGCGCGGCTCGCCGGCGGGATCCGTGTGCTTGAGCACGAGCGGCATGCGCGGCGGAAAGCGCAACGCGGTGGTACGTACCGAGGCGACGCCGCGCAATGTTTCACCCGGGCGGTACAGCGTGCGCTCGCCATAGAGAAACGCCGAATAGCCGCTGGCGGGTTCCGCCGCGCCGCCGATGTCGAACGCGGAGGTGTCGACGCGGCTGTCGCCCAGGACGAGGAAGCTGAAGTCGTTGCCGCGCTCGACGGTCACGACGAATGGGTGTGCCTTTTCGCTGATGTTGCGCGCGGTCCAGAAGCCCGCTTCATCCGTGCGGCCGCGCGCGATGGTCTGGTTCTGATCGTCGACCAGCGTCACCGCGGCGTTCGCGATTGGAGCCAGGTCTTTGAACGACGCCACCCAGATCAGCACTTCACTCTTCGAACGTTTGGTGACGATGCCGAGGTCGGTGATGAGCAGCCAGCGCGTGGTGTGGCGCCATTCCTCCTGATCGCGGAACACGGACACTTTGTAGAGGCCTGGCGAAGAGGTGCGCACGAGCGAGCCGATCGGGATGGTGCTCGTGGAACGCGCGTTTGGCTTGTCGGGAAACCTCAGCGCTTTCTCGACGATTCGATCGCCGTACTGGTGATCGACGCGGCCAGAGTGGTAGTACGCGCGGTAATACGGCTGATCGGAATCGCCGTGCGCGTAGCCGCTCGACTGCAGATAGAAAAAGAGGTTGTTGCGGTAGACGCGATCGATGGCCAGCGTGCCGGCGCGCACGTTGATCGTGTCGATGGCGACGTTGCGGCGCCCGCTCGCGCTGAGGAACATCCCTTCGCTTTGAAACGCGAGCAGCGGCTCGAGATCCGGCACGGTGACGGTCGTGCGGAACGGCTCGCGCAGCAGCGCCGTGTCGAGTGCGACCAGTCCTTCCTCGATCGCGAGCTCGTAGCTGCCACCCGGCCTGAATCCGCCGATCAGCAGCACATCGTTCCCCTCGGTCTCCGTCCGGTACTTCACCGCGGGCTTGATGCCGATCCTGTCCTGCAACGCATCGACGCTGACGGCCGAGGACAGCTCGATGCGCAGGACCGTGTCGCGCTCGTCGGGTTTCGCGGTGACGTTGCGCACCAGCAGCACGTCGCTCGAGCCGATGGTCATGTTCTGCACGTAATCCTTGCCGAGGGTGACGTTGCCTTCGAGAGGGAAGAGATCCTTTGCGATCACGAGGGCCACCTCGCGCTGTTCCTTCTCCTTTCGCAGTGGCGCCGATCTCCAGGTCATTGCGTCCGCGGGATACGACGTGATCAGCTCGATTCTCGTGCCGTCGCGCATGCGGATGCGCGGCGCGAGGCTTTCCGGTGCGACGCGATAGTTGAACGCGACTTCGCCCTGCAGCACGACGAAGCCGCTCGCGGCGGGCAGCTCGCGCCAGGTGACGCTGCGTACGAGGAAGTCATCGGTGCGGATGACGAACTCGCGTTCGCCGGAGAAGGGGAGCTCGGCGGTCGCGATCTCGTCCGGCGCGATGGTGAGCTTGTATTCGCTCGCGATCGGAAAACCGCCCGCGGGTTGGAAGCGGAGGATGTTGTGCGTCCCCCACGTCCAGATGCCGTGGATCGCCGGCGCGATCGATGCGGGCGGATCGGTCACCACCTCGCCGACGGGCGCCGCGGGAACGGGACGGTTGAACACGACGTCGACGAACGCGCGGCCGTTGCGATCGACGCGGATCTCATGCACCGAGATTGACTCGCGTTCAATGCGGGACACTGCGACGGCCGTCGCACCCGCGACGACTGCAACCACTGCTGTGACGACTGCAACCGCGACGACTTTCGGCCTGAGCTCCATCCTGCACCTCTACGCTGTGCATGAGAGGTCCGGGATTGGGATCGCGAATGACTACTTCGTGGAATTGTGAGACGGGAAATGTGGCGCGGTGAAGGCGCGGCATTTCGCGCGTATCACGCGAGCGAGGAAGCGAGGACATCTCGAAGCGGCTTCGGAGAACGGCCCGAGAGGCGTTCGATGTCGTTCGTGACGACGTCGAAGCCCAGACCTCTACTGCCGAGATTGAGTTTCCGCATTGAACACTTCCCTGGCGACACCGGCCGCGGTGACGGTGTTCGGCCAGCCCGAGTAGAACGGCGAGGTGCGTGATCACGTCGATCGCCTCTTCCTGCGTTACGCCGTTCGCGCCGGCGACGCCTCGGGCAATCGCTACGGCGTGGCGAGCGCAGCGTTCGCCACGGCCATTGCGATGAGCTGTGGGTTGCCGCCGGCTGGGGAGGGGAACGCATTCGTGATGACCGCAATGGCTACGTCCTGTTCGGGGAAATAGAGGAGAAAGCTCCGAAAGCCATTGATTGCGCCGTCGTGCCACACGGCCGGATACCCCAGGATTTTCTGGACGATCACGCCGAGCGCGTAGCCGCTAGACGCGGCGGTGCTGTTTTCGAGTCCTACGGGGGTGGTCATGGCCGCGTACGAGGCAGGCAGCATGGCGTGGCCGATCGCGAGGAGGTGCGACCAGCGAGCGAGATCGGATGCGGTAGAGCAAACCCCGCCGGCCGACAAGACAACCGACGTGTGGAGTGGCGGCATTCGCATCCACATCCCTGTGGGCAGACCGTAACCTTCAGGCAGCGGCAGGTTGGACGTTGCGCACACGCCCGTGTCGATGAGCCCGAGCGGCAACGCGAACTCATGATGGATGAAATCGGCGAACGACCTGCCCGTGATCGATTCGATCGCTAAGCCGAGCAGCATGTAGCCGGCGTTGCTGTAGCTCCACTTTGTGCCAGGCGGGAAGTCGAGCAGTTGCCCGTTGTTGAGGCCCTTGATCGTCTGCTCACGCGTGACCGGCGCGGTAAGGTCCAGCCACGGGGGTCCGGGTGGGAACCACTCGCGACGAACTCCCGACGTGTGGCTGAGGAGTCGCCGCAGTGTGATCGTCGCTCCTCGCGGGTTGAACTCCGGTACGAACTTCTCGATGCGATCGTCGAGTGTCAGAGCCCCGCGCTCGGCAAGGCGGAGAATCGCCGCCGCTGTAAATTGCTTCGTGACCGAGGCGATCTGCAGCACCGATCGCGGTGTCGCGGCAGTCGCGCTCTCCTGATCGGTCATGCCGAAAGCCTCAGAGTAGATGACGCGACCGCGTTGTGACACCGCGATCTGCACCGCCGGAACGCCAGCGATCATTGCAGCGTCGGCGGCCTGACGTGCCGCCGTAACGACGGCCGCTGGCGCGACGGGCGCTGACGGATGCCGCACGGCTCGCCTGCGCGGCACCGCCTCGACAGAAAACTGTGCGAGCGTTAGAAGAAGGGCGAGGAGTGCTCGAGTCATTTGATCGTGCCAATATCGCGGCGTCGCAGATTCGCGCCTCGCGAACGCAGAAATGTGGAGTAAGCGTAGTTGGTGGATGCCGCGTGAGCGTCACGATCCGGCAAACGAATGCTCTTACTCACCAAAGACCCCTGACCTGATCCGGAAGCAACGCTGTCGAAGAACCCGCGAAGCGCGCCGAAGGTACGATGAGCGCATGCCGCCCGCCGAAGCGATCATCGAGCGAATCCGCAAGATCGCCCTCGCGCTTCCCGACGCGTACGAGAAGCTCTCGCACGGCGAGCCGACTTTTTTCAACAAGGCCGGCGTGTTCGTGATGATCGACAACCACCACCACGGCAGCGAGCATCTTTCCGTCTGGTGCAACGCACCGCCCGGCGCTCAGGAGTCGCTCGTGGAGGCCGATCCGAACCACTTCTTCGTCCCGCCGTACGTTGGCAAGAGCGGGTGGCTTGGGATTCATCTCGACACCGGCCTGCCGTGGCCGGTCATTGCCGATCTGATCACGCAGTCGTACGCGACGACCGCGGCGCGGAAGAAGTCGCGCCGCCGCCGCTGATCACCGCAACCCCGGCAATCACGCCGAGCAACGCACCGGCGAGATGCGCGACCGGAACGGCGACGACGTTGTCGCCCATGTCATTCGCGAAGACAGCGCCGCCGGTGATGGCTTCGAACGCGAGCTTGGCGGCGAAGAGAATCGCGAAGGTCACGACGGGCCATGTGAGCCGCCGCCGCTCGAGCGCCAGCAGCAGCGCGAACAGCGCCGAGGCCAGGCCCGAGAGCCCGCGATACGCGCCCACTTCCGGCGCGAGCGCGAACACCGCCACCGGGATCAACAACAGACTGGCGAGCAGCGTTGCGTGGGTCGCGCGGGCGTTCCGCCGCGCGCACGCGACGCCGAGTGCGGTGAACGCGAGCGCGTCCCACGCGAGTTGCTCAAAACTCCAATGCGTGAAATGACAGGTGAGGACGCGCAGGAGACTCGCGTCGGGACGGAGCTCGAGCCACTCACCCGGAAGAAAGGTGGCGGCGACAGCGAGTGCCACCGCCGCCACGATCGTTTTCACGGCTTCGCCTTCCACACTGCGACGGCGGCAAACAGCGCGAGGAGCGCCATCCACGGATCGAACGCGCCGCCGCCCTTGAGACCACTCGACTTGCCGCGGAACATCGGCGCCGATGTGTCGACGCGGCGGTTCACTGGTCCGTGCGACGCGCGCAACGTCTGTGCGTCGCGCTCGATCCCGGTCCGCTCCTTGTTGTTCCGCGCGATGCCGCGCCTCTCGAAGACGTCGTCGCTCAGCACGACCATCGACGTGTAGTCAGTCACGAGCTGGTACTTCACGCCGGTATCGCGGATGTACTGCTCTGCTTCCTGCGGCGGCAACGTGCCGGCCATCTCCTTCATGACCGCCTGCTCGATCCGGTCGAGCGCCCACATCCGCTCGAGCTCCGGATGCTCCGCGGTCACGTCGGGGAACTCGAACGTCGTCTTGTACGTCTCGTCCTTGCCGGTGAGCTTCGCCTTCAGCGTTACGTTCGCCGGGCCGCCGTTCTGATAGCGCCCGAAGATGACGAGTTGCTGGCCGCGATAGATCTTGCCGATCAACTCGTCGGTTTTGTCGAACACTTCGACGCCGTCGACGGTCAGAACCGCGTCATGCAGTGCTTCGCTGGTGATGCGCTGCTTGGCGAGCAGGATCTGACCGATGATGTCGCCGTCATTCGAGACCGCCGAGTAAAACCCGCCGCTCGTCTCCGCGATGAGACGCATCATCGGCCAATTCGCGTTGTTGCCCATCAGGAAGCCGAAGACCCGCACGTCGTACTGCTCGAGCAGCTTGTGGAACTCCTTCGGATCGACGATGCCTTCGTTGGTGACTCCGTCGGTGATGAGGAGGATGCTGGTCGCGCGATCGGCTTCCACCGCTTTCAGCGCACCCTCGAGGCCTTCGTACACGTTCGTCCCTCCCTCGGGGCCGAGCTGCTCGACGGCCTGACTCCACTGCTGGACATTCTGCGGCGTCACGTCGACGAAGCCGCTGGTCATTTCGCGCGCGCGGTCGCTGAAGGCGAAGAGACGGAAGCGGTCGCCCGGCTTCATCACGCCGAGGGTCTCGCGGACGCCGCGGGCGAGCGTCGGCAGCTTGTCGGACATGCTCCCGGAGACGTCGAGCACGAAGATGTAGTCGCCGCCCGCGGTGATCGGCGCGAGGTCGATGCCGGGCGTTACCGTGAGCATGAACGTTCCCGGCTCGTTCGCCTTCGGCTTGTAGGCGAGCAGCTCCACGCGGCCCGGCAGATCGTCCGCGAGGCGGTAGTAGAGAACGAAGTCTTTGGTCAGGTCGCCCGCGGTGAGATCGAGCGACACCTTGAAGTGCCGGTCCGCGAGCTTGTCGATTTTCGCCTCGGCCTCCGCGCCCGGCACGCGTACTTCATCGACCGGCCAGCCCGACTTCAGCTCGACGTTGACCGCGAAGCGCTGCTCGACTCTCGGATTGCGGGTCCAGAACGACTTCGCCGCTTCGTCGGTGCCGCCGTCGGCGAGTGGATAGATGTAGCGGCCGATGCCGCTGTCGATCGCGAGCGGCTGGTAGTAGACGAAGCGGATCTTGGTCTCGGCATTCGCGCGGACTTTCGAGACCGAGAACTTGTACGACATGTACTCGATCTCGTCCTTCTCGCGCGTGCAGGCGCATTCGCCGAGGCCCGCATCGTTGCCGGCGTCGCGCTCCTCCTGGTAGACCTGCTTTGCTTCCTTCGCCTCGATGACCTCACCGTTCAAGACGCGGTCGCCGCTCCAGATGGTGATCTCGGAGAGGCTTGCGCTCGCCGGGATGGGGAAGCCGTAAACGGCCTCGAGATCTTTTGCGTTCGGATTGAAAAAGAGCTGGGTGACCTCGGTGCGGGCAAAGCCATTGTCGATCACGACGTCGACCGTGTGCTCCTGGATCCGGATCGGTGCGTCCTCCGAATGGACCGGCGTGAGTGTGCCGCCGGCGAAGAGCGCCGGAGCTGCGAAGAGAACCAGGAGCATGATGATGAATCGCTTCATGTGAACCTCCTTCATGGAGGGCCCGGCGGGAGCGAGCGTGCTGCCATGATGGGTTGCCAGTCTTTTCAACGACTTGCGGCGCAGCTGCCCTACGTGAGTGAGCGTCAGGTGTACACTACTGCGCATTCCATGACCGACGAAGCGTTAGCCGCCGAGATCTCGGCCCTCGTCTACGCGAATCCGTTCCTCGAGGAGCGCATCGAGCACGAGCGGCGGATCCTGGGCGATGCCTACATCCCGTCGCAGGCGTTCTGGAGCCTCGAGCCCGACCTGCAGCGGAAGTCGAACATCGACCTCATCGCGGAAAAGTGCGCGGCGCTCGTCGCGCGATACGAGCGCGCCGGCGCGGCGGTGCCCGACGACGTGGCGATCTACTTCGTCTACGAACGCCACCGCGAGGCCATCCTCGAATTGCTCGAGCACGGCCAGCCGGGCCAACGGGTGGCGTTCTACTCCGCGTTCAAGAGCGACGTGATCCGCTACCTCGGTGATCGGGCGGATGCCGCGCATCTTTTCGCCTGCTTCTTCCAGGTCCGGCGCGCGTTCCACCACATCTTCCGCAACATCATTGGCCGCTCGCTGCCGGCGGCGCGGCTGCGCGCGGCGGTGTGGCAGTCGATCTTCACGTATGACATGCGCCGCTTCCGCCGCTCCGTGTACGCGCGGATGGGCGACGTGCCGACGCTGATCACCGGACCGACTGGAACGGGCAAGGAGCTCGTCGCTCGGGCGATCGGTCTCTCGCGCTACGTGCCCTTCGACGAGCGTCGCGAGCGATTCAGCGGCGACGCCGCGGCGACGTTCGTCGGCCTCAATCCGTCCGCGCTGTCGCCGACGCTGATCGAGTCGGAGCTGTTCGGTCATCGCAAAGGCGCGTTCACCGGCGCGATCGCGGATCACGAAGGTTTTCTCGAGTCGACCGGTCTCCTGGGCACGGTGTTCCTCGACGAGATCGGCGAGCTCGATCCGGCCCTGCAGGTGAAACTGCTGCGCGTGATCCAGACCCGCACCTTCCAGCGTCTCGGCGACACGACGCCGCGGCGATTCGAAGGGAAGATCATCGCGGCGACGAATCGCGATCTCGCGGCGGAGATCCGCGCCGGCCGTTTCCGCGAGGACTTTTTTTATCGCCTCTGCGCCGACACCATCGCCACGCCGCCGCTGCACGAGCAGCTTTCCGACGACAACGAGCTGACGCATCTGGTGCGCTTCATCTCCGCGCGCGTCGCCGGCGAGCAGGAGGCCGAGGAGCTGAGCGAGGAAGTGATGAAGGCAATCGAGCGCTCCCCGGGACGCGGCTACCGCTGGCCGGGCAACTTCCGCGAGCTCGAACAGTGCGTGCGCAGCGTGATGCTGCGCGGCTCGTATGAACCGTCATCGAGCGGCACGGCCAGCGACGCGCGGCAGCGGATCGCGGACAGCGTGGTCGCGGGCGCGTTCACCGCCGACGACCTCCTGCGCAACTACTGCACGCTGCTGTACGCGAAGACGCGCAACTACTCGCAGGTGGCGGAAAAACTCGGCGTCGACCGGCGAACGGTGCGGGCGAAAGTGGACGCGCGGCTGCTCGAGGAGCTGTGAACAGTCCTGAATCCGGCCCTGGAACGAACAACGTCCCCCTTCTCTCAGCCCGCAACCCGCCATCCGTAACGCTCCTCTACCGTTGCCGCACCGCGGCACGCAACCCGTCCTTCATCTCCGGCGGGGTCTTGCTCCAGTCGAGATCGAAGTTCTGCACCGGGAGCTCCCAGGTGTAGCCGCGCAGCAGGACGACCGCGAAGACACACACGAAGTACGTGGCGAAATCGAGGCCCGGACAGCGGTGGCCGGTGACCGGGCCCGCGCCTTGCGGCGCGAACGCATGCTCGTGACGCTTGTCCTCGGCGCGCTCGGGGGAGAAACGGTCGGGATCGAATTTCTGCGGGTCGCTGTAGACACCGTGACCCACGTGACTCGGGGTCACGGCCCACATCACCATCCATCCCGCGGGCACCGTCGCGCCGCCGAACGTCATCGGCGCTTTCGTCTTGCCGAAGACGGCCGGAATGATCGGGCAGAGCCGCTTGACCTCGTTCACGACCTGGAGGAGGTAGGGCATGGACGAGAATCCTTCCAGCGTCAATGCACCCGTTCCCGCCACCTCCGCGCTCAGTCTCGAGCGGACGTCGGGGTGGTCGGTCAACTGCCGGACCATCGCCGCCAGCTCGGCCCAGACGATGAAGCCGGCGATGACGACGTGATGGAGCTCGAGCGCGGCGTCCTCGTCGCTCAATGAGCCCGACGCTACGATGCGCGAGAGTCCGTCCTTCGTCGGGACGCGGCGCCGCTCGCGCACGACGCGGCGGAGCACGTCGAAGATGCGGTCGCGCGCCTGCAGCGCCTTGCGATAGCGAGTGCCGGGGACGTTGATCGGCAGCGTCGCGAAGCCGGCGGTCAACACACCGTAATCCCGGCGAAGTCGATCCATCTCCTCACCGCGGGGCATGCCGATGATCGTGCTGCAGATCACCTCGATCGCCAACCGCTTCGTCTCGTCGACCCAACGGATCTCGTTTTCCTTCGACCATCGCGCCGCGTAATCCTTGGTCGTCTTCCGGATGATCGGCAGATACGCGGCAAGCGCGTCGCGTCCGAACGCCTGCAGGACCGTGCGCTTGCGCGCGGCGTGCGCTTCGCCGTCGAGCAGCGGAAGGCTGCGGCCGCCGAAGAGCTCCTGCACGTGTGGCGGCATCGATCCCTCGCGCATGACGATGGCGGGATCGATGAACGCTCCCGCGGCGTCGGCGCCGGCGATGACTGCCGTCTTCCGCCCGAGAACCTTCGAACGGAAGATGTGGCCGTGCGCCGTCAGGCGCTCGTCGATGAAGCGGAAGGGATTCTTGGCGAACGAGAGAGTCTCGCCGAGGAGCGGCATGCCGTCCCGGCCTGGAGGAAGTGAGCTCATATGAATCACGATACGCATGGCGAGTCCGACTGGTCGTGTCGGTCGGGGCCTATCTAAGCTGAAGGTGGGAAGGACATGTCCGAGCTGATCCCGATCTGGGTCTCCGCGTTTTGTCTCGTTCTCGCGCTCGTTCACGTTCCGCTGCTGGTGATGAGACCCAGCGCTGCGGAGCGGCGGCTGTGGCGCCGCCTGGGCGTGCAGCACCTGCGTCGCCGGTTGACGCGAGCGCGCGATGGCCGGCTCGACGCGCGAATCGGAGCTGCCGCAAAGCGCAACATCGTGTGGCACCTCGTTCTCACGCTCGTGATCGCATTGCTGGTGCTGCACCCCGCGGTCCGATCGATGCGGTACCGCGGCGTCGTGGATGCCTTCGCGGTGGCCGGTTGCGTCGCATACGTCGCCGGAAGCGTGGTCCAACGACAGAAAATCGTGGTGACCAGTCTACGGAGACGTTGACGCGGACCAACTGTACGGTGTATGCTTACACCATACAGTTTGGAAAGCGCATGCATATCATCATCGATGAATCTGACCCGCGACCGATCTACCGCCAGGTGGCCGATGAGATCCGGCGTCTGATTGCCAACGGTGCGCTGGCGGAAGGCGAAGCATTACCGTCGGTGCGCCAGGTCGCCATCGACCTCGGCGTCAACCTGAACACGGTCGCTGGCGCCTATCGCGAGTTGCAGGCCGAGGGGCTGGTGACCATCCGCCACGGCTCGGGCGCGGTGGTGGCGTCGCGCACGACGAGCACGAGAGACGACGGCGAGTTGCGCAAGCCGCTGCAGTCTGCTTTGACGGCATTGGTTCTGGCCGGGGTTCCCCGCGCCGAGATCGTGAGCCTCGTACGGCGCGAACTGCGCGCGCTCAAGAACAGCTCCAGATGAAAAGCAGAAGGAGGAAATAGTCATGACCGAATCGACCATCGTCCAGGCAGTCTTCTTTTCGAGCGTGTTCGTGCTGTTCGGCGTCTTCGCATGGATGCCGGTGACACGCGGAGCGCGCGCCTTCTTCGGCGTGCGTGTGGAACCGAGCTACTTCGAAGGAGCGGGGAGGCGTGTCCTCCTTCGCTACCGTCTCGTGCTCGCCGCCGTGTTTCTCCTCGTCGTGGTGCTTGCGGCAGCTTTGCGGCAGGTGGTCGGTGAACCGGTCGTCGTCGTGGGTGCGGAGCTGCTGCTGCCGGTTGCAGCGTTTTTGATCTATATGCGCTTCGCGTCGGCCGTACGGCCGCACGCCAGCAGCGACGGACCGACGCGCTTTGCTTCGTCGATGCGCACGCGAGAGAACCGTCGTCGCGCGTGGCTGGATGTGATCGTGGTGACGTTCGCGTTGCTGGCCTTCGTTGCGCCGGTACTGACCTACGATGAGATGCCTCTGCGCGTTCCCATCCACTGGGATGTCACCGGCCAGGCGGACGGCTGGGTGGAACGGAACGTCTCCGTGATCCTGTTCATCCCCGTCCTCGGTGCATACCTGCAGTTCTTTCTCTACGTGCTTCGCCGCGATTTTGCGGGCGCGAAGATGACCCTTCCGGCGGATGCGACGGAAGAGTATCTGGTCGCCAAAGAGAAGTATCTGCAGACGAACGTCGACACGCTCGATTGGACGCGGCTGATGATCGCGGTGACGTTCTCCAGCATCGCACTGCTGCAGACATCCACCGCGGTCGAGCGGCTCAGAGGAATGGTGCCGATCACGCGCGCCAGTGTCTTCCTCGGCCTGGTCGCGATGCTCGTCGGGATCACGGTTCTCCTCGTGCGTATGATCAGGATCAATGCACAGCTCCAGCAGCAGACCGGCAATGATTACGCGCAGCGTTCGATCGACGAGAGCCACTGGCGTCACGGCGGACTGACATACTCGAACCCCGATGATCCCGCGCTCGTGGTGGAGAAGCTGGTGGGCGTCGGCTACACCGTGAACATGGCCCATCCCGGAATTCGCAGCCGAGCGTTGCTCGTGATCGCATTTCCGCTCTTCGTGATCTGGGCCGTTCTTTCGATGTAGCTGCGGGCTTGGCCGCGCGAGACAGCCCTCGCGCGGCTAAGCCACGTCGATCACGAACGTGTGTCTGCGCCACCAAAATCAGCCGAAACGGAACGGAAGGCGCTGCCACGAATAGCGTGGGGAGAGAGTCTTCATGCTGCAACGAGTGATCGTCTCGTTCGTCATCGCCCTCCGGCGAGAAGAAAGTCCCGGTCGATTTCGAGTTCGAGCCCGACTACGCGGGCAACAAATACCACCTGGGCATGCGCGTGTGGTACGCCTGCTGCGGCAAACTGTTCTGATGCGTGAGTAGTGCACGTCTCGCGCAGTCGCTCACGCTGGTCATGCCGCGTTCCGCGTTCGGCGCAACTTTCGGTACTCGTAGAGAGACACCGCGGTGTAGAAGTTTGGATAGATGAGCGACAGCGCCACCAGCGTCATCGGAGGATGCGGGTAGCGCGGCACCATCGCCGCGATCAATGCCAGCCACACGAATGCGCCGATGAGAATCGCCGCCTTCCACCGTCGCGGCGCGAGGTTCGGATAGATGAAGCCCACCGGCGTCACCGTCAGCACGGCAAGCAGGAGCAGCACGATTCCATTCAGGAGGGTCGCGCCGCGTGCGGCAGAGAGGCCGAGGTAGAAGGCGATGATGTTCCAGTACGAGGGAAAACCGAGGAAGAAGCCGCCTTCTTCATCCTTGGCGCCGCTGTTCGCGAAGCCAAGGAGACTGGCCAGGAGGGGAGGCGCGACGAAGAGCAGCACCGGCTGCGGGACCCACTCCATGCGCGCCACCAGCAGCATGGGGATGAACGTGAAGGTGTGGTAATCGATGATGTCGTCCATCGTGCGGCCGCTGATGTGCGGCAGCACGGTCTTTACGTGGAAGCGGCGCGCGAGTGGTCCGTCCGTGGCGTCGATCAGCACCGCGACCGTCAACCAGACGAACACCCACCGCACGTCCGGCTGCGCCTTGCAGACCTCCAGCGTCGCCAACAGCGCGAACACGATGCCGGACGCGGTATAGAGATGAACAACCCACGCCGCCAGCCGCGCCATCACTCCCTCGACCGATCCGCGTTCGTGGCCGCGGCTTCCGCTTCCTGTTCCAGCTTTTCGTCCGCGCGTCTCTCGTCGCCGGGGCGCTCGTGCGACTCCTCCTGCTCGCGCGCCGCGTGTGGATCGAACTGAAGCTCGATCAGGATCGGGAAGTGGTCCGAGCCGATTGCGCGCAGGCGCTCGAGGCGCACGAGCTTGAAGTGCCTCGAATGGAAGACGTGATCGAGGGGATAGCGGAACAGCGGACTGTGCGCGTTGTAGCTGTTGAAGAAGCCGCGGCCGGCGCGCGGATCGAGCAGGCCGCTGAGGCGAACGAAGAGCTGGCTCGTGTCCGACCACGCTACGTCATTCAGATCGCCGGCCACGATGGTCGGAACGTCCTTGTTCCGCCCGACGTCGCGGCCGACGGCCACCAGCTCCGCGTCGCGCGGCGCCGAGGGCTGATCGCGGATGGGCTCGGGCGGCCGCGGGTGCAGTCCGCGCAGGACGACTTCGACGCCGCTGCGCAGGCGCAGGCACGTGCGCAGCGAGGGAACGTCGTCCTGCACGAGGAACTCGATTTGCGGCTCGACCAGCTCCAGCTTCGACAGGAGTTGCATGCCGTACCAGTTGTCGCGCGGATGCCGCACCGCGTACGCGTAGCGATCGGCGAGACGATCCAGGGCGCGCGCCCACGCGTCGTCGACTTCCACCGCGAGGAGCACGTCCGGATCGACTTCGGCGACGAGGTCGAGGAGACGCTCGTGATGCTCGTTCTCCATCTGCACGTTCGTGATCATCAGGACGATGCGAGAGTCCGGGTCGGCGTCGTCGGACGCGGCGCGTTGGACCGTCGGCGAGGCGAGTGGGGTGTAGGTGTAAATGCGCGCCAGTTGCCACGCGACGACGGCGGCATCCGCGGCCATCACGATGTAGTCGCGCGGGCGATTTCGCGAACAGAATGCCGCGTAGGCCGCACCGC
>Ga0196978_1000038_pt1 | contig 66672 bp, 99 predicted proteins | sample S3v_2013CmetaG_FD_155491 | JGI IMG/M metagenome (GOLD analysis project Ga0196978, IMG submission 155491) | Soil microbial communities from Anza Borrego desert, Southern California, United States - S3+v_20-13C | ecosystem: Environmental > Terrestrial > Soil > Desert | place: USA: California... | reverse complement strand
TGCGCTTGCGGTTCTTCTTCAAACGCATATCCTTCTTGGTGCCCTTGCTAGGCTTGCCTCTAGCCAACTTAAGTTTCACCACCTTCTTGACATCTGATTCATCAAACATATCATCTCCACGTCGGATACAATGCGAGAAAAGTAATTAGCGTGCCGACAACAATTACCAAATAAATGATAATTATTATTAGCTGCTCTTTCATTTCCGTAGCTTCGTTCCATCAAAAGATTCTTCAGCAGCAGAAGCCTTAGCGCGTACAGCGGCCTTGCTAGCCGGCACGCCACTGATAGTTCCTCCAGCAGCTAAAGCATTGCGCTGACGGCCGCCGCGCTTGCCTCGCTTGCCCAGCGATCTAGTAGCACGTCTACCCTTAACAGCCCTGGAGAATCTTCCAAGGGTATCTCTGGCATAAACCCGAGAATTGGCCATATCTTATTCTACTCCTCGCCGGGATCTGCATTATTTCCCTCGCGAGCATCCAACTCAGCCTGCATACGTCTTGCCATCTCATCGGCGGCCGTAAGCTGCTGCGCCTTTTCGGCATCCTCTATGAGCTTCTGCAAAGCGCCTGGAGGATATTCATAGCCCACACGCTTCAAGCGTTCAATGGCCATTTCCAAAGTAATAAACGCCGGAATACCAGGGGCTGGAGGCACTGCAAGCTTAAGAATTTCATCAACCTCTGCCTCGCGATTCAAAGGCATTGGATCATCAACCTTGAAGGTAACTTCAGATTCTACAGATTCAGTAAACTGTTCAAATTGTGGCAGCCAATAATTGCAGATGTCCCAAATCATCTGGTCGTAGGTCCCAAGCATATCAGCCTCCTTCTCCCTGTTCTGCGCAAGGATTGGAGCGAGCTGCAACTTGAGTGAAATACCACTTTCTGCAATAGCTACATCTACACGCCCAGCAGCGATATCAGGGATGCCCGCGCCGAGCTGTGCTTCCTGTAATGCGAAGTTCATATGGTCAATCATCGGAGCAACAGAGCTGACACCACTGACACGTTCGAACTTCCCATCAGCAGGAAGTTCAAGCACCCGAGCGGGACCAATTTCATATTCTGCAACCTCATTGCCTGTGCCGTCAACGGCCGGTCCGGCAGTAGTTGCATAGACACCCAAACCCTGCATCACAAGAGTCAAATGCTCGTCAGAAAGACTTTGGTTGACTCCAGCGATTACGCTTTCAATGCCCTTGATCTGCGAGTTGCCGAATGCAGCAGGACCGTTATATCCATTGGGAATGTGGTATACTGGCAGGGCCATTACGTTGGGAATTACAAAGGGTTGAATCAGCTGGCGAATGAGAGAAATCTCGCTTGGCTCCAAATATCTGTCATCCCACTTACCAACTTCATAAAGTCCCAATGAAGATTCAATCCCCGTGACTACCCCCGCATCATTTCTTATTTTGCGGTAAGTCTGGCGACGCGCCAATTTCTTGGTCTTGTCGCGGAAGTCCTTGACGAGATTGCAAAGGTGTATCCCATCAACTTGATCGGGGTTGTCATCATTCATAATAGGAAACATATTATGCGGTTTAACTTCTTGAATCGTTAAACGCTGGCCTTCTGGCTTATTCACATCAGCGATAATGTGCCACACCGCATCACCCCGAATGAGGCCATATCTCCGCTGATATGCAAACTTTGTGTACATTCGTTCGCGCTGGAACAGCTTGCGCAGGAAGTCTTGCACTACAGTTGCGTTGCCACCTTTTACAACATAATCCCATCCCACAGCCAAGAATCTGTTTGTAGCCTCCACAATTTTCTTGGCGCTGGGAATGTACATTGGCCTGTCGTCCTCGCCACGACGCACAAGCTTGAATGTCTCTGGATTGTTATCATAAATGCCCTCATAGGCATTATATGCCTTTACGCGATCCTGGTCGTCAGTACTAGCAGAAAGGTTTGCGTCATCACCGGCAAAAAATGGCCGAATGCTCTCGTAAGTCATGCGCTGACCTTTGCCTTCCTGCTTCGTCTACGAGCAGCATTCCGCTGCGGAGTGTTTATGAACCCTGCGAAAAACCTTCCCAGCGCCTCTGGCACATGGTCGTCCTTCTTCATGGGCTCTTCCTGAGACTTGGTACTAGTCTCTTCTTTTTTGTCTGGGTATCGATAGGCTTGCATTTCACGAATTGCATTCTTGCAGCGCCTGTTGAATTTTAACTGCGGCTGCTTCTCAGGATGGTCATCCGGCAGATGCTTCGGGCGCAACTTAAGCGCATCGCGAATGGCGTCAATGCGATAACGCTTCTCGCCACCAGTACCTCCGCCTGAAGGCTTCTGAAACCGCTTCTCAAGAATCTTACTATTTCCAGGATCTGCAGGATCAGGGTAGAAGCGAATGAGAGATCCAGGGCATAATCCAGCGGCCTTCACATTTTCTGCAAATTCTACGGCTGTTTCGCCCTCTTTGTAATATTCATCGAGCACATGTATTTCACCCCAAGGGCCGACCTGGATGAGCAACCAAACGTTTGGATTTGTGTATCCATAGTCAACCGCACCATAAGTCTGCCAAGTAGGGTTATATTCCAAGTCATCGACATGGACTTCTTCATCGAAATCCTTAAACACTTTTCCAACGAAGTCAGTGAAGTCTGCAGCAATCTCCTGCAAGAAAGCTTGCTCAGGAGTATCATCAATCAGCGAAACAATCTCTTCATCGATCTGCAAACCATAGCGCTGCACAAGTTGCCAGGAGGTCCTTGAGCGACGCTGCACTCGTAGCATTTCCAACAACAGCGCAACATCGCGATCCTTGGTGGGAGATCGATACACATAAGGGTTGCGCCAAGCTGGCATTCGCCAGCTTTCCCAATCTGGCTTAGTAGGGTCTTGGCCTCGTTGGTAATTCTCGTAAAACCAATTGCGGCCCTCGGGTGTCGAGCTGTGAATTGACCAACCCCGAAAGTCATTCAAAGTGGGTCGAATGTGCTTGATCCAGACGCGCTCTTTGATCTTTGCGGCCTCAGACATGATAACGCCATGTAGACCCTCGCCCACAAGAGTATCGGGATACTTGGCGCTTTTCGCATGAATTTGAAAGGTACCATCCCAAAGAGAAATATGCATATTTCCATCGAGCGGACTGTTATAAGAGCCTGGCCTGTCAAATGGAACTTCAAGTCTATTCAAGACGTTCCAGGCAACGCGGAATTCCTTTTCAGCATCGGAATACTCTGGCCCAACAATCCAAAACTCGCGGCGCTTGCCCTCATCCTTCAGAGTATGGCGCAATCCTCTGGTAAACAGAGCTTCTGGAACAAGTTCATGTCCACCAACATCAGATTTGCCAAAGCGTCGCCCAGCAGCAACTACTCGATGTCTTGCAGTACTAGCCAAAATCTTTTCTTGGCCTGAATGCGGCTTGTACCCGATCTGGTCATACACATCCCAGACGCTCAAAGGAACTGCCGCAGTCATATTTCCTCCTGTACAGATCAACCCCGGCGGGATCACGCGCCGGGGTTGATCATTGTATCCGATTTCGTCGGCGCACACATCGTGAACGGGCGAGTGAACCGAAGAGCAGCCAGACTTATCGGATGCTATTAAATTTGTTGGCGGGCTTGCAGGAATCGAACCTGCATAGTTCCCAGAATCTAAATTCTGCTGCAGTGGAACTGGATCCAACCTCGCCCTTGCGGTCCCTGGACCGGGGGACCGTCCAGGGACCATCTCACAGCGGTCAACTGAATCACCGAAGGAACACCAATTCTGATCCAGAACACGGCAGGATCAGAATCTCCAGCAGCCATCGTCGGCTAACTGCTGAAGTCTTTACTTGAACTTCGCGTTGTTGGTAGGGCCAACAGACCCGCCCCGAATGCTCGCTCCACCAGCAATACGAGTTCCGGCTGTAGCAGGAGTTGCAGAAAGGAACTGGTTTGGTGCGCCACCGCCTACTGGCTGGCGCACTCGCACCCTAATGGCGAGTACCCTGGCAGCCTCGCGATCCGCAGTAGTTGGCGGGTAATACGCCGGCTTCTGAAACAATGGCATCTGGCACCTCCCGTTCGAGGTCGAGTCTACCCTACTCAGGCTCTGCAAATACGACCTCGAATCCGTGGAACCAAAATTGCATTCCATCGTTGAATCCAAAACTATTGATTTGGAGCAATTCCTCGGTTCCCATCAAATCACGAGACAAGTCTTTGCCTGTATCTGCAATGTAAAATTTCCGCTGCTCTGTAGCCTCTTCTTCAGTATCTACAATTGCCCAGACACAAAACTTCTCAACAGCAGGATCGAAATCAACATGCAAAACAATAGCGCCATGTAACATATTAACTGGGATGACGGCGTTATTCTTTCTTCCCAATTCATACTTATAAATTGTCTGCATCAGTCATCTACCACTTCCGCGTCTTGTGTATTACCATCTTCAACTTCAAGTCGCTCTGCCCGCGCGGGCCTTGGCCCTCTTTGGATGTTCGAGAATACCATCTCCCAAGGAGCCTCCTGCGAGTGTACGATGCGCTCCGGAGTCTTTCCCTGCAAACGTTCGAAAATGTATTTTGCCGCTTGAAAACGAATGTTGTCATCGACCCAAGGCTGGGTAGCCAACTCAACGATTGAATCAACAGAGTCGAGTAGCGCACCTTCCATCTTCTGGTTGGCGCGGCGATACAACTCTTTGGCGAGCCTGTTACGTACAGCCTTGGGAAGATTGGCGGCCTGAAAGGCAGCCTTGGCAGAGAACTTCCCATCATCGCAACGTGGGATTCCATACTTTACTTCATCATTGCTAAGTTCAGCAAGATTCAAGCGCCCCTGTAAAAGCAGGTTGAGCTTCGTGTTGGGTGGGTCGATGTCACCCCAAGGGTCGTCTCCCAAACGTCGCTTGCGAAATTTGCGGCCAGTGGGAATGCGCTGTCCATTATACACAGAGACGAGTTCGTTGTCTTCCCAGTCCATCTCATTCAGCGATGGGTGGTCGTGTGTCTGGATCAGCATATTGTCCCCTAAGTCTGCGCCCGTCCTTTGCCAGCTAGTCTACCTGATCACCGTTACTGCATTCGCCTTCTTCATCGCCCTGCCATTCTCGCAGGAATGCTGTGAGTATACTGCAAGTAATTGCAGATGAAGTAATCAATGACTGAAAAAGTATTTCAACCATCCTTTTCCGACTTCCACATATCAAAGAGATTTGGCGCGCTTCTTTCTTGCTTTACTGAGAATTCAAATTTCCCTGGTGAACGTCGCATATGCCAAATTGAACGACACCCGCGCGCTACAGGAGTCAATGCGCCACAGCTAGGACACAGTTCATTCGCGGACCCAAGTTGATCCATGGTTGTAGTTGGCTGGCTCGCCGGGAGCTGTAGTGTACGTGGGGTCAGCCACAGCTGCAGGATCAGCTGGGTTAGTGCGCATGGCGGCTTTGCCCTGAGTATAAACATCAGGCTCCCAAGGACCTTCGGGATCATTGGGGTCACTGTACTGGGCTCGTTGAGCTGGAGAAGCAAGAATTCCCTTTCCATGGCTGTACTCGCTTTCTCCAGGTTCAATGTTTGGGTTCAGAATTCCCGTCATCACAACTCCTAGTGATATTGCCCAGAAGGCGTCCATGGCGGACAATTGCCGCAACGTGAGTCCATGGGCCAACCAGTCCAGCGTAGCTTCTCTGCCTTTTCCCAAACAGCCTTTTCTGGCTCAAAGCCTTGCCACTCTTCGTCTGTGAATTCTCTGCGCAGCATCACCACTTCTGCCGCCTTACAGCAATCACAGCGAACAAAGATTTTGTCTCTCTGGCCAACCCACATTAGTCGTCATCGTCCTCGCCAAGTAGAGCAATTCCCAGAAACAATGCAAGCAAACTTCCTACAACTTCAGCAATTACCCTCGCACTAGTTCTTCGCTGCCCTCGTCTCACATCATTTACAGCGAAATACATTAGAAACAAAAATGCTGCGATTGCCAAAATGCCTGCAATAGATTTAACCATTCGCACTACTACCTCACCTCAAGACTTGACGCAATTTGTTCAGCCCGAACAACATCATCTTCCTTGCGCTCACTGGGCGTCATGAATGGTCGCTCAGTCTCCAGCGCCTCGCCCGGAATAAACAATGGCCTATATTGAATTTGATCAAGTGTGTAATATCCCCGCAAAATCGGAGTAAGCGCATACTTCCCATCAACAAATCTCTGCCAAATCACAGGAACCAACACTGCCTCTTCATACAGCGCATCAGCCACCTTTCCCGCGCGGAGCAGGATTGGGTGGATTTCAGCGAAGGCTTGTGAAAGGCTATTGCCCGTAATCAGCAAACGCTTGTCGATGTCACGAGTGCGCCGTTCTGCAGTAAGCAGTTGGCGGTAAATCTCGTGACAGTCGTCATAAAAGTTAGTGTTGGTGAATTCGCTTTTGAATCTGCTGAATGGCTTGTTCTTGAAACTGGGCTTACCAGTAACATTGCGCCGAACGAACACAGGTTCGTACTCGCGTCCAAATGAATTGCTATCAGACAGGATATCCATGATCGCCCATTCGCCTAATCAAACTTTAATTAAATCTTACCCTGCCAAACGATTGGGCTAAAATCACAGAAATTAATTGCATAGCAACTAAAATAGTGCATAAAAAATCCCTACGCGTAACGCGTACCGCCCGGGGGTAGCGCGCCCTTGTTACGAAATTTAAACGCTTTCCCTCGCTATTTAAAATAAATACCGATGGCTCGTGCAAATAATCCCAGCTTTTCTAGGATAAGAGGAAGAAGATGCTACTCTCCGTCAATCATCAAGATAACTTAGTTAGCCGTGGGTTAACATGTGTGTTTCCGGTTTTTCGGGTGGGTTTAGTCCTAAGTAGAATCTTCTTATGGTTACTGACAGTAACCGATATATCGGTCCTTCTAAAGGTTCCTTTAGATCCCTTTCTGCTCAAATTCAATATAGAATTCACGCCGTTCGCCTCGACTACTCTCCGTAATATAAGAAAAAACCTACCTTCCGTAATCGCTCGACTACTTTCCTCGAAAAGGATCAACAAGTACGAAAGGGACGAATCGGACGGAAAACATACCGCAAACGAATACCTACTAGAACAAAGCTATTAACGCTTGCGTTACTGATTCAAATCGTTTATTCGCCAGGTTCATTGGTAAAGATCCAAAATATTAACCCAAATGACCAACCATCGCCAGGCAAGCGCACGAAACCAAAAGCCTTGAATCCTTTTTGCACTCTGTAGATTCTCATCTCATCCAGTCTTCCCAAAACGCATCATCCGCATCAATATGTGCAGAGATTTGCGAAGCATCATCCGCATCCCCCTGCTGATCCCGACGTCTGCGCATAGCAGCAAGCTGCAAACTACGCACAAAAGGCGATACCTCATCTTGCCGATCCCCTCGCCGCGCGGGATAAACCTCAACTGCACATCGACAATAGCTCTCGTTACATCCCACCATAGATGGAGCAATTCCAGATTTCAGCCATGTGAAGTCAGGCTCTGGCTGCGCCAATTTCTCCTGCAAAACCTTCAGCAAACGCTGTATAACTTGACTCTGCTTTTGAATTTCCTGGTCCGTCCAAAAATGGATCGGCATCGGCCTCTCCCGGGGCCTCTCCACTAACCGCGCAAATTCCTCACCAGACATTCGAGCAATTTCGCGCTCTGACCAAACATAATCAGCCATCGTTTTTCCCCTGTTCTACTTCAGATTCACCCTGTTCTACTTCAGATTCACCCTTCGCATGCTCTGCAAGCAAGGTTGAATGCTTTTCGATCATGGCTCGAAGCGTACGAAACTTCTCCTGCTCGATCAACTCGGGTACGTCGCGAGGAACCGCAGCCTCTGGGTCATACAGACCTTCCAAATTGGGGCCAAGGTTGTCTTCGTTGTAAATAATGAAGAAGTCAATGCTTGCAATCAAGCCGATCAACGCCGCGCGGGTTTGGCCAATATACTCAGTGTTTTTATAATACAACACTGGTTCCTGCACATCGGTTTTAATTTCCACCGCAGCACCATCAGGCTTTCTTCCAAGCAGAATAACCTGGCGCAAGCCCACATGTCCACCAGAAGACCTGAGCTTAAGCAGAGTTTGCAACAGCTCGGCTGCAGCCTCTGTCAGCTCCTCCAAGCCCGGCCAGAAGTCTTGCCCGAGGGTAAACGGAAGCGGAACGCCCGGGGTACCGCGCAAGCTAGCTACGGCCGAGCTAGCGGCCGACAAAGCGCCTTCCGGGCGCGCCGGGCCGTCCGAGCGACCGGGCGTAGGCTCATCACCCTTCATTGTTGCCACCATCCTTGTTTTCGAATTGCTTCTCAAACTGAGCCATATCAAACTTCTTGGGTTTTGTAGCAGTGCGAATTTGCACATTAGCTAAGTACATCGCAGGGTTTCGGTTCGTCGGGCTGTATCCATCCTCGCCCTTGCGAGCATATCTCGGAAACACTTCCAGACCATTCGCCTTCAGGCGCCGCGTAAATGTATGCATAGAAATCTTGTATCTATCCGCCACGCGGTTCTCATGACACCAGATTTCATACACGCTGTAAGCGGCCTTAATGGAAACAGACTTTCCTTGCGCGCCAGGCCCAGAAAGCAAGCATTCATTGATAAACATATGCAGATCGCTAACGCCTGTCTTAAATTCATCGGTCCGCTTGCGAACAGGATCTGGGAGATTCTCCAGACCTTCATTTGCCCAATGCTTGTAGCCTTCAATCAACCAGCTGAGCCAAACCATTCGACAACCAATATCAGTGGCCATGAAAGCATCAATGCCAGACTTTTGCACTGCCTCTTCGGGACCGATCGCACCACCCTCAATGCCAACTTGCACATCAAATGGAATGACGATCAACCGGCGCCACAATGCTGCATCCGCCCCATCAATAGTCGGCGGGCTGTTAGATGCGATGTAGGGCGTGAACGCTGGCACTCGCTCGATCATGGCATTTGAATACAACTTCCGTGCCGAGATCGCATCACTACCGCCAGTGACACGCTTGATCATATCTGCATGCAGATGCCATTCATTGCCTCCTTCAGTGGCATGGATAATCCGCTTCTGCAAGGTATGCACCAGCTCCGCGCGGGGACCCTCATCCTGTTTTTCACGTAGCAATGAAAGATTGAAGGTGCTCGCATAACTGCCTAACGCACCACTAATGGCAGAAAGAATGGTTGACTTACCCGTTGATGTCTTGCCCTGTAGGAAGAAGATTTTGCGATCTGGATTAGCGCCAAACATTCCATATCCCAGAGCCTTCTGTGCATAAAAGCGCACAGATAGATCTGGCAAGAATATGCCGAGGTATTCGTCAACCATCTTCTTGGCGCGCATTAAGCCGGCTCCACTGCCGCCAGACTTAATTTGCTCCCAGGGAATGTAATCCACTCCGGTACAAAGTGTATTGAAATCCTCCATGCGAGTCTCACGCAGAATTACGCTGCTAGTATTTTGTCCGTCCAAGCGCTTTGGGGAGAATTCAACAGTCCCATTGCCAACAGCCAGGATAGCTGGATCCAAATCAAATTCTGTAGCAAACTTGGTGATGTCTGGATAAGACTTCGCAACCCGAATCATGCCAGTAATTTTGGAGCTGTTTCGCGAAGCCGTTCCCCACTTCAACAATGCCTTTGCTGTATCAACAATGTCGTCGCGTTCAGAGCCTTCCGGCATTTCACGCGCATACTCCAGCAGATCTTTGGCCCGCGCTTGGTAATTTGGGCCAACCATTCTAGCATATGCTACTGATACATTGTCAGCGTCCTCAACCCAAATACGCCGCTCGTTATCCCAAACTGCCCAAGTGCCCCAATCTGGCACCCAACGCATTCTACCGGCCGCAAGGTCAACCAAATGTTCCGCATTACCGTCATCGCTTCGGTCATACTCTGCGGGGTCTTTAGCAAGCGCGATCCCCGCAAAACCGCTGCCATCGCCCCGGAAACACGGACAGGACGAACCAACGGGGTCCTCACGGGCAGCGATACGCTCAAACGAGCCTCTGAAGCTCCGGAACCATTCCTGTTCAGCTGTTACACGGCCGCCATCGCGCCGGCCTTGCACTTCTTCCACAAATGCATCGCGAAATTCCTTCAGGAAGGTATTAATGCCGGAATGGCCCTCATGCGCCAAACTCATCGCGTGATAGAGATTCTTAGTCAACGAATCATGCGCGCCATTTGGCAACTCATCTGTAGCGGTTTGCAGGGCAATAAACATCTTGCGACACGGCGGCAGCTCGACACCTTCGCCAATAGACGCAGCGTCATCGTAGCTGCCATTTTTGGCGCGATCTTCCAGCCATTCCGCTATATCACTATCATTGAACGTTCCGGCTGCAAATTTCTTGACGTTCCTCGCCTCTGAGAAGCCATTAGTTAAGAATTCAACCCAGCGGTCTGGTAGATAAGGCAATTCTTTTTTATTGGGAACGCCATCGTGCGAATGCCATACATCGCTTTGGAATGCATCCTTTTTGTACCAAACGTACCGCGTCCCAGATCTGGCATTCATACTGGGCCAGACAACGCTATAACGATGCCCATGCCGCACGATTTCGATACTTGGGCCAGGCTTGTCGTTGTATGCTAGACCTTGGTGCTCGGGCTTAAGCCTAAACCAACGTTGGCCGCTGCCATAGTCGCCGGGTTCACCGCGAGCCGAACTAATCCATGCTGCAGGAAGTTTTCCCAACTTCTTTTCAAGGTCGCGCAGGGTCTTGCCGCCGGTCTTGCGCTTAACCTCGCCTGTCTTCTTGTCGACGGCATCATAATCGTCAACATCAATCGAAATCGTATCAGGGCCGTGTACGATTGCGATATTTAAAGGTCCCGCAGTTTTATCCCCGCCAACAGCAGCCTTCACCCCCGCGCGGGAATCTCTGATCCATTCCTTGTATTTCTCAACGCCGGGAATCTTGCCATTTCGACCAGTGAAACCAGATGGAGGCGGATCTTGCTTTCCATACGGAAGCGCGATGAGATGGATCCAACCAGATCTACGATAGGCATTTACATAGTTCTGGTGAAAAGGATCAATATCACCTTCTTGATAAGCAAAGGGAAATTCAAGCACTGTCACACGTAGCTCCCGTCAGCCCTAATTTGCGAATCGCCATATCGCAAACCACGAGAAGGCTGGCGCCAGTCGATAAGAGGTATCGCATATTAGCGTGCTCCACAGGTTTGCAGAGTTCTCCTGCTTCTGCACCCATTACGGATTCAAGTGAAGTTGGCACCTAAATACGCAATGTTCCAGGTTTAATATGCGATACCTTTTGCCGACTAGCGACAGCGAGGTCTGACAAGGTATACTCAAGTCTAGCTGCCCGGCTAACTTGAAACCCTGCCCATAACATATTCAATTCGGGTCGCCCCTGCACCAGCAAGAACGTGGCAAGCTGGTACAGGGGCTGTCCCTATTCTACGCCTTTGGCAATCTTGCAGAAACTAGGCCGCGACGTAATATGGCCCTTCAACTGGCCCGTCTTTTGTCTGGATGATTCCATACAAATGCGGCCAGGCCTTTTCCCGCAACAGCCGACCCTGCTTACCCTGCGAGCACCTTCTGAGGAAAGTAATCGCATGTCGATCGGCATCGCGAGCGTGCTTCAAACCTCCTTCTCTGCGATAAAAGCCCCAACGCTGCAGACGATCGTCTGTTGCGGTTGTCTTGGCTAATGCTGGCTGTTGCCGAAAGGCTTGCCCATCTCGCCCAAGGACCCAGAGACCAAACTCAAACTTCTCCATGACTCGTACAGGCGACAGGATATCTCGACCCTGGTCAAATTTTCTGAGAATGAAATCCTCAACCACTATCGCAGCACCGGGCCAGCCTTCAACTAACTGCAAGATTTCTGACGCCCCTGCGGATTCTCCTGTTGTGCTGATCCCAAGAGAATCTGCCCCTCTGATTGGCGTTAGGGTGCCATCTGCGAATACATCGATTTCCTCAATGCGTTCACCATCCATCAATTGTCCGGCTTCAGCCTCAAGAATTTCCACTGCAGAAATAGCAGCCGAATTCCCGGCATTACCTTTGGTAGCACCGCAATCTATTTGACCATGCGCCCAGTACTGCACATTCTCCAGAATGAGAATTTCTGGATTTGACAAAGCTTCTGGATGCACTTGCCAAACAGCCCAACCAGTGGTTGACCCAGGATCAACAGCGATTACTACGGCGCTGCTGCACAGCGAGCTAATCGGGAGTTTGTGTTTTGGTGGTCGAAAAGACTCATGCAAAAATCTCCCTGATTTTGCACTCACCTACCACCTTCCTTTCCGCCATATTCGTTGCCCCCAGCTGGCTTAGAATGCTTTGGATGCTTCGCCCGATTCACATCGCCGATTGTGCCGCTGACAACACCCCCTTGCGGGTAATTTGCCGCAGGGACAATTTTGGTCGCTGCATGCGATCCCCGCGCAGCGGCATCGTGTGCATTTTCCAGAAGAGAATGCGCCACGACTCCCATCCGGGCAAGAATGCGAATGACTTCATCCAAACGCTCTGCAAGGCCCTCTCCAGAATCACGCCAATCGTATAAGCCTTCCTGCACAGAAAGACTTGCCGCTGCCTCGCCGCTAGGATCGTGATACTTTGCTTCAGCCGGACCGTTGTACGTCCAGCGTTTGGGCCCATAAGCCATCTTGGCTCCATGCCCAAACCATCGGTAGGTTTCAGCTCGCATACGAATGCCTTCTGCAAGCCAAGGGCAACCACACGCGGGACAAACGTATTGGCTACCTGGCCCCCAGCCATCTTCATAGATGTCGGGAGGCAAACACATGTGCCCTAGTGGAACAGCACCATGCCAGCCGCCGATTACGCGTCCACGGTGTCGATTGTCCACATCGATCCCTTCGCTTAGTACAGCAAATTCATCCAGCCTCTTCTTGAGAGCTTGAGAGCTGACATCTGAATTTACTGTAACTCCGATAGTAGGTTGGTTAACTGTAGTAGTTAACGGGACACCGCCATCAGCCTTGAAGAAATCGCGCCATTTCCCCATTAGTCACACGGCTCATTTCCCAAAGGTTCGGTTTTCTTGTCGCCCAAAGGATTGCGGGCCTCCTCGGCTGGCATTCCCTTCAAATCCGCCGTGCCGCCATTATATCCGCCTTGCGCCTCTAGCATCTCTGCCAATCCGACCATGTGGTCCCACATCTCGCACTCCTGCTGCGTAGCAGGTCTGGTAGTGCGAACTCTGGTGCGAATCGCATCTTGCAGTCTTTTGATGTCAAGCAGCTCTACCTTGCGATTTCCGGGCGTGGTCACCCAGAACCCAAGGTGCGCTGCCAATTGCAATTCAGCGCGACTCCGCATTAGATTCCCAGCTCCTTGTCCTTGAGCATGTCATACACGTTGTCCGGGTCGGGGTTTTCTGGATCGCCATTTCCAACGTAATACAGCTCCAATTCATTTTCGAACTGTTGCTGAATTTCCAGCGCTTCAACGCCATTGAAAGCTGCCTCGATTACGGCAGCTTGCAACAATAATCGCCAATCCTTTTCGACTGAAATGATTTCAGACATGTGTCAGAGCTGCCCTCTCATCCAGCAAGTTTCGGATTTGCCTCAACCGATTCAAATTGATTTGTTCGTCGCCGCAAAATTCGGCATCTTCAATAATAGCAGCCAATGTGGCAGAGGCAATTCGAGCAGCCGCTCCACAGGATTCATGCCATTCCATTGAATATTGCCGCAACGTCATTTCTGCACAGTGCTTGACAATATCATCAGCCATAGTGGCCATCAGAGGTTTGTAAATTCTGCCAGCCATTTTAATCCTCCAGGGTAATCGTAGGACCGGTTGGAACTGGAACTACTGTAGATGGAGTAATAATTGGCAATTCAGTTTCATCGCTTGGTTTGCAGGATGCCAAGGCAACCAGCATCGAAACTGTCACCAAAAGTCTGAAAATCATTCCGGCACCTCTCGCCAAGGCCCATCGTAATCACGGGGTGGCCAAGAATCGTAATTTTGCGAATACACGGCCTGGTCCGCTTCAACCCAGCGCTTGCCACTCCAGAAAATCTGCATGCCATGCACATTTTCCATCAGAATGGATTCGCCCTCAGGCGGCCCATTCTCGTCCGTGAAGAACCGAACACCTGGAGTTGAGTTGAACTGCATTTCTTTTCGAATCTGGTCATAGATTGGCGTTTCAGTCATCGCGCAGCTCCTGGATCCAACAACCACTCAGCCGGGAAAATAGGCGCAATTGAAAATTCCTTGGTCACCTGGCAGCCATCACCCCATCTATCGCTAGAAACTCCAGCGGATGCGTACATCTGTACTCGATTGCGAATACTGCACTTTCGGTCAAATTCTGCGCCGAACACGCATTTGCCGACTTGGTAGCAAGCGGGCTGTAGCAGCTGTGACAACTCGAAATACTGCCAATTGCCTCGGCAACCGTGTTGGAGCGAGACGCATTCATTGTTGGGGCCAGATGTCCAGGTTCTGGAATACACAGGCTCGTAATTACGCAGCACCTGCGAAATCTGCGCGAAAACCTGGCGCCACTCAAACTGGGCCTGTGTGCAGAGTCGGTTCCCGGCATGGTCCAGAAGCGAGCGAAGATTGGTGATGTAGTGCACTCGGGTGGTTATGTTAGTTGGCAACAATCCCCGCGCGTCTTCGGCGGGCATGCCGGCATCCACCAGAATCTTGTAATTCTCCTGAATTACATCCAGAACTTCATCCCAACGTCTGCGCCAACGCTCTTGCTTGGTTGAGGCACGGTCGGTTGCATCCGCAGCCTGGTCATAGGTTGAATTAGGCAGGTCATCCATAGTCTGCGATACACGCTCAGACCAGCTACGCGTACCAGCCAGTGATGGGGGCAATGCTACGCGATTCACAAAGCTGTCTTCAATCACGGCAAAGCGCATGGATTCCTGCGCATATGCAGCGGTTCGCTGACGCACAAGCTGATGGGTGAACGCGCGGGTTACGCCATCAAGGAGAAAATGCAGCTGCACCGCCTCCAGCGGCATCTTCAACTTGGTCTTCTTCATCTCGCCCAGATAATAGCGTCGATCCGCATCGGTGACTGTCGCGAGATCCCGAACGACCTCGCCCTTGTACATCTTTGCAGCCGCCGCTACGGCCCCTAGCGGGTCTGCCGGTGCTGCCAAGAGGTAGACGCGCGGTCCGTTCGTGGCATCGCTAGGCTCCGCTGTGAACATAGCCTCATCAGACCACTTCTGGATAGAATTACCAGGGCGCACTACATCGGGACTTTCTGTGTCGTGGATGTCACATGGGTAGGCGAGGTTATCGCAAGTACATTCTCTGATCATCAGTCAATCCAATTCCCTATGCCTCGGCGATGCGGGTTATTCGTGTGACCCATAACCTCATCAGCCTTGATGTACTCGGCATTGCCATCGATCAAACCTAGCATTTCTGCAATTTCAAGCATATCCTTACTTGCCCCAAGATTCCGATGAATGCAGACTATCGCGCGAATTCGCAATTCATCTTCATTGGGAAAAGTAGTCACCCGAAGTTGCCCCAATTCATTTGCATTGACATATGATTTGTCAACCATCAACAGAAGCTTTCCATCCCAAAGGTGGCTTCAGAATATTGCTACGAGTCGAATTGTACATCATTTCCACAAGCTGGTTGTGGTCGATGAACACTGTGGGCAAACCGGCTTGAGCTGCAATCATAAGCTCAAGCCGTCCACCGTTTGAAGCGTTCCAGCCGGGAAGGATGTACACCGATTTACAATCGCGTAGCATCACGATAATGTCGCCGCGAAGATAGCAACACTCTGCGTGCTCGCTGTTCGGATTCTTGCGAAAGCTTTCAGGACAATGAGGATTATCCGGGTCGTGCGGATGCGGCGCAATCTCATGCGGAATGATTGCAGACATTTTCAGGGCAGATTTGAGGTAATTCTTCACCGCTCTGAACTTATGAATGTTCAGCTTATCGTGTCCGGCCATCGGCCCACAGATGTAAGCGTCATAAATCGCTGACATGGATTACCCTCTTTCTCTTCCGGATGTTAACCCACTGGTAGCGAATGCCGAGGCCCTCCAGATACATCTTGCATGCGTCACAGGGTTCACGAGTGACGAACATCCACGAATTTCGAAACAATTGTCGCAACGTCGATTGACTTGTTTTCAAACCATCAGCCATTTCACCGAACGCTTCAGCGCTATTGTTGCGTCCTGCCGCAAACAAAGCTTTGTTCACAACAGCAAATTCCGCATGCAATGCGCTGCAGTCATTGTATTCAGCATACGCCGGTTGTTCCGCAAACGTCTTCGCCCCGCGCGGGCAAAAGGATTTGCAGGTGATACTCCCATGTCCAGGTGTCACCTGGTTGTGCGCGAGGAACTTATCTCCGTCAGCGAGAATTAAGGCTGCGCCGACTTTTGATCGATCGCAGAGAGATCGCTTTGCGTACTCAATCGCTTCGTCAATCCAGTCCCAACGCATTTCTTCGCTATATGGGCAAGGTGCCTTCTCAGAAGTCACGCGTATTGCCCTTTCGAGGATCAGCCCCATCGAACTCTGTCAAAAGTTCCAAATGCTTCCCGGCCAAGTTCTTTGCTGTGTCGAAATCGCTGTGCTTCAGCTCAACCTTGCCAGCTTCAGTGACTACGCGCTTGGTTTCGCCGGTTGTCGCATGGGCCAGACCTCGCTCGACCTTCACCGGCACATGCTCCACCTTTTCCACGGTGATGCGGATATTGTAGTGAATTCTCTCACCCATCAGTTTTCCTCCTATGCTTTCCATATCTCATGCCAGTGAAGTAACTTTCATTGGCATATCTTTCATCCTCTTCTTGCTGCAGCTCCTCGGCAAACCTTTGGTACTCTTTGCGAGCTGCGATGCGATGCTGAATATAAAGCCATACCGTTCTGAGCATTATTAAACGCTCCAGTATATTGCTCCGCTCAATATCACGAAGAATGTGAATAGAGATGCTCCTGTAATCAAAATCTTTAGCCTACTTTTCCACCCCCTTACAAATACTGAAGCAATGCCGAGCGCTGTAAACAAAAACACAGCGAAGGCAAAAATAACGAAATGCACGCTATCCCCCGATGTTGATTTCGCATTCGAGCCACATAGCAGCAACCGCTGAAACCTGTGACAGTTCCTTCTTTAGCATCGCCATTGCTTCTTCTTGCGTCCAAATTCCCATTCGATAATCACAGAGAACTTCGGCAACTTCTCCAACTTCCTCCATGAGGATTGCGAGTTTGTCGCCTCGCGGAATGCCATCGCTTAACGGAGTGTCGGCGTGTCCATGTTTTTGCACGGCCTTTGCCGTCGCCTCCTGTACGATTTTCAGAGTGTTATCCGAGACTTTGTGATCCATCGGATTATACATTTTCTGCTCGCTTTCGCTTGTTTGCGTGTGCTTGCATAGTCGCGCCGATACAGAGACCAGCAATCAATGCAATAAGACCCACAACACTCCAACGCCAATCCCAAACCAACAACGAATAAACTTGCAGGGAAAAGAATGCAAGTAATCCCAAAATCAGCGATAGCGTTGCGGGAAGGAATGCAACTGAGTCTTCAGCCAGCGGCGGCCGATCTGGATCCTCAATCATCTTCATCCTCATCTGGGTTGATCACGATCATATCTTTGATGTGCAGCGAGACGCCAAATCCGCCCTTTTTGAAACCACGGACGATGATAATGTCCTTGTCACAATTTACCGTTTCGATGGCCTCTTTGAAATCTGGGAATGCCCATCTATTGATACGCAGATACACATCTTCATCACCATCATCATAACACTTGAGAGTACAAGATTTTCGCAAATCCGGGTCCTTAACCCTTGCCAAAATCTCTTCAACGGTATCGCCAGATCGCGCTCTTTCATCCTCAATGAGATCTTTGTATTCCTTCTTGGCAACAATGCCAATCCAGATTACTGGCAGATTTATGGCATCGCGAGGAATCTCATCAGATGTATGAGAAGGGACAGGTAGACCAGCCCAATCACCTTCTCCAGCCTCCAGGGCCTCCCGATAGATACCCAGAGTCTTACCCACAAGATCCAAATTGAAAGGATCATCGGATTCGCAAAACTCACGAATTCGCTCCATCTTCTTTGGCCCGATCCCTGAGATTTTCATCAGATCTGACCACTCAGTGTATCCGAGAGGGTCGGCTGCACGAGCATCGATAATCTTCTTTGCAGTGATATCGCCAACGCCATCAACCTGTACAAATCCCGCGCGGACGGCGTGGCCGCTTGGGTCTGGAGACCAACTGTAATCCGATTCCGTCATGCTAGGCGGAAGAATTTCAATGTTCTTCTTTCGGGCATCCCGGAGTAGCTTGGGCCAATTTTCTTTGGAAGTCTTGCGAAGCGATGCGGAATAAAATGCTAGCGGATGCTTGCGCTTCAGGTACATAGACCAGAATGCCAGCATAGAGTAGCTAATGCAGTGCGCAACGTTGAATGAGTAGGTGGCTGATGTCACCATGAATTTCCAAATGCGATCAGCCAAATCTGCATCAATATTGTGCAGCCGCTTCGCTCCATCAACGAAGGTTTCTTTCATTGCATTGAATGAAGCCTCGCCAAGCTTCTGCGAAATGATCTTGCGAATATCACCAATCTTGGCAACCGGGAAGCCGCCAATCTCACGGATGATGTTGAGCACTTGCTCTTGGTAGATGATTTGTCCGTACGTGTGCTGCGTGTACTTCCAAACTAGCGGATGCAAATGGTCTGGCTCAGCTCGCCCGTGCTTCACCTCGACATACTGTGCTGTCATCCCGGAGAACAGCGGCCCTGGTCGAGCCAGAGCGTTAATATCCGCAAGATGCATGAAATGATCGGGTACCACATCCTGACAAATCAGACGGGTGGCTCGGCCCTTGAATTGGAAAATGCCGACGACGTCGGTCTCCCGGAAGCCTTGGATAGTCTCGGCATCGTCTAGCGGAACCTGGTAAAGCTCATCAAGTGTCATACCGACCATACGAAGCGCGATGTCAATCGCCGACATCTCGGCAAGCCCAAGGAAGTCCATCTTCAGCATGCCGAGGTATTCGGCATCCTTTTTGTCATATGCAAGAACTGACTTGCTCTCGCCAGCAACAGTTCTGGTATACATCGCACAGGTATCCGTGATCGGGCGGTTGCTAATAACCAATCCTGCAGCGTGCACTGACATGCCGCGCATATTGCCTTCGAGCTGAATTGCTCGGCTCAGATCAGGGAATTGATCTAAGATTTTGCGAGCAACATCAAAGGTCGCGAAGGTGTCTGCGAGACTGTCGTTGATTCGCGAGTCACCGCCCGACCGTTCGATGATGAGGTCTTTGACCTGGTCCGCCGCATACTTTGGAATCGTGTAAACGCGTGCGACGTCAACGATCGAATTCTTGCCCCGATATCGGACAAAGTTACCAATGTTTGCGACTCGATCGTTGCCGTAAATTCGCACGAGGTGTTGCCTGACTTCATCTCGCCGGTCATCAGCAAAGTCGAGGTCGATGTCCGGCATATCTGTACGCGCAACATCAATGAACCTCTCGAAAACCATTGTGGGAAATTGACACGGGTCAACCTCGGTTACCCGCAACAAATACAGAATCAAGCTAGCTGCCGCAGACCCCCGCGCGGGGCCGACAGCGATGCCTGAATCCTTAGCGAAAATGACAGCATCTGAAACCATCAAGAAGTAGTCCAGATATCCATCCTTCTGTTCAACCACAGACATCTCATAGTTGAGCTTTTCAACGTACATTTTTTTGTTGGCGCGCATATGCGGATTACGTGCCCAGCGGTACGTCCAGCCTTCTCGCAACTTCTGCCAAATCAAATCCTTTGGCGTATCAAAGCCTTGTGGCAATGGAAAGCGAAGCAATTCATTCTTTGGCAGAAGAACGTTACACCTAGATGCAATAAGTGCTGTGTTATCAATTGCTTCAAGCGCCTGCAATCGGGTTAGACCGGTTCCTCGCAAGTTCTCATAAATGGCCTTGTCCGAGGTCGGCGGCGTCAGCAGGATGTCATATTCCCATCCCGCCTCAGCCGCCGCAACCGTCCCAGTTCCACGTCCAGCCGCATGTAGAATCTTCTGCATCTCATTATCAGTCGGGAGAGGGTAGTGGCAGTCAGATGTGGCCACCAAAGGCGCACCTGTCCGCATACTCAACTCCGCAAACGCAGGATTTAGTGTGCAGGTGCGGGCAAGCCCAGGGAACTGCTGAACTTCCAGAAAGTAGTTGTCCTTCCCCATCACCTCCTGGAACTTGCGGATCACCTTCTCCGCATTGTCCAGATCCTGGCTGGTGATCGTCTCCCGCTTCGGGCCGTTGCTCTTGCCGCCCATCAGCGTGCAGCTGAGGAGCGAATCGGCGCAGCCAGAGGTCAGAATCAGGCCTTGACGATGTTCGTTGAGCATGTACCCAAAGACCGTCGGCCACTGGTAGAAGCCTTCTGCCCAAGCTTTGCTCACCAGCTGGTTCAGATTCTGATAGCCCTCTTGCGTCTCTGCGATGCAGGTCAGGTGCCACTTTGATCTTGTCCTTTCTGATGCGGTATATAGTTCGCATCCGTATATTGGCTTGACGCCATACTTGGCACCTGCCTGCTCGTGCTTAACATGGCTCGATACGTTTCCGTGCTCCGTCAATGCCAAAGCGGACATGCCAAGCTCTGCCGCGCGGGCATGGTGCGCATCTGGCATCCCATACCCATCCATGTAACTGAATGTAGAATGATGGTGCAGGGAAACGTACTTCATGTTATGCAGACTCCATTTTCAGGAAAAGTTCCGGGCAAGTGAGCTTGAGCTCGGCCATCTTGAGATGTGCTGAGGCCGCAGTCGCCAAAGCGATATCTGTTTCGTGACCGATACGCTTGAGAATTTGGTCCTTACTTCCGATCGATTTCAGCATTTCTGCTGCAATTTCGACGTGGTATTCTGGAGTCATGACGCTCCTAGGATGATTCGGTTATGAACGGCATCGAAAGTGATTGACTTGACTTCCAGCGGTTCGCCCCCTTCAGCTCGCATGTAAACCTGCGGCCAAGCCTGTTGATCCTTGTTGTGCCTAGCCTCCTCTTGGAGGAGATAGGCATTGAATTTCGGAAGTTCCATTAGCGACCACCATTCACAGTGAAGATGTTTCCGTTCAAATGCTCGGTATCGCTGTCAGCGAGACTGACCGCGAAATTGGCAATGTCCATCGGATGAATACGCAATGGATTGCGAATAACCGATTGCTGCGCCTCATATGCTCCAGCTTCCTCGCGAGTCCATCCACGAACCTCGGATACTCGTTCATCAACATACTGTGTCATCTTGCTGGGATAATTATTTGTATCTTCGATCATCCCTGGAGCGATGCCGAATACGCGCCAGCCGATTGGCCCAAGCTCTCTAGCAGCACAACGAATCGCCATGTTGAGACCGGCCTTTGAGGCGCAGTAAGCCGTAGATGTTCGCATGGGGCGTTCGGCTGCATCCGAGGTGATGACAACTACGTCAACTCTAGGTCGAATCCACTCTGGAGGGGTAAGCAAATCCTCGCTAGATGCCTTGACGAGAACGTCCATGAGATTAATGAATCCCATCAAATTTACGTCAATTACTTCTTGCGCGTTGATCCGACCGCGTTCCCCCATCTTGCCCAACCACTCAAGGTAGTTGATCCCAGCACAAAAATACACTGTGCGCAGAGGGTCCTCAATCTCACCCGTTGTCGCGTCGCTGATATGCACCAGCTGGTTCTCTAGCGCTGATGAATCCGTTACGTCAACTTCTTCGCCCGTTACAAAGAGAAATCCTGAATCATTTTCACTCAGAAGCTTGGAATGGATGGCCTTGCCAATTCCGCTAGTCCCACCTACAATCCAAACACTCATGTGCAGATATTCCCTCCGTGTGGACCTTCATTCAAGGGCTCGCCACAACCTTGACACAAACAATCATCCTGCTGCAGATGTTCACGTTCATCTGGCCAATCAGGCGCATTGGCAGGACAAGTACAAATAATTGTCGAAATTGTTTCTTCTTTCACTTTCTTGTTTCCGTATTCTCCTCATCATCCCCATCATTATTCGACCATTCCTCCATGGATTTGTTCAGTTCTGCACCAAATACCTGAAGAGCCAGTGTAAGATTTTGTGCTGCCATCTTGAACTGTTCTGCCACGACTCTGAAAAGAGGAGCTGAATTTTCCATGACCTTGCGAAAGGCTTCAACAGCTTGCTTCAGTTCTTGATCAGCTGGGCGATACATGCCTCATTTCCTTCCTTCACTGCAAACTTGAATTCAACACCTCGACGCAAACCGTGTGTTGGTTGATGCCCCTTCTCATAATAGGGGTGCGGATCAAGCAGATTGCGCCAGGTATCAAGTACGAATGGCTTCTTGTGGTCCAAATCTTGCTTGTACATGATGCTATCTGCGTGTGGGACGAATACGTTGATAGGACAGCCAGGTCGCAAAACGCGCGCCATCTCCCAAATCAACGGACGAGGGTCCCACAGATGCTCCAAAAGGTTCACGCAGAAGATGCCGCCTACAGAGTTGTCCTCGTACGGCAGCTTTCCGCTATTTTTGAGCCTGAGAACTGCACGGGGATGCACGGACCCTTTGCCATCATGCACATATTCATTTGTGTACTCCGACTCCCAATCATACTCTGGCCAGTCCAATCGGACAGCACCGGGCACCAGCTTACTTCCTGGGCCAAGATCAAGGACGGGGAAATCCCAATCTGGAATAACCCATTCAGGGAGAATACGGTCTAGGCCAAATTCAGCAAAAGCCAGCGGACTGTCACCGTCGCCAGCTTTATACACAGTAGAATACCGCCCACTTTCAATCTCATCTACGGCATCTGCGATGTTTTCCGAATTCACTGCTTCTCCTGCACGGTTACGATGTAGGTGGTTTCTTCTTGCGTTATATCAAAGACATAAGCTCCGTCAAGCTCGGTGCTCATCAAGGGCGAACCAGGATAACGATAATCAGGATTCTCGGTGAGGAAGTTGCTGAGATCCCAAGCGACGTCTTCGGCACTCACTTCTTGAATCTCCCGCCGTAGTTGGTTTGTCTGACATGCCGGAGCGCCAGGAAACAGTGTCCAATAAGGTCCATCAAAACCTCATCAACCGGTTCACCCACCAGCTTCTCGCCTTCCCACAAAGCCTTCTTGAGCTTTGCCTTCTTGCGGTGAATTTCGGCATACTGCCCTGGGGCACCAAGATCATCGGCAGCGTCGCCGTAATCTCTCTGTTTTTCCATGAAACGTTCCATGAATTCCTGCAAAAGAGAATCACCCAAATCGTTGGGCTCTCCTGCGCCCAAGAAGATATCCCATGCAGTGCACGTAAGGGGCTTGTCACTACCCAAACCCAGCGTATAAGTAACCCACTTTTGTCCATCTTTTGTTTTCGCCATCAACGGCGCATCTTTATCAAATGGGTTGTCCACTTTTCCATCCTTCCAAATCTTTGAGAATTCGGTTTGTTGCTTCTTCCAGGCTAATCACTCGAATGCTGGAATGTCGCAAGCCCCGATGTGGAGCTATCAATTGATGAGTTTGGTTATACGGCTGATTACGCAAATAGAACGGAATGCCAATCCGGAAACATCGCTCCATTTGCTCTAATTCATCATCAATTACAGCAACGATGTTGTTCTTTCCCGCAGCTCTTGTCAGGTCTCGATACTTATGCGGCCCCCAAATGAGAAGGTCGTGTTGAATTCCATGATGGCGGAGCCACCATCTTGTGTCCGCATCAACTTCGCCAAGTTGATTGAATGGTCGAGTCGTACAAATGCTTATACATATCCCCGCGCGGCGAAGGTCAAGGGTCATCTGGCGTGCGTACGGGAAGACTGGCATAGATCGCTTCCAGCGACCCTGCCGATATGCCATTTTGATTTCTCGATATTTGCGCTTGTCTACACCGATGAATTTATGCAATGGCATCAACGGGTTGATTTCTTCTGGCTTTGGCATGGGCCGTTGCAAAAACATTTCTGCGCACATTAAGAAGTGCCGGTGATAATCGCCGAGGGTACCGTCAATATCAATGCCAACCCAGGGTTTACGCGAAAGCATCTCTAACTTGGTAGAAGACGTCATGGGCAAGCACACCCTTCCTCCATTCGCCATATCGGCCGACGAACAAAATGCTCTCGCCCCAGCTAACGTCATCTTCGTGCTCTGTCCAGCAATTACAATCAGTTCGCAGTGGCTTTTTGACATGCGCTACTCGACCAACAGGCGGCTTTCGATCCCCGGGCCATTCAATTGTGCTAAACCCGAAGACTTGGGACATTCGGTACCAGCCAACATGAGGATCACTATTGCAAATCACCGCATTATCGAATGCTGGTCGGAATGGCGCTCGAACGCCGAGATCCGGTGCATCGCCAACCGCATAGATTTCAGTCACCTCAAAATTGTGCTTTTCATTGTAGCACCAATTATTCCGAGGAATTGTGCTGATAATCTTGTCGTATGTTGGCGCAAAAATATCCCAAAATTCATCTGGATTTGGCTTATCAACCATCGCAACTTTTACACGAGGCTGCCAGGCATCCCAAAGCTGGTCGTAAAGCTTGCGAATGTCCCAGGCTTGATGTTCGCCACCATACTCTTCAGGACTAACAGCCGTAACGCGCTTGGATCCATACACCTTGCGGTAATAAAGCTCCGGCGAGCCAATCAAATTGTATTTGACAGTTACGTCCTCACCGCAATTAATGGCAGGAATTGGCTGGTGCAGATACTGGCATCCATAAAGAGGTGATTTCTCGCCTCTGGAAAATATATCAATATCCCAAACCTCGGCGTGACCATAAACAACCAGAGCGTGTGCAGCAAGCAATCCGCTTGGTCCAGACCCGAAAATGGCGACCCTCATCGCACCGTCACATTCCGATTAATTTCATCAAAACTAAGCCCAGATGGGATAACTCGTTCACCACGACAAATTCTACCATAATCGGCCATGCTAACTAGCAAGCGATATCCCTTGGTCTCTTCCGGGTCATTAACCGGCCAAAGGTATGGCATATTCTCTGGCGTATTCGGAAACAGCGGTCCGTAATGCTCCGCATTCTTGCGAATCAAATTACTTCGGTGTGATCGCATAAGCCATGCATCTGTTACCCAAGGGGGCACGGCAGCAATTTGCGGTTCTGCAGCCCATGGCATAATACCATCAGCATACGCCTTGTCCCGGGCGGGGAACCAAGGCCACATGTCGCAATTTCGATTTCTAACTATTCTCCATTGATAGCAAGCCGCTGCGCCATACATACAAAGCGCACGCTCATAGCCTCGCCACATTTGAATGGCCGGATGGTGTTGATATCCCTGACTCTCGCCAGCCAAAATCATGAGAATCTGCTTTGCCTCAACGCGCTGTTTGGAGAGCCGTAAATTATCCAGACATTGCAACGACTTGTTCCACCCAATATAGGGAAGGAATGTCTGCATATGAATCCTTGTCGCAAGGTCGCCCCGGCCAGCCGGATGTTTCACCGACTGACCGGGGGACGTTCTCAGTGTACGCCGCGAGACTCCTGCGCAGCTTCAGCCGTATTCGCAACTACGATGTTGAATCCGGCTGATCCAAATGCGTCTGAAAGCAGAGTGCCAAGATATTCCGTCAGATCTTCGCCCTCAGGGTAATCAAGAACCTCTGTGATTTCGATCTTGACGATGACAGGGCCATCCTCGTAACCCTCGTAATCAGCCAGATATACTGGCTTCAAATCAGAAGGGAGGTTCATTGTCTTCATCCTCCTCGGTGTACTCGATGCTGTCGTCATCAGCAACATCGTCATCAGCAGCACCGTCAGCAGACTCACCGTCAGCGGACTCATCGATGTCAACCTCAACATCATCTTCGGCGACATCGTCATCGCCATCAAGTGATCCAGAAGCTTCAAGCTCTTCCAGCTGACTCGGAAGCAGCCAATCAGCAACAGCCAGGTTCGTCTCGCCGTTGTAGGGCTTGCCAAGTCGGGTATTGACGATAGCGGGCATACCCTCCTGCTGAATTCGCAGCGGGCCGATTGCCATTACCGCAGCCTTGTGCCCCTTCTTGGGAGCTTCAAAGGTGCGCAGTTTACCCGCATAGAATGCGTCCTTCACCGCGCTCTTACCGTTGCTGATAGCGTCAAGGAACTGGTTGATATAGCCAGCCCCTTCGTCGGTGACGTTACCATTCCACCAGAAGCCGTACTTGTTGTAACGCGCCTTGGGCGAACTCTCAGGTTCATTGATCTCAAGAACCGCGTTCAACATGTAGTCGCCGTTCTTGTTGATGGTGAGAGTCAGGCGCTTCACCAAAACTCGATAAACGCCCTTGGGAGGTCGAGAGCCAACATAGCCAACCTGGGACGGTTTGGCGTCCTTGGCATCAGCGCCAACCTTGAACTTGATATTAGGCAATTTTATTCCTCATCATCCAAATTGATGTCTTCGACATCATCCGATTCGTCTGTTGTGTCAGACGGCTCCTCGGTAACCGCGTCGTCGGCCGGACGACGGGCTTTGCTGGCCTCTCCCTTCGCCGTTGCGACGTTGCCGGGGTCCCCCGACGGCTTATCCGTACCCTTGATGCGCGCATCGATAGCGGCTAACGTAGGGTCGTCCCAGTACGGACCAAGAACATTATATCGATCTTTGGCGAAGTGTGGCGCCTTATACTGGAAGTATACTCTACGTACTTCTTTGTAGGTTGCCTCGCCCTTGCCGTCTTCGCCAGTCTTCCTGCGGATCTTCTTCATGTATCCGACGACGGACATTTGCGCGCAAACCCACTGCGCAATTTGGTATCCCTTGCCGGAAAAGTCAGGGAGCACCAGCGCCATTCCCTCTTCATCTTCAACGTGAAGAGGCAGCGCTGTAAACACAACATTAATTGGCAGATCGCAAAAGCCCTTGATGAACCTCTTGAACATGTTCTGCCACTTTTGATGATCCTGAATCTGCGGGATATCAATATCCCGTTTGCTTTGTGCGCCGCCAGCCTCTCGGTACTCCTTTTCCAAAATCCATTTCAGCGCAAGCTGCTGCATCTCAGTGGCAGAATCAATAGCAACCCAAGAGAATACCTTGGGATTCTTCCTGAGCCAAGAGTAAGCCTTCTGCAGATCATTCCAGGAATTGATCTTCCAAAGCTTGGCATTGCTACCCTGGCGCTTTGCGGAGACTGTGCCCTTCTCAACGCCGAGAATCAAGCCGGCGCCGCCGCTGAAAACTGTCTTTCCAACGCCAGAATCTGCATAAAGCAGCAGATTGATACTCTCATCATAATCCGAGAGATCAATGATATCAGAGGGGAGCTCAACTGTCGCTGTCACTGAGTGAACTCCGTTCCTTGGAAAAACAACTTTCCGCCCGGATGAGGTTCGCCGAGAATTGGGACCATCATGTATCCCTCATCTTCCAGCGAAATCCCCTTTGTTTTCCATCCAACCACAGGATAGTCGGTCCCATCTACATCTCGATACACCCACCCCGGACTGGAGGGGAGAATTTCGTCGTTCTGCAGCCAAACATCAGCATCAATCTTCTGCGCATCCTCACTCATTCTGCCGCACTCTTCCTGTGATCTGCGTACGGATCACGACGACGCATCGACATGTTGCGGTATTCCTCCCAATCTGGAGTTTGCTCGTGCAGCTCGCACATCTGAAAGAACTGGCAATCCCATGAACAATTCCAGCTGGAGGTTTTGTACATTTCTTGCTCGCCCGTTTCAAAGCGACGCATAGCCATGGATTCAGCCATAATTCGCTTAAGCTGCACATTTCGCTCACGCGGATTTCTATCAATCGGAAAACGCTCAAACCGAGGCTTTGGCTGCCTTTTGCTGCGCGTTCCGTCTTTGTTCAGCGCAAAGCCTTCCGGGTCCTTGGGGCGGTCATCCTCCAAGGCTTTGCGAAGAAAATTATACACAATGTAATCAATGTTCGCATCAGAGGGAATTAAATTCTGAGCACGAAGTGTGTTTGTGGCAATCGCCCAATAACCACCGGCTTGATCATCAAGCGAAAGATGCGCTGTGCTGATGTCCTTGGCAGTCTTCGTTTCTAGCAAGCGATATGAACCGTCTTGCTCATGGTCGATGAATACGCCATCAAATGTCCCGACATATCGCACAATCTTGCCGTGCACCGGATGCCGAAGAACTACAGAGAATGTTTGTTCGGGAGCAATGAACTCCCAGGCTTCATCCCATCCATAGAAATTGAGATAACCGGTAAGCATGTCTTCGCCCAAGACACCGGCTTCAACGAAGTCTTTCTCAACTTCGCCGAATTCATCCTTGTGCGTCAACTTCATCATTCGAGTCTCTGATTTTACAAAAGCCTCGAATGTCTCGCGTGGGTCAACTCCGCGTGTCTTGCCAGGAATATACCACTTAGCCAAAGCCAAATGAATTCCGGTGCCGAACCAAAGGTTTAGGGGATCTGGACCTTGTGGCCGCAGGCCATCGCGCCAAGCCCACCACCACCGTTGCGGGCAGCGCTTAAAGTCTTTGCGCTCCGACGTACGGAGCAGAGGCAGCTCAATCAACGGGCCACCCTGTATCCTCGTTGATCTGCTGCTTAGCACGTTCGGCGAGGACAGCTTGCGCCTTCCGATACTGCTCTACCATGGCAATCTCGTCAGATGTGGCGTCTCGCTGCCTACCGCCAGGCTCAGTTACTCGCCCGGCATACGGGCCTTCCTGAAGGACGCCAGGACCACGCTTCTGCACGCCCTGCGGACCGTCGCCGATGGGTCCATCAAAATCGTCGTCACAGGCATCATAGGGATCAGAGCTTTGCACTTCAACAAGTCTGTTAACAAGATTTTTCACAGTGAATCCGCTGTCCTCGGCGAGCAGCGCCAGAACAGCCTCGCTCTTGTTAGCGACCGTTTTCATCTGCAGGAAGAACTCGTCCAGCACACGGTCCACGTGCTCACGGTGATCCAAAATTAGCAGGTTTCCCTCATCATCCCTCGCGCGGGCATCAAGGGCTCTGATGATTTCCATCACCTCATCAGCCACACCGGCAGCCCGCGCGGCAAGCATGCGAACCTGTCGAGTCTCCTCCTGAAATTCCTGCACTTGCTCGGCGTAGTGTTCGGCCATTGCTACGAGGCTATCGAATTCTGTACCAATTCGACCCTCACAGAAACAATCACAGCGAACGTTGATGAAGTCTTCGGCATCGAATGCGCCGTCATTCACGTGCAAATCACACTGTCTGTGCTTATTCCGTGCACAGGAAATGCAGAGCGCTTTCTTGCTACGCCCTGCATTCTTGGGATTTCCCTGCATAGCCATCCTCCATAGAGGGCTAGTGCCAATTTATGCTATTCAATTTTAGCGATTACCGGAAATGTAATCCAATGTCCGGCGGAAAATCTTCGCAACCCTCTTGCGTTGAATTCTGCTATGCTCCTCATTTGCCTCTTCACAAGGCGGGCACAAGCAGCCCCAATTGCTATAAGTGCTAAATCGTCCGTGCTTTTCTTCTGGTAATGGAGCCTTCCAGTATCCCTTATTTCGGTGATTTGGGTCAGCGACCCATTTGCGCAACTCTCGACGTTGCCTATTCTTTTCTGTACTATTTGGCACTGACCCTCCTCCCACACTTCGCTCTGAAGGATAGTCAAGGCGGACTGTTTAGAGTTCACCAGTCACGATCGCAGGCTACCGTGCGCTCACCAGCTGTGAGTTCCAGCAGTAGTCACGTCGCAGGCTGTCACCTCTGGCCGTACCTTGCTGCATAAGCCAGCCGTGTACACTTATGCACCTTGACTATCCACCACAACAAACCGCTCTGGAGGAGAATGAGAGGCGGCACTGCGTATCTTAAAAATCAGGGCGATACACGCAGGATACTCTATTTCTATGGCCCTTGGCCACTCATTCTCCACCACAGCGGCCGGTCCACCCTTCCCCGGCAGACCGACCGTGTGGCTCAATCCCCACTGAGTAAAAAGACAGATAGTGCCGGAGCACATCTGCCAACAAAAGGGAGTGTCAAGCGGTGACGTTCCGGATAAGTCATAGACTGTCCGGTCCGGTTGACATGTTCAGGTCGTCACCCCTGAACCTCCCTGCTTGGATGGGGCTGCGTGCTTCTATGCTGTCCACGCGACTTAGCCTGGTGACCTAACTCGCCAGGTACCCCCGGAAGATCAGAACGGAGCTTCGCCTGCAGCGGCCTTGGTCGCAGAAGCCTTGGCGCCCTTGCGCGGCGGCGGCTGGCGCTTCGCGGCCTCGCCATCACCGGCAGCAGCAGCCTCAGTCTTGGCATCCTCAGCAGCCTTGGCCTTCTCCGCAGCCTTCGCTGCGGCCTTCTTGGCCTTTTCTGCCTTGGCTGCCTCGACAGCCTCCTCGCGCGCCTGGGCCTCATCGACACGACGCTGCTTGTTCTCCGGCGAAGCCTGATACTTCTGGTACGCACTCACAGCGATCTGCACGATCTTGACGGCAACGTCATCCGCCACCGCAAGCTCCAGGCCCGTCTTGGACTTGATCCAGTCCCAGTAGTGGACGTGAAGGTTGGTCGGCTCCTTCTCCACGTACTTGGTGTAATCCTCGCCCTTGGACTTCTCAGCCTTGGGCGTCTCCTCCGTCGGCACAACCTCTGCCGGAGTCTCGACAGCCTCGTTGGCTTCGGTGGTAGTCATGCTTCTCCTCGAATTTGGGACCATGCTGGCCTGATACTTTTATTACCTTACCCTATTCGACCGGCCATGGCTAGTCGATCTTTCCGGCCTTGATTGCAATGCAATCTAATCCGGATCAGCTGGATTTATGTTGAACTTGGTAGGATTCGGGAATCCTGGTTGGTTTTGTGGCAGCATGTAGTCACCTCTAATCTTGGCTTGATGCACCCTAATTGGCCCTGCAGAATCTGGGCGAGGCATAGCGCTTCGGTTGGCTCGTAGATTTTGTTTGTGGAATGGATTTGCTAGCTGAACTTGTTTTTCTTCTTCGCGACCATATCTTTCACCATCTTCAAATCCATCCATAAACCCTTTGTTCCAGCCGATATCACGCGCCACAGCCCAAGTGGCGCACAAAAGCAATCCCACGAACGCTGCAACTGCAATTCCAATCCAGATCAACGACCAATCCATTTACACTCCCAAAAGTTGCTTGACGAAATCTACGCCGCGTCTGCCATCAAGAATTTGTTTCTGTGCCTCTTCACGATCACCCAAATCCAGAGCGATTTCCTCTTCGATTGTGCCGATAGATCGCACATAGTGAATTGTGACTTGGTGCATGCGGCTCGCACGATGCGCGCGATCCTCAACCTGCTCCTGATCATCAGGGTTCCAGGTTTCATCCAAAATTACAACATCATCTGCCGCATCCAGCGTCAGAGAGACGCCGCCAGCCTTGATATTCAAAATGAATACCCGAGGACCACCAATCCCCTGAAACTCCTCCTTGATTTCCTTTCGCTTTTGCGGTCGAACCTCACCAGTCAAAAGATGTGCTTTTATTCCAATTGACTCAAGCTCACGATGGAACATATTGGCAAGCCTGGTAAATTGCGTTGCCACAATGACTTTGGCATCACCATATTCATCCTCAGCTGAAATCCCTCGCTCGGCAAGGAATTGCACGAGCCAATCGAATTTGTTGCTTGGTAAGCAAGGCTGGTATTCGCCGTTTTCATCAATTCTGGCTGACGCTGAAGCAAATTGCTTCTGTCGTGTTGCCAAAGCGAGATGTCCATTTGGAGTTAATGTACCGCCTTGAAGCTTGATGGCGGCATCTTTGCCTACATCCCGATATGTCTTCAGCTGGGGACCCTCAATCGGAATCCAATGCCCAGGAGCTGCTGCGGGATTTTGGTTCTCCAGCCTGGTTCCAGCATACATTTTCGGCGGCAGATCTGCCAAAACCTCTGCCTTCGTTCGACGAAGCATAATGGTCTCAAGGTCACGGTTGAATTCCTCTTCCATGCCCTCTTTGAAACCACCGATGATCACGCCATACCCATTGTCGAATACGTCAAAGTACTTGCCAACCCATCGCCAAAAGGCAGGGTACAAATCCGGTCGAAGCCAATTCAGAGTCCCCCAAAGATTCTGGGGCTTTCCCCGCATCGGCGTACCTGACATGGCAATCTTCAAACTGCCTTCTCGCAGAGGCAATTTAGCCATCCCCGCGCGGGTCTGTGACATCCGAGACAGCTTTGAATATTGCGTAATCAAGCCGTTGTGGCTCTCATCCACAATAACTGCAGACCAGGGCATCGAGAATATCTCTGGGTATTTGGGGTCAAATACCTCGGCACCTTCTAGCTCTGCCTCTTTCTTCTGCAAGACCTTGACCCGGGCCATCTCGATATTGCAGAGAATCCACATGCGGGGCTCTGGGCGATCTGATGCAGGTCCGCGTGTGTCCCACTCCTGAAAATATGCAATGACACTTGACAATGCCTCATTACGCTTTTTGCCGTTTAGCGCTGTGACGCAGTATACCATGTCATTCGGCAGCCATTTGGACAACTCTTCGGTCCATGTAATGATGGCGGCCGTCTTGGGTGCAAAAACCAAAATTGGGCCGGTGATTTCTGCCTCTACAATAGCACCCATTGCTTGCAGAGTCTTGCCAAGGCCCGGGTGGTCACCCAATAGCGCCTGCCGGGCACGAGCCAGCCAAGCCGAACCAATTTGTTGGTACGGACGATTAGCCATCGCGTTGGCGAGCGCGGGGGAAACCTCGGCAAGACGCCCAAGATCTGCCCGGACCTCAGAAGTAAGCGCCATAAGCTCTTCATGGATCTTCTTTTCTTTGCGCGCCCATGCACCAAGTTCCGGACCAATCTTGAGTTCATGTTGAAACAACTCCCGCAACTTCAGACAGGTGCCGAAATCAAGCGGAAAAGACCAGACTTTCTTCTCTTTGAGCCAGCTATATCCGTTGATTTTTCTACATTTTTCTGGCAAATCAGGCCGGTACGGACTCTTGAGATGAATTCGATTGCCGATCCTCTCCACTCGAATATCCATCACTCCTCCTCGTGCACCACTTTTGCGTCAATGGCCGCCATTGGCAGCGCTCGATACTCCATGACGATGCGGTGAATCTCCTTGGCAGAACTGATCATGGCCGCATGTGCGCCTCTATGCATAGCATCGCTCTGCTTCCCCACGCGTAGGCACGCTGCCATCCGACCCCTGGCCATCAGGTAGGTGAATCTGGGGGCCATCAGTTCATCAAGCATCTTGTCGATCTGCTCGATATTGCGAGGAATCTTCACAACCGATCACTCCACATCCAGGAGTCGGCCTCACGGTCGTATTCCACGTCCGCAAGACTCTCCATACCTTCAGGATCGTCATTGGCTGCAGTTCCTGCATAGATGTCCTCAGACTCCTCGTGCATCAGATGCTCTGGCAGTGCCGACCCGTTTCGGTCCTCGTAGTCCATCTCCAGATGGGTGTCCTCATTCATGTCTTTCCCATTCAGCTTCGTCGTGGCAGACATAATTCTTCCGCATTCGGCGCTCCTGAATCTTGTTGTTGATCCAAAAGGCCAAGCTCAGGAGCAACACAAAAAGAATTAGTCCAACTATGAACCAAGTCTTCAGCTCATTCTCTGGCATTCATCACCCGTGCTTCTTCCAGAACTTCTTGGAGTCTTTCCGCTGATCCTTCTCGTCGCCTGCAGCTACTGCAAGCAGATGCTTCCGGGTTCTCTCCGCTGCCTCATCGCTGGTTCCCACTCGCAAAATAGAATCCAGAGCCACAGAACGGAATCCGAACACCCCGATGAAATTGAGGATCTCTCTCCCGGACGAACTACGACTAATGTGATAATTCGTAGAGTTGAAATTCCCCTTTCGCAAAGAGGCATCGGAAGATCGCAACACAACATCAGTACAAACTTCGTTTGTCAGGCTGTTGCGATACACGATCGTTCTGGCGTAACATGCTCGCAGAATCTGCTTGTCAAGTCCTCCCAGATCCTCTAGCAATTCCGGATCAATGTAATCCGGGTGGTTTTCATCTTGAAAGTACTTCCAAGGCAAAGTGTTGTCATCCGCCTTGACATCCTCAAAATCGTCGCGCCCGCGCCGGCGACGGACCTTGGCTTTACGTGCTGCCTTCTCGAAATCCGGCTTCTTGGACATTTGCTGCACGCAAGCGCTGGCATTACGCAGTTTGATTTCGCGGCCGGCCAGCTGGTAGGTGGGGGCTTCAAGAAGCTTCTTGTCCTCCCACCAAATGGAAATTACCTCCTGCCCGCGAGTCGCTACGCAATCAACTCGCAGAGTCTCTGTCCCATGCTGGCCATCGGTGGTGTCCGTTACTTTGACGTCCCATCCATGGGCTTCGCCCGCTTTCTGCAGCTTGCCAGCTTCCCGCAACATATGCGTAAGCGCATCGACCATCTTGCTTTACCTCCTGATTCGCCCAAAGCTCAATGATCAATCCAAAGACCAGTGCCAGCCCCAAAGGTAGCACGCTACCCTGAAGCAGCAGCATCCCCGTCAAGCCGATTCCCCAAGCGATCGGGAACGCTTGATAACGTACCTCTGAGGACCGTTTTTTGTGATGCCTCCCCATAAGAAGTCTCCATTTCTTCCTGTCTTCTGCGCCAGCGCAATACCGCTTCGCCCTTCACACTTTCAATATCTGGGTGGGTTGGGTCCTCGAACATGCAAATGACATAACACATCGCTTCCGCGATGCCCTGCCATTTACCAAATTGCTTCGCGTCATCCTTCATATGCCCCAAAAACGAGTAATCCAAAGGATTAGGATCACCGCACGCCATCATGAGATCCATGACATCGTCAAGTTCATCCCAAATTCTTTCGCGAATGGATTTACCATCAGGGCCACGGTAGCCATACGTAGTTCGCCGTTTTCCCAAATGAACAAATCCATTCACAAGCGTGCCATGGTGCTGCACGCCTCTAATCAGAACAGTAACGTCTTCGCTCACGCCAGCACCATCACAAGGTCCTTGGGATCGTAAACCCAGCGCCTTGTCTTGTCGACTGTTACCACAACCTTGCGGTCAAAACGGCTCCGCGCAGGGTGGATCTCGGTGACTCGATACCGCATGATCTTGCGCCCGTGACCCTGTTCACAGATCGTGGTACGACCATCAATCTGCTCCGCACGGATCCAAATGTACTTGCCGGCCAGCTGCTCTTGCTCCGCCGTCCACTCCTCGTGCGCCTTGGCAAACGCTTCTGCAGCACGCTTCTTGAGTGAATCCCGCACGACCTCGAAGTCGCGCTGCAGAAGCACATTCAATCTAGCATCTGTAGCATCGAATTGCCGATCCCAATTCGGATTCCCGGAAGTTTCGATGTTCCAACCGTTTTCAAAATTGCTCATGACTACCTCCTGAGTAGTGTTAATGCGCTCGCTGGTTGGATTCGAACCAACCACACCAAACTCCATTCTGCTTGGTGCTCCAGACCAACTGACCCCATGCCGTGGTCACAGCGATCCATTCTGCTAGGATCCAACTAGCAGAAACTAGAGATTGGGACAAGTAACATCGTGCCCAACTTCCTTGCCGGTATCGTGAATCACCAAAATCTTCTGCTTACAGATTGGACAGGTGTACTGACGATTGCCGGTGTTTGGGTCCTTGGGAGGAGGGTTCTTTGCCATATTTCACCCTGACGTGTTTGGCGGCAGCTGCGGCGGTGTAGCGTTTTCCACAGCGATTGCATTCAGCTCACGCTGTTCTGCGGCTGTGATTTCGCCCTTGGCCCGTTTGTCCTCGATTTCCTGCAGACGTTGATCCAAATTCTTCTTCCCCATCAAACCCTCCCGTGCAGATTTTCCAAGTACTCCTGGTCAGGAGGCGGATATCCATCCTCTGGAGAGGATGGGGCGAGATGCGAAGGAGCGTAGTCGAGAAGAGGCGATTGCTCCATCCCGGCAGCGTCGTGACGAGGATGCGGAGAGGGATAGGGGACTCCGGCCCCGGAAACCTCTGGCATCTCGTGTGGCCCGCTGCCCCATCGGTCGCCAAATTCGATCTTCTGGAATTTCATCAGAACTTCCGCCGGTTCCATGCCATAGCGATGCGCCAAAGTCTGGAATCGGTCGAACTCATCCGGCCCCAAAGCCACCGGTTGCCTGGCCCATCGCTGAGCCATGTTACCGAGCGCCCAAAGGTCCACAAGGTCACTTAAATCCACTCTGGGAAATCCGTTTCCGGCCATCACATCTCCGTCAGAAGGTAGGGTCTGTTGCTAAAACCGGGACCAGTAATCTGCACAACCGTGCCCTTGAAACGCTGGTCAATCCCAACCAATGAACCGGTGATGTGAAAACTGCCATCGAATTCCTGACCCGGAACAATCGGCGGATGCTGAACCTCCACCTTGATACCATCGTCCTTGATGATATCAGCATTGTTTGCTGTGACTTCTGTTGGAATCCATTTCCAGGACTTGCCTCGCTGAACAACTGCCAAAATTCCGTCAGCCGGTTGCACGCTGGATGCCAAACGGTGAATAGCCTTCTGCGTCTGCTTCTGCTCCAGGCGCAGTGCTCGGGCAATAACATCCAAAGCCAGCACCCTGTTGGGCCGCTCACGGAAATACGCGATGATTTGCGGTGAAATTCTCTGTCCACCCATTATATCAGCCCTTTCCCTGCGCAGACATCGCCCATGCCTCGCGCAATGCTCTCTTCCTTGGTTAACGTTCGCGCACAGCGAACGCACACTCCATAGAGTTTCCCGAACTGCAGACACTCCTCAATGGAGAGCTTGTGTTCACCACGAATCTGACGAATAGCACCAGGAACATATTCCCACCTGGCCTGATGGAAAAGTTTTTCTGGTTCACGCTCAAGCCAAGCAAATTGAGCCGGAGTGAACTCTTCTTTTGCTAGCGGCTCCACAACCAGTTCTTTGGCATACAGATTACCGCTCCCATGCACGGCGCGCTGCACTTTGTAGATGGTTTCCCCGACTTTATACCATCCTTCGGCAACTGGCTCCATACGCTGCTGCCGACGCTCTTGCGTCTTCTGCAGCTGTGCGCCATTCACAAACTCCCCCGCGCGGAGTCTGTCGAGCTGACCATGCGAGACCGCAAGTGGATTGTGTTCCAGGTTGATTAATCTGTCCTCGTGCGTGGGCTCGTTATCCGCAGTCAATTCAAGAGACTCTGCGCACAGGTCGCCCGCCTTGTCGATGTGGCCGCAGAACAGTGGCCCCTCAATCTCGCGGCGCATCTCCTCCATGCGAGACTGAAGGGTGCCTGGCTTGACGGCGAGATGAGCTTTTCTCCGATCTGCATCCGTAGCCCCTGGCGCGATAAAGAAATCGGGGTTCGACAGGACCTTTGTCAACCAATTTTGGAAGTCTTCTTGACGTTCGGGCGTGTGTTCGTCATCAGGGTGATCATCCTCGCCCCAGATGTCCTCGTGAGCTTTCCAGTATAAGTCCCAGCGAGCACGGCTGACAACTCCTTGCGCGCACTCCCGCACTTCCTGCACGGAATTGTGCGTATTCTTGCAGTGCGCGCATCTGATGCTAGCCATCGACCTTGATAGGTCTGCTAGTGGGCATATACCCAACCGTTGTGGGTGCTTGATGCCCATGCTGATTGAAAGCAATCACGAATGGGGTGTAATTGCTCTGCAGAAAATTTGCGAAATTTATCTGCATCCTTTCAAGATTTTTTGCCAGATCACAAAAGGCATCCTCCTGCGCTTTCAGCGCAGATTGCAAATCGCGAATCTGCAATTCCAGTGCAGAAACCTTAACTTCTAATTGCCTGGATTCATCATTCGATGTCACGCTTTTCTCCTCAGCCGAAAACCGCCATGTCGATGGCGTCGGTCAGCGTCTGGTCGCCCGGAGGAATCTCGCCGCAGCCGCGCTGGTCCAGTAGCATCCTGATGGTCTGCGCAGCGTCATCTGCTCCTGTTGTCAAAGAAGCTGCGCTCAGAAATTGCAAGGCCATCTGCAATGCCTCACGCGTGCCCATCACGTCTCCTCCCTCTTGCAAATCGCCAAGGCTTGCTTGACAGTTGTTCCAGGTTTATAACCAAAGCCCTCTGTTGCCTCTGCAACAAGAAACGGCAAGGCCTGCTTTTTGATGCGAATGGACTTTGGCAGCCAACCAAGCTTCTTGGCATGCGCAAAGAAATTTATCTTATGTCTCAGCTCGCTTTTCAGCTCCGTGCTGAGAGCATATATGATCTGCAGCATCTGCGCGCGATGTGCGCGTTCTGTCGGATTAAACTTGCTGTGGAACTCGTCCATCTAATTCTCCAATCGAAAGGGGCCGGGGTTGAAACCGGCCCCTTTCAGATGTTACCTCTGGCCGACGCAGTCGGGATAAATTGCGCCAACCTTGCAACCATTGTTCGCCGGCACATCAGGGATGTCCGCTTCGTAGCTGTTCGGTGCGCCGGTGCCCTCGTAAGCATCTCGCACCACCTCCAGCTCCAAAACGGCGCCGTTTTCACCCTGGTCCTGCTCCACTTCGATGATCTCGCCCTTGGCGTAACTGGTACATGCACCCAGGGTGCCGCCAAGAGCGATCACAGCTACCACGCTGAGAATCGTTCGCCGCTTCCTGTCGAGTCCGAAATCATTGCCCATGCTGGCTCCCTTAAATCTGCCATTGTTGGCGTGCCCCATGCTGGATTCGAACCAGCGACTCGCAGCTTAGAAGGCTGCTGCTCTATCCACTGAGCTAATGAGGCTTAGTCGTCTGCCCCGACACAGACGACGTTTATCAGCAAAGATCGCGGTCACGCCAGTGGTTATCGAATTCCACAGCGATCACCTCCTCTCGCGAGTCACTCCTGAACGGGCTTCCCCGTCTCCAGATCGATGGGGCTGAACACGGACAGACCCGCTGCCAGCGGCATCCGCTTCTGCGTCCGCTTCTCGCGGCCCGGACTGCCATGCTTGCGCTTGTTGCGAATTCGCGACTTCGTGCTCTCCCGGCGCTGTCGCCGACTCTGGCCGTCCCGTCCAGCCATACTGCTGGCTCGCTGCTCAGCGAACGGCGCGTCGCTGAAACGCGACCGACGGGGGCGACGCTGCTTGCGAATTCTGCTCATTTCAAGGTCACCCTTCGAATGGACGCCATTCGCAGCCCTCTTCCAGAGGATTGCAATCTGGCACCGGATTGAATTGGCATCCCGCAGCATTCAGAATGAAAACTAATAGAATGCAAAGAATTGCCATGACAACAAAATTGCGAAAGCCGTTCACAGATCCCCTAACTCATCAGCCCGTAGCCGATGAAAATCAGCCCGTCCAAGTTCCACATACCTCCAACCTGTGTGTTCTCTTGAACACAGCTCAACGTAGCCTGCGCCCAAGCCTCCACAGCCGGACCGCCCTGCTTGTGCCAGGCAGCGTAAACGGCAGGATCTGCAGGAATGTAAACCGCAAACTCCTGCTCGATGCGTCTCTCTTCGCTGCGATAGCACTGTTCACGAGCATCCTTGACGTACTGCGGCACATCGTAGATCCGATGCTGCTCCGGCTGAAGCCCGTTCCCTGCCGCGCCCAACGGCCGCTCCACGCTTGCCGAATCGGGGTAGCTTTCGCCGATTGTCGCAAACGTCGCAGCGATGAGAACGAATGCCAATTTCTTCATGAAGCTTTTCATTTTCTTCCTCCTATTTTGGTTTTGCTGAGTCTCTGGATTCGAACCAGACTCCCGCGCGGGGGAGCGCCACCTTCCTGGCGGACTCAATTGAAGATTACTTGCCCGGCATGCTTTCATCGGTAAGATGTTCCCAGACACCCTTGTCATGCTTCTTGGCGGCCTGAATCATCTTCTCCTGCAGCCCGGCGAAATCACCGTAGGCCACCGTCCAGCCCTTGCCAAGCATCTCCAGGGCCTTAACTGAGCGCTGCGTCTCGTCAGCGAAGTTTTCGCCGATTTCGTGCTCCCCGTCAGCGCTCCAATATGTGGACCAGTAGATGCCGTTGATTCGGGGTGGAGGCTGCATGTCCAGGCCGCTGTACACCGTCCAGTCACCCTCTCGCACGCCGAACTGGACATCACCATGATTCACATCCTGAAAGATGTACATCTCTCCGTGGATCGTGTCGCGCTTGCCGATGAACTGTGACTTGCCGCTGCTCGCATCCGCATCACAAATCTCCACAACAGCCAACACCTGCTTCGGAATCTTGCTTTCGGTCATCCTGGCCCCTTTCAGGAGGTAAGTTTACCGCTTGCGTGTCCTGGCGAGGTCCGACGTTGCTCGCTTACCAGCAGCGCTATGAACGCGCTGTTGCAGGACTACCTATTCAATTACGAGTTCTTCGGGTTCCACTCACACCAGTCAGCGTGTCCGACTTCGTTGCCAGAGTCAGTGGTCCTGATTCTCTGCTTGCACGTGGTGCAGTAGCTGCTCGGGTCCTGACCGTTACCGCTGCTGCCCATTACTTGCCGTTCTTCTTGCGACGGGCCTCTTCCTCAGCAGCCTTGCGAGCTGCCTCCTGCGCCTGCTTCTTCAGCTGCGCGTCGATTGCCTCGTCACGCTTCTTCTGCTCGGCGTCGTGACGAGCGATCTCCTCGTTCATCCATTGCTGCCACTCCGGTGTCCCCTTGGGGTAGGGGTTGCTTCCCATGTGCTTTCCTCTCAAATGTGATCCTGAACGAGCAGCGGAGATGCATAGCCCCGTCTATGCACCCCGCAACTGGATCAGACTTCCCAGTGGAAGATTAGCACTTCCTTCCCTTGCACGAAGGGCTTGCCAGTCGACGAGCAGCTGCACCAACGGTAGTTGGTCACAACCAACTCCCCCGTGTAGGCGCCAACAGTAGCGATCGGCCAGCTGCCGTGGTGCAGGTTCATGTGAACCTGCTCATCTGGCACTTCGTTCAGCGGGCAGAATTTGTTTGTCATGCAGCGATCTCCTTTGGACTGTGAAGGGTCACACGAGGGTAGCCGAGGTCGGTGAGATGGCGGACCATCACCAAGTTCTTGCTGACGGCGGACGGTCGAGTCACCGTGCCGATGACCTCCGCGAAGACGAGCTTGCCGCCGACCTGCACCACCACGGTGATCGTCGGTCCGGTGGCCTTGCGCTCGACGATGCGCCCCGTGGCCGGACCCGGTCGCCGGAAGGGGTTGAAGACGTGGGCCAGCCGCCTACGCTGCTGCTCCAGGTACCGCTCGGCGTCCTCCAGTTCGGCCAGCAGGTCCGCCTTGCGCAGCTTGCTCAGCCCCGGGCGGGGCTCCATGCCGAGCTTGCTGTCCATGTCCTTGATGTCCTGGATCAGGTCCGCGATGGTGGTGTTGCGCATTTTGCTTTCCTTTACTCAAATTCCGGGGATGAAGTCGGGGCACCCGAGCATCATCCAAATTGCCAGACCGATCATGGCGCCACCGAGAAAAGCCCCGATGGTAACCTTTGTCTTGAGGTTCACGTGGCCCGTCCAGATTCGACTCTGGCTTACTGCCCCATTTCGGGGTCGGGCCTCCTATTCAGTTTTTTGAGAATCATGTCACTTCTTGGCGACGGTGCGCCGGCCGACCGGCTTCGCCGATGCCTCACCGGTAGCCGTAGCCGCCGGAGCACCGTTGGCCGGCGTCGCCTTCGCAGCCTCCAGTTCAGCCTTCAGGCGCTGGATTTCGGCATCCTTGTTGGCCAGCTCCTGCTTGACCTTGGATGGCGTCTTGGCCGGCTTGCTGGCCTGCTCCGCCTCACGCCGCGCCTTGTTCTCCGGGCTGGCCTGGTAGTCGTGGTAGAGGCTGACGGCCAGCTGCACGATCTTCGTCACGTCATCGGACTGCACGTTCAGCTCCAGGCCGGTCTTCTCCAGCATCCACGCCGCGTAGTGCTCGTGAAGGCTGGTCGGCTTCTTGGCGACGTAGGCGGTGAAGTCCTTGGCCTTCGCGGTCTTGGCGTCAGTCGCGGTGGTCTCGTTGGCCGTGATCTCGGTCATTTCTACTCCTCAGGTCATCTTCAGGGACGCTGCCTTGCGTCCGACGCCTTGCGGCGTTTCGACCGGCTAGTAGATGCGGTGCACGTGAGCCGTGCGCTCCTTCTCGTTCACCGAAACTACCTTGAAGCGCCAAGGAAGTTCCGGAAAAACGAATGCGATAACTTCCTCTCCAACCTTAGGCGGCAACACTCGAACCGCTACCTTCAACGTTCCGTTCATAATCGAAAATAACATCTCGTCTCCCTAAGTTCTTGATCCCTAACCTCTGGAGGGCAGCCTACTCCATGCCGATTTAAATGGCTAGGGGTAGGCTGCCGATCACAAGCTAAGGTTCTCTTGGCGGCATCTGACTTACCGGCCTATTACTGGTTCTCCGGCTCTTCCAGCGGCGCTACGGTTCCTGCAGAGTTTTCGCCCTTCTTGGCTAGTTTTCCGGCTGCGATGGTGCGCACCGGTTCCCTCTGCGTCTGCTCGGCTCGACTTCCCGGGTTGCTAATCCGGTTCCCTGGCGGTCTCCCCTCCTACGGAGGATCTTGGACTGGCCGTCGGCGAGTATGGCTCGCGCTCTCTCTATTCACATATCCACAGTGATCACCGGAGCCCTGCGTGCTGCGTCGGGCAGCTGATGCTGCCGCAGCCTTCAGGGGTTACCCTGTCGTGACCTCGTTACGAGCCGCTGTGGCGACTCCTTCTGCGATGCGGGGGTCGGACCCGCTACCGCGTACCTTACCGTACCTTACCCCGGGCGTCTAGTCCGGGTCTTGCCCTAGCGCTCGGAGCCTCTGCCGGCCTTACCCTTGCGCTAACTCGTACCTTACCCGACTTGCGTGGAAAAGTCTAGCTTCTCTTTCGGCAGGTTCCTGGCTGGAGCGCGCCTTACGCCTTCTCGCTGGCCCTGGAGCCTTGAGGGGCTTTCGGGGGCTTCCGCTCCGTTCGGCCCAACGAGGAGAACGCTACCCCACGGCCCCTGGGCGGCGGTATCCCCCGAATGGCGTAACTTGCGGCTACTCCGTTCGGCCTAGCGGCTCGACGCGCGAAAGCGCATAAGGATCGCGGGCGCGAAGCAGGGGGAGGGGGAGGGGAAGGGGTTATGGGGTAGGGGTGGGGGTGGGGGTGGAAGACGATCTGTAAAAGTGACGCCCACGCGCGAGAAACAAATGAACGCGCGCGCTTCCTCTGGATTCGCGCGAGACATGAAATACGCGAGCGATTGTGTTTTCGCGCGCCAGTACGCGATGATACTACGCGCGCGCATATGCGCCCGTAGTTTTGCCGCGCCAGCGCGATATCGCGCCAGCGTCGCCACACGCGCGTTTTTGCGCGCGAATGTGTTTACCCCGCGATTGTTCCTGGCGCGGATACGCGATAAGGTACAGCGTAGCCTAGACGCGCACCTTGGCAAATGCGTAGCATTTGCACCAGGGAGGGTGACCACCTCCCCTGGGAGGGAAGATGGTCTAGGTCACCCAGCGCGCGAATACGAATCAGCCCCAGAGGTATCTGCTGCATACCTCTGGGGCCAATTTGCGAGCCAGCATGGTCGCTAACTCTATCCTACCCTATGCGCGAATTTCAAAATCCCGTTCCGCCTGAACTACCATTGGCAGCTGTAGGACGACGATATGAATCTGGAATGGTAAGATCAACGTTACCCTTGGCAATTTGCTCGCCAACGCGCGTTGTCAAGATGCTGGTACCAACGCTGTAGATTGTCGCCACAATTGCAGCGGAAAATCCCATTCTCCAATCAACTTCATCGAATGCAGCGGCAGCGCCAATAAAAGTCAGCAAAGACTGTGCAAATGTCTTGACTGCCCGTTCAGCAACTTGAAAATACCAAGCCTCGCCAAAGCTCGGCATCGCAACCAAACTGGTAAGCGCGGAAAGAAGCATTGCGAATAGTGCAGAGGAAATTGCGGGAATCCATTGAACCATGTGAAAAAGTTGAGCGACACTCAAATATGCAAGAAACACTTGGAGACCAGTTCGCCAAACTCTGTCAAAAGTGTTTCCAGCCCAGTTCTTTGTAATTCGCTCGCTATTGCTTATCATTTCACTCGCTCCCTCTGCCGCCAGGAAGCGGCCCACCGCTTCCAAGAAGAATTGACTTGATTTCCTCGATGTCCTTTTCCATCTTGTTCAACTTACGAGCGAGTAGATTGACTTCACCTGTGCGACCTTCATCAGTCACTCTTCCCGCAGGACCAAAGCTAACGCGTTCCTGCATCCGCACCATGGCCTGAACTCTTCCCATTTCAGAAAGAAGATGCGATACCATCGGCAACTCTTCGCCAAGCCCTTGAGGATTGAAAAGCTCTGGAACAGCAGCTCGATGAGCAGCAGGAATTCGCTCTTCAGCCTTCTGAAATGACCACCAACGATACGCATGCGTTACATCCGTCCGCGATTCAGCCACGTCACCCTCCATTTGGATTCCAAGTGCATCGCCCAACGCCAGGGCGACGCGATCCACGCCGCCAGGCTCCGTCATCAATAGACGATCTTCAGGATTCGTCATGAATCCGCATTCCATGATGAATGCTCGGCGACAGCCAGCTGAAATTGCATTGCTAACGCCGTAGTAATTCTTCAAAGCTGCCGTGTAATTGTCATCGCGAAAAATTGGCCAACCCCGAGCTGCATAAGCTCTCTCCCAGGCTTGCGCAAGTCTTTGTCCTTCAGGAGTCTTATAGCCAACTGAAGATCCCCGCGCGGTGGGATTGGTAGATCCATCGCAATGTACTGCAGCAAAAGCGTCAGCGCGGTAAGAATCCAAAGAAATGTCTGCCAGAACCGCCTTGACATCCCAACCGTTCTTACCATCTAGCAAACGAACGCAAGCATCTGCAACCTGCGTTGCATATTGCTGTTCACCGGTCGTGCCTGTAGCCCCGGTTGTTCTATAACAATGCCCTTTTTGCACCAAAAGCAAAGGCATTAGTCCTCCAAATCGCCATCCAGCGGGGGAGCCAAGGAATCCTCTACATTGTCATACTCCGGCAATTCCCAGGCGTTTGGCAAATCACGGTCATGTTCCGGACCGCCTACCTCGCCGTGACCATGGAAAGCCTGCAAATCAACGGGCGATCCAATCGTGTGTTCATGCGTCATAATCTCACCCAACTCTCTTGCAGATTAGCCAATCTTCATCATCATCCCCAGGCGATCCTTCTACGTCATCAACTCCATTTGGCCCAAAGTAATGAAAATCAGCTTCCACATATCCATCTCTACAAACCGGTCGACCCTGCTCTTCAGCCTCTTGCTGCTCAGATTCCTGAATCTCTTCATCCTGGATCTCTTCGTCTTGCTCTTCAGGGTCATCAGGATCTGGATCATCTGGATCTGGGTCGTCAAGCGGATCGGGATCATCAAGCGGATCTGGATCGTTAGATTCAATGTCAGGGGCTTCTGGATCTTGCGTTTCACTCTCCTGGATTTCTGGATCCTGGCGCTCAGGCTCCTGATCTTCTAAATCCTGCATTTCAGGATCATTCGGATCAGGGTCGTCAATGATACGTTGTGGCAATTCATTGCGCTTAGCAGCCTCACAGTCCTCCTGAATATCCTCAGGAAGTGGCTCGCCCTCGGCTGCTTCACAAGTATACTTTACAGTTTGCTGTTGCCCTTGGATTACATACTGACTTTGTTCATCCCGCATATAAAGAATTACAACTGCTATGGAAAGACAGGCGATTCCGAGAAGCACAGCAATATTACCGAAAATTTGCGATAGATGACGCCGTTTATGTTCTGCAATATATTGTTCAACTTCCGTCGTCATCCGACCTGCTCCGCTCTGTCTCCAATTTAGGTAATGGAATTCCACTTTCAATTAGCGCACGACGTAATATCGCCGCATTATCCTGCGCCCGATCTCGCGCTCTACGATACTCCTCAGCCTCTCGCTCAGCTCTATCGGCGCGTTCTTCTGCATTGTTTGCTCGTTCAGCATGCCTCTTATTATCAGCATCCAATCGTTTTATCAGAGTTTCTTCATTTTCTACTTTGCCTTGTCGAATCAAACGGATAAGCGCAATAATTCCGGAAACAGCCCCGGCACCGCCTGCCCCAAACAACGCAACAAGTAGGCCGCTAACCGGCTCCATCGCGCCCCACCTCCTGAGATATGACTGCAAATCTTCGGATGTCCAGCCAACGACCTAGGAATCCGCATCCTATGCCACAGAATATATACGCTATGGCGAAAGCAGCCGGTGTCGTCGCGTATCCTAACAAAGCAATGCCGAAAATCCAGCTGGAAGTAATTAGCAGAGGTAAACCTACCATTTCTCCTTTCCAAGTATTGCGCAATGGGCTGTATAGAGATGCCAATCCCCCGGCAACCAAAAAGCCTGCCCAAACAAATACCAGAAAACTTTGCAAAGCATTTTCTAGTGCCTGGGAAGGGAAGAAAAAAGCAAATACCCCTGCTACAGAAAATAAAGCATAGTTTATTCCATAGACCCACCTTTGAATTTTATTTCTTCGCCAAGGCATTATTTCCCCTCATCCCCTCGCAATAAATCGTCGACACTTAGTCACAGAGTTATCGGTGCGACTCCATACACTGAATCCAACCCACCCAGGAGTGAGACCACTTCCATATGTTGCGTAATCTCCAGTGGAAAGAAGATGGCTAATCACCACATTGTCATCCCAATAACAACGAATGATTCTGTTGCGAGCCACCACTCGGAGCTTGTGATAAGTATCCGGAAGATGATCTGCAATTACCTCGGCTAACATTGTCGGAGATCCCGCAAAAAATTTGTACAGCCGTAGGCGAGTCCCAAGCGTTTCATTCGTGAACATAAGATGCGTATTAGCATCGGTATGGCGAAAAATAATCGCATATCCCGTATTGGTTCCCGTAGAAAGTGCAACAAACTCAGCCTCGACATCCACCTCTCCTGTGCCGACATAGGCACGCGCAAAATCTTGCGTGGCATCAGCGGTGGTAGAGGCAACTTCTCCATTGGTAACTGTCAGACTACCTGCGTAAACAGTCCACGGGTCCGTAAGTAATCCATCCGGTTGATCAAAGTTGGTGGCAAGAAGAACATTGTCACTATTCTCCGCCGCAGCCAAGGCTTCGCTTGGAATGTTTCCGAAGGGCGTAGCAGAACCAGCCTCTCCAACATATCCAAAGTAAATGCGAGAAGCAGTACTCAGAGTTTCTTGTCCAAGTGCGAAAAAGAACACGCCTCGCTGAACCTGTGTGGTATCCGAATAGGACATCCAGCCACCGGAGGATCGCTTGGGCTCAATGAGCTTTTCTGCGAACCACGTTACTCCGTCGTTCCGCGTGTAACGAACCACGGCTTGCGTCGTGTTCAACTTTCGGAAGATAACAGCAAGAGTATTGTCATTGACCCAAAAACAATTCGGCTTGCCCGTTCCAGGGAACTTCTCTGCAGCAGCCGACCAAATGGTTCCCCCATCCGTGGACAGAGCGAATCCGATTGACTGAATAGCGCCCCAGCGAAACATACATGCAATTTTATTTGTTCCCGGCAGCATTGCCAGGTACGGCTCGTCATACATCCGCCCATCAACATGACCATTCACAATTCGCGTATGCGTCCAGCTTGTGCCGCCATTTGTGGAACGACTTACCCAAGAAGAACGGTTTGTTTCTCCTGCCAAGGTTCCATACCAAGGCATCAGGAGATTGCCATTCAGTGTCTCGATGATTGGAGCAACGCAAGCCGCCGTAGTTCCGTGATCAATTCGAGTCTCTGCACCAAAAGTTACGCCACCATCAGTGGAAACTCGGAAATAAGCACCACCAAAAGGCACTGCTGAAGTTGTCTTGCAATATGTCAACCAAACTTTAGTGCCATCCCGACTCTCTGAAAGTCCAGGATCTCGTAGATCAATTCCACCAATCTGCAAGAGAGTGGAGGGGGTAGTCCAAGTTCGTCCCATATCACTACTGCGGGTTACCCGCAAATATCCGTCGCGGGCTGTAATATGGTCACTACCTTGGCGGTATACGCATATGATTTCGCCATCTTGCTTATATAGAACTGCGGGAAAAGCGCTGTGATTAGTATCCATCCCAAGCGGACGAGCTGGACGAATGGACCGAACACTTCCGCTTCCAGTGGAGTCGAAAGTATCTCCGCCAATTCGAGTCCATTTATCATTCGCACTCAAAATATAACGTCGCCCAGTATCACTTTCTCTGATTTGCATTCCAGGGAAACGAACTCCAACACCCGGACGTGTGGTAGAAGTGCAAAGAACATATCCCACAGCAGTATCCAGCTTGCTCAGGGCTGCGTTCACTTTGTCCTTGAAGCCACCCGTACCGCCAATAGTGTCGGTGCCCTCCACCAGAGTAAGGTCCAGACGATCAGTATCAACCATCATTTCACCTCGTCTTCATTTGCTTTAACAGGATTTTCATCGGACCCAACTTGCTGAAACATTTCAGCTGTAGTTGGTTCGCGCTTAAATCCAAATTCAATTTCCAATACTTTACAGGAAGAATCATTCATCAAATTGGCCAAGGATTCATCATCCATATGCACAGTAAATACATCGCCATCTCGCTCAAAAGTCACTCGACTTTCGTCGCCCGTTTCCTCATACATCGCAATCTCCCTAGAATGGAATAGCAATGAGATGGCGGTCGAAAAAGTTATGGGATTGTCCACCAGTCCAATATTTCATAGCAATTGTGAGATTTCCAGGCGTAATTCCGGATACATAAATGGCCTTCGTAACAGAAAGGGTGCTAACGGAGTTGTCTGCCTGTAAAGCCATCCAAATACTTTCGAACACATTGGCTCCGCGAAAGTATCCTCCGGTCCCGGCCATATCGAATCCAACTGCTGCGTTTCCACCACCCAGGGTGTTGTACTCAATTCCAGCGGAAACAATGACAATGCAGCGTCCACTATTTCCAATGTCTACGTTCAGCAACGGACCCACCGTAGCTAGATCCCCCCAGCCACCGATTCGCCCTTGCTTGGTGACAACGCTGGCCGCTTTGGTGCCGAACGCAAGAGTATCGATACGTACTAATGCACCCAGATCGCTAATGGTCTCAATGCCTTCACTACCTGACTGAAGCTCTCCGACACGGGTGGTCCGGGTACCGTTATCCTTGTAGACCTGCAAACCGTGGCGACCATCGGCACACTCGCCAAGTTCAACAATCTTGTTTCCATTAGCATTGTAAACAATCAACGCTCCATCGGTGATTTCTACATTTCCGCCACCACGAACCTTAATTCCACCATCGCCAATGACATTCAAAGAACCATCACTGCTCTGCCAATCTAACAAACGTTGATTGAGATGGTTATAACCATGAATGCCTTCGTAGCTCAGCTCAACCCGTGCGCCAGTTCGGGCCGTTCGGATATACGAACCAATCAACCAATCGGCTTGAATAGTTCCAGCCGTAACTTTGTCTACCGTAAGACTCTGGATGTATTGATTTCCAATTAACTCAGCAGTTGCCACAACTCCTGCACTTGGCAAAGATTTGTTACCGCTTTTATCCACAGCGACAATTTTGTAATACATTGGCAGAACTTGTGTGACCTGAAAGCTTGCTACTACCGGCACCTCACCGGTAATCATGCCCCAATCCGCAGGAGCCTTCCCAATCAACGTTTCATTCGACGGAATGAATAATGGATCCAAAGATCCATGCAATTCCAAGTGGCCTAAATCCCGGTCAAGATTGAACTCGCCCCCGTCGGCCCGCCCCAGGTTGTGTCGAAACAATACTGCCAAAGGTCCAGCGGCGATAAACGGTGCCGCTGGCGTAAATGGGGGAAATATGTCACGACTTGCCTGCCATTGAATTTCATCGGACCAGGCGCCAAGATTCGGTGGACGTGCGGTATCAACAGCTCGAATTTGCGCCTCGTAAGTCATGCCCGGAGTAAGCTCTTGCAAGCGAAATTTTAGCACCTCAAAGGGCGCGCGGGTATACTGCCATTCCTCTGCAATATCCAGAGCAATCGGATTTTCCACTGTATTTAGTTCATCGAGCTGATAATTTTCCAGCTCAGCAACAGTAAATTCAGCCAATGGAATAGCAGATTGCCGATAACGAATCTCGTAATACAGTCCATCAGTAATACTACTGCCATCGGTATTAAGCGGTTGCTGCCATTTCAACTCAACTTCAGCTCGTGACTCGCCAGTAATTGGCGATTGATATTGAGATTGAACCCAAGGCAAATCCCATTCAACTTCACCGGGAATCGTAGTGTCAACTTCAGGAGGAGTAACGGGAAATACACCAACGCCACCGGATGTGAGAGATCTGTTATAGCCTCCCACAACGAGACTAGTTTCCCCACCCTCCCAAATTACAAAGTCAGTTAAATCAATCCATTCACCATCATAAGTCCTGAAAAGCACTGCATGACCCTGAACAATTGGCCAAGTAGTTTCAGTAAGTTGTAGTTTCAAGGGATTGATGAGCTTGCCACGAAACATCACTTCATTACTTGGATCCACAAGATCCATCAATGGATCGCAAACCCAAATGTAATCGCCTACGCTGAGATGCCCCTTTACATCATAATTAGCGGTACTCAGCGTTAATGCATCGCGGGTGCCGGTAAAACGATTTAGCTGTAGCTGTGCCCGAGCTTCGGCATTCGTCGGATCAGTGTCTGATTCCTGCACAATTCGAGTAATCTTCACCGAATTGCCATGCATATCCTTGTATGGATTCAGACCCGGCAGAATATCTGCTGTTGCAGTTGAAGTGGTACCCTCAGCATTTTGCGCCAAAAGTACCACGCGCGTGGTAAAATCTTCTGTATCTCTTGAAGTTTGCGAAGTACCGTTCAAGCCCCGCATAAACATATCATATGCAGTAACTTCATCGAAACCATTCTGCAACTTTCGCATAACAACGGTCTTTGGATTGACCGCAAATAGATGGGATTCATATCCCGCATCTAAAGTGGCATCTCCATTTACTCGCCAAGCAGCACCTTTGGTCTGGCATACATAATCAATATCTTGCAGCGGCGTTTGATATTGATGTGTACCTTCCCAAGTTTCAGGAATGTCATGGATGGTACCTTCAACAACTGATCCTGAAGCAGGAAGCAATGCCCTAATAACATCATCAAAGGGAGTGGCCGCTGGAAAAGTCAGCAAGGTTTCGCGAATATCGCCCTTATTCTCAGCGTCACCTAGCCAATAAGCCATGCCAAAACCGTCAAGTGCACCAACATCCCCCGCATCGCCCGTTCCAATATACACGCCGGTATAACGCGAGCTGCGCAATAAAGAATCGCCAGATACTCTAACATCTGGACGTCCTACGTGGATGCAGATGTGTCCAAAATACGAATCAGCAACTCTTCTCCAGCTTTGCTCATCCATTCTGCTTATATCAATTTGTACAGACCATTGCCCCAATCCTCGCAAAATCTCTGTTACAGCCATTATCTCCGCACTCCCTGCACCAACTCTGAAGGTGCCCCAATATATTGCTTTTGCAAATCAACGGCAGCGTCGCCCGAAACAGCTGAAGTCCCGCCAACTACTACACCGATAAATGCATCTAGTGTAGCCGTTGATACCTTCTCAATTCCGCCGTTAACTATATCTGCAGAGAATGTTTTTGCAGATCCCACTACGTACTTATTCCCATCTGCATCATTTTCAGAAGCTACTACCATTCCAGCAGTTGCAGAAGATCCTGCCTCTGCAACTCCTCGGACAATCTTGAGGGTGCTTCCCAATTCGCTCTGAATATAAACATCTGCAAATCTGTAACCGCGTCGTAACTTGATATCTACATAAACCCTGCCGATCAAAAGAGACTTCATCAATCTAATCGTAACTTCTTCAAATTCATTTTGAATCAAGCTGCACTGGTCGAATGGAGCAAGACTCCCGATCCCCGCGCGGAGGTCCCAATTCTTGCCCTGCCAGGCGCTGCCCGACCACGATGCAATTTCTATTGCTCCCCCAACAGCCAATGGACGCACCCGGATTAATCCATTGTTCAATTCCCAATCAGAGGCCGAGCAATTTACATATGTCCCGGATCTCTCAAGCCCTTCGTCATCAAGGAAACGAACGCGCCCCTTCAGATAGTTTGCTGGAGATACCATCCATCGGGGCGAAATTGTGGAGCCAATACCTCTATAAACAGTTATTGCACCATCAACTGAAACACGACTTACAGCCCCGCTAACCGTTGCATCTGACCAGTAAGCGATATGTCCGATCGCAGGTGCATGTACGCGTTCGCCCGTAACAGCAAAATTGTTTTGGCGCGTAACAGATCCGCTCAACCGCGATTCAATGTCAATTTCAGATTCTGTGCCGATTCGATCCAAAGTCAAAGACCAGGGGAAAACCTTCATCCCATGATTCCAGTCCTCAATGGATCCATTGGCAGCTGTTACGCGATAGAATCCATCCAAATAAGTTTTGGTATCGAATACGACTTGCACAAACTTACCATTCATGCCAAACAAATCTTCGCGCTGGCGTTCAACTTGAATGGCAGTTAGCCGAGGAATGGATTCTTGTCCAGAGAATCCAAGGGTTCGATTGCCTGCGGCATCAATTGACTCAGAAACAAAGTCATCTTCTCGCAGAATCATTCGTCCCACACGAACTGTAGAACTAGCCATTTGGATATCCTCGCTCGACTCTGCGAATACCTTCCTTGATATTTTTAATTGCTTCGTTCCAAGCCGCTGGATTGGTTGGATCAAGGTTTCCGGCAATGTGAAGCTCTAGAGTTCCGATTGTGATCGACGCGGTCGCCGGGGCTCCGACCTCCGCCGCGCGGGAGATACCGTTTGCTGGCCCCTGTAAAGGCGTGACAGAGCTTGCCAGGGCTTCCGCGTTCGACGGGAAGGAACTAACGATGCCAAGCGTAGCGGAAGCCGCCAAGCTATTAGCGGAATTGCTAAGCGCCACATTCGCGCTACCAAGACCATTCTGAATATCTGTGGTCAACCCGCCAAGAAATGATTCAATAATGCTTTGCTTAGACTGCAGACCTTGCAAGAGACCCAGCATAATTGCTTCACCCGCTGGGATAAGCAGCCTCCGGTCCTTCTCCAGCGGGCCCTTGTTATTCCGAACCCAATCCGCCACTCCACCCACCCAGTCACGGACGGCGCGGAAAGCATCCTTAAGTCCATTCAGGAATCCCGTAATCACTGCTTTACCAGCATTCCAGAGCCAGCGACCAGCATCCTTCACCAAATCCCAAATTCTACCCGGCAAACCTCTAACCCAGTCAACTACATTGTTGACGCCCCGCTTTACCGCATCATTGATTCTATTCCAAACATCGCTGATAGCAGTTACCCAGGGCTGAATATTCTCACGCCACCAATTAGTTACACCAGTCCACGTGGTCTTGATAAAGTTTACAATTGCATTCCATGTGTTGCTTACACCAGTAGAAATCGCATCCCATACCGCCTGGAATGCTCCTGCAATTGGGTCCCAAATTGCATGGAATGTAACAACAATTTCACCCCAGATTCTGGTTAACTCTGCCAGAATCCAATTCCAAGCCGTAGTCACCCCCGCAACAACAGCATCCCAAATCATCTGGAAGAATCCAGAAATCGGGTCCCAGAATGCATGGAATGTCATCAAAATCTCGCCCCAGATTCTCTTGAGATGCCCGAGAATCCAGTTCCAGGCTGCAGTTACTCCTGCGACAATTCCATTCCATATGGCAATAAGAACAATTGCCAGGCCACCAAAAATAATCGTAAGAACATCATAAATAATTTGGGCAATAGATTTAGCAATATCGACAAGAGGCTCCCAGATGAATCGGAAAGTCTCAACCAGCCAATTCCAGCTATCCTCTAGGAAACCAGAAATTGAATTCCAAATAGCCTTAGTTGTGCGTTCAATGTCCTCCCAGATTTCAACAAAGAAATTTGAAACTCCGTCCCAAATGGCCTTTGCATCCGAAACAATATCATTCCAAATGCGCGTAAAGAAACTAGCAATGCTATTCCAAGTTCTAACAAAGAAATCTGAAATAGCACCCCATACCGTTTCTGCAACGCTCTTAATCCATTCCCAAGTAGCTTTGAGAGCTGGAGCGATTTTGTCCCAATTCTCAACAATAATCCAGGCCAATGCTGCAATAGCAATTACGATGGCTGTCAAGGGGAATGTACTGACTAAGAAAAACAAAACTCGAATAACTTTGATTACAGATCCTATAGCTGTAATCAGAGTCCCAAGTACAGTTACTAAAAGTCCAATGCCAGCTGACAGAGCCGACATAGTAATCGACCATGCCAAAAAGAATCCAACCAAAGGTCCCAAAACTGGTGCCATCGCAGAAAGCGTGCTTGCCACTGCCTCTAAAATTGGCCCCAGAATTTTAATCGCAACAACCAAAACAGCGCTGATTGTAGTCGCCATCTCTTTCAAGAATGGCAGCAACGCTTTGATAATTGGGCCAAGCTCAGAGATCCCGGCGCCGAGGACAGCCTGAGTGACGCTGCTTAGAGTTTGTAGTAGATCCACAAAAGTCTGCAGAATTTCCTGTCCCTCTGCAGACATCAAGAAAATCTTGATTTGCTGTGTCATGGCCTCCACAGATGCAAGGAAGCCATCAGAGTTGCTATCAAAAGCATCAAAGACAATATTGAAGATTTGTCCGATGCTCCAAATAATTTCAATCAAGCTTTTTAAACCAGCGACACCATTGCGAATCCAGTCTGCCAAAGCCCCTGATTCGCGAGCTTCATGGATGAATTTTGCAAATCCAATAGTTGCCGAATTTAGCTGGCCGGAGAATTCTGCAAACACTTGCGCGGATACCACAAAGATATCCATAAGAATGGAAAGAATGGGCTGAACCAAAGGTCGCAAATTTGTTAACGTCTGCTCAATTGCATCGAAAATCAAATTCACGTCTTGAATTGTCGAAACCTGCTTAAAGAAGTTGGAAACCTCTTTTGCCATCCCATTAAGCAGAGAAGCGACATTGCCAAGCCTAGTCTGCAGCAGAGGCATCCAAATTCTAGCAAGATCACGAATCTCTTCTGCAGATCCGGCAAAGAGTCTATCCTGCACAGCTCGTCGGAGTCTATCCCAGTTGTCGCGCAGCCCTCGAATCTCCCGCGCGGCAGCCTGCGCATTCGGTGCAAGGTTCTTTAATGCCTCTTCAAATTTTGCGTCGTCACCCATATTCTTCAGAGCATCAGAAAATCCCTGAAGACCAATTGTCACGGCTGCTGCTGATACGCCAATAACCGAAAGCGCGCCGGGAATCAACCCAAGCAATCCCGAAAGCTGAGTTACTGCATCGCCCAGTCCTGCCACCAATAAGATCAGACCCTGGATTACAGCGGCTCCAGCACCCAGCTTGAGAATTCCCCGAGTCAATGCCAGAGCCGCTTTGGTGCCAGTTCTGAAAAATGCAATTAATGCGCCAAGAGACAGGGCCATGTTTGCAATAACATGTATGGGCCTACTCCAGCCATTGATTGTTTTGCCAATAGTGGTAAGGCTGGGAATGAATCCTGCAACAGCCTTCATCCCATTTGCCAAGAATGGAAACGCTGCAGCAAAACGCCTTATGATTGCAGTGCTTCCGATGAGTCGCCCGATTTGCACTATTACTCTGCTAATCAACGGTGTAAGATTTGTGAAAAGAGTAATAGCTGCAGACAAAGTAATAATTTGCTTGATGATTCTTGGGAATCCCTGAACACTCCTGGGAAGTCCTCCCAGCAATAGTCCCAGGGATCCAAAAATTCCCATGACGCCACGGAGCTGCAATGAACTTCGCGTCAAGAAACCAATAGAGCGGCTAAACCCAAGCAGAATAGCCGCTCCACCGGCGAGTAAACCCGTGAAGGAAACAATTCTTTTTGCATTGTCTCCAAAATCTGTAGCAAAGCTTCTTGCTGCAGACGCTAGCTTGTGAAACATTCCAATAAGATCATCGACGAGCTGCTCCAGCTCGCTAAAACTTTCTTGCGCCTGCTGCGTACCTCTGTCATCATAATCAATGACGATGTGGCCCCTGGCCCGTCCAAGGTCATAATCCGTGATCGGACTCACCCCATCTACAGAGAAGCAGCTGGATCTTTAAACATCCCCTTTGCGCCAGGTTCCCAAAGCCACTGCGTTAGAATCAAGCTTTGCTTTGCCTTGGCGCTGCCAGGCTTTTTAGCCTTGTTGGCAACCTCTTCAAGTTGCCGCTCCAAGGTTGAGCCAAATAGCCAAATGGCCCTGTTGAAGCAATAAGCGTGAATTTTATTCTGCAGACCCAACAGATCCGCTGGCGTCTTCCGGAGACTCTGGCTTGTCTGCCAAATCTCCCAAATCTTCCTCGGACTCTTCACGAAATTTTTCCAGACCCTCCATGCTCTGGAACACCTCCCCAAAGATCCCCATCTTGTCTCGCATGGGAACAAGATCAACATAGTGCCCCCGAGCATCGCGCTCTTCAGGCAAAAGCTTCCGTCGCCCAGTTGGATTTTCTGCGCTGACGTTATTCGGATCAACAATGTATGGGTCGAGCAAAGCAGGGGAAATCACGCAGCGCATGACGACCTTGTCAAGCAATTCAGTGATTTGTCTGAATCGATTCTTGTCCCGCATCAATCCGAGCATCGACTTGCGCTCAGCTTCTGCAGAAGCGATGGCAGCACGCTCGCGTTCACGCTTGGACTTCTTACCTGAAACGCGCTCGATATGCTCTGTCTGCACCAAGGCGGTGAGGGAGTCAATTTGGTCTACAATGTCAAGCTCAACGAGGTCTTCCATATCAAGCTCTCGGAGCAAACATTTTGCGCCAGAAGAAGTGGTGAACTCCCGAGTGGCATTCTTCGGGGTCCATGCAGAAATATTGTAATCGGCAGGCATCCTGGTGCTCCTTTTGCCGTATTCCTAAATCAGGAAGCTGGAGTAGTGGCTGTTACAGTGTTTGAGTAGGAGGAAATGGACCCAGTCTTCTTGGAAACCATCCGCCACTCATAATCAGTGCTCGCAGTCAACCCGGTAATCGTGGTAGTGGTCACATCTCCAGGCTGTCCACCTCTTCCAGAAGTTACCGGAGACCAAGCGCCAGCCTCAACTCGCTCGTAAACTTGATATCCAGTTGCATCTGAAACATCCACCCAGTTGAGAACCTGGGAATCCACCGTAGTTGCCCCCTTGGTGACAACGGGGGCAGCAATCAGCGAAGGATTCGGCACCGGCGAAGTCGGAATTGCAACAGCAGTCTCATTCTGGATGTGATCATAAAGCAAATCGAAATTGGCATCCAAAAGCGGAAGGCCAACACCGCTTGCAGAAGTCACGAAGAATTCACCATCAGAGAATGTGCCCTCGACCGTGTCATTCGCACGACAACGATAAACGATGCTATGCACATCGCCGCCGCTGTCTGAATATGCCTGCCCTTCCATCCGAAAGAATTTGCGAGAAGCCGTGCTAAACTTTCGCATGATAACGCGTCGGTTCGGCGTCAAGCCTTCTTCAATAACTACGCCACCGGTCAAAATCGACCAAATGACGATATCATATCCACCGGCTTCCAAAGACCACTCAACCTGCGAGCCTCGCCCGCGCGTGGTTACTGTGCGGTCATCTCCTCGAAGCTCTTGGAATTCCTCCGTCTCAGAGAAAGCGAAAGTTTGCATGTTCGGGAGGTCATAAGAAACGTCCCCAAGAACAGTTCCGCCTTCATCAGCGTATGGAGTAAGCTTGCAGTCTCGAATGCCATAAGGCAGAGCTGTTGCCAGAGGACTGCTCATCGTTCCCTCCCTGGATCTTTATACCGCCTGGTTTCAGGGCCTTCCTTGAATTTGTCGAAATACCATCTGTGTATCACAACAATTTCAGGAGACTCTTTGCAAAAGACTGAGTTGCACTTGAATTCAATCCATCCGGGCCCGATAACACCATGGAGTTTATTCCCTGTGCATCTCAAGTCTTCCTGCATCACTTTCCTTCAGGAATTGCAAATGCCCCGTCTCTACGGAGTGCAGTAATTGCAGCGGAATTCAAGTCGCTGAGAGGCACCCTGTATTCATTGGCTGCGTTCCATACGACTTCAGACTGATCCTTAACTCGCGCCATCTCCCACTGTTCGGCTGTAATTCGCCTCTCAGTGGCCCGACCCTTGTACTCGATGTAATCTGCATCAGATTCCAATTCTTCAACAGATTCACGTGGGCGAACTGCCTGCAACGCACCCGGCTTGCTGGTAATATCCTCCTCGACAATTTCGGCCTTTTGGTCAATGGGCGGAGCATCCTGAGGTGCAGTGCTTCCGTCTGAAGCTGGCTGCTGGCGATTAGCCATTGGTACTCCCAACTTTGGTATTCACTTCAAAAATGGCATACTTCGTGAGGGTATCATAACCCTCGTCGCTGGCATCAGGCCCCATACCCTTATATTTTGCCTGCACAAAAATATCACCGTCGCCCCCGGTAACAAATGCAGCTTCTTCTAAAATATGCTTTGCTCTAAATAACATAGTTCGCAGAGCATTGAAATTTACTCCAGCAGATCTGCTGCGATGCGCCCAAACAGTCAAAACTTGGATGTCTCCCAAGACATCCAAAGTCTCTTCCCATCGCAACACAAAGAAATACCCATCAGCTTCAATCGGGGGACGACGAGATCCTTGCATTGCATATGTTGGAAATATATGCTTCTCAGTGATATTGAATGGCGCATCACCAAGTACAGAATCGTTGCCAAGCATCTCAATTACAGCAGCCCGACTCATCGCAAATCACCAAACAAATCTTCCAACTGCTTCATAGTTTCTCGCCCAATAATCCGCAGCGTTGGTAGAATAATCTGGTAATCCCCGGAATTGGCTATTTCAAGCCAAATGCCATAAGCAACGCTGTGAGATAGCAAAATCTCACGTTGCGATTTGTTTCGAGAGAATCTAGAATACAATCCGTTGCGAGCAGCCCCAGTCCTATCAGTCCAAGGAGCATTCAACTTCATGTAAGCTTCCCCGCGCTGGGATTGTGACACCATTATAATGTCAATGCGCTGATCGACCTGTTGGCTCAGCTGGCCGAGCCGACGGGGAATTTGCCCTGAATTCCAATAGAATGGCATCTCAACCCCCTTTCACCTTATCGCCATACGCGGATACGCCAAACCTACGTTCATAGTCATTGCGAGGAATTTCCTTCTTGATCTCCCATCGCTGACCCTGTTCGTCTTGAAACCAGTCGCCCTCTTCAATATCTGCATCCCATTCGGATACAATGGTGAAATCGAATCTGGTTTCTTGCCCATCTGAAGTTAGTTGCAATCCCTCAGCGCCAGCGAAGCTGCTGGCACTTCCCTTATACACCAATTTTACCACTTGCGAGGGTAAAGCTGGGCCATCAACATACTCAAACTGATTTCCAGGCAATTCAATTTTGGTGCGGCGATGCGGCGTAATTGTGTGCGGGTCATCGTCAATGAAGGCTTTGGTAAGTCTTCTGTTGACATCTAGACCTCGCTGTACCATTACACTCTCGCAATCGGCCTTGATCGAATTCCCGCAGTTGTCGCGGGCGGATTCTCCTCTTGCTCAATTCTCCCTTGGAACAACTTGGCCATCTCAAGAGCGCTCTTGTGGATCTGAGACAAAGCCCTGGAAGATCCAGACTCGCTCATATCGACATATTCTGAAGTGTCAGCAGCGACCTTATCCCAGTACCGCAAAAGCATTGCGTTCTGAGAAATTCCATCATCAATCAACTGACCGATGAGTTCGTCGGTCCATCCATAATCGGCTGCATTCTTTGGCAGCAGATTCTTAAAGGCACTAATTTCATCTTGGGTTGCCATTATTCTCCTGCCAAAAAGGCGGGTCTGAGGGTCTGCCTCAGACCCGCCTTGACCGACCTTATTCTTCAGACTCCTGCGTTTCCCGCTTCAGCGCATCCAGCATACGGCGCTGAAGTTCAGGCTTGTTACCAGAAGTCGAGAGGCTCCGAGCAGACAGCTGCTCTCGCAGATCAGCAACCGTAGCCTTCTCCACATAAGCAACATCGTCAGGGTCATCACCCTCCTGCTGCTCAATGGGCTCTGGCTCCTCTTCGTCTTCTTCATAAACATTATCACGAACAGCATCTGGGTCCATCTGCAGAGGGATTCTCTTGCCCTTCTGCTCTGCGATCATTCGCTGCTCGATTTCATAACGCTCGTCATCGCTCAACTCTGCCTGTGAACGCGAGTCAGCGTATGCAACTTCGCCGTGCCGACCACGCGCCTCAAGATAATTGCGATCCTCATCGGACAGCGGTTGTGTGAGATCAACTTCCCGACTCATCAGATCAGACCTCCGCCCCGAGTGTAGGCAGCCGGAACCGTATATGTGGTGCCAGCCACGAGCTGCATAACTACACCACCACCACGCTGTCTTACGCCAGTTCCGAATCCACGGCTGTAGTAAGAGTCAACCAGAGGATAACGCTGCTGGTTGCCAGGAAGCAGGCGCAGGCCACGGTAGGCAGGATTTGCATGCTCTCGCAAGCCAACGAGGTTTTGCAGGTTTCCGGTACCGCCAGTTCCGAACATGAGGAAGTATCCAGCAGGGATGTAATCTTCCTCAATCAGAAGGATGTCCATGTAGGAACCCGTCACCGGCAGACCATTCCAAGTCGCCGGAGGCCGAGAGCCAAGCAAACCAGCCTCGTTCGGCACAATCATGGTCGGCTGCGTTGGGGCAGGAATGAAGTCGTAATTCGCAGTGACGCTGTTGTTATTCACAGCGCCCGCGCGAAACTTCCGAACTTCCTTCATCTCACGCGCATTCAGAATGGCAACAAAGGTGGTGCCATTCTCGCGGTTGTAACCGTGATGGGCAATGTGCTCGTACGCGTCCTCAAGGTCGCCTGAGTCAATCAGCGTGTAACCACCACCACCAGCAGCAGTGTTGCTGGTGAGGTAATGAGAGTGCGTTCCCAAGAATGTGTTATTCTTGTATGGCGGCGGAATCATGCCATCCGCGTTGTACAGCGGATACACACGGTAATTCTGGTGATTGATGTCTGTGACACGGTTGCGATTATCGAAAATCGCTTCCATCACCTTGCGGAACACAAGGCGACGGTCTGCATCCAACATTGCCTGGTGAACCGCGTCGACCTGACGCTGATCCGCATCACGGAGGAATCGCCACGTGTATCGGATTGCAGCGTCGTAGTCCTCGAAGTCATACGCCATCTGAACGTAATCGACGCCGATACGGCTTGCCTTCGGGATGCCATACTCGGAGGCAATCTCGAACTCAGCATCGCCGACGACAGGAACGTTCTCGATCAGCTGCTGCACCGGGTAGGTGAGAATATCCACCAGAGTCTGTCGACGCTGGTTGTATGCTTCCAGAACCGCCTGGTAGTCGGCCCACAAAGCATTGATATCAACGCCATCAGTAGTCCTAACCGGCAGAATGTCAGACTCATCATGGTAGCCACCCTCGCCGCCCACGATTGCCTGGAATAGATTGAACTCAGTCCAATCTACAAGGCGATGGCCTGCCACCGGATCAGCGGAGAATGGAGCCGCAATGATTCCTGGCTTGAAAAGCGGATTGACCAAAGTACTCGAAGCCATGTTTTCGCCCCCTCTCACGCGCTCGCCGTTGCGCCAACATAGCGCATGATGAATCGAGCACCCTTGGTTGTTGAAACCTCTGCAGTGAAGCCGAGAGGCACCGTTCCTGCGGGTTGCGTTACACCACCGGCACCCGTTCCCACAACAACAGCGCCCGAGGATGCTGTGCCATAGTAATTGGTGCCAGCAACACCGGCAACACCTGCAGTGGTTTCCCACTCAAGAATCTCACCACTGGTCATGACATCTACGACCTGACCTGCGGCCTTTGGCATGGTAAGAATCATCACGCCCTTGATACCAGTCACCCCAGCGCCCTTGACAACCTGGCCGCTGGCATTCAAACCAACGGCAAAAGGCTGTCCAAGGTCAGCATGGTTCCTGTCGGGCAAACCGCCCGTGTAACCGAAGTCCGCAGCGAGTACGGCCCGAAAGCCATTCGCATACGGCTCATACTTGTCGTATCTCGCCACCAGTGATGTCCTCTCCTAGAACCGAAAACGCTTCGCAGCATCTTCCTTCTGTGCGCCGCCGCTATCACCGCTGAAGTTGCCTCCAGTAGATCCATTCTTGCTGGCTGCGGGCTGCTTCAGAAGAAACTTGTGCTTGCTAGCCAAAGCTTTTACTGCCTTATCCAATCCTTCAACCGATCCATCATCGGACAATTCCAAATCTGAACCATGCTCTGCTATAAGGAGCGTAAGGGCTGCAGCAGGAGATTCCCAATCATACTTCTCCCTCGGCAGCTTGAGAAAAGCAAGCTCGACCTGCTGATCTCTCAACCTTGCTGTCAACTCTAAAATTGTCTTCTCTGCCTTTGTGGCTGCAGTTTGCGCCTTCTGCAGCTCAGTCAAATCCTTTTGCCTGATAGCCTCAAGTTCTTTGTCCCGAGCTTCAAGCGCATCTAGCAATTCACGGTTCTTGCGACGACGACTTGCATTCTCCCGAGACAACTCTTGGTTCTTCAACCAAGCCTTGTACTCCTTGGGATTAGTGGGTGGTTCCTCCTTGGAATCACCTTCATCATCTGCATCGTCATCTGCGCCCGAACCGGAGCCACCGGCGTCCTTATCGTCATTTTCACCGCCAGAATTGCCTTCTCCATCAGATCCGAAAATCGGATAGATTGGCTCTCCGTCAATGAAAGCGATGGGCGTCTTCCTCAGAAGCATTGCCTGGCCCAGCCATGGCATGCGAGCTATGCGACGCTGCCGCATCAGAGTGAACCTCCGGGTTCAGGGTAAGTCTACCGTATCCCCGGAAGCATAGCGTAAAACAAAAATTGCTGTTGTGAATAGCCTATCCGGCCAATTTTCCGGCAGAAGCAATATCTGCAGAAAAATTGCTGTCAAAGTACGCGTCATACAGCCCAAGTCGGAGATTCTGGTTGAATTCCGCAACACTTGGTAGTTCAGGAATTACATAACAAAGACATTGAGGATGCGGCTTATTTGGAACCATGTTCACAGGCCAAATGCCTGCACCCAGACCATTTTCCTGTAAAGCATATTTATTGCAATCATCAGGAATCTTATGCGTATCACTGAGCTTCCAGCGCATGCCATTAATCCACGGCTTATCCCGCGCGGAGTCAACTGCTTGAGCATGGTATGCATTGTTGATTTCAGTACGAGCCAACCTCTTCGCCGCAAAGCTAACTCCACCTTGCGTATCTGGCCGAATCATATCTCTGACTTCAGCCGCTAGTTCCGCTGCTGTAGCTCCACGAGCCAATGCTGAGTTCACAGTATCAGAAACCCATCCATTGCTCAAATTCTGTGAGCGATAAACTCGCTGGCTCAAAGTCTGTTGTGTCTTAAATACTCTCGCCAGCATCGCATCAATGTTCTTGTCAGAACTATCAAGCAAATATTGAAGAATGGAATTTCTCTCTGCGGCATCAGGGATTGCCCGAGACAGCAAATATTCTTCCCAACTGAAACTTTGCATAACTGCAGCAGCCTGCGCATCTGCTCGCCCAGAGCGCACCAAATCCCCAATCTGCTTCCATACATATGCAAGGGTTCGTCCAATCGATCCCCGAGCACTCATAAGCTGAGCAGCCCTTGTCGCAGCCCCGATGCCTTGCTTCATCTGCTGCTTTCGAATTTCGCGCTCAACGTCAGATGCAGCTTTTTGCAGAATCCTTACCAGATCACTGTCATAAGTCTTTTGCACTTTAATGTATCGATCAAGCCACGATTTCTGCGTCAACTTCTCTGGCTTGAGCGATGCCATTCTTAATCTCCCACTCAACTACTTCAGACATTGTAATGATCCAGTACCGCATCCCGCGTGGAGCATTCTCGATGTCTTTACAACTTGGCGTTGGATTTCCACTTGGATGGCTGTGATAAACCCCAAGGATTTCTCCTCGCCATTCAAGCATCGCATCTAATTGCTGACTCTCATCCATGTAGAATTCTCTATCAACAGGAGCTATGTTATCAATTAAGTGGATTCTCCATTCACGCATAATGAATCCGCAAATTTCACGCGTTGGCGATGACGCAGCCATTCGCTGCAACTCTTCCTTGCACCAAATTGGCATAGACCCATTCACGCCTGCCTGCCCCAAGGCTCAGCATGAATAAAGTCATGGGCTGCATCGATTATTCCCATTTGATCCATCCAGTCCATATCATCTGTTCGAGACACGGAAACATAGGGTGCGCGATCCTCTTTGGTATCACCTCCAAAGTTTACCAACTTTCCAATTAGAACAGCAGAAACAATTTGCTGTCCTTCCTCGGGCTGCAACTCTTCCCAAAGATCCGCTGCTTCGCGATACTTTGCTTGCCAAGCTTCCAGCTCTACAATCTTCTGCGCAAATCTGCGAACAGTGTCTTCTGGTCGTTCCATCTCATTCATGCAGCAATCCTCTTCCCCCGCGCGGAGTTGCGAGCAAGCGATCTGGTTCGTGGCTTGCGGTTTGGCGCGCGTACACCGGCCTGTGCACGCTTTGCCGGTGCAATTGCTTTGCTAATCTTCAGCGAGGCGGCTCTACGCTGGCCGCCAATCTGATGAATCTGTACGCCACCGACCTGAGCCTTGCGACGCTTAAGAACGTCAAGAACAGTGCTTCGCTGCTTCTCGGGAACACGCTTGGCTAGCTGTCCCAGCATCCGATCTGTGAGTCGCGCGAGGTAACCCCGGCGCTCACTCAAACTTTCGATGCGAGCCAAAACACCAAGGTGTAACCCAACCTTACCAGGAATAATTGCAATAGTACGTCCATAAGAAACGCTAGCGCTGCGCGTTCCCAGGCGAAAGGAAACCTTGCCCTTGCGGCGAAAACGACCCCGGCTGTCACGGGGATGAAGGGCTTCAACCCAACGTCCTGCCATAACTACTCCATCTCCACAAGTCCGTCAGCTGTTTTCAAAAAGGGTTGAAGTCCAATACCATCACCTCTGACCCAACGACTTTCAAACGCAGGATCAGGTGGCTCTTCAGTGAATGCGGGGGCTCCGACAAGGGTACCGTGAAGTCCGTTTGGCCCCATGTCCCTTGCATCATAGTCCAGCGGCCAAAATGCATCGGGGGAATATTCTAGCGGAATCGCAGCATTTGTCGTCAACGCCAAAGCCGCAGCATTCTCTGCAACCTCTGTTCCGAATGTATTGCCCGTCCAAATTGCTATATTTGAAAGCTGCCCTGCGAGATATCGATTATTTCCCGTCCAAGGACGATATCCCAGCGTAGTCATCCCAAGAGATAGATTGTCGGGGTCAGGGAAACCACCGAAAATAGATTGGCTCGTCTGCGATCCATCAACGTATGCAAATCTCCGATCTGTTTGTTGACTCCACCCAACAAAAACTCGGCGAAGTGCGCCATTTTTAATAGAGCCAGTGATTTGCACGCTGATAATACTGCCGCTGATAGACATCGCCTGGAAGGTTACTCCAGAGGCTAGCCCAACGATTTCTACAGCTCTTGTTCCATCTCCCATTCCCATACACACATAATCACTATCAGAATTCTGAGTTGAAACTACCTCGAAATATACAAATACAGATCCGGCTTGCGAAAGAAGCATTTCGCTCAATCCGCAATTTACGCCCTGATTGGTTCCATTAAGAATGACTGCCATCAGGGCGCAGCTTCCTTAAGCCATACATCGCCAATTGCGATATTAATCGGCTCTGTGGACCCTCCAATCCAGAGAACATTATCCACAGCAGGTCTAGCTTCATTCCCGGTGACAACATTTACCCAAAGGTAATTTGTGTCTTGACCATCAGCTCCATCTTCGCCATCTACGCCAGGATTCCCCTGCACGCCTTGCACTCCCTGCGCACCGCGCGGGATAGTGAAATTCAAAACAGCCTGAGATGTTGTGCCGGCATTTACCACAGAAGCATTTGTTCCGGCTGCTCCGGTCGTGGTACTTCCGACTGTGATTGTTGCAGCTTCTCCGGGTGGTCCTTGAGTTCCATCGCCGCTCGGTAGCAAAGGTCCAAGAGTATAGCGAACAGCGGTAGCAAGATTTGTCTCCTGTCCTTCAGGCTTGATTATGTATGGCTTTGGATTCAATACGCCGTCAATCTTCTCTGTGATCTTCAGATACAAATCAGGCGTAATATCCACATTGTCCACGTAAACAGAAGCAGCGAAACTTCCATCCGGCTCAATGTCATAAGATACAGCCGAGGGAACTACGACAATTGACCCATCATCATAGTTATTTACTGGCTGTACAATTATCTTTCCGGTGGCTGGCGTACCATCCACACGTCGATATTCGCAAACAAGTACGCCAACCTCCATGGCCATTAGCGTCCCAGCTTTCGCCTAATCCTAGCGCCAGCAGTAGAGTTTCTACCTTTTCTGTGGCGCTTGTCTCCTGTATACATCCCAGTTGCAGCTTTATGCAAAGTTTGACAAACTCCATGGGCTTGCCCTGGAGTCATACCATGTTTCGTAGCTTGCTTAGTGCAACGCCCATAATCTCCGCCAGTGCCCCAACGAATTCTCGCCGCAACCTTGCCACGCAAATAACTTTGTCGCAATTGCTTTGGCATCCGCGAGACAGCCATTTCTCACCTCTTCTTGCGCTTGCGGTTCTTCTTCAAACGCATATCCTTCTTGGTGCCCTTGCTAGGCTTGCCTCTAGCCAACTTAAGTTTCACCACCTTCTTGACATCTGATTCATCAAACATATCATCTCCACGTCGGAT